>Ga0315554_1002457_pt1 | contig 10675 bp, 8 predicted proteins | sample SalMarSW160370MG_FD_202114 | JGI IMG/M metagenome (GOLD analysis project Ga0315554, IMG submission 202114) | Salt marsh sediment microbial communities from the Plum Island Ecosystem LTER, Massachusetts, United States - Salt Marsh Sediment SW1603-70 ... | reverse complement strand
CTAACAGCCCGAAAAGATTGATCGGGAACGTCCCATAGAGATTCGTCTCCGATCCGACTCCGGCGGAAATAGCTCCTCTGCGGTAGGCATGATTGACGGATATCCCCTGCTCCCGTGCGAGCTGTGTATCCATGATATAGTACCAGGTTTCCTGCAATGACACGCTGGGGCCAAATGTGACGTACTTAAACAGCTTCTGCGGCGCGCTTATCGATGCCCTATGATTAATATAGACGATATCCTTGCCGGTGGTAACGCCGTCGGAACGCTTGTCACGGCTGCCGGAAAATTCGAAAACATTGTTGTATCCGACATAGAATTGGTTATACCAGCTTTTCTTTTCCACGCCGTCCACGATGCGGCCGCTCCCGAACGGATGAAACGACGGCAGCGACAGCGCTCCCCGAGGCAGGCTGCTGCGACGCTGATCAGTATCGATGTTTTTGGTATGGCTGAAGGAAAGAGACAGCCCGGCCCGCCCGAATCGTTTCGCAAAATTGGCTTTAGATTGGATGCTCCGGTCCAATCGCTGCTGCTGATCGATAATATAATTGTCCGTGTAGCTCTTCTCGGTGAAAAGCCAATCCGCCCGAAAATCGACATCATAGGGCAGTTTCTGGGCGTGATTGCCGGACACGCGCCAGGTATCGCTCTTGGTCAGGCCGCTAACCCCCTCCTGACGGTTGCGGGCGTACGAGCCATAGACATTCCCGGTAAAACCGTATCGCTTGCTATACCGAAGCGACCCGTTGAACGTGATCCCGATGTTTTCGTAAAAATCCATCGACCCCTGCATGTCCCAGTAATCCGACGCCGCCCAGTAATAGCCGATATTTCCAAGGTACCGATTGCCCTTCTCGAAATTCCCGAACCGCAAGGGCAATATCCCTGAATGACGCCCCCGCTTGAGTGGAAAAATATAATACGGGATGATCATCACCGGCAGCGTTTCGACATAAAACACCACCGGCTTGGCGATCACCCGATCATTGTGAATGATCTTCATCCTCTTCGAACTGAAATGAAAATGCGGCTCCGGTAAATCACACGACGTCAAAAGACCGTCTTCGACATAGAAGACCTTGTCCTCCTCCTTGAATAAATCCTTGCCCCGATAATACGCCTGCTCGTAAGAGGTCGTCGCGTCTTCGATCAACCCCTGTTTGGTATCGACGTTGAAAACCAGCTTCGACCCGATAATCTCCTCATTGCCGTCTTTCAACATCAACGGCACGACGCTCTTGGCCGTGTCGACCGTATCGACCTTGGCCGTGGCCAACACCACTCGCCTCGGCACGTCATAATCGATCTGATTGGCGTCCAGCGCAACCTGGCCCTGCCGCACCTTGGCGTCGCCGCTGACGCGGATTATGCGATCCTTGGCGAAATATTCCAGAAACCTCCCCTGGTAATGAATCGAATCTTCCGGCGTCACGGCCGCCAGAGTATCGGCGATAGCCGCGCTGTCCGGGGCTACAGCGTGAAGAGAATCGACAACCGGCGCCTCGGTCGCTTCGGATGTTCTCACGGACGTCGTATCCGCGACCGCCGCCGCCAGGGTGTCCCCGGAGATCGAATCGGGGGCTTCGGGCTTTGTGATATACACCCCCTCCGCGCCGCCCTTTATCTCGACCTTGGATATCTTGCGATTGCCCACATAGATGAAAATGGAATCCCCGGAAACGAAATTCTTGCCCGCTCCCGTGGTATCATCGGCCGGCGGAAAATATTCGGACTGCGCCGCGCCCGACGCATTGATCCGCCGCACCTGGTCGCCGCTAAAGTAAAACACGATATTATCGCCGGAAAGCTTTGTCTGCCCAGAAAATTCACCCCCGGTGGTATCGCTCTCCTCGACGAACAACGCCTTCGCTTCCTCAAACACATCGATTTGCTCGATGCCTTTCTCGGCGAAACGGATCTGCATCAGCGTGCCCGATATATCCGATGAATCCCGCACCGCGTGCGGCTGATCGCGGAGAATCAGCAAATCATCGTGACGATAATATTCGGCGCATCCCGAAGTCGCCCGCGTTTCCTGATACGTGATCACCACGTTATCGACCGCCTCAGCCTGCCCGGCGTCCTGGTAAAATGTCAGGTAATCGGCGTCCACCTGAATCATATTGGCCGTGTCGGGGTAATTGAGAAACAGCCGGGGCGTCCCTTCGAGATAGATAATATTCGACGCCCGGTCGTACCGGGCCAGTTGCGACTCGGTCTTCACCGAATCGTGACTTTGGACGATGACAACGTCTCCGCGCGCCACCAACGATGAATCCCGATGATAATAGCTCAGCTGCCTCGCCTGAATGTGCTGGACCGAATCCGACACTTCGACGTCGCCGAAAAAATGGATAATTTCGTAATCCCGATACCAAATCATTGAATCGGCGACGATGACGGTCGAGTCCATCCGTAGCCGTATATTGCCGTACCCATACCAGACCGAACCGCTGTCCGTCATTTTGCGATTGAGCGTATCGAAATTTTCAAGAATAAGGGTTCGCGTGTTTCCCTGCGCATAAGCCGCGCGGGCAAGGAGCAGAAAACAGATGCAAACGAGTGATATGTTACGCCATCCGGCCATTAATCATATATCGAGAATCTTTTCCGGTGCGGCAAGTAAAACTTTGATGTCCTCCCGGCTAAAGCCGCCCCCCTGGGCCAATTGCGGCGATCCGCCGCCCCGTCCGCCATACAATCCGGCCGCCCTTTTCAGTATGTCCGCCGCGGAGGCCCCAAAGTCTTTCGATACCGCCACCATTAGTTTGTCGTCGACGCCGATAATCGCCGCCGCCGTGTATCTATTGATTATACCCAGCGCCGCTTCCCGCGCCTCCGTAAAATCAGCTCCGGTGAAATCGAGGGTGACGATTTTCTTGCCTCCGATCTCGCGCGCTTCGCCATACCACTTTTCCGTCAGGGCCGGAAGCATCTCCTTGCGCAATTTTGCGTTTTTCTTTCTGAGCGCGGCGTTTTCTTCGATAAGCCCCTCCACCGCCGCCACCGACTCCCTGCCGTGACGGGTGAAAAGATTCGAGATGCTTTCGATCTGGTCAAATCGCCAGCGATAATCCTCGAGCGCCGATAGCCCGGTCAAGAAATGCAGCCGAAAATGTCCGCGCACTTTCTCCCGCCCGGTGATCTTCACCATCCCCACCGATCCGGTCGCCCGGCAATGCGTTCCGCCGCAGGCCGACCAGTCGAAATCATCGATAACGATAATGCGATACGGCCCTTCCTCACGGTCGGGAATCTTCCGCAACGGTATATCCTTGAGCTTGTCGTGAGGCACAAACTCTATCCGTACCGGTCGATCTTCGAATATGATGATATTGGCCAACTCCTCCGCACGCCCCGTCTCGTCGTCGCTGATCGTATCCCGGTTGAGTTCAATCGTCGAATCCTCGTCGCCCAGCCGCGAACTGACCGTTTCCGCATTGCATACTTCGATAAACGCCCGCGACAAAATGTGCTGGCCGGTGTGTTTCTGCATATTATCGCGGCGTCGCGCGTCGTCGATCTTGCCCGACACCTTGTCGCCGACCGAAAAACCCGGCTTCGAGTCAAGGATATGATAAACCTCGCCGCCGTCTTCGACGACCTCGACAACCTTCTCTCCCGATAAATTGCCCTTGTCGGACAACTGCCCGCCGGAGGTCGGATAAAAAGCCGACTCGTCGAGCGTCACCCGATACCGGCCGTCGGTTTCGTCAATCGCAGTCACTGCCGCTTTGAATGTCAGCACGTACGAATTAGTATAATACAACCGCTCGGTCATTCGTTGACCTCCTGAACACATCCGGGTTTGTTACACGACGGTATTGACGAGCGATCCGACATTTTCGATCCGTACTTCAATCGTGTCTCCCTTGTGCATCGGATCGATTCCCTGCGGCGTGCCCGTCGATATGACATCGCCGGGCATGAGCGTCATCACCGACGAGATGAAACTGATCAGATACGGAATGGAAAATATCATGTCCGATGTCCGCCCGAACTGTTTGCGATCCCCGTTGAGATAGGCCTCGACGGTAACATCCGACACGTCTACACCTTTGATTACCTTCGGACCGACCGGGCAAAACGTATCGAATCCCTTCCCCCGCGTCCATTGCCCGTCCGCCTTCTGAATATTCCGGGCGGTGACATCGTTGAGACAGGTATATCCAAAAATATATTCGCCGGTTTTATCCTCCGGGATATTCCGGCCTTTCTTACCAATCACCACCGCCAGCTCGGCCTCGTAATCGACCCGATCGCAGTTATCGGGATAAACGATTTTGCCAAACGGCCCCAAAAGCGAACTGGGCGGCTTGAGAAACAACACCGGATTCTTGGGCGCTTCCGTCGCCGACTGCGATTGAGCCACGTGCATATGATAATTCAACCCGACGCAGATAATCTTGCTCGGTTCCACCGGGCAGATCAGCGTCGCTTGTTCCACGAACGTTTCCAGGCCGGTCGATTCCGCATTCAGGAAATACGGGCCGTCCAGTATATCGATCCGGTCCTCGATAAGTTTACCATACCTCGCTTCGCCCTCCTCTTCGAATCTCACGTACTGTTCTATCATAATCGGTCTTCTTCCTCCGATAGCGTCGTCCTTCAAATTTCGTCAATCGCTTCCAGTTCCGTCGAAGCGCACGTCTCGGTCGGCGCCGTGAGTATCGATGACGCCGGTTTTCTTCCATCGGTTACGGCTGAACCAATACACTGTCACCAGCGCCCGCGCCCAGGTGGATATTGTGATCGACCACCATACGCCGTTGACGCCGACGCCGACAATATAACATAGATAATACGCCAGAGGCAACCGGACGATTGAACCGGGGATCGAAATCGCCGTCGGTGGCATGGTGTTTCCCGCCCCGGCAAAGGCGCCGTCCAGCACGATACTCGCTGCCATGAACATCTGCGACAGCGCCAGAATGCGCAAATAATGAACGGCGATCGATACGACCGCTTCATCCTGAATGAAAAACAGCGATAGCTGTCGCGGAAACAGCAGAAATACCAACGCGATAAACGTCGTCACCCCGCAACTGATACCGACCGACACCCATGCCGAGCGGGCCGCCCGTTCCGGCTTACCCGCCCCCAGGTTTTGCCCGACAATCGTCGACGCCGCCATCGAGATGCCGAAACTTGTCAGATACGACAACGATTCCATACGGTGACCGATCATCAGGGCCGCAATCGAATCGGTGCCGAAATCGGCGACGATGCGATTTATGAAAATATAGATCACTGAAAACACCACCCCTGATGTGGCCGGCGGAAAGCCGATCCGGACAATCGTCCAGGCCAGCTTGTAATCGAGCTTCTCCAGAAAACGGAAACGAATCGGGTATTGCAGCCGCCCCCGCAGAATCATGATGATATACACCAGCGTGCCGCAGGCAGCCGCGATAATCGTCGCCAGCGAAGCGCCGCTCGTGCCCCACCGGGGAAACGGCCCGATGCCGAAGATCAGCAGCGGATCGAGAACGATATTCAGCAAAACCGCCGACATCGACCCGATCAACTGCGCCTTGGCGTCGCCCGCCGCCCGAAAAATTCCCGAAAAGGTCTCGTTGACGACGAAAAACACGGCTCCGATGAAAAATATCCGCAAATAGGCAACGCCCATGCGGGTCACATCGGGCGACGTGGCCATCAAATCGAAAACCCACGAACTCAGGGCCAACCCGGCAACCGTGCACAACAGCCCGACCCGCACGGCGAAAACAAGACTCTGCCCCGCTGAACGGCTCACCGATCCGGTTTCCCGCGCCCCGACCGCGCGTGAAATTATTGCCAGGACGCCGATCGGCACAACGGTCAAGATCGAAAAGAATGTCCAGATCGGAAACATGCTCGACGTCACCGCTGCCATCTCGGTCGCGCCGAGCTTGCCCACCCAGAAGGCGTCGGTGATCGACAGAAACGTCTCCAGAAACATCGACGTCACCGCCGGCCATCCCAGGCGCCATACGCCTCGGATAATCGACCCTTCGGTATATAGCAGATCGTCTTTTTTCATATCAAAACGGGAGGGCTGTTGTGCCCTCCCGCCAAGGATATATCATTTTTTATCGGAGGTCAATCGCCGTAGTATTCAAGATAATAAGCCGGCGTCAACGGCTCGCCGGTACCCCGCCTCAGCAATTCCTGCCAATCATCAGCCGCGCCGAACCGGAAGAAATTCTGCACCAGGAATTCCCGAGTATGCTGGTTGTCCAGAACCGATTGATATTTATCGTGCAGGTAATGGTACGTCTGCATTTGGATGCATTTGCCGACCAAATCATTCTGCATATGCATCGGTTCGGAGATCCAGTCCGCGACCAGATCGACCGGCGGCGGGACCGATCCCGACGGCACCAGCAAATAGGTTTGAATCAAATTGCCGTAAATGTCGGCAAGGTTGGGAGCGGGATTGGAATACAATTCTTTCTCGAACCACAGGTCAACCAGCATCAGCCGCAGCCGAAACAGGCGTGCGAATTCTCCCGCGGAACTGAGTCGCGACACTAATGGTTCCGGCATGCCGGCATATTGGAGCCGCCAGCCGTCGAATACCGTCATGCCTCTGAATATGTCAGCCATGCCCGCGGCGAAACATGGCGCCGGCGGACGGGCGAAAAGTACATCGTCCTGCTCGATCCGGGCCAGATAAACGGCGCGGCCGACCTGATCGAACAGCCGCATCAGCGACGGCAGGCCATTTTCCAATTTCACCGGTACCCGGATATCCTGCGGCACATGAACCGCGAGCACCGGATCGGCCATTTCCACGGCAGTCGAATCCCGGTCGCCGAAATAGATCGGCATATTCAGGAGTTTCGTTCCCAGCGCCGCCAGTGTCGCTTCGACCATCTGTATTTGCCGATCAGCGGGCACATAGCCGGCAGCGACAACTTCACTCTGATGTAACGCGTACTCGATATCCGTCAAATGGATCACATCGATTCCGAGCGTTCTTTTGAGCGAATCCAGCCCAGACCGGTAGCCGTCGGCCGAGAGTTTTTCGAGCCGGTCCAGAAGATCGAAAAAATCGGTTTTGTTCAAACCGTCGGCGGTAAGCATCAAATCATAATAGGAATTATATCCCAGACGCGACACGATATGATTGCGCATCCGCGCCAGCGCGGCCAGGCCGTCGGTCAATACCTCTCCGGGCGATGACAGGACCGTATACGCCTCGCGGCGTTCGGCGCGACTGGATGCGGTCAGAGCGGTATTTCGCAACTCATCGGCGGTCATCATCTGACCGCGGAATTCATGACGCCAGGTTGCGGTCGCGCGGCCTAGGGAATCGGCCAATGCCGCTACCGCCGGATCGGCCTTGACCACACCGCGCATCAATCGACGGGAGATCAATTCCAGCTTCCGCTGCGTATCCGGATCGTCGACCAGGGTTATGTAGCTCTTGATATCCGACAACCGCGCCGGATCGGCATTCAGTTTGTCGTACGCGCGCTGATATATTTCGAGAGAATCTGCTTCTCCGGTCGTGTAATAAGTCCACTTCTCTTCCGCCAGGCGGCGATCGATGAAGTCCAACTGCTTCTCGTAATCCCCTATAAAGGCGTATATTTCGTCACGGGATATCTGTCGGGTTTTGCACGACGATAGCCCCGCCGCCGTCAGGCCGATGACTATCCATATAATCCATGATCGTTTCATAACCATCCTCATTCGTCCTTGAAATATCGAAGCGCCAATGAGTAGCCTTCCGTGCCAAGGCCGCTGATCAAACCGGTGCAGACTTCGGTGAGAACCGATTTCCGCCGCCATTCCTCGCGCCGCTGAATATTCGAGATGTGTACCTCGACAATGGGAATATTGATTACCGCCAGGCAATCGCGGAGCGAATAGGCATAATGCGTCAGCGCCCCGGGATTGATTATAATTCCCGACGCGTTCTTGTATTCGGCCTGAATAAAATCGATGATGGCGCCTTCATGGTTGCTCTGAAACGGCTTTAGCGCGATACCGTAATGTCTGGCCTCGTCGGTCACGGCCGCAATGATTTCGAGCAGGGTCGTGTGACCGTAAATATCCGGTTCACGTTCTCCCAGCATGCTCAGATTGGGCCCATTGATCAAAAGCAGCGTCTTCATATCGCACCTCGAATGTTCACCCATGCCCTCATAAAATCGAATGCGTCGAATACCCGCTTCGCCGTTCCGGCCTCGCGCACGACCGGCCGGCCGATCTCTTCCAACAATACGAAAACCGGCGTGCGGGTCCTATTCTTTTTATCGACCGCCAGCGGCGCAAGATAATCCTCAATCTTTGCCTTCAGGATCGGTATGTGTAAAGTCCACGGTCGTAGATAATCCAGATATTTATTTTCCAAGTCCCTCGCCAGACATCCGGCCGAATGCGACAATACCACCGCGCCGATCATCCCCGCCAGCACCGCCTCGCCATGGTGAATGCGGCGGTACCCTTCAGCTTTTTCAATCGCGTGAGCGAGGGTGTGGCCAAAATTGAGAATACGGCGAATGCCGTAATCATATACATCGAGCGAAACAATATGAGCCTTGAACCGGATCGCACGCACGATCAAATCCAGTATCGCCGCTTTGGTCTTTGACGTATACTCCGAATTCTCTGCAGCCGCCGTCGCTGCCTCGACCAGTTCCGCTGACGATAGAAAACCCGCCTTCAATACCTCCGCCAGACCCTCCACCATCTCCCGCCGCCCCAGCGTCGCCAGCCATGTCGGCTCAATGATCACCCCGAGCGGCTGATAAAACGCCCCGATCTGGTTTTTCCCCAGTCGATGATTGATCCCGACCTTGCCGCCGATCGACGCGTCGACCATAGCCAATAGCGTCGTCGGGACCTGGATAAACGGCACACCGCGCTTGAATGTCGCCGCCGCGTATCCCGCCGTATCGCCGACCACCCCGCCGCCGAAAGCGACGATGCTGTCATAACGACCAAGGCCGACATCGAAAAACTGCTCATATAGCCCGTTAATCGTCTGCTGATTCTTGTATCGTTCGCCGTCGCCGATCATAACCGAAACGACCCGGCGATCATTCTTGAAAAAGCGCTGCATCATATTCTTGCCATGCAGTGCAAAGACGGTCGGATTGGATATCACCACGATCCGGTTGCTTCCGCGCGTTAACTGGGACATCCGCGCGCGATGATCCCGGAAAATCACCGGATACGCATCCGCGCCCGCCCGGACGACTATGTCATTCGGTTTGGCCATCCCCGGCAAGCACCTCCTTTATTTCGCGAGCCACGGCATCTGGCGATTTCCCCTCGGTGTCGACCACCATATCCGCCGCCAGATAATACTTCTCGCGCTCATCCAGCATCTTGTGGATTCGTTTCATGACCGCCTCGCGACGCTTTTCTTCGTCATCGGTGTACACTTCGAGCAGCGGGCGAAGCGTGCTGTTGCGCAACCGCTCATAAACCGTCTCCGGCGTCACCCGCAAGTACACCAGATAACCATGATCCTTGATATAGCTTAGCTTGTGCTCGTCCCCGATCGCGCCGCCGCCCAGCGCGATCACCTGCGGCGGCCGCCGCGTCGCCATCCGGATCACATCCGATTCGGCAAAACGAAACTTGGCCTCGCCCTCCTTGGCGAAAATCTCCGGAATCGTCTTCCCCAGCGATTCCTCAACCGTCGCGTCCGTATCGATGAATCCGAACTCTATCATTTCGGCCAGCCGTTCCCCGGTCTCGGTCTTCCCCGATCCGGAAAACCCGCACAGAAAAATTATCTCCGGCGGTTTCTTCATGAATTGTCTCCCTTGGTTGCACGATGCAGCCGCGCGGATATCTCCTCGGTGACCGCATCGCGGTCAAAATCATCTTCGGTCCAAATAGTATACGATTCCACCGCCTGCCTGACAAGCATCGATAATCCGCCGATTACGCCGCACCCGGCCTGCGTGGCCCGTACAAGAAAAACCGTGCTGGCCGGTTCATAGACCAAATCATAGCATATCGGCCGGCCCGCGAACGCAAACGAATCCGGCAACGGGCATTCCTCGGAATGCGCTGCGCCGCCCGCCGGCGTGCAATTGACGATCAGGTCGTATTCCTCGGATAAATCTATCGCATTGAATGTCAGTCCCCGTAGGGTTTCCGCTATCGGATATCGTCTCGCAATTTCCGCGACAAAACGGGCCACGTGATCCGGCGTGCGACCGCAAACTATAATATTTGCATGCGGATATTCCGAATTGAAGGCGTGGATCACTGCCCGCGCCGCGCCGCCCGCGCCGAGGATAAGAATTCTTCCGCCGCCGAATCCGGCTTCCCGAAGAGGAACGATGAACCCGATTGCGTCGGTGTTGTACCCGCGCATCTTGCCGCTTGCGACCTTGACCGAATTGACCGCGCCGATTGTCCGTACTTCGTCGGATAGATCATCCATATACGGCATTAATGATTCTTTGAAAGGAATCGTCACCGAAAATCCGTCCAGCGCTTTCAGCCGGTCTATATTCGAAGCCAATCTGTCGGGTGCGATATCGATCAGGTCGAATCGGATATCGGCATTTCTGATTTCGGCAAGCACGGAGAAGATCGATGGCGATTTGGAATATGCGATGTTGTGCCCCAGGAGTCCGAATCGATACCCGCGGCTCATAGTACCCGCAGGCCTTCCAGCATGCCATAAAAGTCCGGGCAGGATATCGCGACGACG
>Ga0315554_1002450_pt1 | contig 10687 bp, 4 predicted proteins | sample SalMarSW160370MG_FD_202114 | JGI IMG/M metagenome (GOLD analysis project Ga0315554, IMG submission 202114) | Salt marsh sediment microbial communities from the Plum Island Ecosystem LTER, Massachusetts, United States - Salt Marsh Sediment SW1603-70 ... | reverse complement strand
ATTGTAAATTTATTAATGCCTGTCCCTGAACCCAGCCGGTGTTTTCCAGATCCAATTGGACAGAGTCATCCGGAATCGAGACTGTACACTGCAGTCCCTGGAAAACATCGGTAGTGATATCGCTGTTGGCTGGGTATATCCAGGCTTGTTTATCGGCATTGTATTGCAAGTTGTAATCCGGAAAACCGCTCTCGACATTCTCTACATAAACAAGTTGAGTTGTTTGGGTAATGTCATAAACCTCAATGCCCGAGGTCATTTGCTTTTCATCCCTGATTGATCTTCTCGCCAGCACATTTTGATAATAATCTATTGGGTTACTTTGAAATGCAAGCTTATAAGTATGGCCTTGCTGAACCAAATCCTGATCGATAATTGCAGGGATTATCTGACCACCTGTCAGTCGCTCCGATGAATGCTCTACATCAATGGAGATTTCCGGCGGCACGTAACCTGCCGCTATTTGCCGAGGCATCACGATCTGGATGTTTTGCCCCACGCGAACAATGTTTTCCGATTCGTCCAACTCGATATCCAACATGTTTTCGGCCGGTGCAATATTCAGGTCCTTAATACCATAATCATATGCTACCAAAGCATAATAATAGGTTCTGCCATTCTGCACGTCGGTATCAATAAAATAATGCCGGATTCCGGTGTCATCGCCCAGATATGCCAGGTGGCCGTCCTGTTCCCCGCCGAAATCGCAGTAACCGGTAATCGTGTCAATTTTATCACATTGGAAAGTCGGCGCCCGGAATTTCTTGGACCCTTGACCATCAGTAACAATTTGGGGATCGGACATGAACTTGTCGGTCGATTTATACAGTTTATATCCCTCAAAATCATTGATGCCCTCCAAGAGGGGTTCGCGGGTCTTCGTGTCAGCAAAATCATCCCAGGTAAGAATCACCTTGCCGTCCCCCGGAGTAGCCTTCAATGTTGGCATGATTGGTGGCTGGGCGAATTGATAATCACGCTCGTAGATGATCTGGGCTACCTCCTTGAGACGGAACAGGTTCGACGCCCGGTGGTCCGAAGCGTTAAGCGCTGCAAGGTTTTCATACGCGCACATGAACGCCATCGAAACCCTTTCCGTGCGGCCCTTGTAGAACGGAAAAGGTGAAGAGGCAAAAACCAAATACATTGATCCGACGGATCCGGCAACAAGATATTCGGCCAATGAATCGGATATCATCACGCTCCATACGTTTTTGTCTTCGTTGAGCGTCAGATAAAGGGTTTCCTTCCACTGCGCCCAGTCGAACATGAGATAACTAGTCAACCCGACCATATCCGATTCGTCAACGTCCGTCGCATCGAAATTTGGTTCGCATCCTACACCTTCTCTGTAATCCGGTTTGTGGTTGCATTCGCCTTCATCTGGTCCCTCGTAGTTCAAATCCCCGGGCCCGACGCCGTCCAACCCGACATCATCGCCCACGAACGCGCCATTTTCTAAAACCCAATTCCCATATTGATCCTGATCGGCATATCGTCCGTCATTGTCCGGATCAATGCCGTCCCGCCAGTCCTGGTTTTCGTCGCCTTCCCAATGCGATTGAGGCTCACGGTGGTAGAAATTGCGGAATTTTTCCTCATCAATTATTTTTCCATCCACCCCAATATTAGGACCGACCCATTGACCTGCCGGATTGTCCCTCTGTTCGTCAATGATGCCGTCATCGTCGTTGTCAATCCCGTCATAGGGCATACCCGGACTTTCCAGGTATGCGTACCCCATTGTCCCGGGCATTCGTCCGCCTTCACCCGCGCCATACCTTTCCCAGACATAGGATAAATCAAGCAATTTGTCGCGATAACCAACCTCATTCTCGCCGCTCTGGTCGCCTCCGATGCTGTTATCAACAAAATAACCAAAGCCGCTCGTTGGCAGGTTATAATCAGAAACATTAGCAACGTTGTACTCCCAGAAAACGATATCCTGAGCTTCGGTGTTAGCCCACTGATATGCCCGAGTTTCAATGCGGATACCAAGACCGCCCCACGGCAGACCCTTCTGGACGGTGACGTTGGGATCGAAATCCCCGATGAATCTTCCGGACCTGGGGAGGTATCGGGGTCCAACGGTGATGAGTTTTTGCTCTGGATCATTGCGCTGGATAATGTATTCCATGTCCTGTGCATCATTGGCAACAAAATAGGATTCCAGGGATGCTTTCATTATGCCGCGACCAAAACGCCCATTCCATTCGCCCGGCCATTTTTTCTCAAATCCCGTGGATGGCCAACCACCCAGCGGCCAGGAATTGGGTTTGTTGCTCATGGCCGGATAATCCTGGGATGGATTGCAATACCCGGGTACCGGGTAGAGACCCCACTCAACAGTCCCATCATAATTCATGTCCGGATTGGCATCGGCATAAGAATGGGATTGGACAAAGTACAACGTGTCGATGGCGTCGGGCTCATTGATAAACCGCGGGTCGTTCAAATCGTCGATGGGGATGGAATCCTGGTAAATATAGATTTGACTGCCTACCAATACCGAGGCGACGTCGATCATCCGTTGACCCGTGTAATCATTCGGCCAGCGGCTCGTGCCGATTGCGGGGAAATCCGCGACCTGGGTGTTGTTCTCAAAATAGAGCAGCAGCCGGTTTCCATTCATATAACCGGAACGGATGGCGGAGATGTCACCTGCCGGATCTTCGGGTCCCATGTAAGGTTTGCCCTGCGCCAACAGATTGGACACGCATAGCGCCAGCCACAAGCATACTGCAAAAAATTTAGTCCATGTTTTCATGCTCTTATCTCCTAAATTCTCTGATTTGGTTCATCCTGATAATCAAAACCTTACCGACCATGTATTAAAAGGTATATCCAACGGTAAGTTTGACCGACCTGGGATTCGAATACATGGTCGGATTCTCAACCTGGTCATAATAATCGTTATAATCGCTGCGGAATTTGCTCAAATCGGACTGGGTAACGATTCGGGTATAGGGCTGCCCGGTGTCACCATACACCCAGTTGGCATTCAGTTTGTCCAGCAGATTGTACACGTTGAGCATGAGTTTGACCGAATGCCCGCCGAACAAAGGAACCAGGTACGAAGCCGTCAGGTCGAAGCTCACGGACATTGGTTTGGACGAATTATTTTCATAAAGATTGATTCGATAAAGTGAGCTGTAATCAGGGGGATCATAAGTGTATGGTGTCCCTGAATTGAGATACCCGGTTATTCCGACATTCAAGTTCTTTGTCGTATATGAGGCACTGGCATTTAGCGTATACCGTTGATCCCACGACATGGGGATCAGTCTGGTGATTGGATCCATGCTGTTGCCAGCGCGCGTGTACGTCTCGCGCGGATTGTCCGCATTCCCCCGAGTGAAGGAATAAGTGAAATTGACCTGCGTGAAGAATCCGCCCAGTTGATAATCCCAGGTCAGCTCGAAGCCCCGGGCATTGCCGTAATCCTTATTAGTGAATAACCCGTATTTAATCTGGTTGTAGGTAGTCACGATTTTGGTACTGAGGAGGTTGTAAATGTCCTTATAATACAGTGAAACCTCCAACCCCATGCCCGTCATGAGCTGTTGCCATAGACCGATCTCATACTGGACGGTCTTTTCCGCTTTGAGTTGGGTATTGCCCATGGTGGTTTGATAATCGAATGGGGGTACCCGGTAGATGTCGTTTTCAAACAAGGCGTACATTTGCGGCATTTGGAAAAAATGCCCATAGCTAAAACGGAGAACCGCCTGATCACTCAGCTTGTAAGATAAGCCCAGGCGCGGGCTGAGCTGCGTCTGCGGATCGTTTGGCAACATCATGGACATCATGGAATCCGGAAGCGACAACTGGTTGGATGGATTCCGCCAGTTAGACGGGTAATGATAATTGGAGTTGAAATAGTCATAGCGCAGCCCCAACTTAATCACCATTTCGTCAAGTTCCATCTTATCCTGGACATAGGCCGAAATCTCATACGGTCTCACCCGATAAATATCTATAGTATTATCTGTGATTGGGACAATTTCAAGTAAATAATAAGGGAAATCAATTTTCCCCGTCACCAGATCCACGATCATCTCGTTAGCAACCGGCAGTCCCTCATACTGGTTACGCACATCAACCCGAAAGCGATCAACGACATGGGATGTGTACAAAAAGCCTGCTTTGAAACCGTGAGTCTTATTGGCTTGCCAGTTCAGATCAAACTTGGCGTCTCCCCTCAAGAACGTATCTTTTCTTTTGCCGGGGTTCACCATGCCACCGGTGTAAAAACCCGTGGTTAAGTCCCCCCGGTAATTCGGACTGAGATAACGCGGATCCAACGGATCCTTGTATAAATACGACTGTTCCACCCTGCTGGTATAAGAGAACTTTAGATCATAGAAAAGGGATCTGGAAATCATATGATTGACATCTAACGATCCAAAGTGGATCGTGCTGAAATTCCACCCTAATCCGCCCGGATTATACTTATACATAAAATCGTACTGCTTGCTCTTATTCCCGTTGAACGTGTAAAGCAGGTTCACCTTGAGATTGCTGGTAATTTTATAGGTCAACTTTCCCATGGCATTGTGATAAAAATCCTGCTGCATGGCCACAAATTCATTATCTCCGGTATGCTCGATGTGCCAGGTCGAGGGACCTGTTGATGGATAGACGCTGTAGTCCCAGGGATTAAAACGATGTATCCCATTGATTGGTCCCCGGTTGTTCTGATACCGATAGTTCATAAAAACGGTCAATCTATCTTTGAAAATCGGGCCGTCGAGTTGAACCTTGTAATCCTGGCTCAGATTGCGTTCCAGGTAACCGGATTTCCCAAGCCCGATAAACACGTCGTTATGGGAAGTAAAATAATTGCTATACCCACTCGATAGAAATCCATGCCAGAGCTTACCTCCCTCTTTCGTTACCGCGTTGACCATACCACTCATGGCCTGGCCGTATTCCGCATCAAATGTGCCTTTGATTACTTCCAGATCCTGAACCACCTCTTTTTCAACATAAACGTTGTGTCTGGTATACTCGCTGAACGAGTTGACAACCGGCAATCCATCCACCAGGTATGACACCTCACTGCTACGGCCGCCACGGAAATGCCCCTGCACGACGCCAGCCTGCATATTCACAACTTGATCAACCGACTCAACCGGAAGCTTGGCTATCTGCTCAGCAGACACGTTGCGGACCGAACTGGTTTGATCCTTCTTAAATGAAACCGCGCTCGCGGTCACTACCACTGTCTCGCCCTGAAGGACTGTTTTTTCCAATTCAAATTTCAGACTAGTAGTAGAATTGACGCTAACGCGGACGTTTTTCATTTTGACAGGCGTGTAACCAATCATACTCGCTTGGACGTCATAAGAGCCTGGTGGAATGTTAATGATAAAATAGTATCCATTCGCATCCGCCGCAGCTCCGGACAACGTATGAAGCAACATCACATTTGCGCCGGTGAGAGGTTCACCAGTGTCTTTGTCTACAACCTTTCCGGCTATTTTTCCCGTTGTCTGAGCAAAGCACAATCCGAATACCTGAATCAACACCAAAAGTATACCCATGAACAATTTTTTCCGATTCAACATACAACCTCCTTCCTGAAGAGAGTGAGGATTGATTGACGATTGGCATTCAACTTACTCGTGTTAGTTACGTTAGGTAATCGTACAAAAACATCAACAAAAAATCAAGTTCTTTCTGATGAGAGCAATTAAATTGATTTACTTATATCACTACCCCGATTCATTTATCGTAATCCAGGTGCTCATAGTACTGATAGTAATCAAATTTCCAACGATGCGTTTTTCTGCTATAGTCTTTTTCCATAATTTAAACGGACTTTGTTGGTAAGTATTGGAAAAGGAGGAACCGCCTCTAAATAAGGAACGTTTTGGTTCAATGCGACCATATCAATCCGGGTCAATTTGATATCCTCAAGAACAGGGACATTGATACGGATTCTATTGCTGTATTTTAAAAACAGACTGTCCGAATAGGCGTTCAAGTAACCCTCAAGGATGCGATCGACATTCGCAGCTGACACTTTTCCGGAAGGCACATCCGTGGTTTTGGTTTGCAGGTACGTGTATTGTTGATACTTGGCAATCAGGGCATCCTGCCACATATGGGTATGGGCTTGAACGGATGGAGATTTATCGATCCTTTTGCCATAGGCTTTTTGATTGATGACCTGATCCCTCATGAGATCCACAACCGCGAATTTAAACTGTTCTGGAAACTCGCTATCACTAACCTTACTTTTTCGAAAGACCAGCGGGTGTGATGCATAAATCTTCATGAAATCTGCCACAGTCCACGTTTTTCCATCGAATACAAAAAAGGGTCGGGCTTCAAGATCCTGTTTTTTTAATTCGATGCCGACGGAATCAATCACCGGCTGCGGCGTTTCCTGAACCGCCCCGGGATTCATGAAAGGCATTGTTTTCGGATTGGACCGCATATACAAAGGCTGAAATAGCTCGGCCATTCTCTCAAACGTGTCCCGGTTAAAGTCCAATCGCTTGCTTTTCATAAGATCGAAAACGTAGTCGTTCCAGATAGCTTCCGCCTTTTCGCGTTCCCAATCTTCGTACACCTCGTTGTTTCTCCGCTGGATTTCTGAGTCAGTGACGGCCGGCCGGTCAATCCAACCGAGCACTTTCAACATCAGGAACTGATCAGCATCTACCCGGAGCGGTCCAATTACCTCGTCTTTTACCACAGGTTCGGAAAATAAGGCCCGGTGAACAGCCTGGCTTTCCTGCGACTTCCATGAGACTATCTTTTCTGTCGGGGAACCCAGGCCGCCTGCCTTGCGGTACACTGCGTCGAATAAGTCAACCTGGGAATACTTGGTTTTCTGTTCCATGGCAAATTGGGCGACTTCCTGGCCGATCGAACAATACGCCACCCGATACTCTCTACCGGCTAGCCGGTATCTTTTATTCAGTTCGGAAGTGTCCGGCTTGATTTTTTTTCTAACGATTTGAGCAAATAAAACCTGTCGCATGATCTGTTCTTTTCTGCCGCGAATGTAGGCTTGGAATGTTGCGCTGCGGGCCAAAGGATTGTTATCGCCTGCTTCAAAGGCGTACAATTTTTCCGCGATGATCGAATTGAGGATGATCTGCTTATCCAGGTTGGAATTCCGTTTACAATAAGGGGGGCGGATCGCATATTCCGCCCGCCGGATGAATTCATCTACGGTGATGACCCGGTCCCCCACGATGGCGAGGATTTCTTCTTTATTTTCTTTTTTCGTGCAGTCAACCAACACCACAACCGATAACAAAAACCACGTCACGGCGATTACCCATGTTGAACAGGAGGCTCTCATCGCATTCCCGTACAATACTTGCCGTTTATAATGAAGCACATCGAAATTAATCTGACATGTAAATAAAATCTATAGTATTAATCCGAAATCCTGTCATTCCCTCCATATCTTGATCTGTAATCCACCTGTTTAGCATTTTTTCAGAATATCTAACAGAGAATGCACTAAAATGGATTATCCTATTCAACACAAATCAAGAAGAAAGAAATCCCGTCGCTCTTTCCACAGAAAGCCAAACTCTATTCCCTTCACCTCATTTCTCTATGTGGTTCACAATCACCTTATCGCAAAAATACAAGTTTCTTTGTCTCGGTAAATGAACCACACTGTAACCGATAAAAATAGACACCGCTTGGTAAATTTGACGCATTCCATTGCCGAAAGTGATTCCCTGCCGCTAACTCCTCATTAACAAGTACGGCTACTTCCCGACCCATCATGTCAAATACTTTTAATATGACCAATGACTTTGACGGCAGATTGAATGAGATAACTGTATTGGAATTAAACGGATTAGGATAATTCTGGGAAAGGGCAAAGTTTTTCACGACAGCCGACTGTGGGGAAACAGCCGTTGTAATAGTGGGGATGTAAATCTGTGGATCTGGATAGGCGATCGAAGGATCCACTAAACTTTCCGCCACATAATTTATCTTGTGATCGGCTAAGAGTTCCATATAACCCATATAAGTGCAGTCAGTCCATACAGCGTCCACAAGACTTGCAGCCCATTCAATGGAATTGTCCCTCGCACTTGCACCATTGTCGTTGTCATGAATCGAGACGGCAAAACCGTAAGTGTCTCCCGCCGTGGGATAAATGGGACCTTTACTGCTGGTGGCGACCCATTCCCACTTGAGCCGGCATTCCACAATATAACCATTTTCTGTCAAAGCGCGGGCATAGTCTTCTGAAGTAGGCCTTTCGGTTCCCGTCCAACCGCCGCCGACGGTTTCGACGATATTCCCGACACCGGCATATAGCGACTCGTCAATATCGGCACTGTCCAAGCAGGTCATTGCGAAACAAAAGACTTCACTGGTTATGTTCACGTAGGCATCCGGATCAATTTTGGCATCGAAGCAGTCGTTCATCCAATAGTTCGACGCGCTGGTCTGGTAAACCATATCGTCAACAACATCTACATAGACATAAAGATACGTCTCATCCCAGGCCGAGTACCAATTCGCGGAAAGGTCTATTTCGTCAACAGGCCCCGGATCAGTGTCCGATCCATTGTCGTTGAAGGCCTCGGGCGGTAGATAGATCCAACCGTCGCTGGGTCCGGTCAACGTGCTGTAGTAGGCGTCTTTCTCCGCATCAATTCCAATCTCGAAGTCGCCCCCATAGACAGTCACTGAAAAAAGCAACAACAAGCAGAAAAATGTCCAGTTTGATTTCATGATAATACCTCCTTTTGTTATTTGATGAACATCATTTTCCGGGTAATGACCTGGTCAGCCGCCTGCAGCTTGTAGAAATAGATGCCGCTGGTCAGGTTTGCACCGTCAAATCGAACCGTATGCGGAACCGGGTTGAACGGATTGGGATAGTTTTGCTCCAAACTATAGCTTTGCGGAACCGAAGAAAACAATGGCTTAATGCCGGAACTCACTTCGGTACTGATAAAGGTCGTTATACCCTTTCCTTCCAATGTCGTCGTAAACGAACTGTCCGCTAAATCAATAATTCCATCATAACTCAGGTTTTTGGTTTCCGCGGTAGTATATCTCATAACATGGGCAACAGAATCATTGCTAAATGTAAAGGTTTGGCTTTTAGGTGATGTGCTTATGTTGATTACCACAATAACCGTTTCCTCAGAGCTAAAATCAAAAATGGCGCTTTCATTTTGCTTCCCTTTCCGTAATCACCGATTCTCTTTATTTGAGATGCACGAGTTTGATCACTCTTTTAACATTACCAACTAGCATGGACAGCAGATAAATGCCACTGCTCAAATCTGCTGCATCCCATTGAAAGGCATAGTGTCCGGCTGTATAGGGCCTTTTCTTTGCTAAACATGCTATTTGCTGTCCGGTAATATCATAAACCAAAAGCGTAACCTGGCAGTCACATTCTATTCCAAAGGAAATAACCGTAGTGGAATTAAAAGGATTCGGGTAATTTTGCTGGAGGATAAATTCGCCCGGCAAGAAGGGGCGGGAATCTTCGACATCGGCAGTATCAATATAACCGGGGGATCCATGCAGCTGATAAGAGGTACACCAGCTCGCGGCATTGTTATAGTCTGGCGGGATGCTGGTGCTTTGCAGAATTAATGAATAACCTTTCCCATCAGCATCTTCGGGCCAGGGCTGTTTGTCATCATATCGGAACGAAATAAGCGTATCACCCGAAGCATCCAGCAAGGCGATGCGTTCACCGCCGTTATCCAATTTACCACTGTAAACACCAAAAGGAGAAAATCCATAACGGAAATTAAAATAATGTTCGTCGGAGGCTAATACAAGACACTCGTTCGGTCGCAAAATCGTATTGACGGGAAACACATAATTGACGCCTTTGACAAAACGATCCAGACTCAGGTTTTGCGTTTCGGTTCCGGCATTTTGAAGTTCAATGAATTCAAACTCCGACCCATCGATCGAATCCTGTGGCAGCGGATGGTAATGCAATTCAGAAATGATGATATTGTTCTGCTGTAAAGGGGTCGTAAATACGGCTTCGTTCAAGGCGCTCCATTGCCCATTGGCATAAACGCGTGACTTGATCTGCGCAGTCTGGTTCAATCTAAATGGCGCCGAATATTCGATAGCCTTTGGTGAAACAAATGAGGGATTCGAATCGTCAGTTTTTTTCTGCCCAGTCAGCTCAGCCGAAATCAGGAAATCAGAGCTGGTCGTAGAAATATTCAATCCCTGTATTACAAGAAGGTTGGCACCCTCTTTCAATTTGGAAAGGTATTGACTGATATCAATGTCTTCAAAAACCACCGCGGCTGCGTCGGAATTCTGGGTCGTGGCAATTGAATTCCATTGCGGATTTCCGGTGAAATTTTTTCGAGCTACTTCAGTACCATTCAAATAGGCAATGAATCCATCATCATACCGGATTCTCAAGTTACCGGACAATAAACTATCAATTACCTCGGAACTAAGATTAAAAGGAATTCGAATATAACAGGTTGCATTTTTCGAATACATCTCAGCTTCAACGTCGAGCGTGATGTAATTTTCATAGCCGGAATCCCTTTCGTAGCCTACGCCGCCGGGTTTTCCCTGGCAGAGGGACCAATTCGTGACATCAAAATTAGGGGCACTTCTCCAAGTCTGAATGATGGCAGCTTGCGGTACTAGCACGTATTTTTGCATGTCTTCCGGCACAATGACGAAATTATTTCCA
>Ga0315554_1002447_pt1 | contig 10699 bp, 8 predicted proteins | sample SalMarSW160370MG_FD_202114 | JGI IMG/M metagenome (GOLD analysis project Ga0315554, IMG submission 202114) | Salt marsh sediment microbial communities from the Plum Island Ecosystem LTER, Massachusetts, United States - Salt Marsh Sediment SW1603-70 ... | reverse complement strand
TTATTAATAATTATTGATATGATGAGATAGAGTAGAGTTAAAAATCCTATTTTAATCCCTACTCCTAATATTGTCATCCGTTTATTCATATATTTATAATTACATTATTTTATTTAGATATTTTTAAATTATGAACTATCAATCCCCTCCCAAAATTAACGGTAATCCTTCTTTACCTGAACCAATTACTACAATTTTTGTATTTGATGAACCGGCAAGTTTTTCAGTTGCCTCGATTCCTTTCCACTTTAATAATTGTTCACTTATTCCTTTGGAAACTATTTCCTGGAAATCTGCGATCCCCTTTGCCTCAATCCTTTTTCTTTCTGCTTCTTGAGTTTCTCTTTGAAGAATAAACTGCATCCGTTGACTTTCCTGTTCTGCTTTTAATTTTTCCTCAATCGATTCAGTTAATCTTGCTGGTAAAGTTATTTGACGCAAAGGTGCAGCCTCAATTGTAATCCCTCTTGGTTTAACAAGTCTGGAAAGTTCTTCTTCCATCATTTTTGCAAGTTGTTCCCGCTCTGCAGTATAAAGCGCTCTTGCTTCATAGCTTGCAGTAACTCCTCTAACTACAGATCTAAATTGCGGAATTAATATTTTATCAACGTAATCTTCACCTACGGTTTTGTAAATCTTGTTTGCATTATCAAAGCTTAAACTATAAAGAAGACTAATTTCCAGTTCAACTCCCAATCCTTCTTTTGAAGGGACATTCATTACCTCTTTTATTTCCTGGGTTCGAGCATCAAATTTTATAACATTTGCCAATGGATTGACAACATTTACCCCTGGCTTTAAAGTCCTATCACTAACATTTCCAAAGAAATCGATAACTCCAACATGCCCGGCTGGAATAATCGTCCAGCATTGAAGTACGGCAATAAATAAGGCTACTAAAAAACCAATTAGTGCGAAGTTTGCCTCCTGTTTGTTAAGTCTTTTTTTTGCATTTCTAAACACAACGAATGCAACGGCTGCGGCAATTATGGCTATGATAAAAAGCATTTTGTTCTCCCTTTTGCTTATGAAAAGATATTAACTAAAATAATGTTACTTTTCTTAAATAAAAACACACATTATGAATATTATGTTAATTTTAAATTAAAATTTGTTTCAAAAGTCGATAGTTTTATCTTTCATCTTTATAAAAGAATTTATTTCAAAAGGAATATCTGTTTATGAAAGATTTATTATTAGATACAGCAAAGAGAGGAATAAAATACAGGGAAGAAATTAATAACCGTTCTGTTTCTCCTTCAACAAAGGCAATAGAACGATTAAAAGAATTTGATATACCGCTTCCTGATAATCCTGTTAATCCTGGTAAGGTGATTGAAGTCCTTGATGAAATAGGTTCCCCGGCAACAATTGGAATTTCGGGAAAAAGATTTTTCGGTTTTGTAATTGGCGGTTCACTTCCATCTTCTGTCGCAGCTAGCTGGTTATCTACTGTCTGGGATCAGAATGCGGGTCTTTTTGTCGGCTCACCGGTTGGTGTTGTTTTAGAAGAAATATGTCTGAAATGGCTTCTTAAAATTTTTAATTTACCGGCCGAAAGTGCAGGAGCTTTTGTAACAGGAGCAACTATGGCTAATTTTACTTCGCTTGCTGCTGCAAGACATTCAATATTAAAAAATATTGGATGGGATGTTGAATCGAAGGGATTATTTAATGCACCTCCAATAAATGTTATTATTAGCGAGGAAGCACACCCGACATTGTTCAGGGGGCTAGGGTTATTGGGACTTGGGAGAGAACGGGTAATTAAAGTACCGGTCGATAACCAGGGAAGAATTGAATTAAAAAAGTTCCCGAAAATTAAAAAACCAACTATTATTTGTACACAGGCAGGGAATGTTAACACCGGCTCTTTTGATCCTATAAAAGAAATTTGTGAAATTGCTCATGAATTAAATACCTGGGTACATGTTGACGGAGCATTCGGTTTGTGGGCTTCTGCAGTTCCTTCAAAAAAATATTTAACCGAAGGGATAAATCTCGCAGATTCCTGGGCAACCGATGCACATAAATGGCTTAATGTTCCTTATGATTCAGGATTAGCTTTTGTAAAGGATTCTGAATCTCTTAGATCGGCTATGTCATTAACTGCAGCATATTTACCACAAGGAGAACGTAGGGAACCTTCCCAATATTGCCCGGAGCTATCGAGACGTTCCAGGGGAATTGAAGTCTGGGCTGCTTTATATTCTCTTGGCCGTTCGGGCTTATCGGACTTAATAGAACGAACATGCAATTATGCAAAAATGTTTGCTGAAGGTTTAAGCCATGCCGGATTTGAAATTTTAAATGATGTTGTAATTAACCAGGTATTAGTATCTTTCGGCAGCCAGGAAATAACGAATAAAGTAATCAAAGAAATCCAAAATGACGGAACATGTTGGTGCGGCGGAACTGTATGGCAGGGTAAAACCGCGATGCGAATAAGTATTTGTTCGTGGGCAACAACAGAACAGGATGTCAGAATTTCTTTAGAAGCTATGATAAGAATTGCAAAGAAAGTGAAATCTGGACATAAAAAATAATTTAGTTACTTGGAAAACTGTTAAAACAGTTGAATATTAAGTTATGGGTATTATTAACCGTTTCAACGGTTTACAGGAATAGAAGATTAACTTAATTAATAATCTTTTTAACCAGTTTAAGTTTCTTTACTTTTTGTCCGGAAAATTTTAGCGAGCTATAAATTTTCTCTTCGGCTTCGTTTATTTTTTCTTTAGAAGAAGAATGAAACTCTGCAATAATATCCCCCTTAGTAATTTTATCTCCTATTTTAGGATAAAAAATAATCCCGGCTTTCGGATCTATTTTGTCATCGATTTTTGTTCTGCCGGCACCAAGAATTACGGAAGCCATTCCAATTTCATAGTTGTTAATCTGCTTTAAATAACCGGATTCTTTTGATTTAATTTCTTGAACAAATTTAGATTTTGGATATTTATTTGGATTTTTAATATAAGCTGTATCTCCATTCTGAAGTTTCACAATTTCCAGGAATTTATCAAATGCTTTTCCGTTTGCAATTATTTCTTGAGCTAATTGACTCCCCTCTTCGATTGATGAGGACTTATTGCCCAGGAAAATCATTGCCCCGGCTAAAACTAAGCTTAGTTCGAGCAAATCATTTTTTATTTCCCCTTTTAATATTTTTATAGATTCAAAAACTTCCAGCCAATTGCCGATATAATTCCCTAAAGGCTGGTTCATTTCGGTAATATATGCGATAACTTTTTTATTAAAAGACTTAGCGATATTTACCAGAGTATTAGCCAGTAAAACAGCATCATTCATTTTTTGCATAAAAGCACCGCTTCCGGTTTTAACATCCAGAACTAGCCCATCAATTCCTTCTGCAATCTTTTTGCTCATAATGCTAGCAGTTATTAAAGGAATCGATTCAACTGTTGCAGTTACATCTCTCAAAGAATAAATCAACTTATCTGCCGGGGCAATATCTTTTGTTTGCCCGATTAAAACAGCGCCGCATTTTTTAAGAACAGATTTATATTCGGTAAGATTTAAATCAGTTTTAAACCCCGGTATTGATTCAAGCTTATCTAGTGTTCCGCCGGTATGTCCGAGTCCTCTACCTGAGATCATTGGGACTTTAATTCCTGCTGCTGCTGCAATTGGTGCGATTATTAAAGATGTTTTGTCTCCTACTCCCCCCGTTGAATGTTTATCAATTTTTGCTCCCTTAATGGAACTAAGATTAATTGTTTTACCGCTATTAATCATTGATTCAGTAAGGCAAGAAGTTTCTTCTTTATTTAATCCTTTTAGAAAAGCGGCCATGAGAAAAGCGGCAAATTGATAATCGGGAATTTTGTTTTTAGTATAAGCAGAGATCAAATAATTTATTTCATGATGGGCTAATTCATTTCCATTTCTCTTCTTCCTTATTAATTCTACAATATTCATAGAATTAATTTACAAATAATTACTTTATTCAAGAAAAAAGTATTTGGAACGATTTGTTCAGGTAAGCAAAATTAAAATGTCTTAAAAGTAAAAGAAAGAATTTTTATACCTCCTTTACTTTCAAGACTTAGGAATAAATTTATCTACAATATTATTTAAACAAATAAATCATTTATTTGTTCTTCTAATGTTTCTTCCATTTTGTACTATCCCATTTCATATTCTTATTCCCCATTTTATGTTTTGTATTATTCATCATTGTACTGTTTGAATTCATCATACTTTTATGTGAAGAACTCATATTCATATTAGAATTCTTCATATTATTATTCATATTAGCGCTTGATTCTCCCATATTATTTTGATCGTGGAACTTTCCTTTATATGTTTTATATTTAGTTGAATCTTCTATAATATTCTTTTTTGCATATTTATAGTATGACATCAACTTTGCGTAGTTGGTATTTGTCTGAGCGGTATTTTGTTTATCCATGTTTTGATTGCCGTTGTTTTGCTGATTGCTTTGAGCAAAAGAATAACTACTCATCATAAATAAAGAAATAACAAACATTGCTATTAAATTCAGAATCTTTTTCATAATAAACATCTCCTTATTTTTGAAAAATTTGTAAACTTATTTTAACTACGGCTACAATATGTAAATGGTAAAAGTCAATCTCTATGAGCAATGTGCAAAACTGTAATTATAATGTTTATTATCACAATTCATTTTTTCGCTTAAATTTTTGCTTCCCAATCAAGCTTATTTCATTAAATAAAAGCATTTGTTTACCCTTTTTTAATTAATTATTTTTATAGCTTAAATTTTCCCAAATTTGGAGTAATTTTTACTAAATGGAATTTAAAAGAAGAACACACAATTGCGGTGAATTAAGACAAACTAATATCGGTGAAAATGTTGTTTTAAATGGCTGGGTTGATACAAGACGCGATTTAGGCGGATTAATTTTTATCGATTTGCGGGACCGTTACGGTATAACACAAATCGTTTTTGAACCAAATTTTAATGAAGAAGCTCACCTGGAAGCCGGTAAATTAAGGAATGAATTTGTTATTTCGATTGAAGGAGTAGTCAGAAAAAGACCTCCCGAAACAGATAATTCCGAGATAGCTACTGGTCATATTGATGTAATGGCAAATAAGCTGATTATTTTAAATGAAGCGAAAACCCCACCGTTTCCTATTAAAGATAAAATTGAAACTAGTGAAGACATAAGATTAAAATACCGTTATCTTGACTTAAGAAGAAATACGATTCAGAAAAATTTACTTATGCGTCATAGAATGTACCAATTAACCCGGCAATATTTTGATAAGAAAAATTTTGTTGAAGTTGAAACTCCTGTGCTTATGAAAAGCACCCCGGAAGGGGCGAGAGATTACCTGGTCCCCAGCAGAATACATAAAGGGAAATTTTATGCTTTGCCCCAATCTCCGCAGACTTATAAACAAATATTAATGGTTTCTGGACTTGATAGGTACTTCCAGATAGTAAAATGTTTTAGGGATGAAGATCTTCGGGCCGACAGGCAGCCGGAATTTACACAGATAGATGTGGAAATGTCTTTTATCGACCAGGAAGATATTTTTGAAGTGGTCGAAGGTTTAATGCAAATCCTTTTTAAAGAAATTTGGGGAGGGGAGTTAAAGCTTCCTATTCCCAGGTTGTCGTTTGATGAAGCCATGGAAAAATTTGGCAGTGATAAACCTGATCTTCGCTTTATTCTCAACATGGTAACACTAAATGATGTTTTCTCAAAAACCAACTTTAAAGTTTTTAAAGAACAAATTGAAAATAAAGGGATAATATCCGGATTGGTTGCTCCGGGATGCGGAGACTATACAAGAAATCAATTGGATGTGTTAACGGATTTTGTAAAAAAATTAGGTGCCGGCGGATTAATCTGGATGCGTGTTAAGGAATCTGCTTCCGGTGTTGAATTGGAAGCTCCTATTGCTAAATTTTTGTCGGACGAAGAAAAGAAAAATCTTGTTGAAAGGCTAAATGCAAAACCCGGAGACTTAATTTTTATAATTTCCGGCGAGAGGTTAAAAGCGTTATCAATCATGGGACAGTTAAGGTTGGAAATGGCCCGAAGACTAGATCTAATAAAAAAAGATTCCCATTCGCATTTACTATGGGTTACTGATTTCCCTCTGTTCGAGTGGGACGATCAGACAAAACGTTATTATGCAATGCACCATCCGTTTACTTCCCCGCGGCTTGAAGACGTTCAGTATATGGAATCTGATCCCGGAAGAGTTCGTGCACGTGCTTATGATCTTGTTTTAAACGGAACTGAAATTGCCGGAGGAAGCATTAGGATACATGATGCGGAATTACAGTCGAAAATGTTTAAAGCTTTGGGCATTTCGGATGAAGAAGCAGAATATAAATTCGGATTTTTAATGAATGCATTTAAATACGGTGCACCACCGCATGGCGGTATTGCATTCGGTTTCGATAGAATGGCAATGATTTTTGCAGGAGAAAATTCTATCCGCGATGTAATTGCTTTTCCAAAAACAGCAAGCGGCGTTTCATTAATGGATGACGCTCCTTCAACTGTGAGTGAAGAGCAGCTGAGAGAATTGCATATTAAAATAAGGTAAAATTTCTTTTAAAAATTAAGATTCCTTTATCTCAGAACATCGATTAACGATCTCAGATTTTTAATTTTTCTTACAATTAACTTCTTAAATCAAAAATCGTTAATCCTTGTTCTTAAATCAATTTATATATTGATTTTCCACTATGATTGATATACTCACAAGTGGTTAGTGAATATACTATTTAAAAATGAAAACTGCCTACTTCCGGTTCTATGAAGAATTAAATGATTTCCTTCCGAAAGAAAAAAGAAAAACCAGGTTTGAACATAAATTCATCGATAGAGCCTCCGTTAAAGATATGATAGAATCTTTGGGAGTTCCTCATACCGAAGTTGATTTAATTTTAGTTAACGGCACTTCAGCAAATTTTTCTTATATTGTAAATGATTCAGATGTTATAAGTGTTTACCCGGTTTTTGAATCATTTGATATTTCAGATGTCCAGCATTTAAGAGCAAAGCCATTAAGAAATCCGAAATTCATATTAGATGTTCACTTGGGAACATTAGCAAGGTATTTGCGAATGATTGGGTTCAATACCAAATACAGAAACGATTACAGTGATGATGAGATAGTTGAAATTTCCTTAAAAGATAAAAGAACAATTTTAACAAGAGACAAAGGAATTCTAAAAAGAAGTAATGTTACACACGGATACTGGATTAGAAATGAAAATCCTGAATCGCAATTGAACGAGGTTGTTAACAGATTTAATTTAAAAAAACAAATCAAGGAATTTGAAAGATGTTTGGAATGCAATACAAAACTAGAAAAAATTGATAAAGAAAAAGTTATTGATAAGTTACCATTAAAGGTTAAAATGAGACAAAATGAATTTTGGTATTGTAAAACATGTGATAAAGTTTACTGGCAGGGAACTCATTTCGAAAAAATGGGAAAGATAATTGGCAGACTTTTTCAAGAATAAATCGTGCATTGTAGGGGAATGTATATATAGATAAATTACGCACTAAAAATTTTTTCTTCAACATTTAATATTTAATGCGAAATATAATCCTGATTTTAATAGCTGCAGTTTTATTATTCCTAGTCGAATTTTATTTTACAAAAAAGATATCCAAGGCAATTAAGAATATTTTCCCCGGGTTTTCAGAAAAGAAACAAAAAACTCTTTTAACAATTTTCCTGGTTTGGATTAATTTATACCCTTTATTTTTAATTTTTGATTGGAGTTACGCTGCTATTTTCCAAACCTATGTTTGGGTTCCCCAAAATTTCTTTTTTGATTATTTCTTAATATATTCTTTCTGGATTGGTTTTCTATTTATTGTACAATCTGATTTATTCTTTCTAATTATTGATGTTTTAAGATTTCTGATCTTTCCAATCTGGAAAAAATATAAGCAAAAGCTTCTGTCGCTTGAAACAAAAGCAATTTTATTTATTGCAGCCTTCTTTTTACTTTATGTCCCTATAAGAATTATTCATGATGAAACCGCAGTTTCAATCAGGATTGTCGAATATAAAAAGAAAGACTTGCCTGAAGCTTTAAATAACTTTCGACTAACATTTATATCGGATGTTCAGGCAGATAGGTATACTGATAATGCTCGCTTGACAAACTATATTAATAAGGTAAATTCTACACATCCGGATTTAGTTTTAATGGGAGGAGATGTTATAACTTCCACACCCGATTATATTAATGAAGCTGCAGAATATATCGGTAAAATAAAATCAAAATACGGAATTTTTTCCTGCGTTGGGGATCACGATAATTGGGCTTACCATAATGATTATACAAAAAGTTTGAATGAAGTGGAAGAAGCCCTTAAAAAACATGGGATCGAAATGATTAATAATGGGAAACGGTATATAAAGGTTGATACTGCTATCATTGAAATTACTTTTGTTACTAACACGTATGTCGAAAGAATCCCGGTTGATGAATTAGACAGTGTGGCAAAGTTAAAACGGAATTATGATTTAAAAATATTTCTTGCACATCAACCAAGATTTTTTTTAGCTCAAGCAGCATTAAAATATAACTATGATCTTTATCTTGCGGGGCATACCCATGGAGGACAAATAACGTTTCTCTTTCCATTTAAAAATTTAACACCAACATTAATTGAGGGTCCTTATGTAAGAGGAGATTTCCACTTTACTAAGGAAAATGGCACGAAGTTATTAATGGTTGTAACAAGAGGATTGGGTATGTCAATAGCGCCTGTACGATATAACTCTACACCGGAAATCACTTTAATTATAATTTCCAGAGGTTAATTTTGTGAAGTGCCAGTCACCTTTAAGGTGACTGGCACTTACATTAGCACATATACAGTATAAGTTAATAATATTATTTTAATATTTTTAGTAAAGAAAAATTTCTATAAATTTTATTTCCTAAGAAGACTTTTAAGGATGCGACATGAACATAACAAAAAGTGAACATTTATTTACCGAAGCAAAGAAATATATACCCGGGGGCGTTAATTCTCCTGTAAGAGCATTTAAATCTGTCGGCACAAATCCTTTATTTATAAAAAAGGGACTCGGTTCTAAATTAATAGACATCGATGGAAATGAATTTATTGATTACATCGGAAGCTGGGGACCACATTTATTTGGACATAACCCCGATTTTATTAAGAAAGCTTTACTTGAAGCAATTGAAAACGGAACCAGTTTCGGAGCACCTTCCGAACTTGAAGTGAATATTGCAAAATTAATTACGGAATTAATCCCTTCGGTAGAATTAGTGAGAATGGTGAACAGCGGGACAGAAGCAACGATGAGTGCAGTGCGGGCTGCACGTGGTTATACAGGTAAAGAAAAAATTATAAAATTTGAAGGATGCTATCACGGGCATGCAGATTTCTTTTTAATTAAAGCAGGCTCGGGTGCTTTAACACTTGGGATTCCTACAAGCCCCGGTGTTACCAAAGGAAATGCTGCCGATACTTTAATTGCTGATTATAATGATATTAAATCTGTAAAGGAATTAATAAGTGTAAATAAAAATCAGGTTGCATCTATTATAATTGAACCCGTTGCAGGAAATATGGGTGTTGTAAAAGCTTCAAAAGAATTCTTAACAGAATTAAGAAATATCTGCAGCGAGGAAAAAATTATTCTAATTTTCGATGAGGTTATGAGCGGATTTAGAGTTTCAAAAGGCGGGGCGCAAGAATTATTTAACATAGAACCAGACTTATCCACTTTTGGAAAAATTATTGGAGGCGGGCTTCCTGTTGGAGCATTTGGCGGTAAAAAAGAAATTATGGAAATGATTGCTCCAAACGGACCTGTTTACCAGGCAGGAACTCTCAGCGGAAATCCTTTAGCGATGGCGGCCGGTTATGCTGCATTGAAATTCATAAAAAATAATCCCCAAATATATTCTGAACTTGAAGAAAAATCTTCTTACCTAGAAAAAGGTTTTGGAGATAATCTAAAATCTTTAAGAAAAAATTTTGCTATTAACAGGGTAGGTTCAATGCTTACTTTGTTTTTTATCGAAGAGGACGTTAAAGATTTTAAAATCGCGGTAAAATCAAATACAGATTTGTTTGGAAAATATTTTAATGAAATGCTGAAGAGAGGAATTTACTTGCCCCCCTCACAATTTGAAGCCTTGTTTATATCTACCGCTCATTCAAAAGAAGATTTGGATAAGACCATTGAAGCAAATTCTAAATCTTTAAAAGCTGTTTTAAAATAAAGAAGGCGAAAGAATAACTTTCGCCTTATAAATTTTACCGATATAATTCTTTCACAAACCAAACATTACACCGGCAGATATTTGAATACCGTTAGTTTTTACAGTTATACTCTGCTCCCCGGGTTGGATTGATTGGTCACTTGCAGTGTTTGTCAATCCGAGAGAATAACGGGCATCCACTAATAAAGATGTAAAAGGTGCAACACTGAATTCTACTCCGGCACCGAATGCTAAACCAAATTCTACAGATTTGGTATTATCTTTATTATCTGTATCTTCTGAATAACTCTGCCCTAAATATGAATAATCAGTTGTATAAGAGGATGACAAATTAAATCCAATAGTTGGTCCGGCTTCGGCGTAAGGTTTTATACCCGGTACAGGAAGATAGACTCGCAGCAGAACAGGAACTTCCAAATAAGCGAGCTTATAAGTGAT
>Ga0315554_1002446_pt1 | contig 10700 bp, 7 predicted proteins | sample SalMarSW160370MG_FD_202114 | JGI IMG/M metagenome (GOLD analysis project Ga0315554, IMG submission 202114) | Salt marsh sediment microbial communities from the Plum Island Ecosystem LTER, Massachusetts, United States - Salt Marsh Sediment SW1603-70 ... | reverse complement strand
CCCCACGGTCGGGTACTCAGACGATGTAAATCGCGCTTCGACCGAACCTCCGTCGGCCTTCACCACCAGTCCGAAATTGGCCTCGGGGTTGCTCACCCAGTCACGGACAGCATCTGTGACGTCCAGAGAATACCAGGTCGCGCTGTCCAACTCGAAGACTTCTTTGGTTTCCGGGTCTATGTAGGTCTTATACCAGCGAAAAGAGCGGATGTCTGTGGGCGTGCTGTCCCTGTCTTTTGCATCGCCATCCGTTGCATTGGCGCCCTGTTCCCCCCAAGGGTCGCCGCTGGCGGCCTGGATCCAGTTTGCCGCATCGTCGTTCCAGTTCCGCCTGAGGGTATACGAGGACGCCTGAATGTCACCGGTATTGGAAAGGCCCTGCGCATAGATTCCGAGAGTGGCACGAAGTATCCGAGCGGTGGACGGAATCGCCGATGTGTCGAACCGCACCAGGATGGCTTTCTGGTCTGACAGCGACGTGCGAAGCAGGAGTTTCGTGCTCTCCCCCGGCTGATTGAAGTTGTGCGCGGGCTCGGCCGCGCTGATAAACGTGTCGGCGGCGCCGGTATACCCATTCCATCCCTCGCGAAACGCGACCTGCCGAACCTGCGGCGGCACATATGGAGCGGAGACGGCGCGGCTGTCCACGCGCTGCACGCTGACGTGGTCGCGAACGGCCAGGTACTGATAGACCTCGTCTGTAGGCGCGACCCACACCTCATCGGTGCCGCCCGGCCCGTACGTGAAGTGCAGATAGTCCAGCGTCGTCCCTGCAAGGTCGTTGGGTAGCACAGCGTGGCTGTGCAGGTTGAGCCAGAAGTGCACGTCTGGGTTGCTGGCCACTTCAGAGTGAACCTGTTCCATATAGTACAGAGCGCCACACTGCGTGGACCCTCCTTCACGCGGACGAGCGATGTCCCAGCGTCCCAGCCGGAAGGTCGGAGGGTCCCAAGTCATGGAATCGACCCGCACCTTTGGGCCGCCGCCCTCCTGGGTGACCGGCAACTTCAGCAAATCGTAGTATTGAGGTATCACGCGCTCCCACCAGTAAGGGTGATTGAAGGGTGACGTGAACACGATTGGGTGATATCCTGACATGGTTCGCTCAAGCGCCTTGTTGCACATCCAAACATCTTCGGCTGCGAGGTCAGGGTCTCGGATGGCCTCGAACTCCACGTGGCTGTATGAGTGATTGAACAGGCTCCAGCCTGCTTGCAGCAACTCGGCCAGTTGCGCGGGGCGCATGTACCCACGAGACAGGCCGTCTTCGTCCAGCCACCGTCCGATGACTGCCACACCGGCTCGATACCCCAGCCTGTCCAGCATCGGCTTGCCGATGTCGTACACCGAGATGAGACCGTCGTCAAAGGTGAGACTGTAAGCCCATCGCTTGTCGTCGCGCAGTGCGGCCTTTCGGACTTCGCCGATTTGCTCCACGGGAGTGACCAGGTCGTCCAGGCGGATGTCCACCTGGGATGAACCGGTGGTTAACGTGAGCCAGCCCGATTCGGCGTCGTAGGTGCGCTGAAGCACCTGCCCCTCGGCGATGACCTGCGCGCCCCCCACCTCGCCGACGTACACCTTCAGCGTGACCAGGCGAATGCGCACCCAATCGGGGACCTGAGAGTAGTCGAGGTCATAGTGAAGCCACTGCTCCAACCCACTGGAAAAGGCCAGCGACGGCGCCGGTGGGAAAGTGGGAATCCACGCCAGAGAGAATACGGCTATCAGAACAACTGTCAGAAGTTTGAGAAGTCTTTGATTCAAAGTTCCACCCTTGTCAAGAGACAAACGCCAGGCTCGCATGGCATTGCGTCCGCCCGGCATCCTATTATAGGTGCGGCAGGCCGATATTGTCAAAACGAATGGACACGGAGCGGCACAGGCCGTATAATCGGAGTATGAGACGAACGGAGTTCCTTGTTCTGGCGGCGGCGATGTGCATTCTCTTCAGTGCCTCTCTGGAGGCATGTGCGACCGGGATACCTGCCTCGCCTACGGCCACGCCCCAGGGGTACGGCACGTCGCAGAATACGCTGTGGCCGCCCACGGCGACGGCAGCCCGTCCCATGCCGACAAACACGCTCACGCCCTTGCCCTCGCCGACCGCGTCCCGGACGCGCACTCCTGCTCCATCGTCAACCCCTCCTGCTCCCACGCCGACGCCGGGAGTGTGGACCTACTGGGCCTCTGTGTCCATTCCTACCTACCCGTTCGCCCAATTTCTGCGTTCCGAGCCAAACGCGCTGTACGGCATGGCGGTGTCCGTGTTCAACCGCGCCGCCTACGCGGCCTCGGCTCCAGCGCCCAGCGCGGCAACGTATCAGACTCTGGTCGTGGAGAACGCCTATCTCCGACTGACCTTCCTGCCCGAGTTGGGCGGGCGACTCTACCAGTGCCTGTTCAAACCGACGAATCAGGTTCTCTTCTATAATAACGCAGTAATCAAGCCCAGTTACTGGGGGCCGCTTTCTCGAGACGAAAACTGGTGGCTGGCGGCTGGCGGCCTGGAGTGGGCGTTTCCCGTTAACGAGCATGGATACGCATGGGGACTGCCGTGGAAGGTGTCTGTCCGGCAGGACGGCAGCAGCGCCACCGTGTTGCTCCGCAGCACCGAAGAGCCGGGGCAATTGCAGGCCGAGATTGCCGTGTCGCTGGCTGCCGGGGAAAGCCGCTTCACCGTAGAGCCGCGCCTGACCAATGGGACCGAGCGCTCCCTGCCGGTGCAGTTTTGGGCCAACGCCATGCTTGCCCCCGGAAGCGACGTCCTTGCCCCTGAGGTGCGCTTCGAGTTCCCCACCCAAAGCGTGATAGTGCACAGCACGGGCGATGCGTCCCTACCACCCGAAGGCAGCACCATGCCCTGGCCGCTGGTGGACGGACGCGACCTAAGTCTGTACCAGAACTGGCAAAACTGGCTGGGCGTTTTCGCGACAGAACCGCTGCCTCCCTTCGCAGGGCTGTACAACGCCGCTGCGGACATCGGGCTTGCGCGCGTCCTTTCGGGCGATGTCGGCGGCGTGAAACTGTTCGCGTTTGGCTCCGAGTTCGCCGACCTTTCCACATTCTCCGACAACGGCTCCGCATATGCGGAACTCTGGGTCGGGAGCAATCGCACCTTCTGGCCACAGGATGACGTGATGCTCGGGCCAGGGGAAACGCTGAGTTGGCGCGAGGTTTGGGTTCCTGTCGCCGGTATCGGCGGCTACACAGTCGCTTCGAGTGAGGGCGTGCTGCGCCTGGAGCGAGACGGCGACTCCATCGTCGTGGGGGCCTTCGCCCCCCGCCCTCAGAAGGTTGCACTCAAACTCGTGACTGGCGGCGAGGTCGCCCTCACCAGATGGGTTCTCCTGGAGCCAGCCCAGCCCTATATGGAGAAGGTGATGCTAGCAGAGTTGGGCGCGGCGGGAGAACCCGTGTACTTGCAGATGTTCACCGAGAGTGGTATCCTAATGGCCCAAACGGGCACAGAGTGAGGAAACGGGCGTGAGCATGGACGAGCACCTCTCTCCGCAGGAGAATCAGTCGGAGAGCCAGAGCAACCAACCGAAGAGCCCATCGCAGTGGCAGCGAAGATGGAAACTGGGCGTCGTTCTCATCGCTGTTGGCCTGCTGGGCATCTTGGCAGCCGTCACAGGCCTGGCCGTATACCAGGGTCTGCAGGACAGGGCAACCATTGCGCGAGACAAAGCCGAAGCCCACTATGAGGCCGGGTTGGAGCATCTCGAAGCAGGCGAGTTGGACCTGGCCATCGCGGAATTCGACCTGGCGCTGAGGCTGGCTCCGGACTATGACGCGGCCCGCACCAAACTGGCCGAGGCCAGGCAGACTCTCACGGTGATGGAAACGCCCACTTCGGAGGTGTTCTCAGGCGTTCTGGACGAATTGTTCCAACAGGCCGTGGCGCTGTACGATGCGAAGCAGTGGGACGATGCCGCCGCGGCCTTTGCCTACATCATGACCCTGGACGCTGACTATCGGTGGAAAGAGATAGAGCAGTATCGGTTCGACAGTTACCGGCTGAAAGGGGAGGCTCTCGAAGCGGAGAATCGGCTGGAGGAGGCGATTCGTGCCTACGACCAGGCTCTGCGGGTCAACCCCGCCGCCCAGGAGATTGCAGAGAGGCGCGAGACGCTGGCCTTGTACGTGGCTGGCACTGGCGCTGCGGGAGCAGACTGGGAAAAGGCCATTGCGTCTTTCGGCAGGCTCTATGCCATTGATCCCACATATCGCGACGTGGAGCACCGGCTGTATGAAGCCTACGTGGGGCATGGGGATGCGTTCATGGCCTGGGGCCTGTGGTGCCAAGCCGAGACAGCGTACGCCACAGCGAGCGGCATGGACAACAACCCGACTGTGCAGGGCAAACTGAACGATGCGACCCAGCGATGTGAAGCCCTTGCGTCCGCCACCGCAGTCCCGAAGCCGACCGGCGCAACACCCGAGCCTCCCGTCGTCACCGAACTGCCCTACGGGAAACTGTTCCTGGCCCAGTACGACGATGACCGGAAGACGTACGACATCGTCGCGGTGAGCGCGGGGCAGACCGAGCGCGAGGTCGTCGTGCGCAATGCCGCTCAACCCGCAATCAGCCCCGATGGGCAACGGCTGGCATTCCAATCCGCCGACAAGACCACGCCTGGGATTTTCGTGTTCAATCTGGACACGGGCGCGCGCATTGCCATCACCACATCGGCGAGAGATTCGCGCCCCTTCTGGTCGCCTGATGGGACGGAGGTTGCTTTCGTTCGCGATGCCACGTCGCCCACGGCGGCCATCCTCCGCGCGCCCGCCGATGGAACCGGACAGGCGCAGCCCCTTGCCAATGGATGGTCGGCGGCCTGGTCCGGAACGAACCACCTGGCCTTCACAGGTTGCGACGAAAGCCGTACGGAATGCGGGATTTACGTTGCAGATTTGGGCCGGGGCGGGCAGATTAAGGTCACAGCGGACCAGAACGACATTGGGCTGGCATGGTCGCAAGACAGCAGCCGCGTGGCCTTCATGTCGAACCACGACGGCAACTGGGAAGTCTACACCGTTCAGTTGGAGGGCGGCTACGTGCGCCGCTGCACGGTAAACTTCGCCGATGACGGCTCGCCCGCCTGGTCTCCCGACGGGCAGTACATCGCCTTCGTGTCCAACCGCGACGGGATTTGGGCTTTGTACGTCATGCTCGCCGACGGGAGCGAACAGCGCCAAGTGTTGGAACTGAGCATGGCCAACCCCGACTGGGTGCACGGGCAGATGGCCTGGGCTCCCTAGGCCGCGGGTTCCCCCCACTCGCGTTCCCTCGCCAGAGACTCCGCGGGAGAAGCACTCCGGCAGGCTTCCCGCTGCACACGCCGAGAATTCGCCGCGTCGCTCGCAGCAAGGTGACGCGCCTCCATGCGCCGGCAAGGTGGACTTGTCCGGCTGTATTCGCCGTGATATAATCCGCGCAGAAGGCCCTTGCCAGAGGTAGAGCATGAAACTGTCTCTCGAACAGGTGGAACACATCGCCGAACTGGCGAAACTGGAGTTGACCTCTGAGGAGAAGGAGCGCTACAGAGAGCAACTCTCGGCCATCCTCGACCATGCCGATACACTTCAGGCGCTCGATGTGGAAGGCATCGAGCCGATGGCCCATGCAGTGATGCTGGTCAACGTCACCCGCCCTGACGTTTCCGAGGAGTCGTATCTCCGAGAAGACATCCTCGCCAACGCGCCCGATGTGCAAGAGGGTCAGTTTCGGGTGCGAGCGATTCTGGAGTAGGCCGTGGACGCCGCCCCCACCATCTATGAAGCGAGCGAAATGCTGCGGCAGGGCGCTCTCACTTCCTCCGAACTGACCGAAAGCCTCCTGGCGCAGGCTGACCGCGCGGACTCCCGTGTGAAAGCCTACCTGCGGCTGACGCCCGACCTGGCCCTGGCCCAGGCAGAACAGGCCGACGCCCGTTTCGCCGACTGGCGCAGCAAGGGCGGCGATGCTCCGCCGCGACTGATGGGCATCCCCCTGGCCGTCAAGGACGTACTCTGCACCAGGGGCGTACCCACCACGTGCGGCTCGCGCATTCTGGAGAACTTCGTACCTCCCTATGACGCCGCTGCGGTGGAGAACCTTGCGGCGCAGGGCGCGGTGATGCTGGGCAAGACCAACCTGGATGAATTTGCGATGGGATCGTCCACGGAGAACTCTGCCTACTTCGCCACCCACAACCCGTGGGATTTGGGCCGCGTGCCCGGCGGCAGCAGCGGAGGCAGTGCGGCGGCGGTCGCGGCGGGCATGGCACTGGGAGCGCTGGGCACGGACACCGGCGGCAGCGTGCGTCAGCCAGCCAGCCTGTGCGGGGTCGTCGGGCTGAAGCCGACCTACGGGCGGGTTTCCCGATGGGGGCTGATTGCCTTCGCGTCTTCGCTGGACCAGATTGGCCCGCTCGCCAAAGACGTGCGCGACTGCGCCATCCTGCTCCAGGCCTTGGCCGGTCACGATTCGCGAGACTCAACCTCTGTCCAGGTCCCCGTGCCAGACTATTCGGCTGGATTGACGGGCGACATTCGCGGGCTGCGCATCGGCGTTCCCGTGGAGTACTTCATCGAGGGCATCCAGCCCGGGGTGGAGCGGGCCGTCCGCGATGCGCTGTCCACGCTGGAAGACCTGGGGGCGCAGGTGGAGGAGATATCCCTTCCGCACACGAAATACGCGCTGCCAGTTTACTATCTGATTGCGCCGGCAGAAGCCTCGGCCAACCTCGCCCGATACGATGGCGTGAAGTATGGCTTCTCAGCCCCGGATGCCCAAAACGTATGGGACATGATTCGGAAGACGCGGGGGCAAGGCTTCGGCGCAGAGGTCAAGCGGCGCATCATGCTCGGCACCTATGCGCTCTCGGCAGGGTACTACGGCGCCTACTATCTGCGCGCACAGAAGGTTCGCGCGCTGATAAAGCGCGATTTCGACCGGGTTTTCGAGACGGTGGATGTCCTGGCATGTCCCACGTCGCCCACCGTGGCCTTCAGGCTGGGCGAGAGGATCGAAGACCCTCTGCAAATGTACCTGTCGGACATCTTCACGCTGGCCTGTTCCCTGGCCGGGATTTGCGGTATTTCCGTTCCCTGCGGGTTCTCGGATGGTCTGCCGGTGGGCCTCCAAATCATGGGCAACGTGTTCGACGAGCCTGCCATCCTGCGCGTGGCCCACGCCTACGAGCAGGCCACCGACTGTCACCTGCAGAGACCCAATCTGAACCAGGAGGTTTGAAACAGCCATGAAAGTCGTCATCCCCCTTGCAGGATTCGGCACTCGCCTGCGCCCCCATACGTTCACCAAGCCCAAACCCTTGATTAACGTTGCCGGAAAGCCTGTCCTCGGCCACATTCTGGACTCGCTGCAGGACATGGACGTGGAGGAAATCATCTTCATCGTGGGCCACCTCGGGGACCAGATTGAGGAATACGTGTCCACAACCTACACCTTTCCGGCGCGCTACATTGAGCAGAAGGAGTTGAAGGGACAGGCCCACGCTATCCACCTGGCACGCCAATACCTGAGCGGGCCTATTCTGATTGTGTTTGTGGACACCATCTTCGAAGCCGACCTCACCGCGCTGCCACAGGACTGTGACGGGGTGCTGTTCGTGAAAGAGGTGGAAGACCCGCGAAGGTTCGGCATCGTCATCATGGAGGGTGAATACATCGTGCGGCTGGTGGAGAAGCCCACAGACCCCGTCTCCAACCTCGCGACCATCGGCGTCTACTACATCCGGGAGTCGGAGAAACTGTGCGAGGCCGTCGAGAAACTGATGCGCCGCGACATCAAGACGAAGGGCGAGTACTATCTGGCCGACGCCCTGCAACTGATGATTGACGACGGCGCGCGGTTCCGCATCGCCACCGTGAACGTTTGGGAGGACTGCGGAAAGCCGGAAGCGGTGCTCAAAACCAACCGCTACTTGCTGGACAAGACACGCGGCCACGTCGGCGAGGTCGAGGACACCATCATTGTGCCGCCCGTCTACATCGCCGACTCGGCACGCATCGCTCAGTCAATCATCGGCCCCTACGTGACGATTGCCGACGGCGCAATCGTTCACCGCTCTATCGTCAAGGATTCCATCATCGGCCGACACGCCCACATTGAAGAAGTGCTGCTGAGCAGTTCTCTGATTGGCGACAACGCCCGCGTTCACGGGTCCTACGACCAACTGAATGTGGGCGATTCGTCCCAGGTGGACTTCGCCGGAGATGGATACGAATAGCGGTGTCTCTGTAGAATGCTACTCCGGGCACACATACGCAGGGGAACCCAGGGCCGTCGTCGGGCCCCAGGGGCGGCGAGAGGTGACAGATGTTCTCAGGCGGTGGCGCGAGCCGGAAGGGCCTGCCTTTCGCGTGCGGCTGGAAGACGGCTCCGCGGCCACACTGTTCTACAATGAGACATCGGGGCATTGGTCTGTGCGGGAGGATTGACCCAGGACAACATGATTTGCCGGAGGAAAGTTCAATGAAGAACAAGTTGGCACAGCGCGTTATGTCCGTTCCCCCCTCTGGGATTCGGAGGTTTTTCGACATCGCTGCAACCATGCAGGATGTCATTTCTTTGGGCATTGGCGAGCCCGATTTCGTCACGCCGCCCGCCATCGCCGCGGCGGGAATCGAAGCGCTGGAGCGCGGCGAAACCCACTACACGTCCAACTCCGGCATCCTGGAACTCAGGGAAGCCATCGGCCAGAACCTGGAGCGCCTGTACGGCATCCGCTATGATCCCGAAACGGAGATTCTGGTCACCGTGGGCGTCTCCGAGGCTCTCCATCTCGCTCTCTCAGCCATCGTAGACCCAGGAGACCAGGTGGTCGTCCCGACGCCCTGCTTCGTGTCGTACATGCCGGGAGTCGTCTTCGCAGGGGGAACGCCTGTCGACCTGTGCACGACGGTGGAGAACGACTTCCAGGTCTCCGCAGCCGACATCGCCGAGGCACTCTCCCCCGAAACAAAGGCGATTCTCCTGGGGTACCCCAACAATCCCACGGGCGCAGTGATGAGCCGCGAGCGGCTCCTGGACATCGCCCGCCTTGCAGAAGAGCGAGATTTGGTGGTCATTTCCGACGAGATTTACGACCGCCTGGTGTATGGCGTGGAGCACGTGTGCTTTGCATCTCTGCCTGGCATGAAGAAGCGCACCATCGTTCTGCAGGGGTTCTCCAAAGCCTACGCCATGACCGGCTGGCGGCTGGGCTATGCGGCAGGGCCTGCCGAACTCATCGCGGGGATGCGCAAGATGCACCAGTATATCATCATGTCCGCCCCTACACCGGCGCAGTTCGCCGCACTGGAAGCACTGCAAAGCGGCGAACCAGAGGTGCAGCGGATGCGGGCCGAGTACGACCGCCGACGCCGCACGGTGGTGGCGGGCGTGAACGCCATCGGACTGACCTGCTTCGAGCCGAAAGGGGCCTTCTACGCGTTCCCCTCCATTCGCGCCTCAGGCATGACCGCGGACGAATTCGCCACGCGGCTGCTGGAGGAGGAGCGCGTGGCGCTGATTCCAGGCACGGCCTTCGGCGCGTGCGGGGAGGGCTATGTCCGCATTTCCTACGCCACGTCGCTGGAGAAAATCGAAGAGGCGCTGGAGCGGATGCGCCGCTTCATGCGACGGCACGGGTAAGGAAACGCACCGCCGGGCTGGGGTTGAGATGCTTGCGCCGGTGGTGTTGGTGGCCGAACCCAACTGGTCGCTGTGAATGTAGGTGGCGCCAGCGGATGTTCGCATGGCAACGCGCTGGCCGCCGAAGTAGTAGTACTTGGTCTCCGCTGTGGGGGTCTTCTCGTACCAGTTGCCAACGTAGCAGGTGAACGTGCCGCCGAAGTCAGATTTCGCCCGGTTGCCGTCGCCGTCGTAGGCGAAGGTCGCGATGACGGTGTCGTCGCCCGCCCACCGAGGGCGATCCCCTTTACTCCGACGCGGTAGTCTTGAAAAGAGCCACCTGGGTCATGCAACCACGCGAGGGCGCCCGCTCCCTTCCCAGATCACGCCCCGTACTTTTCCAGGCGCAGGGCGTTGGCCATGATGAGAAACATGATGTCCTTGCCCGGAAACACGCCCAGCCCGCCGTGGGCGCACGCCCGCTCTCCGAACGTCCCCACGTCGTCAGGGCGGCAGTAGCGCGACCAGAGGAGCATGGGAACGGGATGCCAACTGTGAGCCTTCAGCAGCGCCGGGGTGGAATGGTCGCCGCTCACAACGACCACATCAGGAGCCAGAGCCAGCATGTCCGGAACCAGGCTGTCCACGTGCTCGATGATTTCTCGCTTGCGGTCGAAATCTCCATCCTCGCCAGCCGAATCGGTCTTCTTCACGTGGAAGTAGAAGAAGTCGTACTTGTCCCAGTTGGCCTTCAGCGTCTCCAACTCGTCCTCGACGGTGTCGCCCGTCTTCAGTACCTCCATGCCCACCAGGCTGGCCAGCCCCCGGTACATCGGGTAGGTGGCGATGGCGGCAGACTTGAGGCCGTAGATTTCCTCCATCGTAGGCATGGAGGGGTCTTTGGCGAAACCGCGCAGCAGGAGACCGTTCGCCGGATGCTGGTCGGCCAGCAGTTTGCGGGCTTCGGCGACCCATCGGCTCACCAGGTCCGCGGTGGCAGCGGCATCGTCGTTCAGCGGCCGCACAGGCAGCGGCGGGACGCCAAGCCGCTGGGGGTCGGTGTCGTCCACGTCTGCCA
>Ga0315554_1002443_pt1 | contig 10705 bp, 9 predicted proteins | sample SalMarSW160370MG_FD_202114 | JGI IMG/M metagenome (GOLD analysis project Ga0315554, IMG submission 202114) | Salt marsh sediment microbial communities from the Plum Island Ecosystem LTER, Massachusetts, United States - Salt Marsh Sediment SW1603-70 ... | reverse complement strand
GTGCCTTACTTTCGGACTAAGAATAATAATTGCTTTTGGTTTTTCCATATTTCCCTCCTGAAATCATTATATTACTTATAGTTAAGAGTGTCAACTTATATTTTTTTGTGAAACCCTGTGATACTATTAATTATAGTGTATTGTGCCACTTTTTCGTGCCGTTTAAGTTCGCAATTTCATTTTTTCATAATACTTAAAAAGTGTATAATTTTCATACTGTGACATACAAAAACACATAATTCCTTATGTTAAAAAGAAATACAGGCTTTTAAAGAAAAAATATAATATATATAATATATATAATATAATATATATAATAATATATATATATATAATTAATAATATCACAAAAAACTATAATTGTCACACGTGCACTTGCTTTACAAATTCAGGTCTCTGAAATTTTGTGTCAAAATGACTCTTTTTTAGACCCCTCCTGAATTTGTTATTCATATTTTCTTGTGACATAGTGACAAAAAACACGGTAAACGGCTTTTCTATTTTTGGTACAAAGAGTTACAGCATTCTAAAGTGTTCCGTTAGGTGGCACAGGTGACACGCCGCATCACATAATTAACCATAACAGAAAGAGATAGGCCCTGTGACACTTTTTGACTTTTAGACGCTTGACTTTTTGGTGAATTTTGTGTTAAAATAAGAAGGGAATTGAAAGCACATGGGTAATCCAAATCTCGCCGAAGTCGGCAAGCCATATCGTTTTACAAAAGATAATCACCCGAAAAGTCCTGGGCGCAAACCCTCGCGACTCAAGAAATACATGAAGGAATACGACATCTCTGTTAATGACGTAATCAATGCATATGCGACGGTTATTTACGAACACGACCGAGACGAACTTTTCACGATCGCCGCGAAGGGAATAGACAAACGCGGAAAGAAAGTCCCGGCGTTAATATGGGGCCTTGTAGTCGCTTTCATAGCTGATGCGAAGAGGGGTTTTGCAGCCGGTGGAGTCTTTAATCAAATGATGGACCGAAGGTATGGTAAACCGAAACAGTCCATTGAAATAGACGGGAAAATAGAACATTATATAAATATGTCGCCAGAAGAAAGAAAAGAATTAATCGATAAATTGATAGAGGAAAGGATGAAAAATGTCACTCAAAAATAAAGAAGAATATATTAAGTTATACGAAAAGTATGGGGAAATACAAGTAAAATGCCGTGGAGCAGATTTACTCCCCATTGATGCCATAAATGATTTTCAGAAAGGATTGAAAAAAAGAACGGCGAAAAATAAACTCCGATTGGCAACATTGATTTTCCAACAAGGATTTTCTTTCCCGTTTTTCATCTGGCAACACGATGGGGAATATTTCTGTCTCGATGGGCATGGGAGATCCGACGTTCTTTGTGAAATACGAAAAAGCGGGATTCCCATACCGGGCATGTTTCCTGTTGATTACATAGAGGCTGAAACGATAGAGGAGGCGCGGGAGAAATTATTGGCGGCATCCTCTCAGTATGGCGAATGGAGCGAAGACGAATTGACCGAATGGCTCAAGGATATTGACAAAGAGATCAGGGAACAGTTCCGGGTGGTAGATAAGGAATTGAATATAGCCATACGGGAAGAAACGAATAACGATGATGATATTCCGGATGTTGATGAAGCGATAACAAAGTCAGGGGATATGTGGGAATTGGGGAATCATCGCCTATTGTGTGGGGACAGTAGCAGGGAAGAAGATATTGAAAAGCTAATGGGCGAAGATAAAGCGGATATGGTTTTCACTGATCCTCCCTATGGGGTTGCTATTGGAGATAAAAACAAACTTCTTGATACAATAGAAAAAGCAGAAAGAATAAAAGAAAATATAACAAACGATAATTTACCAATCAATGAATTGAAAGAAATTTTGATTAAGGTTTTTATTATTCAGAAAAAAATAAACAATAAACATTGTTCTTATTATGTTACGGCACCACAAGGTGGCTCTCTTGGGATGATGATGATGATGATGATGAGCGACGCCGGGTTGCCTATACGACATATAATCATATGGGTTAAAAACAAACAATGTTTTTCTTTTGGTCACCTTGATTATGAATACCAACATGAACCAATATTATACACATGGGGAGAAAAACATAAATATTATGGGAATGGTTTTTATAAAAGCAGTGTGTGGAAAATTGATAAAGAAATAAAATGCGATAAACATCCAACAATGAAGCCGGTTGAATTAATTGAAAATGCTTTATTAAATTCTTCAGAAAAAGGAAATATAATCTCCGACCCATTTCTCGGTTCGGGATCAACAATGATTGCCTGCGAGAAGACAGATCGAATGTGTCGAGGCATGGAGATTGATCCACATTATTGCGATGTGATAGTTGAGAGATATCGCCAATGGTGTATTGATAATAACAAAAAACCAGAAATAAAATTAAACGGTGAACACTATAATTTCTGATTCGGACCTTTTGTATCTTCTTGAGCAGGAGTCGCTCGAACGAGTGTCCCCGAAGATAGAGCCATTCCGAAGGCCCGCCCGTATAAAGATAGTCCAGGGTGGCCGTGCGGCAGGGGCGAAGTCTTGGGGAATCGCCAGCCTTCTTATTCAGAAAGCACAATATCATCATCGCCGGATAGTTTGTCTTCGTGAAGTGCAGAAATCTCTCGAAGAATCAGTCTATCAATTAATGAACGACACTATAGAACGGCTCAGGTATCCATACTGGGTCTCCCGTGTTGACCATATAATTAATACGAAAACAAAGTCGAAAATAATTTTTCGCGGGCTCCGTGATCTCCGGGCAGCACATCAGATCAAAGGGTTGGAAGGATACACAGACTTCTGGCTTGAGGAAGCATCGGTAATCAGCGAAGATTCTTTAATGTTGCTCATGCCGACGATTGTCCGCAATCCGGATGCAGAACTATGGATCAGCTACAACCCGGAAACAGAAATGGACCCTGTGACGCTGAGGTTCTGGGAATCGGACCGAGAGGACATGATAAAGGTACGGGTTGAGCCAGGGAAGATTGATAATCCATGGTGGGACGATAGTTTGACGCATGAAATGGATATTGATTACGCGCGGGACCCGGACGAGGCCGAGCACGTATGGGGTGGACAACCAAGGAAGCAGGGCCACAACTCGGTGATGTCAAGGGTATTAATCCGTCAAGCTATGACAAGAAACATCGAATCGGAAGGACAGCTCAGTGTTGGATGTGACCCTGCTGATTTCGGAGATGATCGGACGCAGATATATGTTAGAAAAGGATTAAAGATTATAGATCATAAAGAGATAACGAAAATGGATGGTGGTTTCATCGCAGGAGAAATAAAACGGATGATTAATGGGCGACCGGATATTCCAATCAAGGTGGATACAACTGGAATCGGGGCGAGCACCCGGGATTTTCTCCGTAGAATGGGATTGAAAGTGATTCCAGTCAATTTCGGTGGTACTGCGAAAGATAAAAACAAATACGCAAATGTCGCTTCCGAAATGTGGTTTACTTTTCCAATTGATGAGGCAGATATTCCTGATGACCCGGAACTCATGCAAGAATTATCAGGGCGTCTTTATGATTATGATAGCAAAAACAGATATATTGTCGAGGCGAAAGATATTTTTAAAAAAAGACTTAAACGATCTCCGGATAAAGCCGACGCTTTGCTTTTGACATATTATGAAGGTCATAGTATAATAATGAGTGAAGACCAGCGTAAGCAGTTAAGTGAACGATGGAGGCATAAATAATGGGATGGCTCAATAATACATTGACGACAGTATTTTCATGGTTCAAACCCAAAGAAGATACTGGCAATCCGACGAAACAAACGCAGCGACGACCCAAAAACAAAGACATAACGGAATATGATAGCGTTAACAGAAATCTGACATACGGATTATATCATAATAGTTATCCGGGAATGAAGCTTTCTGGGGCAATGGCATTTACTCCGATTGCGGTGCCGATATGGTTTATGGGGGTGCCTACTCCGATAACCGAAGACAAAAAAACGCAGGAGATAATAAACGACATAATAGATAAATTTTATCGAGTTATGAACCAAATACATTTACAATGTCACAGAGATGGAACCATATGGATATTCCCGAAGTTTTCGGCCAAGACGGGATCTCTTATATGGGAATTTATTCATGACGATTCCGTTGTTGATATTATCAAAGACTTAGAGACAGGCGAACCAATAGAAATAATTACAGACGAAGAAATAATTATAACGACCGGTGAAAACAGAACTGCTACGATCAGGCGCAAAAGATATTATACAAAAGAGAAAATAGCGGTTCGCTGGATAGGCGGAACGACCTCTTTGCCTGAAAGGTTAAAGGATTTGTCTTTCCGAAACACGATCGGCGCATTGCCTATCCCTTTCTCCAATAATGCGGACGCGGACGAGGTACGAGGACATTCAGACTATGAGAGAATCGTCAGCGATCTTAAAGATTACCATGATATCGATCTTAAACAATCAACTTTTCTGGCGAAATTCGAGCCGAAACTTGCAATCAATGTGAAGAATGTAAACGAATGGCTGAATAATAATGGGGAGGAAGAAAACAGCCTCAGCACCCTTGAAATATTCGAGCGGGACCTCCTTTTCCTCGTCGACGAGGAAAAGGCACAATACATCTATCCTGCTACAGCATACCAGGCCTATGATAATACGCTTAAAAGAAAATACAGAAAAATTGTAGAGGGATCAGGAGTGCCAGAGATGTTATGGGGAACCAAGATGGAGGGGAATCACGCCAGCGCCCAGGAACAAATGAATAATGTCGTGAAGTTTGTTGAGGAAAAGCGGGATCAAAAAAACGCATCATATCAAAAATTATTTGAGGCGTCTGTGGCATTGATTCTGAAATCAACGATGACTGACGGCGATTCTCGGATCATTGCGATTGAATGGAATTCTCTTGATGCGTTGAGCGATGAAATCAAGGCCAAGATAATCAAAGATTTTGCACAGGGACTTGCGTTCTTGGTAGATAAAGCATCGATAACAAAAGAAATGATGTATCAACTTTGGGATAAAATGTTCCCTGGGCTTGTACCGGAAGATTTCGAAGAGTTTAAAATCGGTATTTCTGATATGGCGAAACATCGGCAATTCGTTAATACCGATTATGCGACGGCTGCCGATATGACTGGTATGGAGGGCGAGTTACAGGATGACGAAGGCGGAGTATAATCGATTATATAGTGAAGCGAGGAAAGTTTTCCCACGAATAACTCTTGCTTCCATGCGGATATTGAAAAGATCATATATAGAGGCAGCGAAACAATTATCAGAAAAAATATTACAAGCTCAAAAAAAAGGATTGTCGGAGATCACCACACAATCGTGGGCGTCGATAGAAGCGCAATTGACAGAAAGCGCGGCTGAATTACAGATAGCCATTGATGCTCGGGTAAAAAGTGCTGTAAGGGTTGCCGCTCCTCGATTCTCAAGAATCCACGAACGTTATCTTTTTGATGTAATCAAAGAATCGGGTGGCAAAATTACTCATGCAGGAATAACAAATATGTTTGTGGCGCTCAATAAAAGGGTTGTTGAATCTGTCGTTAATAGAATATTTCAAGACGGCTATACGTTTTCGGATCGTGTCTGGAAGGCAGCGAGTGCATATGGGGACAGCATGAAGCGTTTAATAACCTCCGGGCTTGCTCAAGGACGCGATCTAATTGAGATTGCGAAAGATATACAGGTATATGTCCGTAAGGACAAGGCTGCTATAATCAAGAGATACGGAGACTTGCGGGCTGGGACTGCTGATTTCGTCAAGCGCATTCGCGGATCAGTCGATTATAATGCTTTGCGATTGTTGCGATCGGAACTGTATGCGTCGATGCAGGATGCCGCCAGATGGTCCGGTCAATATAATCCAGGATGTAGCGGACTTTACGATTGGTTGCGCGGAGGTACCCAGGATTGGGGATGTGAATGCCCTGCTTATGCGGATGGAGGCCCATATACTCTTGATTCATTGCCGGATTATCCACATCCGAATTGTCTTTGCAGAATACAACCGCGGTTACGTGATTATCGAGAATTTATTTCCAATCTACAATCATGGGTTGCTGGTGGAAGGGTATATTACATGGATGAATGGTACAAAAACTATTATACAATTTATGCTTGACAAAGTTATTATTAGCGTGAGATAATTATAATATGGAAATTACAACAGAGCCTATTGTATTCAATTATAAAACAAAGAACATTAAAGTTTTGCCTGACGCAATCCCTAACCTTGTCCCAAAGAAAAAGCTTGCGGAGTGGCAAGATGGCGATGATGACCCGTATTACCGCATACAGGCGATTGAATATCCGGTGCTTGCAAATGGGTATTTATATGTCGAATCATTTTTCGAATCGTTCATCAACAAAATAAAGGAACGTCCTATTCCTGGATCGAAATCAGGCCATGAGATGTGGGCCGGAAAGCGCGGCCCAACCGATTTCCTGCTCATCGGCGGAAATCTTGAAAAAAAAGGAAAAGGCAAAGGGATTGCTTATCTCAAGATGTACATTCCTCCTATAGGGGAGTCCGGCGACAACACAACTTTCATAAAAGAAAACAAAACCGACATGATCAACTATTCTCTTGTGACATATCCAAAACAAGAAAGCGAAGAGAACCCGGACGGGACTTCTACGATAAAAATAGTAGAATCACTTTTCGGCGAGAGGAACGACGCCGTTGATTATGGCACAGGGGCCATGAAACAGATATTAAATGCCAATAGTCAGCGAATACGCCGTGCAAGTGTAACCGAAGTACGAGGATTGATTAATAGTGGGAAAGTCGATCAGTTTTCTTCCTGGTCTTTTTCTGCGGCAGACGGAAATAAAATGCTCGGTGAAAATGGAGATAACTGGAGTGAATATGCCTCGTGGCATCTTGCCGAGGATACGAGTGCAGAGGAAGAAACAAAAGCAAGGTACAAATACCCGTATGGAAAAAACGGGAAAGTATATCTGTCCGCCCTGCGAGCCATTTCGTCCCGTGCGGGACAGCAGTGGTGGAGTGAATTATCCGATTTGGCATCGTCTCTTATTGAGGCGATGGATGAAAAAAACAACAATAAGAAAGGAGCCAATATGGACAAAACCGAAATGTTTGACAAGCTGAGAACTATGAAAGCAAATGCTGAAATAACGCTCATGGAAATCGCAAACGAAATAGGTTTGCAGAATCAGGTTGTCACAGAAGCCCATATCAACGCTCTGAAAACCGTTGATGAAATGCGTGACCTTCTGGGAGGTGATAACGTCATCGATATTACAAAGGAATTGAAAAAAAATTTTGATTCCGGCCAGGACGTTATCAGGAACGCAAAGCTTGATTCTTTGTTTGGTGATAACAAAGACGGGAAAAACGATCTCCGGTTTTACATGGGGAAAGAAACGACCGGCACTCCGGTTAATGAACTCGATAACAAAATCGAGAATATCAAGGAAACCGATCCGATCGCCAAAAGACTCATGGCAGAGCGGGCAGATTATACTTCCGAATACAATCAGCTCGGAAGTGTAGATAGAAAAGAAAATCAAAACGATGGTGATAAAACAACTGGCCGTCGGGTTGATGCTCTTTAAGGAGGGTTGGATATGATGAATGAATTGATGAAAGCACTCCTTGTGCTTTCCGATGTTAACCTTCCGGCGCAGGAAGACACTCGTGCCGACTATGCCACGTATGAGGCGATCAACACGAACAACGATACCATCGAATGCACCGCAGATCAGGATTACAACGGAGGTGATATTACCTTATGGGGGCCTTACTGTGGTCGCGTTAATGCGAACGTGAACAGAGGGGAACAGATGAGCTTACGCGTGAAAGACGGCATTCTCATAGTGACGAGTGCAATTGGCGGTGGTTCGACATTCGCGACTGAGAGTCAGGAAGTCTGGTTCGAACCTGCTACTGGTCTTTTCCACGACACGGAAGGTGAAGGTATGGTCGGAGTTGGCCCGCTTGCCACGACCATGAATGCTCAAGGTGCAATAACGTTCTACAAACGGCGTTACTGGATTGAAGGTGAGTTGACGTAAGGGGGTATGACGTGAACATCGTAGACAAAATTCTTACGAAAGAAATGCTCGTCAAAGAACGAGTCGAAAACAATGTCGGTATTATGACCGGTCTCTATCCTGGAATAGTAGGGAAAGACGGCACGGATATCCTTGGTGACAAAACCGGCGTTCCTCTTATGAAAAGCAATGGTGAAGCCCTTGAGTCGGTCATCACCGCAAAAAATCTAAAATGGGTGAATACACAAGAATACTTCGAGCTTTGGAACAAAATTGAAAATATAAGGAAAAAGCTTAGCAACCAATACCAAAGCGGAAGGGTTTTCAATATTGCTCAATTTCCGGACGACTACTACACACTCGTAGATATGATCCGTATGGATATTACCAGGCGTCGTTTCGAGGAGATGGATTACACCGATCGGGTTGCACAGGAAATAACCAATCCTGCATTCAGTCGAGCAATTAGGCTTGATGAATTCCTTCCTTTTTCGGGAGCATTTCTAGAACGCGATGGACGCGGAGAATCGGTTCCGCTTATTCAACAGAAAACCGGTGAAACTGGAACAACTTCTATGCATCTGTACGCTCTCGGGCATGAACGATCTCTCGAAGATGAATTGTACAACCTCGATATATATTCGTTGCAAAAGGTCAATGCTGCCGTCGCTCGCGCCCACACAGGAGCGAGAAACGCCCTTTCCATAGGACAATATGTGGCGTACACGTTGGCAGGAACATGGACAGCCGATCAGCAGGTGCCTCCGACGGTTAATGCCAGCTACGATATGGCCTTGTATCTAACACTCAAGAATGCTATGAGGCATCTTTTCGCGTTGAATGACCCTCAGACATTACTCCCGATCAATGCGTCAAGAATAGCACTGATTGTTGGCAACAGGAATGATGCTGACGCTGTCAACGCCGTAATCAATGGCCAGATTGCTTATTCGCGCGAAGGTGTCGGAGCAGAAGCAGTCACCAGGGTGATGCAGCCGTTGGCTATCGATGAGATATGGATTTATCGTGGTGATACCATTTTCTGCCAAGGAATGCAGGTCGAATATCCGGGAGTACCGGAGGGATATGCGTATCTTATTGTTACGTCCGCGAGCGACAACGCGAATTACATCCTTGTGAAACGCGGGTTGACGATGGAAATGGGCAGAGGTAGCGTTCTCAATCTTGCGCGTGAACAGCGTGCGTGGTATTTCGCTCAAACGAAATATTCGAAAGAACACTTCGGGCATACAGGCGGTTGTTCTGAGAAAACTGGTTTCTGTGTTGAAATCGAACTACCGGTATACAATGAGGAAACTTAATAAATTATAAAGAGGATTCGAAGGGGTGGGCTCAAAATTGAGTCCGCTCCTTTTTTTTGAAAGGATGTGGTCGTGGTAATTTGTATTGGAGCACAGCATAAAAAAACATTGTCCTAATGTAACAATTAAAATGATAAAATTACAAACCCCAAAAGTACATACATACAAAAGATGTTTCGAATCAAATACTGTTAAAATAGATAAATGGCTCGAAGTATTAAAAGGTACTAAGGAAGATGTAATTTTTATGGACGCTGATATGATGGTGCTTCGCGATGTCACTGATTTATTCAACGACAAAAATCATGATGTTTTTTATTCCAAAAGGGACAGAAAGCACTTGCCGATGAATGGTGGGTTTGTTGGCATAAGGAATAATGAAGCCGGAATAGATTTCCTTGAAAAATGGGTGAAGGCGAACCGTATATTATATGAGGACATCGTCAAGAATCACGGGAAGACTCTCCATTCAAAATGGAGGAGTCGATACGGTGGGATGAATCAGGCTGCCTTCGGATATATGCTTTCTGAAATGAAACTGAAGGCGAGATTGAAGCCTATCCCGTGCTATGAATGGAACGCATGTGTTGAGCATTGGGCGAAGATAAACGCTTCCACCCGTGTAGTGCATATTAAGGGAGGGCTCAGGCGTGCGGTGATGAGTAATCGACCGGCTGCCGTAATGCTTCCCAAAATGCGGAAGGCCGTTGAAATATGGCGACAATATGCAGCAGATATCGGATTAAAAACCCCTGATGAAAATTGTATTATTGGTCTTGTTGTTCCGAGGCAGCGTTCGGTTCCACCTCAAAGACGTAAAAAGGAAAGAATTGTTTTTCGACAATCAAGATATCTCAGGAGGTACTTATGAAAAAGAAAAAAAAATCACAGAAGCGATGGGATGAGATTATTAAAAGGATAAAACATATAGAATCTCCTGTCGTAGCTGAAATCGGAGTCGATAACGGCAAGACATCAAAGAGAATATTAAAAGCACATTCCGGATTGTTTCTTTTTATGGTTGATTGGTGGCAATTACCTTCAAAAGAAAACAGTTATGCGAGTTCCGGAGCCTCGATCGCTGATAAGGGAGAAAAATATTTTAAAGACACATATGAAAATTGTCATAAAATAGCAACTCAATATAAAAGTCGTTGTAAAATATTGCAAGGTGAAAGTGCCGAAATGGCTTCTAACATTGAGAATGGTACTCTTGATCTTGTATTCATCGATGCCGATCATTCTTATGACGGATGTAAGCATGATATTATCGCATGGCTCCCGAAGGTAAGGCAAGGGGGATGGATCGGCGGTCACGATTATGCGCATCCTGAT
>Ga0315554_1002442_pt1 | contig 10706 bp, 13 predicted proteins | sample SalMarSW160370MG_FD_202114 | JGI IMG/M metagenome (GOLD analysis project Ga0315554, IMG submission 202114) | Salt marsh sediment microbial communities from the Plum Island Ecosystem LTER, Massachusetts, United States - Salt Marsh Sediment SW1603-70 ... | reverse complement strand
CGATGTTCAATGCTTTCTGGCGAAGAGCCGAATAGTCTCTCTCGCTACCAACATCGATGTTTACGGCGATGACATCAAGATGATACTTATCCTGAAGCCATTTGATAGCTACCGATGTATCCAGTCCTCCGCTATATGCCAGAACAACTTTCTCTGCCAATCCAATCCTCCGTATATTAAGACCTTATTATTTTACCGGACTGAAATGATTCTGTAAAAAGTCTATCACTTTAGTATATACCCCGGGGTATTCCCATGTATAGTGATGCCCCGGTGCTTTCAGCCAGCTTAATATGTCGCCGGGCTCATCTTTAGGAGATGATAATCCCAACCAGCTCTTGATGCTGGTTCGTACTATCACGGGTACTTTACCATAACTGAAAGTATCTACGGTACTCCCGTTGGTATTTATCATCAACGTCCTCTCGTAAATACCTGGTTTGTGCCAGAAAGGCACACCCGTTTGGATGCTATAAACCTGCGGATTATCTTTTAAAAGCACCATAGTCCGGTCAGAAATAATTGTGCCCGTGCTCTCTCCGGTAATAATAACCTTCAGGTCCGGCACATGCTCGGTAAGAAACTCGATACGTTTCGCCAGGTCCTCGGCTCTACTGGGATATCGCCTGGCCGATTCGAGAAATTCACGCACGCAGCCACGTACACCGCTACTCGTCCGCCGATAATTAAGTACAACCGAACTGTATCCAAGTCTCTCCAGCTCCGATTTGATACCATCCAGAATGCTAGCCCATCCGGGTGTTTGTAGCGTTAAATTCCACCCCCAGCCACCTGAATTAAAGATAATAACGATATCATTGTCCTTAACTTCCATATACATCCCCACCAGCTGGTCTTTAAAGCTTGTTACTCTTTTCTGACTTTTCCCGATCAACTCCTTGGCAGACTTGATAGCATCATTGAGAATGGTTTTAGGGACTTCCGCTTCGTCATATGATGATAAACCGGGTTCATGAATTCCAATTTCTTTCGCCATCGCCACCTCTGTATAAAATAATTGGAGCTATAAAAGAATAATCAGGGACAAAGCCACCAGGATTGCTGATATCCCGAATCGGCTAATTTTCCTCAACATCACGTTTTTTAGACTTTATTCTAGCAATAATTATATAACAACTCCAGATAATACCTCATCAAGTATACCGACAGCCTGGTCTATTTCTTCTTTGGTAATAATCAACGGCGGCACCAGGCGGACGGCATTTGGCTTGACCCTGTTGACTAAAAGTCCCTTATGAAGGCACTCCATTAAGATATCCTGGGCGATATCTTTTTTCAACTCAACCGCCACCAGCAATCCTTTTCCCCGCACCTCAGTGATAAAAGGATATTTATCCTTTAAACCGACCAGCTTGTCCATGAGATACTGGCTTACCTTGGTTACCCGCGTGGGGAAATCATTATCGACGATATATTTCAAAACAGCGCAGGCGGCGGCGCTGGTAACCGGATTACCGCCGAATGTGGAGTTATGGTCTCCGGGTACGAATACAGCGGCGTGCTCTTTAGCCAGCACCGCTCCGATGGGCATACCACCTCCCAATCCCTTTGCCAGCGACATTATATCCGGCTCAACGCCGTATAGCTGATAGCCGAAAAGCGGCCCGAGACGGCATATTCCCGTTTGAATCTCATCCATGATAAGCAGTATACCTTTTTGGTCACACCATCCCCGTACCTTTTTCAGGTAATCTTCATCGGCAACGTTGACACCACCCTCCCCCTGCAGGGGCTCCAGCATCACGGCACACGTTTTATCCGTAGTCGCTGCCTTGATAGCTTCAATATCATTATTAGCCACGTTGATAAACCCTGCTGGTAATGGAGCGTATGGCGTATGCATGGCCGGCTGTCCGCTGGCTGCCGTCATCGCCAGAGAACGACCGTGAAACGAACCGCTGGTCGTAATAACCTCATAGGCGCCATTGAGTTTCAGATGACCGTAGCGTCGGGCAAGCTTAACGGCACCTTCATTGGCTTCCAGTCCGCTGTTGCAGATAAAGACACGGTCGAAACAGCTGTTCTCAACTAGGAGTTTAGCCAATTGCACCTGCGGAATAGTGAAATACCAGAGAGAAGTCTGTATGAGAGTACGAACCTGTTCGGTGACGGCATCAACCACGACAGGATGGCAGTGCCCCAGAGAATCCGTTGCCAGCCCGCCGACACAGTCCAAGTACTCCTTACCGGTGTCATCCCAGACCTTCATACCTTCCCCCCGCACCAGCGTCACCGGGATACGTATGTTGGTCTGCATATAATATTTCTTTTCCAGCTCCTGCCAGTCAGTCATCCGACTCCTTATATATTGTAGTTCCTCCACCCTGACCTTCATATTCCTTCATCAGAGCATGTGGCTGCCTACCGTCTATTATACGGGCTATCGCCCCGGCATTCAAAGCTGTCAGACAGGCATTCAGTTTGGGAATCATACCACCCGATATTACCCCTGACTCTACCAGGGATTGAGCCTCTTTCGCCGCAAGGCGGGGTATTACTTCACCGGAGGCATCATTGATACCGGCCACATTGGTAAGGAAAATAAGCTTTTCAGCCCCTAATGCAGCCGCTAAATCACCGGCGGTAGGGTCAGCGTTAATATTCAATATCTGTGCAGCATCGGCGGGTCTATCGACGGCGTACAGGCTCATCGATGAGACTATAGGTATAAATCCCGACTTAAGCAGGGTTTCCAGAATCGCTGGATTAATATTTACCGCTTCGCCGACATAGCCCATTTCCCGGTTCTTTAATTTCCCCTCGATAAGAGACCCGTCGATACCGCTGATGCCGGCAGCCCGGCCTCCCAGGTTATTGATTGCCGCCACGGTTTCTTTATTGACCAACCCCGCCAGCACGGCGGTAGCTACTTCCAGCGCTGCGGAGTCGGTCACGCGCTCGCCACGCACAAATTCCGTCGTCACTCCCTGACGATTCAGCCATTCGGTAACCTTATTACCACCGCCGTGAACAACCACCATCGATTTGCCCTGTTTCTGAAGAGCCACCAGGTCTTCGATAGTCGTATCGCGGCTTCCCATGGTAGATCCGCCTATTTTTATTACGGTTATATTTTTCATTGTTTACCCAATATATAAGATACTACGTAGTATAATCGCTGTTTATAGTCACGTACTCCTCGGAAAGGTCACAACCCCACGCCGTTGCCTTCCCGTTACCTATTTTTAAATCCAGCTTCATCAACACTTCGTTACCGTCCATATGCTTCACTACTTTATCCTTCTCAAAAGGGACAGGTTCTCCCCCGCTGACCACGCCAATACCGCCTATCTCCAGTTCCAGCTTGTCCGTGATGAGCTCGACACCACTCCGTCCCGCGGCGGCTACTACCCTGCCCCAGTTAGGGTCGCTGCCGTGCACCGCTGCCTTGACCAGCGAAGAGCTAACAATCGTCCGCGCCGCCATCCGCGCTTCAACATCGTTCGCCGCACCGCAAACGGTAACCTCAATCAACTTGGTCGCTCCCTCACCATCACGGGCAATTTCCCTCGTTAGATATAGGCATGCTTTCTGCAAAGCCTCCCGGAATACCCCGGCCCGGCGGCTGCCCGCCACTACTTTTTCCCCTCCTGCCTTACCGTTAGCCATGATAAGCACGGTATCGTTGGTGCTGTTATCACCGTCGACTGAAAGCATGTTAAAAGAGATATCGACGGCTTCTTTTAATGATTTCTTCAGAAAATCCGCATCGACATCGGCATCCGTGGTAAGAAAACACAGCATAGTAGCCAGGTCGGGGTGAATCATGCCCGACCCTTTAGCCATCCCCCCGATGATAAAATCGCCCGCTTTAACCGCCACCTCCTTGGGCACGGTATCCGTAGTCATGATAGCCTGTGCCAGCTCATGTCCGCCTTCGGCGGAGAGGACTATTTTCTCGATTCCGTTCAAGATACGTTCCATCGGTAGATAGGTGCCGATGACACCGGTACTTGATACCTGCACATCATCTGTCGCCACGTTCACATGCCGGGCGGTAAGCTCCGCCATCATTTGGGCATCCGCCAGGCCCTGCTTCCCGGTATTGGAGTTGGCGCACCCGCTGTTTATTACCACCGCCTGAGCCCGATTCCCTCTCAGTTTTTGCTGGCTCAGAATAACCGGCGCCGCTTTTACCTTGTTCGTACTGAATAGGGCCGCCGCAGTACAGGATACCTCGGAACAGAGAATGCCAAGGTCAAGGCGTCCGCTATTATTAGTTTTAATACCGGCGCTGGTAGCGCCAGCTAAAAATCCCCGGGGTGACGTTACCCCACCACCGGGAATAAGGTCAATGCTTTCTTTCATTTACACAAACTATATCATAATGGATAATTACAGGCAATTTCCCCCGCTGGTATTCACGCTTGAAATGCATATTGCCCAATGATAAACTCAAATTATGAAAATCGTCCGTTATACTATCGGGAGAAAGACCGCGTATGGGATACTTGACGGCGATATTATTCATAGTCTGACGGGGGCTCCCTATCGCCATCTTATCAGGACCGGTCACACTCACAGCATATCGGACATAAAACTGCTGGCGCCATGTACCCCTTCGAAAATAGTCGCCCTCGGGGTTAACTACCGCTCCCACGGTGAGGAAATGAGCCACCGCATCCCCGCCGAACCCCTCATTTTTATTAAACCATCGACTTCGGTAATCGGGCCCGGAGCCAATATCAATTACCCGCCATCGTCACAACGCGTCGATTACGAAGGCGAACTGGGAGCAGTAATAGGAAAGCGTACCCGGCCTGTGTCAATACAAGAAGCCCGCGAATTCATCTTCGGTTACACCTGTGTCAACGACGTTACCGCCCGTGATATTCAGGCCCGGGACAAGCAATGGACACGCTCCAAGGGCTTTGATACCTTCTGCCCCATCGGACCCTGCATCGAGACCGAACTTGACGCGCGTAATCTGACGCTGGAAACCCGTCTCAACGGTGAACGCAAGCAGCACACGAGCACCGCCGACCTTATATTTCCCGTTTACGAACTGGTGAGTTTTATATCTCATGTCATGACATTGTTGCCCGGCGATGTCATTGCCACCGGAACCACCAGCGGCGTCGGCCCCATGCAGCCAGGCGATATGGTAGAGGTCGAGATAGAAGGTATCGGCATTTTGAGGAATTACGTCGCTAAACGATAGTGTGTTTATATGTTCATCAAAAAATGAAGGAGAATATGCTGGAATTAAAAACAACCTACTTCGACAAACCGGGTGGGGAGGAGAACACCAATAAAACATTAGCTCTTGCCCGGCAGCGCGCCGATGAACTGGGCATCAAGACCGTGGTGGTAGCTTCCACCGTCGGCGGTACGGCCGTCAAAGCCGTGGACGTTTTTGCCGGATACAAAGTAGTTGTTGTTACCCATACCGATGGTTTCCGCGAGCCGAATACCCAGGAATTAACCGCGGAAAACCGGAAAATCATCGAGAGCAAAGGTGGCATTATCCTTACCACCACTCATGCTTTCGGTGGTATCCAGCGTGCGCTGAGTCGCGGTGACGGACCTCCGGCACCCACCCTGGCGATGGGCGATATTATCGCTATGACCCTGAGGACTTTCGGACAGGGCATGAAGGTTGTCCTCGAAATAGCCGCTATGGCTGCTGATGCCGGACTGGTGCGTACCGACGAGGATGTGATATGCATCGGGGGTACGGGTCGCGGGGCTGATACCGCGGTGGTATTAAAACCCAACTACGTACATCGCTTCTTCGATACCAGAGTGAAAGAGATTATCTGTAAACCGCATTTCTAGAGGTAGGCACTATGCATCATACCCTTAAGTTTTACAGCAAGAACCGTAAATTTACCCTGAGGTTTTACATGTTCTTTGCCAGGTGGACGAGAATACCTCTTCTCGGTCGGCTGGTACGCTGGCTGATTAATGCCTATGCGGATAACCTCCACAACGCTTATCTGCTCACGCCGACAGAAGCCGAGAGACTACTGGATATCGCCGGAGGATTAGCCGTTGGACCCTGCGACTGCCGAAGAGTCTTCAATAATTGCGATAATCCCAAGAATAACGAGATACTCCTGGGACCCACCCGACACATTTTAATGGAAGCCATGCCGGACGACTCACGCGAAATAACCAGGGAAGAGGCCGGGCAAATCTTACAGGAGAGCCACCAGCGAGGACTCATTCATACCATTATCAAGTGCCACGGCGATTTTTACGCCATCTGCAATTGCTGTTCCTGCTGCTGTGTACCGCTACGACTCAGCAAGCAATACGGCATCGGCAAGGTGCTTGTCAGGCATAAAGATATCGTAAGAGAATTCGAAGAATACCAGGAATCTTATGAAGCTGGGCACGTATCTTAGTTTAGAAATCCCCTGACGACGTGAGAGAATTCGGCCACTTCTTCCCGGTGTACGTTATGTCCGCGTTTTTCAAAAACCTTCAACTGGCAATCGGGAATTAACAGTGCCGCCGCATAGGCCTGTCTTACCGGTACGATACCGTCTTTGGCTCCCCATACCAGCAGGGTCGGTATCAAGACTTCTGAAAAACGGTCAGCCAGTACCATAGTTTGCTCCTTGAAGGTGGAGACACTACCACCGATATTGACACTGGCCGGTGAAAACGGGATAACGAATTCAACGTGTTTTACGGCTTTCTTTACCACCCATTTAATCCCTTTGAATAGCGATAGAGTAACTGCCCCCAGAAACCGCAGCAACGTGGGAACCGAAATCAATCTAACCCACCAAGCTATCTCGCTTCCCAGACATAGACTGCTGACCAGCACCAGTTTCTTTATCCTATGAGGTGAGTGCAAAGCGTAGTTCAATGCTACACCACCTCCGAGGGAATGACCAACCAGGTGAAACCTCTCCAGACCCAGATTGTCCGAGAAACCGTCAAGAAAGTCAGTTAATTCCGGAATGTAATATTTACCATCCAGAGGCTGGCTGCCGCCATATCCGGGAAGGTCGGGAGCATATACGGTATAACTGGATGAAAGCTCCTCGATATTACGCAACCATGTCCTAGCATCACCGCCACCACCGTGAATCACGATGAGTGGTTCCCCCTCTCCCGCTGTATAGTATCGGACATCATGGCCTTCTACATTTATTTGTTTACAACAGATATCACTCATAATATTCCTTGTATCACTCAGTTCCGGGGAGAGGGTAAAGTTGCTTTTCATCATATACGTGACGCAACACAACTTTATCTCAGCACCGGGGTTAAACATCACAAAAAAGTCACGAAAAAAATACCACCCTACCTAATATAACGATATTGGATGGTATCAGGTTGTTCCCGGTTCTATTTATATTTTAACACACCTGGAGCCTATCATAAATACCGCTAGCCAGTACCTTTGATAAGGGATACCCCGTATTTTCGTAGGTTTCTGATATTATTGTACCGCAGCAATATTAAGAACATATTAAGAAACATGTATATTTGAACGCTGGAAAGTGGGTTCTTATACTTCCAAATAACAGGTCAGAGCGCTAATAAACAGGTATTACTTTACTAACGGCCTGAGTATGGCGCGGCAGGGCCCGGCATCACCCTTATACATTAGGAGCGGCAGACAGAGCAATTCGTACTCGCCGGGTGGCACGTCGGCCAGAGCGCAATCTTCAAGAATATAAATACCGGCCCCGAGTAGCGTCTGGTGCGTCTTCATGAGGTTATCCTGTTCCTTAAAATGACCGATGGTGATGTTATCAAGACCGAAAAGGATTATACCCTTTTCAACCAGGTACTCGGCGGCGGCGCCGTCCAGGTAGACGTAGTCCTCGACAAACCTTTCGCTTTCGTAGGTCCTGGGGGAATTACGCGTCTTGAAAAGGACTCTTTCGCCTTTTTTAATATTGTGCTTTTCCAGTTCCGGCACTTTTATCTTTTCCGGGTCCTTTATCTCAATAACGCGTGCCGGTCCGATGGTGGCGTCCAGCGGCATATCGGAGATAGTTGAGCCATCGGGAATAAAGTGAAGGGGAGCATCGATGTGAGTACCAGTGTGGGAGATAATCTCCAGCATAGACATGGTTACTCTAGCCCCCAGGGCTCTGTCATGATAGCGATAGATTTTGGGCGGGAAGGGGTCGGTGGGGAAATAACACATCCCCTGCTTGAGAGGGACGGAGATATCATACCAGCCTTCAGGTACCTTAACAGCCATGATTGTCCTCCTTGAAGTCATTAAATAGCTACGCTTCTAAGGATAGAGGAATAGCATTATGGCGTCAAGGACTTGTGATATCCTGCCTCAGATAATAAAATATAGACGATTTACGGAGGCAGGCAATGAAAGTATTGGTAGTTTACGACTCGGTCTACGGAAACACGGAGCAGATTGCCCGGGCTATCGGAGGGGCTATCACCAATGATGTCAAGGTACTTCACGCCAGGGAGGCAGAACCTTCCGAACTACAGGGTATCGATTTACTTATTGCGGGTGCGCCGACTCAGGGTGGCAGACCTACGCAGGCAATGCAGGATTTCTTAAAAAGGGTATCAAAGTCTGATATTAAGGACTTGAAGATAGCTACGTTCGATACCCGAATATCGGCGAAATGGGTAGGTATTTTCGGTTATGCTGCCGGTAGAATCGCCAGGAACCTGAAGAAGAAAGGTGGTGTTCTTCTTCTAAATCCTGAACCTTTCTTCGTCGAAGGCACGCAGGGTCCTTTGAAAGAGGGAGAACCGGAGCGTGCCGCCGCCTGGGCGCAGGAAGTTATCAAGAGCCTGGAGTAATTTATTGAGACGATAAAGACCATTCTCTCCAGGATTGACATTGGCAATCTAAGAATATTATTTGAAGGAGACTTGAAATGAGTAAAAGCATGATGGACAGATTGCACCCGGAACTCGTGGGACCGGTGAAGGCGATGCAAAACATGCCGGGAGGTGGTCTAAACCTGGACGACATCCCCGCCGCCCGGGCCGCCGGCGATGAGATGATGAAGTCGATGAAGGAGCAAATGCCGGTTATCGAGGGTGTAACTTCGGAAGACCGGCTGGTGCCCGGTCCTGCGAACGCCCCAGATATAGCTGTAAGAATCTATAAACCGATTAGTCAGTCCGGTACGCTTCCGGCCCTGATGTGGATGCACGGGGGTGGCTATATTATGGGCAATATCGAGCATGATGATATATCAGGAAAGCTATTAACGCTGGCCGGAGAATGCGTAACCGTATCGGTAGAATACCGTCTGGCGCCCGAGAACCCTTTTCCGGCTCCGGTAGAGGACTGCTACGCGGCGCTAAAGTGGCTGGCTTCTCATACCGGTGAACTCGGCGTCGACGCCAATCGTATCGCTATCGGCGGTGGCAGTGCCGGGGGTGGCCTGGCGGCGGGGCTGGCGTTGCTGGCCAGAGACCGCGCCGAGGTAGACATTATTGCCCAGTTCCTGATTTACCCGATGATAGACGACCGCAATACCAAGCCACCCAGCGATACCCTTCCCGACTCCCTTTTCTGGACGCGGGAACATAACATGATAGCTTGGCGTTCTTACCTCGGCTGCGAGCCCGGCGGTGACGACATATCATGCTATGCCGCTGCTTCCAGGGCTGAAGACCTGACGGGCTTACCACCTTCCTTTATCGCGGTAGGAGACCTCGACCTTTTCGCCGAGGAAGACGTTGAATACGCCCGGAGGCTTATTAATGCGGGAGTACCGATGGAACTGCATGTCTACCCGGGCGGCTGTCATGCTTTCGACGGCCTGGCGCCTGACGCCGATATCTCGCGGCAGTGTACCGATGATTTCTACCGGGCGTTGAAGCGGTCGCTGCATGGCTAACGAATAATACTATCTCCACTCCCAACCACCCCCTGTTTTATTTTCCCACCCTGCCCGCCCTCGGCTATCTCACTAACATACCCGTGAATAGACATATCGTAGGAAGTGTTGGTATTGGCTCTTTTAGCAAATGGGAGTATAATTATGTAAAGAGACACTATCATGAATACAGAAGAACCTTTAGTATCATTAGAAGAATTCCTTAATAGAAAGAGAGATTACTCTCCGTTTTTAGTTCATCTGACAAAGGATAGCGAATATAATAATGAAATTGTCGACGCACAAGATGTACTAGCCAATATTTTAGAACAAAAAACGCTTGTAGCTTATTTAGCCCGAATTTGAAGGAATCGCAATCTACTGATTTAGAAAGTAAATTTAAGGTAATATGTTTTACTGAAACACCCTTAGACCAAATTGATATATTATTGAAAGAAATAATTGAAAGGAATTTTAAACCTAAACCGTATGGATTGGTATTTAAAAAGGAATATATTAGAGAACATGGAGGCAATCCAGTATTTTACACCTCTAAAGATACCGCTAAACCACTATGGAAAATATATTGGCCATTATGTTATGAAAATCAAGAACAACCCTTTGAAGATATATGTAAACTATTAGCTCTGGTTTCTGTTTGCGAAAAAGGGAACGACTGGCATTGGGAGAGGGAATGGAGGATAGTCGGTAATTTGAAATTCAACCTTTCTGATGTTTTTTGTGGTTTGTGTCCTGAAGAAGAAATCAAGTATTTTGAGAATAAATTTCCTATAGTATTTATTGATCCATATTGGCGAATAAATGCTATACTTAGCAATTTAGTCGGGAATAAAAGTGAGGTTGACAATGGCTAAAGAAAAAGTACAAAAGATTATAGATGGTGAT
>Ga0315554_1002438_pt1 | contig 10719 bp, 5 predicted proteins | sample SalMarSW160370MG_FD_202114 | JGI IMG/M metagenome (GOLD analysis project Ga0315554, IMG submission 202114) | Salt marsh sediment microbial communities from the Plum Island Ecosystem LTER, Massachusetts, United States - Salt Marsh Sediment SW1603-70 ... | reverse complement strand
TCTCCATTCCATTGGAACTCGGCACCACTGCCACCGAGACGGTTCTCCTGCCCATCACAGGCAAATACACAAAGGTGTATGCCTACAACGCCTTCGATACAGCCGACCCGTGGAAGGTGTACGATATCAGCCTGCCGCCGTTTCTGAACGACCTGACTGAGATTAACAAACTCAAGGGGTTGTGGCTGTATGCATCGCAGAACACCACCTTCACCGTCAACGGCTCGTGGCCCACAGCGTCTGCGGCGATTTCGCTGAAGACGGGCTGGAACTTGATTGGCTACCCGAGCCAGACGGTGAGGGATGTCACCAACGCCCTGAGCAGCATTGCGGGAAAGTACACAAAGGTATATACTTATAATGCCTTTGACGACGCGGACCCGTGGAAGGTGTACGATACAAGTTTGCCACCTTTCCTGAATGATTTGTCGCAGTTGCAGCCTGGCAAGGCATATTGGGTGTACGTCACCCAGGATTGCACTTTGACGGTCAACCCGTAAGGAGAGCAGCATGAAACGTGTGATGCGACCACTTCTCATCTGCCTGGCCCTGGCAGCCATCCTGGCCATCTACATCTTGCCCGTGCCGGTGCGTGCGGTTCCTCCTCTGCCGAGCAAGTTCTACGGCACGGTGAAACGGGGAGGGGCCAATGTTCCGGATGGGACTGCCGTCTCCGCCTGGATAGACGGAGTGCAGTACGGCTCTACGGTCTACAGTTTCACCTTCAGCGGCGAGTCGTGGTACAACGTCGACGTGCCCGGCGACGATGTGGAGACGCCTGGCGTCAAGGAAGGCGGCGTTGATGGCGAGACGGTCTATTTCAAGGTCGGCGATTCGTGGGCTGACCAGACGGGCACGTGGCAGACGGGCGGGAACATCTCGCTGAATCTGACGGTGCAGCCTCCGACTCCAACACCGACGGTGACCGGCACGCCGCCGACGTCCACGCCTACCAGCACGCCTACCAGCACGCCCACGGCGACGAGCACGCGCACCAACACGCCTACGGCGACTCGGACGCCGACGGCATCAAATACCCCCATCGGCACACCTACCTTCACGCCTCCGCCAACCAACGTGCGCTTGCGGCGGGGCGTCAGCGGGGTCCCCCTTGTCTGGGATGCCTGGATAGACGAATGGAACCCGGATGCCAACTGCGGCTTGGACCCGTGTCGCCACTTCAAGATTAAGCCCGGCTTGCCGACAATGAGCGGTCTGATTCAGTTCGACCTGTCCTCGCTGCCGTCTGGGATTACTATCACCAAAGCACGGCTTGGGCTGAATGCCCTGGCGCGCTATGGCGTGCCGGGGGCCTACACAATCTCGGCATACCGTTTGAACCGCGAGTGGATAGAGGACCAGGTGACCTGGAATCGCGCGACCTCCCTGCCGGGTGGGTTCTGGGAGGTGCCGGGCGCTGGAGGTATACCAGGTGACCGCCTGGGCACTGCCGCCGGGGCAGTGATTATCGGAGACGTGCTCCCGCAGTGGTATGAGATAGACCTCACGTCTCTTGTCCAGGATTGGGTCAACGGCATTCCCAATCACGGTGTTCTTCTCATGGGAGGCGGTCGCACCGCTGATGTCCGCCTGTACACCTCGGACGAGCCCAACACGAATCTCAGGCCCTATCTGGATATCTGGTATTACCTGGGCGCCCCGACTTCCACGCCAACGTCCACAGCGACGGGCGGCACGCCCATGACATCCACGCCGACTCCCACCGCGACGGTTCCCCCCAGCGTCATCGTTCTACAGGAGGGGCTAGATGGATACGCGGGGACGCGAGATGTGTATATCAATGACGGAGCCACCGATACCAATTACAATACTCTCTTTGAGCGCTCCGAGTTGAAGATGAAGCCGGGAAGCCCGAGTCTGCGCTCCCTGGTTGCCTTCGATCTCACAGGCTACGTGCCCGAGTACGCGATTGTCGACTCGGCCACATTGGAGTTGAGCGCGAACTACTATGCCAGCGTGCCCGACAGGTCGCTCACGGTATCCGCGTATCGGCTGAAGAAGGCCTGGGTCGAGGACGAAGCGACCTGGAACAGCGCCGCCATCGGCGCGTCGTGGGGTGTGCCCGGCGCAGATTCCTCCACCGACAGAGATATGACACCCGTGGCTGCCGTGGTTGTGTCGGAAACCAACCGAAAGTATACGATGGACATCACCACCCTTGCCCAGTATTGGGTGGACCACCCGGGTGAGAACGATGGCGTGATTCTCATCGCCGCCGGGCTCACGAATGAGCGCCGGTTCTGGTCGTCGGAGTACCAGGGCGAGAGCAACAGGCCGCTCCTGCGCATTTCGTGGCACCCCCGTCCGCCAACGGCCACACCCACCTTCACGCCCACGCCCACGCCGACGAACACGCCCACGCCGACGGCCACCAATACGCCGACCAACACGCCGACGCCGACCGACACGACCACACCGACCAACACGCCGACGCCGAGCAACACGCCGACGGCCACTCCGAGCACCGGACGCATCCACGGCATTGTGTGGGACGATGTGACTCCGGATGGCTCTCAGGCGGGTGGCGAGCCGCCGCTTCCTGGCATCCAGGTGCGCCTGTTGGACCTGGCCGACAACCCCCTTCGGGTCGCATTCACCGATTCCCAGGGCGCGTACGACTTCCCGTCGCTCGTGCCGGGCTGGTACCGCGTGCAGGTGGTTGTTCCGGTGGGGTACTACGCGACCACAGAGACATCGTGGGATTTGCAGGTGCTGGCCGGGTGGACCATTCCCATCAATTTCGGGTTGCGCCAGTCGGGAACGCACACGCCAACCGCGACCCCAAGGCCGCCCAAACGTGCCTTCCTGCCAATCATCCTCAAGAATGTGAGCAAGTAGCCCCTCGCCCCTTGGGGTGGGGCCGGATGCTCAAGAGTGAAAAGTAGGCGGGCAGAGCGACGTCTCTGCCCGCGCTGTTGACGAGTTGCGAAGAACGAAGCAAAGGCATACAATGCAGCCAATGAACTTGGAGCCTGACAGGAAATTGAGAAGAACTTCGCTGTGGTTTGCTGGAGGTGCGCTGCTTCTGGCCGTGGCGCTGGTGGCGCTGTTCGCCCCCACGGTTCGCGCCGTGCCGCCCTTGCCGTCCACGTTCTACGGCACGGTGAAGGTGGACGGTGCCAATGTGGCTGACGGGACCGTTGTCAGCGCGTGGATTGACGGCGCCAAGTACGCTGAAACCGCTACCTTCACCTTCAGCGGGGAGTCGTGGTACAGCGTGGACGTGCTTGGCGACGACCCTGACACCCCTGAAAAAGACGGTGGCCAAGAAGGCGACACGGTGGTGTTTCTCATAGGCTCGTATGAGGCCGACCAGACCGGCACCTGGCACCAAGGCGTGGCTGCGCCGCTGAACCTGACCGCTTCGGGCGGGCCCACGCCTACGCCCACTTCCAGCACGACGCCGACACCTACGAAGACACCCACTTCGACGCCCACGCCCACGGTCACGCCCACACCGTCCACCGGCTCGATCGAGGGCCTCGTCTGGTTCGACCTGAACCGCGACCTGACGCCCCAGCCTGGCGAGCCGCCGCTGGCGAGTGCGGTCATAACACTGAAGGACGCGAGCCAGCAGGTTGTGGGCACCCAAGTGACCACGGAGACCGGCACGTTTGCGTTCTCTGGACTCGCGCCGGGATTCTACTTCGTGACTGAGGCAGATCCACCCGGCTACCGTTCCGTGCCTGGCTCCAGCAACAACCGAGGAGTCCCTGTCACCGCAGGCAGCATCACGACGGTGAACTTCGCGGATGAATCGATTCTGACGCCGACGCCGTCGACCACACCCACGCCGACAAGGACGGGGACGGCGACCATCACACCGACCCCGTCGGTGACACTCACGCCCACGAAGACAGGCAGTCCGACGCGGACGCCTACTGCCACGGCGACGCGCGTTCTGGATTTAGCAGATGCGATTCCCGCTGCCTGCAATTCCTACTACATTGGCACCACGCGCGGCGCGGCCTCCAACGTGTCTACCTATTCGTGTAGGCCCGCGTGGAACGAGAGCGGGCCAGAGCACACCTACGTGATCACCGTGACGGCGAAGGTGTCGCTGGAGGCGTGGCTGTCGGCTTTGGAGCCTTCGGCGGACCTGGATTTGTTCATCCTTTCCGCGCCCTATCCCGAAGACTGCGTGGCGTATGGGGACTGGCTGGCTTCGTACTCGGCGGACCCGGGCACCTACTACATCGTCGTTGATGGCTACATGGGCTCGGTCAGTGACTATCGCCTGGACATCACTTGCAGCGGCGACCGGTACAAGTGCTACCTCCCCGTGATTTTCAAGGGCTTCTGAATTGCAGGACTTCAACGCGGCCAGATGAATAAACTGTCATCCGAGTCGGAAGGCGCGTTCATCCCCTTTTCATATCTTGGCCGTATAATGAAAGGGGAGTTCCTGCCTTCCAGCGCCCTTTCTGCTGGGGCGAATTGACATGCCCGTCAGCGGTATGGTACAATGCACCAGCGCTTTCGGGGAGTGATAGGGCGTTCCTCAGGGCGCTCTCTTTGTGCGGAATGGTTCATGGGGCTCTCCATGAGGAGGTCGTTGTGACACGAACGGTGAAATGCTTGGGCATAGCGGCTCTGGTTGTTGTCCTGAGTTGCTTGTTCGCTGCAAGCGCCCTGGCGCAGGGGTGGCCCTGGGCCCAAATCAACCAGGATGGATTCGGCGCGGTGCAGAACCAGGCTGTCACATCGCTCCTTGTGCACGGCGGCGTGCTCTACGCCGGCACGGAGAATGCTGCTGGGGCTGAGGTCTGGGCATACAGCGGCGGCGTCTGGACTGCGAGTTCCACAGGCGGGTGGGGCGGTGGCGCTGCCACTCCTGCTGCTCTCAGCATGGCGTCCTACGGCGGGAATCTCTATGTCGGGACTGACGGGGCTTCGCCGGGAGTCTGGATGTTCAACGGCACACTGTGGGCAGGATCGCTGGCGCTGGGCGGCACGAACCTGGCTGCGACCAGTCTGGCATCCTACGGCGGGAATCTCTACGCCGGGACGCTGAACTCCTCTGGCGGCGCCGAACTGTGGCGATTCAACGGCACAGTCTGGGCCTCCGTGATGACGGGCGGGCTTACGACCCAAGGAAGCCCCGTGGCCGTGGATTCCATCACCGCTCTCCATGTGTACAATGGCCTGCTCTACATAGGCACAAGCGGAGCAGCAGGCGAGACCCAACTCTGGGCCTACAACGGTAGCACGTGGGTATGGGTAGACGCGGGCACCTTTGCCGGATACACGGCCATCGGCGACCTCTGCACGTACCAGGGCAGCCTTGCGATTGCGGCTGATGATGAAGTCTGGCTCCTGGACGTCCTTGGCCTTCGGATGCTGAAGCAGTTCAGCGACGCGACAGCCGTCAGCCAGTTGGAACCCTTGGGAAACCTGCTTGTGGCGACCGTCGAGCACGTCAGCCGAGGCCCCGTGGTATGGGCATACGACTCCACAGTGTGGCGCGAGACCAGCCTTCCGGGCTTTGGCGACCCTGACAATCTCTCGATGACGGCCATGACAGTGGACAACGTGGACATTTATGTAGGTACCACGAATACCAACGATGGGGGCGAAGTGTGGAGCCAGGCGCTGGTCCTGAACGTGGACAAAGTGGACTGGCACGACCCCCTGTGCTCTGGCTGGACTCAACGCTACAGCATCCAGGTGCAGAACACCCAGAATTACGCGCTGAACAACGTTGTCGTGACCGATACGCTGCCTCCTCGGACGATTCCTCTGCTGGACAACTCCACGCCCGGCGCGACGCTGGTTGTGACCGGGGTGGTTCAGTGGGATTTGGGCACTCTTGGCCCGATGGAGAGCCGTTCGCTCTATTTCGAGATACATACCTTCAGCAACATCCCTGACGGGACGATTATCACCAACACGGTGGCCGCCGCTGCCGATGAAGGGGTGAGCGACTGGGGAATCGCCGAGACGTTGATGGAATGGTGCTTCCCTCCAACCTCGACGCCAACGGCGACACCCACGCGAACGAACACGCCTACGCGTACGGCGACGCCCACGGCGACCAGCACGGCCAGCCCCACGGCGACCCCGACGGCAACGTGGACGCCGACTTCCACGGCGACCCCCACCGCGACCGGAACGCCGACGGCGACCGGCACTGCCGGCCCTTCACCAACAGCGACGGACACGGCGACGAACACGCCGACGCCTACCGCGACGCGCTACGCCGCCAGCGTGGCAGGGCTGGTGTGGAACGACGTCGACTTGAACGGCCAGTTCGACTTTGGAGAATCACCCCTGGCGGGCGCCTACATCGAAGTGCGGACCTTGCAGGGTGAGATGGTGCTGGAGACAGGGCCAACCCTCGATGACGGGCGGTATCTGTTCCCTGACGTGGAGCCAGGCGAGTACCTGCTGGTGGAGATAAACCCGCGCGGCTATTTCTCCACTACGCCCGATGAGGTCGCGATCATGCTGGCGCCTCGCGGCCTGGCACTGGTGGATTTTGGAGACGCCCGACTGTGGCGGCTGTACATCCCGTTCACTTACGTGGTCAAGGCGAGCAAGATGGGCTGGCTTTCCGGCGAAACTGGAGTGGCAGACGTGACGCGGGATGCCGACTGGGCTCTGCGAAGCGGAATGACCATGCAGTACCTGCAACTATCGGAGTGACAGGAGCGCAATCTGTGAACCGACACATACAAGTAGGCGTGATAGGCGCTGGATACTGGGGCCCCAAACTTATCCGCAACTTCCAGGAGATTCCGGACGCCGCGATGACGATGGTGTGCGACCTCGAAGAAGACCGCTTGACGCACATCAAGGAACTGTATCCCGCCGTTCGTGCGACGAAGGACTACCGCGAGGTGCTGGCTTCGGACGTGGACGCGGTGGCCATAGCGACGCCGATTCCTACCCATCATCAGTTGGCCAAAGAGGCCCTGCTGGCGGGAAAACACGTCCTGGTGGAGAAGCCGCTGACTGCCAACAGCGAGCAAGCCGAAGAACTTGTGGAACTGGCGGCCCAGACCGGCCTGACGCTGATGGTCGGCCATACCTTCGAATATAACCCGGCAGTGGAGTATCTGCGACGGCTGGTGGCCAGCGGGGAGATGGGACGAATCTACTATATCAACGCGACGCGGGTGAACCTGGGCATCTTCCAGCCCGACATCAATGTGGTGTGGGACCTGGCCCCCCACGATGTGTCCATCCTGATGTTCATCCTCGGAATGGTCCCCGTGAACGTGAGCGCGCGCGGCGGATCCTACGTCCAGCGACGCATCCACGATGTAGCGTATCTTACGCTCCACTTCCCCGACGAAATCCTGGCCGACGTGCGGGTGAGCTGGCTGGACCCGTGCAAGATTCGGCGGATTACCGTGGTGGGCAGCAAGAAAATGGTCGTGTACGATGATGTGGAGCCAACCGAGAAGGTCAAACTGTATGACAAGGGCGTCGACGTGCCCCCGTACAGCGATACTCTGGAAGAGTTCCACCTCTCCTATCGGTATGGCGATATCACTACGCCAGCGATTCCCAGTGCGGAGCCTCTGCGCCTGGAGTGCGAGCACTTTCTCCATTGCGTGCGCACGGGCGACAAGCCCCGCAGCGACGGACAGGATGGGCTGGAAGTGGTGCGCATCCTGGAGGCGGCCACCCGCTCTCTGCTGAACGGCGGCATGAGGGAGAACGTTCGGCTGTGAGCGGCGGCGTCTTCAAGTCTGACCTCGTAAAGGTTCAACCACCCCTGGAAGCGGATGAGGGTGTGCTCCTCGGATATCCCACAGGCCGAACGATTCCCAACCGCCTGCTGGTTCTGGGGGCCGGTGCGCGGTTGCGTTCCGGTACGATTCTCTACGAAGGCTCGACCATCGGAGCCCATTTCCAGACGGGACACAACGTCGTTGTGAGGGAAGAGAACCGCATCGGCGACCATGTAGCTATCTGGAGCCACACCGTCGTGGATTACGGCTGCGTGATTGGCAACGGCGTGAAGATTCACACCGGAGTATACGTCGCGCAGTTCACCACCCTCGAGGATGATGTGTTTCTCGCCCCAGGCGTCGTGATTACCAACGATATCCATCCCGGCTGCCCGGAATCGAGCCGCTGCATGCGCGGCCCCACAATTTGCAGAGGGGCGCAGATTGGGGGGAACGTGACCCTGCTGCCCTACATCGAAATTGGCGAGCGGGCTCTCATCGGGGCGGGAAGCGTGGTCACGAAAGACATTCCGCCGCGTGCGGTCGCCTACGGCAATCCCGCGCGCGTGGTGGGCACGATAGACGACCTGAAGTGTATCACGGGCCTGGTGGAGAAGCCGTATGCGGAGTAGGTGGCTTCCACGGCGCTTTGGGGGAGCCTGGGGACAGCCCCAGGCTTTGTTTTTGGCCTGGCAGTACGGCTCAGCCCCGTTTACGTTCGGGCTTATCAAGCCGAAGACATGGCACGAGAATTGCAACGAGACTAGTGCCTGCACTTCCCTTCCGGGTCCTGCAAAACTCGGAAGGCAACGCAATGGGGAGGATGTATCATGAAACGCCGAAACGATGACGGCTGGATTGACCTGCAAGCCGAGAGGCGCTCGGTCTGGCTGCGCGTCGTGCTGATTGCAGCCGTCGTGCTCATGCTGGGAGCGGGCTTGTATCTCGTGCTGCGTGGCGCGCTCACCCCCTCAGAGCCGCTTCCCGTGCCGACTCCCATCGTCGAGGAGACGGTGGTGCCTCAGGTAGCAAAGCAGGAAACCCGCCTGACGCTCAGTCTGTCGCCAAACGCGACGATGCTGCTGGGATCCACGCTTCACATGGAGGCTGTGCTGACCGATGCCAACGGCACGCCTTTGGCAGGGCGCAAGGTAGCCTTCACCTACGAGAGCGAGTGGAACTACGGTGTCTATGTCCGCACCGATTCGCAAGGTCGCGCCACGTACGATTTGCCCATCGTCAACGACGTTCTGCGGAGCGGCTTCTGCACGTCTGGCGGATTCCGCAATTACGCGTCGATGTACCAGGCGGTGGCCTATTTTCAGGGCGATGCGGGGTACAACGGCAGTCGCGCCACCGGGATGTTCATGGTTGGCGGCGGAGGGAATGCCAAGTCCACGCAGTTGCAGTTGGTCTCGGTCCCCGCTCAGGTGGTGCGCGGCGATGCGGTGACGGTTCGCGCCCGACTTCTGGATGCGAACGGGGATCCGCTGCCCAAAGGCCGCAGCGTACTCTTCACGGGATTCTGGGACCAAAAAGAGGCCGGAACCGATGACCAGGGCTATGCGCAGGTTACTCTGACCACCTCTGGCGCGGAGCACGGCGGAAACACGGTGAGCGTTATCTTCAGGGGCGACAGCGCCAATTTCGCGGGAGACTTGTATGACGGCTCCGCTGCGAACCGGGTCGTCTTCTGCGATTCTCCGCCGCGCGCGGTTGTCCGACCGCCTGCACTCCCGTACTGGATGTATGACCATCGCAACACCGACCCCAATGACATGCCGGAACTCGGACCCTTCGGGTCGTTTCACATCATCACGTGGAGCGAGATTGATGGCAAGCTCGACCTGATAGAGCAGTATCTCGCCGACGCCGCTCAGATGAAGATTACCCTCCCAGACGGCAGCCAGATTTCCAAGCCTGTGATTCTGGCGGTGATGTTCTACGCCCAGAACAAGGAATACCAGGTTCTCGACTACACGCCGGAACGAGTCAAGCAGCAGATTGGGGGCAGTTACATCTTGCAGCCCGCAGGCTGCTCGGAGCCGATGGTCGCGCCGAAATACAATGACCCTCAGTGGCAGCAGGCGTACCGCCAAATGGTGATGGACCTTGGGGCCCGGTTTGGAAATGACCCCAGGCTGGCCGGGGTCGTCATCGCCATTGGCTTCGACGCTGAGGCTGTCATCACGAAGAACTTCAACGGGTGCGACTACCGCAGCGACATCTTGAATTACTGCAGCCTGAGCGAGTTCCAGGGCTTGATTATGAAAGCCGAAGGATGGTACAGAGAGGCCTTTCCCAACAAGCCGATATACGTGAACGGACTGCCCGAAAACCTCGACTTCGGCGGCACCCTGAACCCGCCCATCGGATGGAAGTGGGACAACTGGAACGCCATGGGCGGCATGGGGGCTTACAGAAGCAATTCCGAGAAACTGGATAACGAACGCATCCAGTATCGAAGATACCTTCTGCCACGGGCCGGGGAATCCCCCGCTGGCGCTCACGTCGTGGGCGGGGTGGCCGGAGAATACTGGATGTGGCTCAATGTGCTGTCCCACAAACTGGATTGGATGAGCAACCATTCAGACTTGCTGGAGGTATTCGCTGCCGTGCCAGGCTTCTCCGATTTTGTCGTCAGCCACCTGGGCAAGACGGTGGATGAGTCCCCCAGCGTGTGGATTGCACTTCGAGAAACCCAGGACACGCTGCGAAAGGAAGCAAACGATTGCTGGGTCTCCGGCGCGTATGGCGACTTCATGTTCTACCTGTATCGCCTGGAGAATCTTGCTGGCAATCACACGGTTCCCGTGCTGAACACATCGCTCCCCAGCTCGGCGCGGAGTCAGTATTACACCAACCCATCCATGTACGACCCGCTGGCGCAGCCGTCGCCAGCCTACACCGCACGCCGCACCGACCAGGCAAGCGGCAACAACTACATGTCCTTTGACATCGACGGCGGGTGGCCCTTTGCCGGTCTGGAGCCTCAGAGCGGGCTGAAGTACAGAATCTC
>Ga0315554_1002437_pt1 | contig 10722 bp, 14 predicted proteins | sample SalMarSW160370MG_FD_202114 | JGI IMG/M metagenome (GOLD analysis project Ga0315554, IMG submission 202114) | Salt marsh sediment microbial communities from the Plum Island Ecosystem LTER, Massachusetts, United States - Salt Marsh Sediment SW1603-70 ... | reverse complement strand
CCGACCATTGCGTACTTGGCCGCCATGGTTCCGTACAGCGCGAGCACACGGCCCGGGTCGTCGTCGAGGATGGCCGTCCCTTTGATCATCACGCCCTGCAGGTCGGCGTACGTGGAGCCCCGTTCGACGAGAACGGTGAGCCGGGGGCGCTGCTGCAGGTTGACGATCTTCTGCGATTTGGTGAAGGAGCGAAAGACGATTCGGCCTTCTTCGACGACGTACCACATGGGAACCAGATGGGGCCAGCCGTCGTCGCCGACTGTGGCGACGTGGGCGATACGCCCCTCTTCGAGGAAGGCTTCGATCTCACCCGGGGTCATGGCTACGTTCTTGCGGGCCATCGGTCTGCTCCTCTCGATATCGACGCTAGCGGGACACCGCGTCGGCATCAGTTCCTACAATCTCCTGCGCCGGCGAGACGGCCGACCTCAGGCGGCCGATCCCGAAAAGGCCGAGCAACGACTCGAGCGCCGAAATCCTTCGACCCACGAGGCGGAGAGAGGAGCAGGAGATGGCCGAGAAGGTCACCGTTCCCGATGTGCGGGCCGCAAAAGGCGGCTCACGGATAAAGATGGTCACCGCATACGACGCCCCGTCGGCTCGCATCGCTGACAAGGCGGGGGCCGACATCATCCTCGTCGGTGATTCGGTGGGGAATGTCGTGCTCGGGCGGCGTTCTACGCTCGAGGTGACGCTCGACGACATGGTCCGGCACGGAGCCGCGGTCGCCTCGACGCGGCCGCGTGCGCTCGTCGTCGGCGACATGCCCTGGCTCAGCTTCCACGTGTCGCCGGCGGACACCGTGCGCAACGCGGGACGGTTCGTGCAGGAGGGCGGCGTCGAGGCGGTGAAGGTGGAAGGTGGCATCAAGAGAGTGCCGGTGATCGAAGCGGTGCTCGCGGCCGAGATTCCGGTGATGGGGCACTTGGGTCTGACGCCGCAGTCGGTTCACGCCATGGGGGGATATCGGGTGCAGGGCAGGGCCGTGGAGACGGCGAAGCAGCTCATCGAGGATGCTTTGGCCATCGAGGCCGCGGGTGTGTTCTCGATCGTGCTGGAGGGGGTTCCCGGGATGGTGGCCGATCTCATCACGCGCCGGGTGTCGGTGCCGACGATCGGCATAGGCGCCGGCGCGAAGACTGATGGACAGGTGCTCGTGTTCCACGACGTGCTGGGCCTCAACGATGAGGAGGTGCCGCGTTTTGTGCGGGCCTACGCCTCCCTCCACGACGATGCGGTGAAGGCACTCCGGGCGTTCTTCGCCGACATCGAGGACGGGTCGTTCCCTTCGGCCGAGGAGACCTATGAGATGCCGGCAGATGCGGGCCGGGCGTTGCTCGAGGAGATGGGATCGTTCGGCGCCTGATCGTCGTCTTGGTGCTGCTGTGCGGCTGTTGTGGGACGCGGGGCGACGAGGCGCTTGCCGGCTTCGACCAGGCAGAGATCATCGTCGGTGGACGCACGTGGAACGTGGCCGTGGCCGCTGATGCCGGTGAGCGCAGCCGGGGGCTGATGGGCGTCACCGATCTCGGTGACCTCGACGGCATGCTGTTCGTCTTCGCCGCCGATACGGAGACGCCCTTCTGGATGAAGGACACGCTCATCCCTCTCGACGTGGCGTTTTTCGGTGCAGACGGCGAATTGGTCGATCTGCTGCGCATGGAGCCGTGTCTCGGCGACCCGTGTCCTACCTACCGGGCCGGCGGCCCGTATCGCTACGCTCTCGAAGCGCCTGCCGGGGGGCTCGACGATGCCGAGGGGCTGTATCTTGAGCTGCCGTTGCCCGGTTGGGGGGCGGCGCGACCACGCGGGGCGCGCTCTCGATCACCTTGAGAGACTGCACTTCCGCGACCCGCCATTGCCGGGTTACACTGCGTGTCTTCCCCAACCTGCCCCTATGGGGGCCTCTCGCTTGACGCGAGAGTCCGAAGGAGGTGGAGCGCACCTTGCGCACGTATGAGTTGATGACGATCTTTCGGCCGGAGCTGGCCGAGACCGAGGTGCGATCGGAGATCTCGAATATCGAGAAGGCTCTCTCCGATCGCGGAGCCGAGGTCGAGAAGACCGATTTCTGGGGCAAACGCCGTCTCGCCTACGAGATCATGCATCTCCACGAGGGCTACTACGCGGTGGTGACGTTTGCGGGCGAGAAGGAAGCCATTGAGCCCCTCGACCGGGCCCTGACGCTTTCGGACAACGTGCTGCGGCACAAGTTCATCCGATTGGAGTAGGCGAGGCGGTTTTGTCACACCGGAAGGTCATGATGTTGGATAGAGCGAAGAGTCGAGGAAGGCAGCGATGGCAGCGAATCACGTGACGCTCATTGGCAATCTTGTGGAAGACCCGGAGCTGCGGTTCACCGCGTCCGGGGTGGCCATGGCGCGCCTTCGCTTCGCCGTGAACAAGCGCTACCAGCGGGACGGCGAGTGGCAGGAAGAGACGAGCTTTTTCGGCGGGACCCTGTGGAGGGACGCCGCCGAGAACGCGGCAGAATCGCTGCAGAAGGGCATGCGGGTGATCGTCACCGGCCGTCTCGAGCAGCGATCGTGGGAGACGGCCGAGGGCGAGAAGCGCTCTGTGGTCGAGGTGGCGATCGACGAGATAGGTCCGTCGTTGAGGTGGGCGACGGCGGCGGTGACCAGGTCGCCGCGCTCGGACTCTTTCTCCCAGAGCCCGCCGCCGATGGCGGCGGCTCCGGTCGCGCGTGAGGAATATGGGCCCGATGAGGCGCCTTTCTAGACACTTCCCCGGCACAGGAGGACTTTTAACGACATGACGCCCAGAAAGCGCACTGTCCGTCGGCGCCGCGAAGAGCGGATGGGCAGGCGCGTAAAGAAGAGGGTCTGCTACTTCTGCGTGGAGAAGATCGACTACATCGACTACAAGGACGCGGCGCTGCTCCGCAAGTATGTGTCAGACCGCTCGAAGATACGTTCGTCGCGAGTCACCGGCAATTGCGTGCAACACCAACGGGCCGTGGCCCGGGCCATCAAGAACGCGCGCGAGCTTGCCCTTCTCCCCTATACGAACCGATGAAGCTCATCCTCGTTGAAGATGTCGAAGGGCTGGGCCGCAAGGGCGACGTGGCAGACGTGGCCGACGGACATGCCCGCAACTACCTCCTTCCCAGGAGGTTGGCGGTGAAGGCGACTTCGGGCGCGATCAGGGATGCAGAGCGGATTCGTCGTGCTCGTGAAGAGGCGGAACGTAAAGCGAGAGAGACCGCAGAAGCGGTCTCGGCGGCCTTGGATGGGCAAAAAGTCGTCGTGGCGGCGCGAGCGGCCGACGAGGGCAAGCTGTTCGGCTCCATCGGGCGGCGTGATGTGGCCGAGGCCATCAAGAGGTTCACCGGCGTGGAGATCGAACACAGCCTCATCGATCTGCGTACTCCGATCAAGGAGCTGGGCTCCTATGAGATTCGTGTTCGCCCTCTCGCAGACGTGGAATGCCGGCTGATTCTGGAAGTGATCCCAGCGTGAGCCAATGACGACGCAATTGGAGGATCCGCGGGCCGCCGGGGCCAAGGTGCCGCCCCACAACCTGGAGGCGGAAGAGTCGGTGCTCGGGGCGGTGATGCTGTCGGCCGATGCGGCCAACGTGGCTCTGGAGAAGCTGCAGGCCGAGGACTTCTACAAGCCGGCCAACCAGATCATCTTCGAGGCCATCGTCGGGTTGTTCGACCACAACCAGCCGATCGATGCGGTGACGGTTTCCGACGCGTTGCGGCGCACCAACCAGCTCGACCGGGTCGGAGGTGTGGGCTACCTGACCGGCCTGCTGGACACGGTGCCCGAGTCGTCGAATGTCGGTTACTACGCGGAGATCGTTGAGGAGACATCGGCACGGCGCCGGCTGCTGCGGGCCGGTGCGGTGGTTGCCTCGATGGCATTGCAGACCGACCGCACCATCGACGATGTCCTCGATGCCGCCGAGCAGGAGGTGTTCCGGGTATCGGAGCAGAAGGTGGGTGATGGGCTCGCCGCGGTAGGCCCCATGCTCCAGGAGACCCTCGAGCGCATCGAAGAGCTTGGCACGCGGGGCGAGGAGATCACCGGCTTGAGCACGGGGTTCCGCGACCTCGACGGCAGGTTGGCCGGTTTACATCCGGCCAACCTCGTCGTGATCGCGGCCCGCCCGTCGATGGGAAAGACCGCTCTTGCTCTCAACATCGCCCAGAACATTGCCGAGAGCGACCATCCCGTGGCTCTTTTCACATTGGAGATGAGCCGTGAGGAAGTGGTGCTGCGCCTGCTGTCGGCCATGGCGGGTGTCGATTCGCACAAGCTGCGCACCGGCCAATTGGGCCCGGAGCTCTGGCAGCGTGTGGTGAGAGAGACGTCGCGCCTCTACCAGATGCCGTTTTTTGTCGATGACTCGCCTGACCTGACGGTCACGTCGATCAGGGCGAAGTGTCGGCGCCTGGCCCGGAAGCGGGGCCTAGACCTCGTCGTGGTGGACTACCTACAGCTGATGCAGAGCAGCGGCCGCAGTGAGAACCGCCAGCAGGAGATCGCCGACATCAGCTTGTCGCTGAAGAACCTGGCCCGGGAGCTTCGCGTGCCCGTCATAGCGGTGTCGCAGCTCAATCGTGCCCTGGAGCAGCGGGAGAACAAGCGGCCGCGCCTGGGTGACCTGCGGGAATCGGGGGCCATCGAGCAGGACGCGGATGTGGTGATGTTCATCTACCGCGACGAGTACTACAACCCCGGCGGTGATCAGCCGGGAGTCGCCGAGGTCAACATCGCCAAGCATCGGTCCGGGGCCACGGGGCTCATCATGATGAACTTCGCTGCCGAGTTCACCCGGTTCCGCAACTACACCTCCGACGAGCCCGTCTGATCGGGCGTCGAGGCTGCGGTGGGTTCTGCCGGTCTGTTCGGGCCGTTTCCCAGCTTCGCCACACTGCCGGCCGCCGAGATGGATACGGCCGACGCGTTGCGGATCCGGTGTTGCGGCCTGCTTTCCATGTGCTCCTACGGAAGTGCCGGCGGCCCGTCTCGCGGCGACGCTCAAGACATCTGAGTCCGGGGCCGAATAGGCCAAGGTGAGGTATCTCGCGCTGGGCTGTGGGCTGCTGCTGGCTGGGTGCAGCGGGGGCACTGCTGTGTCCTGGCCGGCTCTGACGACGATGCCGGCGCCGGTCGTTCGGGCCGACGAAGCAGCATCGCCGTCTACGACCTCGATGGCAGTGGATGAGGCTTTCTGCGCGCTGCTGGATGGTGTGGGGGGGCACCTTGCTGAGCAGGGAGATGGATGACGTCGAGGTGCTGCGGGTTCTTCGGTTCGCCACCGAGTTCTTTGTTTCGGCTGCGGAGGAAGCCCCTTCCGACGTTCGGGAGGACATGGGAGTAGTGGGGCACAACGCCGAGGTGCTGGCCAACGCGTTCGAGTCGGGATTGATCGATCGTGATCTGTTGGAGCAAGATCCGTTGAGCTTTCCCGGTGTGAACGTTGGGGCCCGGGAGCGGATGGCCGAGTACGTCGAGAGCCATTGTCCTGGGGCGCCCGAGCTCAGCGGTTTGTGGGAGCTGCCGGGTTCGTAGTGGCGGCTTCCCTTCATCCGGTTCCGGGGTCGGGACCGGATTGTGGCCGCCGCTCCAGTGGGCTGGGTCCTGCTGGTGACGGTGTTGGGCGAGGCCGGCGGTGCCTGGAGGCCGATGATCGATCGTAGGTCGCGGAGGGCTCTCGAGTGCTCGTCGGTCAGTAGCTCGCTATCGAGCACTCCTCGAGTGTGTCGACGGCTTCGAGGCTGTCGCCGCGCCCGAAGGTCGTGCCGTCCAGGATCGGCGCGCCTTCCTGGGACCTGTCGATGGTGCAGTGCCATGTCCCGGTGCGGCTCACGGTGACGAGGAGGAGAGAATCATCGAAGCTCTGGAAGCCGACTGCGCCTGGTGTCACGGTATGCAGGTCCTCCGTGAGCGAGTAGGCCAAGTCGAGATCCATCGATGTGATCTCTTCGGCCGTTTTCGGGTAGCGGCCGTAGTCAATGAGGAACACGCGGAAGGCGGCCACCGCACTGCGGAGGTCCTCCAGGGCGTCTTCGTCGGCGAAGACGTCGGCGTGGACGACTTCGCCGGGGTTGGGGGGCACAACCTCTACAGGCTCGTTGACGTCGCAAACCTGCCAGATCAGCCGCGTGACCGCGGCATACGTGTGGCCCGCCGGGGGTTCGGTCTCGCGGTCGACTCGGATGAGGAACCCCCGATCGTCGAACCAGAGATCGAGGGTCCGCGACCCTCCCACCTCGAGTGAGTAGACGATCTCCGGGATGTCGACGTGCTGGCCGGTGACGGTGAGGCCGTCGATCTCGGATGATCCCAGAGACACGATGCTGTAGTCGTCTCCCAGGTCGAAGTACACCTTGAGGGTGACGTCGGGGTAAGCGACGAGCAGCGGATGCGGGTTGGGTGGGCGCATCGCCTCGTGGGTGAACCATTGGCCATCCACTTTCACCCAGACCGAGCCGTTGGTGACGGTCACCTCCTCCAGGCTTCCCAGGGGCAGTATTTCATAGTGGAAGTCCTGGCCGTTCACGGCGCCTTCGACGGCCAGGGTCGTGTCTCCCGATGGGGAGGTGATGACGATCTCCGAAGTGAACCGGTAGCTCGTGGGCAGCACCGCCGCCTCTCCATGGAGGACCTCGACGATGCCTTCCCGATGGAGGCCTGCGGCGCCCGTTGATGGCGTGGTCGTGGAGACGCTCGCGGTTTCGGCGTCGGACGGCAGGGTGAAGGTTTCCCAGGCAGCGGGACCCGAGACGTCGCTGCAGGCGGCTGCGAGCAAGGCGAGCAGCGGAACCATCCTGCGCATGAACCTGGTATCGGCGGGGCCTTGAAGGCCTTGAGGTCCACAGCGGGAAGTGGACAAACGCGGCGAGGGCTGAAGGCGTGGGGCATCCTCACATAAGTGCAGCCCCCTCCGGTGCCGTGGAGGGGGCTGCTGATGTCCCGGGGGCCGCTCTGCAGGAGGAGTCGGAGGAAGGGGGGTGCCTCCTGTCCTGGTGGAGTGGGACCGAGCGAGCCCAGGATCACTCGTGTCATGTATCGGCACACGGTGCAATACCTTGAGTGGCTTGTGTGGCTACCGATAGTGGCGCAGACGGAGTTGAGCACTTTTGGACTCCGAGGTGCCGGGGTGGCCAAATGACACGTCAAGGACCGAGGAATCGATCGATCTTGACCTGGGCCGCTTCTTTGATGAGGGGGGCGAGTCCGTCGAGGGTGCGAGCTACGGCCAGGTCCCCGCTGCCTATAGGAAGAGGGCGGTCCGTGGGGTTGCGGTGTGCTCTGCCGGTCGCTTCGAAGTGCTCACCGCGCAGATCTGATTCGGCGAACGCCAGAGTGTGGGTGTCGTCCTCATCGATGCGATATCGATTTGGAGGTTCTCCTGCATGGCGGTTCTCCTGTCCCGCACCGGCATTATCACCGGTGCGGGACAGGAAGCCAGGAGGGTTAGGGCCATTCCTGGCAACCGCACGGGTCCCTAGGACCCGCGTAGGTCGATGACGACCTCGGTCCCCGTACCTGTCGGGTCGCCGTAGATGACGACCGTTGGGGTATCAGCTGCGGGGAGCGACATGCTCAACCTCGCCGCGCAAGTCGATGACGACCTCAGTGCCCGTCCCTTCTGGGCCGATCACGGTGAGGGTCACCGTGGGGGTCTCGCCGGCCGGTATGGGTGCCGTCCAACGGCCGCCGGCGGGGGAGGTCATTCCAGTCTCTTCGGAGAACACCGTCCATCCGGATGCAGCTGTACCAGCAAGGACCAGGCTGCCATCGTCGGCCACGAGCACACCGTCGATGTGGATGCCGGAGGTCGGATCGATTCCGGAAGGGGCTGGATCGGCCTGCGTCGGCGAGGCCATGATGCACAGACATCCAATCAGAATGCCTGTTAGCACAAGGAGAGCAGTCGAGCGGGGTCCGGGGTCACCCATCGCGCCTACCTTTTCCGTTGTGGGGGTCTCTCGGCATAAACATCGGCGCATGTGCCGAGTACCTTGACAGCTATTGGGAAAATGACTACCCCCCGTGGCACAAAGGGACTAGTCCCTCTTTAGCCTTCCGTTTAGGGGTTCTTACGTATCCCGTAGGATTTTTCGCCGATTATCGCGTCTTGGCCCGGCTTGGAGGTGGCTTGGACAGGCGGAGATGGCTAGTCGTCTGAGCGGATCTCGAGGCCACCGGCGACGATGAGAGCATCGACGTCGAGGACTGGAGCGTCGTCGGGAGGGCCGTCGGGCAGGTCGAGTTCGATGTGGCCGCCCCGGACATCCTTGTGGAGTTCGATGCGCCAGGTGCCGGGAACTCGGACCTGCATGCCTCCGGCGTAGACGCGCAGTAGAAGGTCGGCGCCTCCGGGATGGAGGCGAGCTCGGCGCAGGTCGAGGTCGATGCCTCCAAGTGCGGCGACGGCGACGCCGGAGGATAACGAGGCTGAGGAGTTCTTGTAGCTGCGGCCTCCCCAGAAAGCGGCGACTCGGAAGTCGTCGGCTTCCTCGTTGGCGCTGCGCTCGAACGCTTTTGCGGCGATCAGGCCCATGACCCATAGGATGATCCCAAGGCCGGACAGCCAGACGAGGAACTTGGCCGGCCGGCTCATGGCATTGGCGGTACTCGTGGGCGCGTGGCGGGCGCCGGAGCGGGCGAAGGGAATTGAACCCTCATTTCAAGCTTGGGAAGCTCGTGTTCTGCCATTGAACTACGCCCGCCTCTCTGCTGCGATGGTACCCCTGCGCTTCAGGGCTTCAAAAGTGTGCGTTCCAGCGATGCCGGTTCGGTTCGGCTCGCCTAGGGCAGCTGAATCGAGGCGGCGATGTCATCGGTGAAGGCGGCGAGCGTGTCGTCGACGATGCCCCAACCCTCCACTACGAGCACCGGCGAGTTGGGGTCACCCGGATAGAGAGGCATGAGCCATCCATAGGCGCCGAACTCGCCGTAGGGGGTATAGACGAGAGTCGCGTATTCCCTCTCGTCGATCGTCCCGTACTCGCTGTAGAAAGCGATGACCTCGCTGGCCAGCAGGTCGGGGTCGAAGACCTGGACGGTCAGCTGCGCCTCGTTGAAGGCCTCGGCATCGGTCGTAGCGGTGAAAGGCTGCGGGTTGGAATAGGCGCATGAGAGTTGAGGATCGCTGGGGGTCCAGACGTACCAATCCGAGGGAAGGTCGACGCTGAAGCCCCAGTAGGCGTTGGCACAGGTGGTCACCTCTCCGGAGCTGGGGGCGGGGATCACGGTCTCCACGGAGGCGTAGTCCCAGTTGCCGCCGTAGTCGAAGACCCAGAGTTCGGCATACATGCTGGTGCCCTCGGCGAAGAACTCGTAGTCGAAGTCGTACATGAGATTGGGCAGGTCGGCCCAGAGCCCGACATCGGTGGTGAACACCCACTCGTAGGTTCCATCGGGCCGCCATTCGAGCACGTAGGGGTAGATGAGGCCGTGGGGGTCGGCGTCGAACTCTCCGATGGTGCCGAATTCGTCGTAGCTGAAGAATCCTTCGGTGAACACGTCGGTGGTGGAGTCGTAGGTGAGGGAGAGCAGGATGTCCGCGTAGCTGCCTCCATCGGGCGGCAGGTAGGCGAGCGGGACGTTCAGGGTCAGGAATGTGATCTCCTCGTTGAACGTGATGCTCTGGAAGGCGATGGCCTGGTCCACGCCGTCGTCGAGGATGAGCACGCTCAGGTCGTAGGTGGCGTAGGCCCAGTTGTCCTCCACCCAGCCTTGGTCGGCGCCGTAGAAGGTGACGGTGCCGTCGGGCCCGACCGAACCGGAATAGAGAACCGATTCGACGATGTTGTCCAGGGCGGTCTCGTTGAACTGCGCCTCGACATTGAGGCCGGCGTAGTCGAAGTAGTGGGTGGCCACGTTGTTCAGAGGCTTGAACGAGGGCTGCTGGTCGACCGGGATGGCGGCACCGGCGGCGTAATAGGCATCAAGCAGCTCGGGCCAGACGGGCACTCCGAGACCTTCGTACCAGTTGGCGTTGTAGTAGTAGTCGTAGGGGGGGAAGTGGATGGCCATTCCGCTGGCGCCCTTGGTGGCTGCGCCGGTGTAGTTCTCGACGACGATCTGTTCGAGGACGGCGAGCGTATCGGCTGCGGCAATGCCGAGTTCGGACGTGGGCTGGTCCTGGGCGATGAACTCGAGCAGTTGGCCTAGGTCGACCATGTAGAAGTCCTCATCGGGGTTTGGGCTGGATCCGAAGGACATCGAGCGCCCCAGTTGGCTGCCTATGACCTGGGCGTAGTCGTCGATTGAGGGCACCACCACGAGATTGAGGGCGGCGATGCTCGCCTGCAGGTCGGGGATGCGTGTGAGGTCGATCATTGAGAGAGTGACGCGTTGGTCGTAGTCGCCGCTGGTGGCCACATAGCGGCGTACGATCTCTCCGCCGAGGCCGACGACGTCTGCGTTTGGGTCGGCGGCCAGATGGTCGAAGGCGCTGTAGTCCCAGCCTTCGTTGGGCTCGGTCTCCTCGGAGGCGATCATGTACCAGGCGTACGGGCTCACGACAGTGGCGATCTCGTAGGCACCCATGAGGCAAGCATCGAATCCGATGAAATCGAGGCGGGTGACCCCTACCCTGCCGAGGCCGTCCTGCAGACCGGCAGCGATCTCCGGCGGCGTCAGGCCGTCGAAGTGGGAGTCGTCGGCCCCGACGCCTGAGATGGCGCCGTGGTTCCACAGGATCACGCCGTAGTGATCGGCGGGATGCTGGGTGATG
>Ga0315554_1002435_pt1 | contig 10723 bp, 13 predicted proteins | sample SalMarSW160370MG_FD_202114 | JGI IMG/M metagenome (GOLD analysis project Ga0315554, IMG submission 202114) | Salt marsh sediment microbial communities from the Plum Island Ecosystem LTER, Massachusetts, United States - Salt Marsh Sediment SW1603-70 ... | reverse complement strand
AAGATCGTCCCAGCCCGGTCGCACCGCCCCGCGACGCCGGGAGGGACGAGAAGCGTCGCGTCGCTGCCGATCGCGATCGCGGGCCCTTCGATCGCGTCCCCTTCGGCGAGCGTCCCTCGGGAGAGGATCCGCGTCTCGATCCAACCGACGCCGGTGAAGCGAACCCGAGCTGTCCTTTCGGCAAACGTCTCGTCGGCGGCGAAGCGCGGGACGTCGGGGAGGGAGGGAGGGCCGACGGCGCGGACGCGCAGCGTGACCAGTTCGGTCTCCTCGTCCGGATCGGAATGCCCGAACCGCGTCTCGTGCTCGGCGTGAAACGCGCCGACGAGCGCGTCGAGCGATCCCGATAGCTCGGTGCCCGAGCCCTCCGCAAACGGCACGTTCAGCTCGTGCGACTGCCCGACGTAGCGCAGATCAGCGGAGACGGCGCAGCGGATCTCGGACTCCTCGATCCCCTGGGCGAGGAGGACGCCGACCCCCTGTGCCTTCAGTTCAGCAACGACACTACGGACATCGTCGACATCGAGCGCGAAAAGCCGACGGACGACGCTCCGGCTCGCATCGTATCCGACTTCGGAGGTCAGGAGGCCGAGGGCCGACAGGACCCCGGCGGTCGCGGGGACGAGGACGCGAGGGATCGACAGCCGCCTGGCGATCGAGACCGCGTGTAGCGGACCGGCCCCGCCGAAGGCGAGGAGGGCGTACTCGCGCGGGTCGTGCCCCCGCTCGATCGAGATGACCCGGATCGCTCGTTCCATCGCCGCGTCGGCGATCTCCAGGATCCCCTCGGCCGCGTCCTCGATCGACAGCGCCAGGGGCTCGGCGACCCGGCCGATCGCCGCGCGGGCCGCCTCGACATCGAGCCGCGGGAGGCCGCCGAGCGGGAAGTCGGGAAGGAGGTGCCCCAACGCGACGTGCGCGTCGGTGACCGTCGGGAGCGCGCCACCGCGACCGTAGCAGGCCGGCCCGGGGAGTGCGCCGGCGCTCCGGGGGCCGACCCGCAACGCCCCGCCCGGATCGATCCGCGCGATGCTCCCGCCGCCGGCGCCGATCGTGTGGATCCCGATCATCCGCTGCGCCGTCGGGTGCCCGCCGACCGAGCCGGACGTGGTCCACGCGAGGGCCCCCGCATGGATCAACGAGACGTCGCAGCTCGTCCCGCCCATGTCCATCGTGATCAGGTCGCGCTCTCCGGCGAGATCGCCGACCGCCCTCGCCCCCTGCACGCCGGCCGCCGGCCCGGAGAGGAGGATCCGGACCGGCTCCTCCTCGGCGTTCCGCCCGTCGGTCACCGTCCCGCTCGACTGCATGATCCGCCAGTTCGACGGAAGTCCCATCTCCCCCGCTCCGCGTTCCAGCTCCCCGAGGTACCGACCGATCACCGGTCGGAGTGCGGCGCAGATCACCGCCGTCGACGTCCGCTCGTACTCGCGAAACTCCGGCAGGACGTCGCTCGACAGCGTCACCGGGACGTCGAGCGATTCGGAGAGGGTTCGCCCGACCCGTCGCTCTTGCGCCGGGTTCAAGTAGGAAAAGAGGAGGACGACAGTGATCGCCTCGACGCGCGCCTCGCGCAATCGAGCGATCAGCCGCTTCGCCTCGTCGGGGTCGAGCGGGGTGACGACGCGACCCTCGGCGTCGACCCGTTCCGTCAGTTCGTATCGCAGATCCCGCGGGACGATCGGCTTCGGCCGCTCGATCGACAGGTCGTACAGGTCCGACCGATTCTGCCGGCCGATCTCGAGCACGTCCCGGAACCCCCGGGTCGTGATCAGAGCGGTCCGCGCCCACTTCCCTTCCAGGAGCGCGTTCGTCGCGATCGTCGAGCCGTGGGCGACCGTTCCCACGCTTCCCGGATCGAGCGCCCCGCGCCCGATCAGTTCCTCCAACCCGCCGAGGACGCCGCGGTGCGGCGCGTCGGGCGTCGACGGGATCTTGACCAGCCGGGCTCCGTTCGGCCCGGCCAGGACCACATCGATGAACGTTCCCCCGATGTCGATACCGATCGCCTTGATCACGACCGGGCGAGTATAGGACGAGCGTCGCGACAGCGCAATCCTAGTTCAGGATTGAAAGGATGAGCGCATCGTTCCCAATCTCAACACCGTCGTCAGGAAGACGATCGCGCGGCCCCCCTCACCGGACAAGGTGCCACCTACCTGTCTCCAACCGACTCGCGTACAATCTGCGCACATCGCGAACGGAACGGGAGGGATCGGGTTTGACGAATCGGAAGAAGGTCCTTGTCACTGGGGCGGTCGGCCAGATCGGATCGGAGCTAACGTTGGCCCTGCGCGAGCGCTACGGGGGCGATAACGTCGTCGCCGCCGGCCATCGGACCGCGCCCCGGCCGGCCCTCCGCGACTCGGGTCCGTTCGAGACCGTCGACGTCACAGTGAGGGAAGGCCTCGAGCGGGTCACCGGGGATCACGGAATCGACACCATCTACCACCTCGCGGCGATCCTGTCGGCCCGGGGCGAGGAGCATCCGAGCCTCGCATGGCGCGTGAACATCGACGGCCTCGTCAACGTGCTCGAGGTCGCGAGGGAACGCGGAATCTCCCAGATATTCGTGCCGAGCTCGATCGCCGTCTTCGGTCCGGAGACGCCCCGCGACTGCGCGCCTCAGGAGACGGTCCTCCTGCCGACGACGATGTACGGGATCACCAAGGTGTCCGGGGAACTCCTCGCGGAGTACTACGTCCGCCGATTCGGCCTCGACGTCCGCGGCCTTCGCTATCCGGGGATCGTTTCGAGCGAGACGCCGCCCGGTGGGGGGACGACCGACTACGCCGTCGACATCTTCTACCAAGCGATCGAGACGGGCCGCTACACGTGCTTCGTCCGGCCGGACACGCGACTCCCGATGATGTACATGCCCGACTGTATCAAGGCGACGATCGACCTGATGGAGGCCGATCCGTCGAGACTGGTCCATCACGCCAACTTCAACGTCGGAGCGATGTGCTTCTCGGCCGAGGAGCTCGCCGCCGAGATTCGAAAGCACATCCCCGACTTCGCCTGCGAGTACGAGCCGGACTTCCGCCAGGCGATCGCGGACTCCTGGCCGTGCACCGTCGACGACCGCGCTGCGAGGGAGGAATGGGGCTGGACGCCCCGCTACGATCTCGCTTCGATGACCGAGGACATGATCGGCCGGCTGAGCGCACGGCTCCGTCCCGCGGCCGGCCGCCAAACGTGAACGCACCCCGCGCGATCCTCGCACGGGGAGCCGCCATCTTCTCCTCGTAGGTGTGTGGCTTCTAGCTAGGTCTCGATCAGCATCAGGCGGGCCATCTCGGCCCCGTCGCCGCGGCGTGGGCCGAGCTTGACGACGCGCGTGTACCCCCCGGAGCGATCCTGATACTTCGGGCCGATCTCCCCGAACAGCTTGTCGACGGCGGCCTTGTCCTGCAGCCGCGAGAACGCGAGCCGTCGAGCGTGAAGGTCGCCCCGCCGGGCCAGGGTGATCAGCCGCTCGGTGAAGCGCTGTCCGGCGCGCGCGCGCGCGTACGTCGTGTCGACCTTCGCGTTCAGGATCAGGGCGCTGGCGAGGTTGGCGAGGACGCTCTTCCGATGTGCGCGCACCATCCCGATCTTGTCGACGGTCCGCCTATGCCTCATCCTTGACCTCCCCTTCGCTCTTCAGGGCGTAGCCCAGCTCCGCCAGGCGGTCCTCGACCTTGCTCAGCGTCTTCCCACCGAACCCGTGGATGTCGAGGAGCTCCTCGCGCGGGTGCTCGAGGAGCTGGTTCAGCATCGTGATGTCCGCTTCGTGCAGCAGGTTGCAGGCACGCTGATCGATGTCGAGGTCGACGAGCGGGATCGCCAGCTCCTCCGCCTCGGCCTCCTCGGCCTCCTCGGCCGAGATCCCGTACGGGTGCTCGGCGAAGTCATCGAACAGGTCCAGGTGTCGCTTCAACAGACGGCTCGCCTCGGACAGGGCCTCCTCCGGCTTGATCCCGCCGTTGGTCGTCATCTCCAGGACGAGCCGCTCGAATCCGGTTCTCCCGCCGACGCGCGTCTCCTCGACGACGAAGTTCACCTTTCGCACCGGCGAGAAATCGGCGTCGATCGGAATGACGGACAGCGGAGCGTCCTCGAGTCGGTTCAGCTCGGCCGGCACGTATCCGAAGCCCGTTTCGACTTCCAGCTCGATGTCCAACGCCCCCTTGCTGTTCAGGGTGGCGATGTGGACGTTGGGGTCGATCACCTCGACGCCCGGGGGGAGATCCAGATCGGCGGCAGTCACCTTCGCCGCGCCCTTCTTCACCAGCGTGATCCGCTGCAGTTCGTCCCCGTGCACGCGGAGGGCGAGGCTCTTCAGGTTGAGGATGATCTCGAGGACGTCCTCCTTGTTCCCCTCGATCGTGTCGTACTCGTGATACTTGCCGGCGAACCGGACGCGGACGACGGCTGCGCCGGGAATCGCCGTGAGAAGCGTCCGCCGCAGCGAATTGCCCAGCGTGGTGCCGAATCCGCGCTCCAGGGGCTCGATCACGATCTTGCCGCTGGTCTTGGTCAGTTCCTCGACCTTGATGTTCTTCGGGAAGACCACTTCGTCCATCGCCACCTCCTAGCGGGAGTAGAACTCGACGATGAGGTTCGCCGCGATGTTCTGCCCCGTCTGCTCGACGTTGGGCATGGCGATCACTTGGAATCTCATGGTATCCGCGTTCCGCTCGAGCCACGCCGGAGGATCGCGATCGAGCGCCGCTTCGACGATCGCCTTGACGCGCTCGCGTCGCCCCTCCTTGACGGCAACGAGGTCTCCCTCCCGGAGGAGGACCGATGGGACGTTGGTCGCACGGCCGTTCAGCTCGAAATGCCCGTGCGTGATCATCTGGCGGGCCTGCTGCCTGGACGACGCAAAGCCGGCCCGATAGACCATGTTGTCCATCCGCTGCTCCAGGAAGGTTAGCAGCGCCTCGCCGGTGACGCCCCTCTTCCGCTTCGCCAGCGCGACGTAGTTGCGGAACTGCCGCTCACGAAGTCCGTAGATCCGCCGCGCCTTCTGCTTCTCGCGGAGATGCAGCTGATATTGGCTCCTCCGCGGTCTGCGCCTCCTGGGTCCTTCCCCCGGCGGCTTCGACTTGCGGGTCACCGCGCAGCTCTGCGTGTAGCACCGCTCCCCTTTGAGGAAGAGCTTTTCACCTTCCCTACGACATTGCTTGCATTTCGCGCCCGTATCTCGCCCCATTATCGTCTCCCCTTACTGTGAGACACCGGCGTGACATTCTTCACTTCTTCGACGCGGATACCGGATGACTTGATCGTCTGAATCACCGACTGCCTCCCCGAACCGGTCCCCTTCACCTCGATCATCACCGAACGGATCCCCATGTCCTTCATCTCACGCGACAGGGACTCCGCCGCAATCTGAGCCGCATACGGGGTCCCCTTGCGCGAGCCTTTGTACCCCACGACCCCGGGGCTCTTCCACGTAACCGGGTTCCCGTTCAGGTCGGTGACCGTGATGATCGTGTTGTTGAACGTCGCGTGAATATGGACTTGAGCCCGTTCGAGCTTGACGTTCTTCGCCATCTCTACCTCTTCTTCCCGGCCTTCGCCGGCCGAGGTCCCTTCCACGTCCGCGCGTTGGAGCGCGTGCGCTGTCCGCGAACCGGAAGTCGCCTCTTGTGGCGAATCCCACGGTAGGCGTTGATGTCCTTCAGCCGCTGAATGCTCCCTTGGACACGCCGGCGGAGGTCCCCCTCGACGATGAGTTGCTCGATCTCACGTCGGAGCGCGTTGACCTCGTTCTCCGTCAAGTCCTTTACACGGACATCGGGCGAGATTCCGGTCTGTTCAATCACTTCAGCCGCCCTCGACCTCCCGATGCCGTAGATGTAGGTCAGCGCGACCTCGATCCGCTTGTTGTTCGGCAGATTGACTCCGGCTATTCGCGCCATACGCTCTCCCCTTACCCTTGCCGCTGCTTGTGCTTCGGATTTCGGCAGACGACCCTCAGCCGCCCTTCGCGACGGATCACTTTGCACTTGGCGCACATCTTCTTGACCGAGCTTCGCACTTTCATCGATGGCCGGGCGTTTGGATCAGCTCTCTCGATAGACGATCCGTCCCTTGGACAGGTCGTACGGCGAGAACTCCACGATCACGCGATCCCCCGTCAAGATCCGGATGTAGTGCTTGCGGATCCGACCGGAGATGTGACAGAGAACGACGTGACCGTTGTCCAGCCGGACCCGGAACATCGAGCTCGGAAGGCTCTCGATGACCTCGCCGCGCTGGCGGATCACGTCCTTTTTCCCGCGTCGCTCATTCGTCGCCACTCCGCCCCGTGTCACCTCCTTGTGTCAGGACGATCGCTCCATCCTCTGTCAGAGCGATCGTATGTTCGAAATGCACAGACAATCCACCCGATCCCGTCACGACGGTCCAGTTGTCCGCCTTCACCTTCGTAGGGAGCGGATCGGTCTTCACCATCGGCTCGATAGCGAAGCTCATTCCCGGTCTCAGCCGTATCCCCGTTCCGGGCGGACCGTAGTTCGGGATCTGTGGATCCTCGTGCAACGCTCTCCCGATTCCGTGTCCGACGTACTCCTTCACCACGTGAAATCCTTTCTCGGCAACGAAGGATCCGATCGCGTGCGAGATGTCGGACAACCGGTTTCCAATTGTAACTTGCCCAATCCCTTCCCACAAGCTTCGCTCCCCGACTTCGAGCAGCCGGAGCGCCTCGCTGTCGACCTCACCGACCGCGACCGTCGTTGCCGCATCAACGTACAGGCCGTTTCGGACGAGCCCGATGTCGATCGAGAACACGTCCCCTTCGTGAAGCCGTCGATCCTCCGACGGGATCCCATGAACCACCTCGTCGTTGATCGACGCGTTGATCGTCGCCGGATACCCCCGGTAGCCCTTGAACGCCGGTTGCCCGCCACGGTCGCGGATCAGCCCTTCGGCGAGCCGGTCATAGTACGCCGTCGTCCGCCCCGGGCGGATCTCCCGGCAGAGCGCTCGCAGGATTCCGGCCAGGGCGCCGCCGTTTTCTCGCATGACGGCGATGTCGGCCGCCGATTTCAGCCGGATCATCCGGACAGGATCGCCATGATCTCAGAGGAAATCGCGTCGCTCGAGCGCGTTCCGTCCACGGTGCTCAACAGCCCGCGATCTCGGTAGTATTCGATCAGCGGTGCCGTCGAACGCTCGTACACGTCGTATCGATTCTCGATGACGTCCTGCTTGTCGTCGTCCCTCTGCAGCAGCCTGCCGCCGCACGCGGCGCACGTCGATTCGTCCGCCGGTGGATCGTAGAGCAGGTTGTAGATCACCCCGCAGTTCTCGCAGACCCGTCGCGCCGTCAACCGCCGGACGACCTCCTCGCGGGCGATCTCGATGTTGATCACGACGTCCGGCGGCGCGAACTCACCGAGCGCTTCGGCCTGTTCGACCGTCCGCGGGAATCCGTCGAGGAGGAAGCCCGTCCCGGCCGATTCGATCCGGCCGCGGATCATGTCGATGATCAGCTTGTCCGGGACCAGCTCGCCGCGCTCCATGAAGGAGCTCGCCGTCCGTCCGAGCCCTGTCCGTTGCGCGACTTCGTCCCGAAGGATGTCCCCCGAGGAGAGGTGAACGAGACCGGTCGCATGGGAGATCCTCTTCGCCTGCGTCCCCTTCCCGGCTCCGGGGGGACCGAGGAGCACCACTCGCGACAGCATCCCTATCCCCGTCGGCCGAGCAGCCGCCCGGACTTCGTCAGGCTCTCGTAGTGACGCATGACGAGGTGGGCCTCGATCTGCATCAGCGTGTCGATCCCGACGCCGACCACGATCAGCAGCGACGTCCCGCCGATCAGGAACATGCTCTGCGAGCCGCTTAACGTCGACAGAATGAACGGGATCACCGCGACGATCGAGAGGAAGAGCGCACCGATCAGCAGCATCCGGTTGAGGACGGCGGTGATGTAGTCGGCCGTCGGCTTCCCGGGTCTGACCCCGGGGATGAATCCCCCGGCCTCACGGACGTTCTTCGCGATGTCGTTCGGATCGAAGACGATCGAGCTGTAGAAGTACGTAAAGAAGAAGATCAGCAGGACGTACGCGAGGATATACGCCATGCTCCCAGTCTGGACGTACGGCACGATCCACGCGAGGCCGGGGATCGCGTTGAACAGGGTCACCGGAAGGCTGAGCAGCGCCGACGCAAAGATGACCGGGATGACCCCGCCCTGGTTGACCCGCAACGGGAGGTGCGACGTGTGACCGCCGTAGATCCGGCGGCCCATCGTCCGCTTCGCGTACTGGATCGCGATCTTCCGCTGTCCCTGTTGGACCATCGTCATTCCGGCGACGACGACGATCAGCAGCGCGATGAACGCCAGCCCCCAGACCGCGTGGACCGTCCCCGTGCTGATGTCGGTCCACAGTTGGAGGAGGTTGGCCGGGAATCGCGACAGGATGCTGATCATGATGATCATGCTGATCCCGTTTCCGATCCCGTTCTCGGTGATCCGCTCGCCGAGCCACATCAGGAAGATCGTCCCGGCCGTCAACGCTACGATCGTCGTGACGTAGAACCACATCCCCGCTCCCGCGGGCATCGCACTTCGGATGAGCGAGGTCATCGCCGCCCCCTGCACGATCGCCAGCGCGACCGTCGCGTACCGCGTGTAGGAGGTGATCTTCCGCCGTCCCTCGCGCCCCTGCTGCTGGAGCTCCTTCAGCTTCGGGATGACCGCGGTCAGCAGGCTGAAGATGATCGACGCGTTGATGTAGGGGGTCACGCCGAGGGCGAACAGCGAGAAGCGCCGCAACGCGCCTCCGGTGAACATGTTGAAGAAGTCGAAGATCCCGCCCGCTTGTTGGGCGAAGAAGTTGCGCAGCACCTCCGCATCGACGCCGGGGACCGTGATGTGGGTCCCCAGTCGGATGATGATGATCGCACCGAGGGTGAACAGAATGCGCTTTCGCAGCTCGGGAACCTTGAACAGGGTGGCGAACTTCTCCCACATCTCTAGATCACCTCGGCCCTTCCTCCCGCAGCTTCGATCTTCCGCTTCGCTTCCGAGGTGAACTGGTGGGCTCGGACGACGAGCGGCTTGGTCAGTTCGCCCCGTCCGAGGATCTTCACACGCTCGATCCGGCCCTTGAGAATCCTCGCCTCGCGAAGGGTATCCGGATCGATCTCGGCGTTCGCGTCGAACCGATCACCGAGGGTGTCGACGTTGACGCAGGCGCAGTCGGTGCGTGTGAAATTGCGGAATCCCCGTTTCGGGAAGCGCATCCAGATCGGCGTCTGGCCGCCCTCGAAACCGAGTCGGACGCCCCCACCGCTGCGTGAATTCTGCCCCTTCGTCCCGCGGCCGCTCTCGTGGCCGCCGAGACCGGAGCCGTACCCGCGTCCGACGCGCTTCCGACGATGCCTGCTCCCCCGGGTCGGGCGGAGGTCCTCAAGCCTCATCCGTGTCCTCCCTGTCTGCCGCGACCCCGCGCAGTTCCCCGATCTCCCGGCGGCTCCGCAGATGCGCGAGTCCGTCAATCGCCGCGCGCGACAGGGTGAGCGGGTTGGTCGTTCCGATCGACTTGGTCAACACGTCGTCGATCCCGGCGAGCCGACAGATCGCGCCGACCGTCGTACCGGCGATCACGCCGGTCCCGGGGTGTGCCGGCTTGAGCAACACGTGGCCGGCCTTGAACTTGCCGGTCACCTCATGGGGGATCGTCCTCTCGTCCATGTTGACGTGGATGACGTTCTTCTTCGCGTCGCGGATCGCCTGCTGGATCGCGCGGGGAATCTCGGTCGTGCTCCCGACGCCGACGCCAACCCGACCGTCCCTGTCCCCAACGACAATCGTGACACGGAATCGGAGGTTCCGTCCCCCCTTCGTGACCTTGCTCACCCGGCGGATGTCGATAATCTCGTTCTCGAACTCGTCGTGGGTTCTCAAAATCGCAATCTCCCTTTGCGACACGCCTCCGCGAAGGAGGAGATCACCCCGTGATACGGGTGGCCACCCCGATCGAAGACGACCCTCTCGATCCCTTCCTGCGATGCTCGCTCGGCCAGGATCGTCCCGAGCTTCTCCGCCGCAACGACGTTCGGCCCGGAGATGTCCCCGCGGATCCGCGGCTCGAGCGTCGACGCCTGGGCCAGCGTCCGGCCGCTCTCGTCATCGATCACCTGCGCATAGAGGTGCCGCAGCGTCTTGGTCACACAGAGGCGAGGCCGCTCGCTCGTTCCACGGATCTTTCGCCGGATCCGTCTGTGCCGTTTGAGCCGTTCGGCGGCTCGACCGGATCTTGCCATCGCCTTCACACTCCCTACCCCGCGGCCCCAGGGCCGCCGAGCTTGCCGGCCTTCTGGATGACCTGCTCGTTCCTGTACCGAATCCCCTTGCCGTCATACACGTTCGGCTTCCGGAAAGCCCGGATCTCCGCGGCGACCTGGCCGACCTGCTGTTTGTCCGCGCCGCGAAGGACGATCTCGTTCGGGTTCGGAGCCTCCGCCTCCACGCCGTGCGGAAGCTTGTACTCCATCGGCGCCGAATAGCCCAGATCGAGGATCAGCATGTTCCCCTGGAGCCGGGCTCGATACCCGAGACCGCGAACGAGCAGCGTCCTCTCCCATCGCTGCGAGACACCGTGGACCATGTTCGCCAACAGGCTCCGGTACAGCCCGTGGAAGGCGCGGTACTCTTTGCCTTCCCTACGCCGCGTGACCGTCGCTTCGCCGTCGCGGACGACGATCTCCACCATGCCGG
>Ga0315554_1002433_pt1 | contig 10727 bp, 6 predicted proteins | sample SalMarSW160370MG_FD_202114 | JGI IMG/M metagenome (GOLD analysis project Ga0315554, IMG submission 202114) | Salt marsh sediment microbial communities from the Plum Island Ecosystem LTER, Massachusetts, United States - Salt Marsh Sediment SW1603-70 ... | reverse complement strand
TGCCGGTGAGGCACTGGGCGTGACCTGCGGCGTGACCTTGGGTGTTGCCTGCGGCGTGGCCTTGGGCGTGGGCACTGCCGGCGAGGCGCCCGGCCCGGCCGTCGCCGCCGGCGTCCGCAGGCTCGGCGGCTTCGGGATCTTCTCCACTGTCTTCTTGGCAAGATACTCTGCAAGCTTATCGATTCCTGTGTCCGTGAGGCTGGGCAGGTCGGCGGCACGCTCCTTGAGGTAGTCCTTCCACCTCTCCGCTAGCTGTTGCTGGAGGTGGTCACGGAAAGCCTTGTCCATCGCTTGGCCGGGGTCTTCGACGAACTGCTTGGCCCATTTTTCCAATTCCAGCGCCTTCTCAGTGGTGTCAATGAGCTTGCCCACCAGCGGCACGCTCTTGTAGGCTTCCAGCACCTTGTCCTTTGCGTAGTCGGCCCCTTTGGGACCCTCCTCCGCCAGCACGTTGATGGCGCTGTTCCCGGAGTCGACTACCGCCTCGTGATCCAGGCCGTCGAGCTCATAGTAGATGCCCGACCCTTCCGTCCGCACGAAACCGTCGTCCGTCCTCACTTTTTCCAGCCAGTCGTCGAAGCTGGCGGCGTCGCCCTGCTTGTCGAACGACAGCTTGTTGAAGACCTCCTGCCGCTTGTCCTCGGGGATCTTGTCGGCGATCTCCAGGATGCGCTTTCGCTGGCGCACCACAGTTGCGTCCCGGAAGAAGCTGAAGGTGCTGTTGATCCAGTCGTTCAGCTTCTTCTTGGCCACGTCGGTCAAGCCCGGCGCAGGCGCCCAGGGGGAGCGCACGTACAGGATGCCCGCCGAGACCACCGCCCGCTCCTCGATCTCGGAGAGGGCGGCCTCCAGGGCCTCCTGCTGGTCGGCCATCTCGGCGTACAGGCCCAGTAGCTCCTGGACGGAGGCCGCATCGGGCTCGACGGCAGGATCGAAGGGGTCCTCAGTGGTGAACCCGCCGGTGATGGCCTCTATGAAGGTCAGCTCTGATAGCTCGAAGTCGATGAGGAAGGTGGCCACCGTCTTCAGCGACTGGGCGCGCTCAGCATCGGCCACGCCGCCGGCTGCCTCGAAGGACGAAGGGAAGGCCACAACCTGGCCCTCCTCGACCTCTACCGCCCCCAGGGAGATGGCCACGTCGTCCTGGTCCAGCGCCTCGATGTAGTAGCGGCCGGCCGGCGGCTGGAAGGGGTCCTCGTCGGGGTCGCCGATGTAGGCGGTTACTATGGGGGATTCACCGTCCAGGCGGAAGGCGAGGGCCAGGATGCCGGTCTCCTCCCCACCGCCGCAGCCGCTGAGCAGAGCGCTCAGACCTGCTATCGCCAACAGAAGAATGCCTAGCCGCTTCATCGCTCACCCTCCTTGAGCCGCGTTGCACCCGCCTGTGGGCACCAAGGCCAGCGTGGCACGCTCATGCTACCCTGAGGCACGCGGACGGGCAAGGTGAGAGAGGGCCGTGGCTGGGCATCGAAACGTTGGGCTACTGGGGTTCTGGGGAGACCGGTGCGTGTTTGACGAGTTCTGGGTTTAGATGGACTGCCAGCTTCACTACGGGCTAGTGCAGGACTTGCCCAGTTGCCACTTGTAGAGCAGCGCGTCCAGGATGTTCACACGCCCGTCGGCGTTGATGTCGTAGCGGCGGTTGTAGGGATTGGGCGCCAGCTTCCCCTTGTAGCAGAGCACATCCATGATGTTCACGGTGCCGTTGTGGGAGCCGCAGCCCCCAGGGCCGTTGATGTCCGGCGGCCAGGCGTCGTCGTTGGGGTCGTCGGGGCAAGCGTCCTGGGCGTCTGTCCCCAGGTACAGCTCGATGTAATCATCGAATTCGTCGTCGTCGCAGTCGTCATCGGTGGGGCACGGGTCGCCGAAGTCAGGTAGGGTATCACCATCGCTGTCGTCGAGCGAGATCACATAGGCCTCGCCGCAGCCCAACCTGCTCTTGGCTACTCCGTCGGCGTAGGGAGCGGCCACCAGCACTTCATCAGCCCCGTCGCCGTTCACATCGCCCGCGGCCACTGAGCCGAGCTTGTCGCCATCGGCGGCGCCGTAGATGTAGATACTGAAGCTCTGCTCGGCTGAGGCAAGGTCAATCGTGCCCTCCATCGCGGGCTGGCCGAAGATGAGATAAGTCTCGCCGGACAGATTTCGGCCGTTCGCGGGGCCATCGCCCAGGATGCTGCCGGCCAGGATGTCCTTCAGGCCATCGCCGTTGAAGTCACCTACCGTCAGTGAGTACACGTTCTCAGCGAGCTTGTCGTAGGTGTCGACGCCGTATATCGTCAGGTCCTGTTCAGACAGCGCGACATCCACGACGCCGCCCTGGGCGACCGGACCGAGTACGACGTAGGCCTCACCGGCCATGGGCCGGTCCTCGAGCGGCCCGTTCGCCAGGGAGGCGACCACCACGATATCGTCGGTGCCGTCGCCGTTTAGATCGCCTGCGGCTGCGCTGCCGATCTCATCCTGGAGGCCCACTCCATAGATGGTGAAATCCTGCTGGGAGGCAGCTATGTCGATGGCTCCGGAAAGGTCGGAGGAGCCGAAGATGACGTAGGCTTCGCCTGCCAGAGGCCGGGCATTCCCCGGCCCGTCTCCCCACTGGGCTGTCAGCAGCAGGTCATCGGTCGCGTCACCGCCGAAGTCGCCGCTGTCTACAGAGAAGCCCAGCCGGTCGCCCGCCTCCGCACCGTAGATGATCACGTCTTCGCTGCCGGCGGCCAGGTCGATGACCCCATCCAGCGCCGGCGAACCGAAGATGACGTAGGCCTCGCCGCCGCGGCTTCTGGCGTTGGCCGGCCCGTCTCCTTCCCACGTGCTCAGGACGATGTCATCGATGCCGTCGCCGTTGACATCGCCGGCGGCAATCGAGGAGGCCAGGCGGTCACCGGCGTCGGCGCCGTAGATGGTGACGTCCTGCTGGCCGGAGGCGATGTCGACCGTGCCGCTTATGCCGGCCGAGCCGAAGATCAGATAGACCTCGCCGGCGTCCGGCCTGGCGTTGGCGGGACCGTTGGCGTAGCGAGTGGCGACCGCCGCGTCGGCGAAACCGTCGCCGTTGAAGTCGCCCGTGGCGAGGACGTCCTCGCCGAGGTGGTCGCTGTTATCGGCTCCCAGGATAGTAACGCCTGCTCCGCCGCTGGCCAGGTCGACGACGCCGCCCAGCGTGGGCGAGCCGAAGATGATATAGGCCTCACCAGCCGCGGGCCGTGCATTGCCCGGGCCGTCGGCCTCGTCCGCACCGATGAGTATGTCCTCTACGCCGTCGCCGTCGAAATCGCCGGCCGCTATGGCCTGGCCCATCTTGTCCGCAACTTGGGCACCAAAGATATGACAGTTGGGCTCCTGCGAAGCCAAATCGAAGACGTCCGATGGGCTGGCAGCGCTGTGTTGCCAGCCTATCGCCAACAGGACGGCGCAGGCGGCCAGGACGACGATGATTACCTTCCGTCTGATGCTTGCCATAACGCAACTCAGGGAAACACAGCGAGCGGCATGACATATCGTCTGCCGTTCGTCTATATCTAAAGACGCGCGAGCCCGCCTCGCCGTTTCGTTATGTCTTCAGCGATTCGAGGGCTTCTCGGCGGATTCTGTGGGGGCCGCTCTGGCAGCGCCGACTCGGTGAAACTGCACGACCTACTGCGCGCGCGCTTGGCGGCCGCTCACGGCCCTAGCTGATTCTAGTGGCCGCCCAGTCGGTCCAGTCGCTCCAGTCTCCGGAGGAGTCGTATCTCCAACGGCCAATAAATGAATTTCCATCTGGAGACAAGATAAATTCAAATTCTCCTGCATCGTCTGGCGGCAAATAGGATGGGTATTCGGACCAAGTTCCTGTAAGCTTATCTCCTTGAACTGTGCCCTGTATGTGCCCCTCGTCGTGTACATAGGTGCCGGTTACGCTGCCATCACTTTGAGTTAGCTCCATGTTACCCCAGTTAGTATCCCACACTCCCGTCCAGGTTGCAGAGGGCATTACCGTGGGCGAGGGCGTGGGCGAGGCCTCCACCGTAGGCGAGGCCTCCACCGTAGGCGAGGCCTCCACCGTGGGCGAGACCTCCACCGTGGGCGAGACCTCCACCGTGGGCGAGGGAGTGGGCGAGGCTGCTGGCGGCGGGGGGGCCATCGCCCCGTAGGCGAGCACGGCCTGCAAGTTGTCCAGCATGCGCAGGTTGCTGACGTCCGGGTTCGGCCGCGCGGCGAACCAACGCAGCCAGTCCTGCGTATCGGGATCGATGTAGTAAGCGTAGGCCACGCCCTGTCCGCAGGTCGCCAGGGCCGCGGCAGTGTCCGTGTCGTCGGCGCCGTCCCAGACGGATATCGCCCACTTGCCCGCCTGTGGGCAGTTTTGCATCGTGTCCTGTAGGGCCTTGGAAGAGCCTGGCCCCACGATCGAGGCCAACCCTAGCAGGCTCAAGGCAAGCACCCCTCCCAGGAGCAGTAGAATGACCTTGGCTTTCACGCTGCGCATGGATCACCTCCTGTAAGCCGAAGAACGTTATTGACCTGTCCTATCCTACTCGTACGTGCCAGGGTTGGCAAGAGAAGAAGCCAGGGCAACCACGGACCACGCGAGGGCGTTGGCCAGCTACGGACGGGAAGAACCTGAGCCGGGTTGCTGTCCGCTGAGGCGAAATCTACCACCCTGGTCGCAAGTGGTAGATTCTCAGATACGAAAACTGGCAGGGGTGGAGGGACTCGAACCCCCGACCTGCGGTTTTGGAGACCGCTATGGGGATGTAATCATCCCACCAGATACCGAAATGACCGCTTTTGTCGTTCTGCCCCTATTTTGACCTTCGGTTTTGGCGGTTTCGCCCGGACCCTTCCCCGTGACAAGCCAGGGCTTATCGCCGTTTCGCCTATGATTATGCTGCAGGGACGCGCGTTGTCAACTGGTCAATCTCTGGCTGCCCAGCGAGTGCACGAACATGGGCATGCACACTCACCGCTGTGTCGGGCGGAATTCAAGCCGGTCCCCGATCTCGGCCCTGCGTGCGGCCCACCTGAATCGAAGCATGCGCACCTGAATGCGCTTCAGGCGCAGCTCGGGCCTGCCTCGCGATCGAGCCAAAGACCCGGATGGCCGACGCGTGCACGTCGCCCAGCAGCGCCTCCGTCATCTCGACCCGCCTGAGCATGTCGATGCGGCCGTAGCCGTCTTTGGCTCCCGCGAGGGACAAGGCTCGGTGCGCTGTGGTCGGCGGCCTGTTGTCACCAAAGGACCGCCCGAGCGCCGCCCGCTGCCCGTAACGAGTGTCCCTCACAGGCGTCTTATCTCTAGAGCAAGGGGCAAAGGCCGCCTCGCCGATACCGCGCAGGAGGCTTGGCGACGGGCTTGTTGGGCATCCCCCAAGGATCCCCGAGCGCCAAGAGAGACCGGCACTGCATTCGCTGTAACGAACCGGCCTGATTGCCGTCTTGGTATAAGAGCAAGGGGCAAAGGCCGCCTCGCTAATACCGCGCAGAAAGCCTGGCGACGGGCTTGTTGGGCATCCCCCAAAGTCCCCCGAGCGCCAAAAAGGACCGGCGCTGCATCCCCGTTAGCGCACCGACTCAAGCCATATCCTAGGGCGAGCTGTATCTTCCGGCGCTCTGGCGCTGGAGAGAAAGCGTCGTAGCGGTGGCTTGTCACCGTGTCCGGCGCCGCCTGATCGGTTCAGCCCTTGGAGAAAGGGAAAACGCCCGAGTGGTGGCTGCGGGTATGGCAAACGGCACGAGTCGTGACCGGAGGCGCGGGGCCCTGCCAAGACACCTCACTCCCGGTGGGCCGCATAGCCGAACAAGGGGCTATGTTACCCGCCGGGAGCGTTTTTTTTGGCGACGGCAGAGGCAGTGGACGAACGGGATAAGAGTGACAATAGAGAGTCTAGCAGCTCGTCAGTTGGCCGTGCCGTGAGGCGGTGACCACGGGCGCGAGGGAGGAATCCCAATGACCGAACGTGAAGCACAAGTCAGCAGGCGCAAGCGGGCAAAGGACGCCCTGCAACTCCTCTATCCTGAACTGCAGAAGCAGCTAGAGAAACGTGGCGCTCAGTTGGCGACGGCCAGTAGGCAACTACAGAAAGAAATCGCCGAGTTCAAGAAGGCAGGGGAAGATTCACGCCGCTTAGCGGCCCTCGTCCGTGACTCAAACGATGCGGTGGCGCTGCTCGATTTCGAGGGAAACATCCTTGCCTGGAACCGAGGCGCCGAAAATATGTACGGCTGGAGCGAGGCCGAGGCGCTGCAAATGAATATCCGTGACACCGTCCCGGAACACAAGCGCCAGGAGGCATTAGCATTCGCTGAACAGTTAGCAGCCGGGGAAATCGTCAAGTCATTCGAAACTCAGCGTGTGACCAAGGACGGTAGGCTGTTGGAGGTATGGTCGGCTATCACGCTAATGCGGGATGACGAGGGCAGGCCGGCTGCGGCTGCAACGACCGAACGGGACATCACCGAGCGCAAGCGGGCGGAAGATGCGCTGAAAAAGGCCCACGGCGAACTGGAACTCCGGGTGGCCGAACGGACCGAAGAACTCTCCAAAGCAAACGCCCGTCTCCAAGAGTTCGACCGTCTCAAGACTATGTTCATCGCCAGCATGAGCCACGAGCTCAGGACGCCCCTCAACTCCATCATCGGCTTCACCGGCATAATCCTCCAGGGTGCAACCGGCGAGATCACAGAGGAGCAGCGCAAGCAGCTCACCATGGTGAAAGGCAGCGCCGCTCACCTCCTGAAGCTGATCAACGACGTCATCGACGTGAGCAAGATTGAGACAGACCTTGCAGAGCTCACCATCGAGGAGTTCGACCTTGCCGAGCTTGTTCAGGAGGTCAGCGACTCCTTTAGCGTTGCCGCAGATAACAAGGGTCTCAAACTCTCCCTCGACATGCCCGAAAGGCTAGTAGTCAAGACCGACAAGCGAAGGACAAGACAGGTCCTCATGAATCTCGTGAGCAATGCCGTGAAGTCTACAGATAGAGGACAGGTAGCGATAAGGGCTGCGAGAGAGGACGGGAAGGTCAATGTATCGGTCGCCGATACCGGTATCGGCATACAGAAAGAGAACATGGAGCTCCTCTTCAAGCAGTTCACCCGGATCCCTGTCGAGGGCAAGCCAACCGTGGAGGGCACTGGGCTCGGGCTCTACCTATCGAAGAAGATAGCCGACCTGCTTGGCGGCCAGATCAAGGCCCAGAGCCAGTTCGGGAAGGGCAGCAAGTTTACCTTCACATTGCCGCTGGAATACATGGGGGCCAAGACATGAAAAGGGCTCTGGTAGTGGAGGACAACGAGCAGGGTATGTACCTCCTGTCGTTCATCTTGACTAAAGGCGGGTACGAGATAATAGAGGCCACCACTGGCGAAGCGGGCATAGAGCTCGCGGTAAAGGAAAAGCCGGACCTGATACTCATGGACATCTGGCTTCCCGGCATCGATGGCCTAGAGGCTACGAAGAGGATAAGGAAGTCGGAATCGGATGGAGAGATCCCCATAATCGCTATTACCTCGCATGCCATGTCCGGGGACAGGGAGAGAGCACTTGCCGCCGGCTGCACGGGCTACATCGAGAAGCCCATCAATCCAGAGACCTTCTTGTCCGAGATCGAAAAGTGCTTGCGGAAGACACGGACGGTCAGTGCTGGTCAGTGTGACCCACAGAGGGGGACAGGCAGGCAAGAATGAAGATCCTCATAGTCGACGACAACGACGAAAACCTCTACTTGCTCGAGAGCCTGTTGACCGGCAAGGGCCACGAGGTTGTATCTGCCAGCAACGGGGCTGAAGCGCTCGAGAAGTTGAGAGGCGACTCCATCGGCATGATCATATCCGATATATTTATGCCAAAGATGGACGGCTTCCAGCTGTGCAGGGAATGCAAGCAGGACGACGGCTTGAGAGAGATACCGTTCGTATTCTACACGGCCATCTACACAGACAAGAAGGACGAGGAGTTCGCTTTGAGGCTGGGTGCAGACAAGATTATTGTCAAGCCGGTCGACCCCGAGCGCTTCACGGAGCTACTAGAAGGTGTAATAGCGAATTCGAAGAAAGGCTCCTTGCCTCCTTCCAGGGCGCCGATCGGAGAAGAGGCTGTCTACCTGAAGGAGTACAGCGAGCGGCTGATACGCAAGCTCGAGCAGAAAGTGCAGGAGCTAGAAAAGGAGGTCGCCCAGCGCAAGCTGGCAGAGGAGGAACTCAAAGCGATCAACGAGACTCTGGAGCAGCGCGTAGCTGAACGTACCGCGCTGGCTGAACGACGCACCGAGGAGTTGACCCGCTCCAACGCCGAACTTGAAGCAGAAGTGAGCGAGCGCAAGCAGGCGGAGCAGGCAGTGCGGAAGAGCGAGGAGAGATATCGTTCGCTTGTCGCAAACATCCCAGACGTCGTATGGACAACCGATAGTGAAGGTAACACCAGCTTCATCAGTCCAAATGTAGAGCAGATCTATGGGTACACGCCGCAAGAGATTTACGAAGGCGGTGATCGTGTCTGGTTTGGGAGAATCCACCCTGATGACATCGAAAAAGTGAAAAAGGCCTATGAAACACTCCTCGCAAAAGGGAAGAAGTACGATGTTGAGTACAGGATCAAGAGAAAAGATGGAAGGTGGATTTGGCTGCACGATAGGGCAATAGCCACCCGCGAAGAAGCTGGCCAGCTGCACGCTGACGGCGTGTTCTCTGACATCACTGAGCGCAAGCGGGCGGAGGAAGACCTCAAAGCTCTCAACGAATCCCTGGAACAACGCTCCGAGGAGCTGGCCCGTTCCAACGCCGAGCTGGAAGATTTCACCTACGTCGTCAGCCACGACCTCAAGGAGCCCCTCAGGGGCATCGAGGCCTTCAGCGGGTTCCTCGCCGCGGACTACGGCGACAGGCTGAACGAGAAGGGACAAGAATACATCAGCGTGCTGCGAGGCAATGCCGTGCGGATGAGCGCCCTCATCGAAGATCTCCTGCAACTCTCGCGCGTCGGCCGCGTTCAGCAGGAGTACGCGACCGTCGCGGTGGATTCGCTGCTAGGAAGCGCACGGCGGGACCTACAGTTCGCCCTGGAGGAGAAGAAGGTGGACCTCCGCATCCAGCCCGACCTCCCCACCATCACCTGCGACGAGGTTCGCATTAAACAAGTTTTCACGAACCTCATCTCCAACGCGATCAAGTTCAACGACAAGCAGCAGCCGGTGGTCGAGATCGCCTGCCACGAGGACGAAACCGCCTACACGTTCTCCGTCCGGGACAACGGCATCGGCATCGACAAGAGGTATCACGAGAAGATATTCGGCATCTTCCAGCGCCTGGGCCCCCGTGAGGGGTACGAGGGCACGGGGGCCGGCCTTACCATCTGCAGGAAGATCGTCGAGGCGCACGGGGGCAAGATCTGGGTGGAATCCAAAGTTGGCGAGGGTAGCACATTCTCGTTCACCATCCCCAAGACCCGGCGGCAGGAGTGAGGAATGAAAGCAAGAGCAGCGTCGAAAGAACGCACGGCCGGACTGCCTGCCACCAATAGAGACGTCACTGAGCGTGAGCGGGCGGAGGAAGCCCTGCGAGAGAGTGAGGCACGCTACCGTCTGCTTGCCGAGAACCAATCAGATATCATCTGGACCCTGGATCTGAACCTGCGGTACACCTATATGAGCCCCTCCGTCGAGCGCATGCGAGGCTACACCGCTGAGGAAATAGTGGACAGCACGGTGCAAGAAACCATGACCCCTGCCTCCTCTGAGGTTGCCAGGAGGACTCTGGCAGAAGAGCTCGTCATAGAACAGATGGAGCACAAGGACCTCCTCCGGTCGCGGACGCTGGAGCTGGAGATGTACTGCAAGGACGGCTCTACCGTCTGGACGGAGGTGAAAATGACTGGCATCCGCGACCCGGATGGCCAGCTTGTTGGGATTCTGGGTGTCACCCGCGATATTAGCGATCGCAAGCGAGCAGAAGACGAACTCAAAGCGCTCAACGAATCTCTGGAACAACGTGTGGCTGAGCGGACGGCAGAGGCCGAAGAACGCGCCCAGGAGCTGGCCTGTTCCAACGCCGAGCTTGAGGACTTCGTCTACGTCGTCAGCCACGACCTCAAGGAGCCCCTCAGGGCCATCGAGGCCTTCAGCGGGTTCCTGGCCGAGGACTACGGCAAGAAGCTGGGCGAACGGGGGCAAGACGACATCAGCATCCTGCGAGAGAGCGCCGTGCGGATGAGCGCCCTCATCGAAGACCTCCTACAGCTCTCCCGCATCGGACGCACTTGGCGAGAATTCGTGACCGTCGCTGCGGGTTCGCTGCTAGGAAGCGTGCGGCGGGACCTACAGTTTGCCCTGGAGGAGAAGAAGGTGGACCTCCGCATCCAGCCCGACCTCCCCACCATCACCTGCCAGCCGACGCGCCTCAAGCAGGTATTCGAGAACCTGATCTCCAACGCGATCAAGTTCAACGACAAGCAGCAGCCGGTGGTCGAGATCGGCTGCCATGAAGACGATGACGCTCACACCTTCTCGGTGCGCGACAACGGCATCGGCATCGACAAGAGGTATCACGAGAAGATATTCCGCATCTTCCAGCGCCTGGAACACCGGGAGGACTACGAGGGCACGGGGGCCGGGCTCACTATCTGCAAGAAGATCGTGGAGACGCACGGGGGCAAGATCTGGGTGGAATCCAAGCCTGGCGAGGGAAGCACCTTCTCGTTCACCATCCCCAAGACCATTCGGCCTACCCAACAGGGGAAGGAAGACGCGAAT
>Ga0315554_1002432_pt1 | contig 10732 bp, 13 predicted proteins | sample SalMarSW160370MG_FD_202114 | JGI IMG/M metagenome (GOLD analysis project Ga0315554, IMG submission 202114) | Salt marsh sediment microbial communities from the Plum Island Ecosystem LTER, Massachusetts, United States - Salt Marsh Sediment SW1603-70 ... | reverse complement strand
CATGGCTTTCTTCAGTCCTCCCATCAACCTCATGTCGCGAGTTCCAAGAGCGTGGATAATGCCGCCTGCCAAGAGGAAGCCCAGTCCTTCGAAGAAGGCGTGGCTCATCATGTGGAACAAGCTGGCGAACCAGCCTAAGGAAGCAGCTGCCGCGGCGGTGACGGTGCCCAGTGCCGCCATCATGAAGCCTAGTTGGCTGATTGTTGAGTATGCGAGCACTCCTTTGATGTCGGGAGTGTAAAACGCCATCGTCGCACCTACCAACGCGGTCAAGACGCCAATCCAAGCTACAGTTGGTAGCCACAGAGGAAGCAAAACCACGAGTGGACCGAGGATGAGGATGAGTCTTGCGATAAGGTAGACACCTGCCTTAACCATGGTTGCGGCGTGTAAGAGCGCGCTGATGGAAGTTGGGGCTTCCATGGCGCTGTACAACCATGTGTGCAAAGGAAGCTGTGCAGATTTGGCGATAGCGCCACCTAGTGTCAGAAAAGCTATTGCAGTTAAGGTGGGCACGCGTATTGTTCCGATTCTCGCGATTGTTTCGGTGAAAGAGAAGGTGCCCAAGCTCGCGTACAGAAGCCCGATGGCGCCTAGCAGGCTTACGTCGCCTATGCGGGTCATCAGAAAGACTTTGACGCCTGCACGGACGGATTCTGGACGCTTGTACCAGAAGGAGACTAACGCGTAAGAGCAGAGACCCACCATTTCCCAGAAGATGAACATTTGAAGGAAATTATCAGCGATGACAAGGCCTATCATTGAGCCGATGAAGAGCAGCAGGAAAAAGTAGTAACGTGTTAAGCCTTCTTCTCCTTTCATGTAGCCCAGAGAGTAAATGGCTATTATCAAACCGAAGAAGGCAACTAAAACCGTGAATAGAACGCTGAGCGAGTCGATAAAGACGCCAGCAGTTATGGAAGAAGAGATCCAAGCAACAGATGAGCCGAGCGGCCCAGAAGATCCGAGTACGTCAGGCACGAGGGAAAACGCCAATACGGCAGTAACCAAACTCACGAAGACAACAAAAAAATTGCGTGCTTTAGCACTGAGACGCGCAATTGGCAGAACAAATATGCTGGAAATCAAAGGAAGTATCCAAACAAGCCATGATGAAACATCAGATAACACTACGCTTCAACCTCACTCTTTTCTTTGCCCTCTTCCATTTTCACTAAATCGCCAATGTCGCTTGTCCCATATTTTTTGTGGACAACTACTAGCAACGCCAAAATTACGCCGCTCACGCAAGTGTCCGTAGAGAAAGCCAAAATCAAGAATGCTTCGCCTAACCCCTTACCTAGAGAAGGCACAAGCATCACAAAATTCAGCGTAGCAGCCGTTGCGATCAACTCAACTGACACAAACACTTTCAACAAGTGACGTTTGGTCAACAAACCGTAAATGCCAATCGCCAGCAAGGTCAATGATAAGATGACGTAGTCCATCATTTTTCACCGTTCCTCTTCTCATGCAAAACTATGACTATCCCTAAGGCCACAGTCATTATAACCAAGCCTTGCAGAACAACGTCTACAGCTCTAGAGTCCCACAGTGCTTCTCCGAACGAGATTCCAGAAAGAACACTTGGTGTGCCAGAAACTGAGAGAAATATTGCGGGCAATGATAAGAGCACTCCGACTGCAATAATTAAGAGCAAGTTTTTCTGGGAAGTTTTTGTTGATGTTTCACTCAGCATTTCTCCAGCCAAGAAGAGAACAGCTAATGTTCCCGCGCCCACCGCGAACTGGAAAATAGCAGCGAAAAGAGCGTCGCTAAACGCGTATAGCAGTGAGGCTAAAAAAAGCGTGCCCGCTAGGGCGGCAACAGAGTAAACTGCCTCGTCAAGAAAAATCGCTAAACAAGCCGATATTATTAGTCCTACAGACAGAATTTCCAGAATCATTGCTGTTCACCGTTTTCTTTTTGACCTTTTTCTTCGGGTTTTATTACTAAGTCAGATTTATTGGTTGAAGCTAACTCAAAAAATTTTGAGCTCTTTATAGCGTTTCTCGGGCAGCTTTCAGCGCATTGATAGCAGAAGATGCATTGGTCCAGATGGAATAAAGGCCGCCTTTTCCCGTCAACCTCAACCATTTCAATGGCCTGTGCAGGGCAGTCTCTGGAGCATAAGCCGCAGCTAATGCACAGGTCAATGTCGTATACTTGTTTACCTCGGAAACCCTCTGGAACTTCAGCCTTGACTAAAGGATATTTGCTGGTAGCTGGCTTCTTGAAGAGATGAGACAACAGTTCTTTTACCATAGGCGATACAGATGATTTCTTTCCCATAGCTTACACCACCAGAGGATAAATCCAAGTAGCTGCTGCAATTGTTAGAGTGAGCGACAGCACCGAGAGAGGCAATATCACTTTCCAATTAGCCGTTAAAACTTGGTCAATGCGTAATCTCGCAAATAGGCATGTTACGTATTCCGTGATTACAACGACCGCTAACAGTTTAAGCACGAACCATAAGAAATACCAGAACGCGGGCAAACCGAAAAAGACCGGCCCAGATGGTCCGCCGAGGAACAGCTCAACGACCAGCGCTGCTCCAAAAACGATCTGCGTATCTCGGGTAAGACGCAGAAAAGCCAGTTTACCACCGCAAAACTCGGTCTCTAATCCGCCAACCACTTCACTTTCAGCGTGGGGAATATCAAACGGGTCTTTCTCCAACTCCGCTTGAAGAGCTATTATAAACAACACGAAAGCCCAAGGCGCCAAAAGCACGAATGGAAGATACTGATTTGCTACTATTGCTGAAATGGTCAAGCTTCCCGCTAGAAACGCAGGCGCAAGCGCGAGGAGAAACAGGGGAATATCGTAGCCGAGAAACTGTGTTAAAACCCTTGCGGCACCTATATCACCGTAGGGATTCGCAGAAGCCCACCCTGAAAGAAACAGAAAAAAGTTGGCTATAGTAATTAACGCCATAACAAAGATCAAGTCTCCAGCAAAGCTTGAATTAGGTATTGCAGCAGCGCCGTCAATTGGCAAAAAGGACAAAGCAAAAACGATAATTGAGAAAGAAAGGATGGGGGCAATCTTGAAAACAGTCTTTTTTGCACCGCGTGGAACTATGTCTTCTTTTGTTAGCAGCTTGACGATGTCGGCGAAGGGCTGAAGAATGCCCGCTGGACCCGTGAAGTTTGGGCCAACTCGGTTCTGCATTCTGGCTTCAATCTTTCTCTCTACCCAGTCGCAGAACATGGTGAAGAAAAATAGGAATGTAAAACCTGGAAAGACGAGCACACGGAAAACAAACCACAAGTCTAAAACCATTTTTTTCGTCCTACCTGTCAGTGCATGAAAAGCATGGGTCTAAACTCACGAAGCTCGGGGGTACATCCGCTATGTTGCCGCCTTCTGCAATTTTTATGAAGGAGGGAATGTTAGCGAAAGTTGGAGTGCGCACTTTAACTCGTTCCGGGTAGGCGGTGCCGTTGCTCTTCACGTAGTAGAAAAGCTCGCCTCTGGGTGCTTCCACGTGGTTAATAGCTTCGCCTGCAGTCACGACTCTTGGCACTTTGATTCTGAATGGCCCTTGGGGCATGTGGTCTAAGGCGTAGTCAATGATGTTTATGCTCTCGGTGACTTCGTCTAAGCGAACCATGAGCCGTGCCCATGAATCTCCCTCTGTCCGAGTGATTAGATTAAATGGTATTTCGCCGTAAGCTTCGTAAGGCTCATCTTTGCGTACATCTATGGCGACGCCGGAGCCTCTGGCAACGGGACCAACTACGCACAGTTTCAACGCATCTTCCTTCGAGAGAGTTCCAACGTTCTTAGTTCGCATCTTCAGTGAAGGCTCACTTTCAAAAATTTGATGGTAAAAGTCCATTTTCTTCTTCAGAGTGACCAGTTGAGTTTTGATTTTCGGAATATCTGTTTCCTTTAGGTCTCGGCGAACGCCGCCTATCGTCATGGCCGAAGCGATTATGCGGTTGCCAGTGAGCAGTTCAGTCAAGTTCAGCACTGGCTCTCGGTCGCGCCACATATACTGGAACAGGGTTTCATACCCAATCTCAAGCCCGGCATGTCCCAACAGAAGCAGATGGCTGTGAAGCCTGTTCAGCTCCAAGATTATGGTGCGCAGGTACTGGCCTCTAAGCGGCACATCAACACCCATTATTTTTTCCACTGTCTCAACAAAGCACGCAGCATGACACGCGTTGCATATCCCGCAGATTCTTTCCACCAAGTAAACGTCCTGCAGGTATGTGCGCTGTTCAGCTGCTTTTTCCACGCCTCTGTGAACATAACCAATGCGGGGTTCAACGTGTTTCACGATTTCTCCGTCAACTTTCAAAGAAAACTTTTCAGGTTCCAATAACGCTGGATGCTGAGGACCTATAATGATATTGACAATGTCACCGTCACTTTGGGCTTGGGCGGTTTCAGCCTGATTCTTGGGGTTTTCGGTTTTGACTGTGACATCGTCGATTTTGGCGTCCTTTCTAAGCGGGTAAAGGTTTTCGGGCCAGTCATCAGGAAGGACTAACCTAGCTGGGTTTGGATGCCCCTCGAAGATTACGCCGAACAGGTCAGCTACTTCTCTTTCGTGGAACTGAGCTCCTTGGATCAGGTCCGTTATGGTTGGGATTTTTGGATTCTCTTTTGGAACCTCTGTTCTGATGGTGACGATGGCTCCGTTGGTGCGGATGTGGTACATCAAGCCTATTTTTTCGCCCATGTCTAAGCCTGTGAGCGCGACGATGCCAGCGCTTTTATCGGTTTCAAGCAAGAGTTTCAAAACGTCTCTGTTAGAATCAGCTTTAACTTGGATTGAAGCTTTTCCGAGGTGGGCTGGCTGGATTTGAAGGCTAGCGCCCATTCTGTTTTGGAGAGTGTTCAGCAGTTCTTGTTCATTTTTTGCCGTTTGGTTTCGCCTCTTTTGCCGAGTTAAGCAATTTTACTATTCCGTCGATTATGGCTTCTGGTTTCGGCGGGCAGCCTGGAATGTAAGCGTTAACTGGGATTATTTTATCTACTCCATCCATTACGTTATAGTTTCCTTTGAATACGCCGCCTGAACATGCACATGCGCCTATAGCCACTACGAACTTTGGTTCAGGCATTTGCTCGTAGATGCGTTTTAGTCGTTCCGCGCATTGTTTTGTGACGGCGCCTGTGGTTAATAAAACGTCAGCGTGCCGCGGGGAAGGTTCGAGTTTAATCCCGAACCGTTCAACATCGTACCTAGGTGTTAGGAGGGCGACAACTTCTATGTCGCAGGCGTTGCATGCACCGGAGTTGAAGTGGAGAACCCAAGGAGATTTCAGCCGTGCCCATGTCGCGAGTTTACTCATTGGTCTTTGCCTCCTTCGAGAAGAATTAGACTCGATGCCAACATTATGAAAAGATAAAGAATTAGAAGAGTCACGTTAATTCCTTGTCCAGAAAGTGTGGCAAAAGCGAGCAGCAAAACTGAGGAGTCAAAGATTGCGAAGTATATGAGGTACTTGTACAATGTTATGTTGATTTTTAGTTTTTGAATGGGTGCTTTTTCTCCGCAAGCGTATTCTGATCGCTCTGCTTCACTTTGCGCACGTTTGGGTGAAGCACGACGACCGAGCGCGTAGACAAAGAAGGCAGCAGCCAAGATTAACAGAAAAGCGATTAGAGACTCAACAAACAAATGATTTGTCTCCCTCGGTAATTTCGGTATTAGTCATTAATTTTGCCTCAAGCGCCTTTTCATAATTCTCGCACTCAATGCCTGCGCTTATTTTGCATATGTTATAACAAGGTGCTTTTTCATGAACGTATATAAATACATCGTTATATGAAATAGCCGTATGTTCATTATTATGCGATAACATCAACTCATCTAAAAGAAGTTTTTCCTCGTAATCGGAATTGAAAGGGTGTTCATGGATGTTTTTGGTCGTAGCCATAGGAGTCCGAGCTAGTCTTTATGGAAGACGCAACACAGATTTAAATCTTAACCAACAAAACCAACATAAATCATGATTTATTGCCTAAAAGGATAATTAAAGATAGAAACGCAGCGTATTAGAGGCACAAGGCTACTCGGTTTCTGCTCCCCCATGCCATCTTCTTTCCAGATACAGGATTAAGCTGAAAAGCCCTCGGCTGAAGATTATAAGTATAAGCACTGAGAATTCTTCGAACGCTCGCGTGACCGTCGCTTTTATGATTTCTGCACCAATGAAGAACTCTAGGCCCAGCGTCAAGTATCCAGATAGGAACCGGGTAACGCAAGACGGCTTGTACGGGTCCTTCAACTTGCATTGGATAAACCGAATCGCGACGAGCACAGCACCGAAAATTATCACTCCACCTCCAATAAGGTAGATAACATTCGTGGCTATGTTAAGCAAAGTGTCAATTACTGTTTCCATACCTGGAATAAACTCATCACTTAGCGGTGCAAAGACGGCACCTAAAACCGCCAGAATTGCTATTACAACTATCAGCGAAAGAGTTAAGGGGTCCATCCTTTTTGTCGATGTCGGCGGAGTACATTCTGCCATGTGTTAGGCACCCTTATTAATGCCTTAAATGGGTCGAATAACTTAATAATATTATTGTTTCTACATAGGTCGCGATGGGTCCATGCTGATTAATAATTGTAATTTAAATTGGCAGTTCAGTATTATTTTGTCAGCGTATGCATCAAATCTCTTTTTGTAACTACGCCCATAAGTTTTTTGGGGTTCTCCCGGTCAAAAATGAGGACACGACCCGTTTCGTTTTCACTCATTCTCTTGAAAGCGTCCAGCGCAGTTTCGTCAGGGTAAGCGACAACAAGCTTCCGCCGCGCTATTTGACCGACAAGCGTCGCGTCTCTCTTCTTTTTCGCAACACTTGAAGCTTCTTCCAAGGTAACCCACCCAACAGGTTCACCTTTTTCATTTATTACTGGATACCCGATATGATGATGTATTGCCACGAAATCTAAGAATTGGCTGACCGTCATATCCTGCGGCACGGTTTTAATGTTCTTAGCCATTATCTCTTCAATCTTGATGTGAGCTAGAGCATCTGTTTCTCTAAGTAATAGAACAGGCAGATAACCATAAACCTTTTCCATTTCCTTAGCTTCCTTGAGAGCTTCCGTTCTCTTTTGCATCGCTGCTACCACTATTCGCTCAAAGACCTTTGGCTCCTGCTCTATAACCCATGTGTTAATAACACCGTTTTTGACTGCTTCATAAAAGAAGTCTTCTCCAGCCTTAGTTCGGATTATAACGGTTGACCAGTCCTTTAGAGGATAGGCTCCTCCAACGGATATGTCCGCCAGCTCAGAAGTAAAATCAGTACATGTGCGGCAGCTAGGCAGAATGTGTTCTTTAATTTCAGGTAACGGAATTTGGATGACATCGTTTTCAGTTTGAACTTCAAACTTTGAAGATAAACGCAATCGCTTGATGTCTGAAGGCTTGATTTTATATTTCTTTGTTATATACTCCAGTAAGGAGCTTAGCGAAAATGTTCCAAAACAGAAAAGGCCAATTGTTATCTTCAAATTATCAATAATCTTATGTTGCCATGCCTCCATCTTGCGGAGCGCCAGCACATGGCAAGGTACTCCTACGAAAGCTATATCTGTTTTTCCATGTCCATACACAGCTTTTCCATAAGCCTTGGCGACTGAGGAGGGAAAAAACTTGCTTCCTATCGCTGAGAGTATGTCATCGGGTACTAAGGCTACCGAAGGCTTGGGTTTGGCTGGGTTCTCGGGTTCGGACTGAGAGACTATGGCGCTGTCGAAAAATTTAGTTTCGATGCCATATTTCAGAAGCGAAGTGACAACAGCACCTCCGTGGCTTTGTTCCCTTAGCTTTGAATCTACCGCTTGGGCAAGCACAATCTTTCGGTAATAGCCCAACGCCTCGTTCTTGATCGGCGCATCTGCAACGAAGCTCAAACTCCTGAGCAAGAGTGCTTCAGAATGAGGACAAATTTCATAGCAGATTGGACATAAATCTAGGTCTTTCGAGCAGTCATGCAAGCGATTAACTTTTTCTCCGTTTATATGTAGCGCGCTAGTTGGGCATGCGGCTTCACATGCACCGCACAAGGTGCAAAATCCCGAATTGATAATTCTTTTCTCTAAAATGTTGTAGGCTATAAGTGCATCGTTTTTCGATTCCACAGTTATCCTCATAAAAAATAGGAGGCATCTCCAAGCTTAAATAGTTAGTTACTGAACGCAGGGTATCCTTACAAAGCAAGCTTTTGATGTTTAGAAAAGTCGGAATTTCCGAGGATGTTGGGACTGGTTCATTTTTTGTACGACCTCATATGTCGCATGCATATGCTTATCTGACTAACAGTACCGAAGTTCGAGCATGCATGCTCACATCTGCGCTTACACTGCCGAGCAAGAATCTTTTGACACTGCTTAGTCCTCGACTGCCCATAACAATCAAATCAAAGTCGCCGAGCCAAGCCACCTTCAATATGATTTCTACTGGGCTCCCAGGTTTCAAACTTTTGTCAAAGCTTACTCCTTCAAGTCTGCTTTCGGCTTCGAGAAGAATTTCTTCACCAACTTTTTTCACGATTTCGGGCTTCAAACCAAAGAGCTTAGCTTCCTCAACGTGCAACAATGTAATTCTTGCTCCGAAATTCTTCGCTATCGCAACTGCATAGTCGAGAGCCTTGTTCGCTTGTTTGGAGCCGTCGACAGCCACCAGCAACTTGTGAATTTCTGTCTTTCCTTTTGTTATGAGAACGGGGCATGGCGCGTACATTGAAACTTTTTCTGTAACGCTTCCCAGTTCGAAACGTTCATGCTGTGTTTTTGCGCGGTTTCCTATAACGATAAGGTCGCAACTACGTTCTTTGGCCATTTCCAGAATGGTTTCAGCTGGATCCTCCGCTTTGATAAGTTCCGTCTCAACTACTATGTCCTCTTCCAAGAACAGTTCTTCAGCATGTCTCAGAATCTTTTTCCCCGCCTTCAAATACACCCTGTCCAACTCATGCAAGACTAAAGCAGGCAGTTGATGATGAGCCTTAAGCTCCGGATGCATAAAGTCATGTGAAACGACATGAACAACCGTGACTTTTGATTGGAATTTCTTTGCAATCGAAGCAGCTAGTTGTTTGGCGCGGAGGCATGAAGTTGAACCATCCACAGGAACAAGAAGATTCTTAAAATAATTTTGGCTCGTCATAACAATCTAGTGGATAAGCAAAGTATTTTAGCGTTCTTCTCATCAATTTTGAAGAAGCTTCAAAAATGCGCACGTTGCTCGATAGACAGTAGAACAGGATGTAGAAAAATGCTAATACAGCAAGAATCAAGAGAAAATTTTCTACCGTTTTCTGCTAGAAACTACTCCTCGAATCTATTTTAAGGTCGTTTGTTATCCAAAACACTTTAGCGTTATTACGCGTAGGACTTGAAGGTGTTACATGATTCTCGTATTGTGTTGCCGCATAAGTCTCAACTTTTATTCGAAAAACAGACTATTTATTAACAATCCTTCTATCGTTTATGTTTGAGGGTTCTTTTGAAATGCCGAACAAAATAAAGGTTGGAGACAAAGCACCAGACTTCACTTTGTCAGACACTGATTTAAAACTTAGAAGCCTAAGAGATTTTTTAGGCCATAATGTTGTCTTAGCCTTTTTTGTCAGTGCCTTCACATCTGTCTGCACAAAGGAAATGTGTGCCTTCAGGGATTCCACGGCTCGATTAATAAACTTGGACGCTCAAATCATCGGAATAAGTGTAAATGATCCGTTCTCGAACAAGGCTTTCGCTGAAAAGAACAAACTGGTTTTTCCCATATTGAGCGATCATAACCGCGCGGTCATAAAATCATACGGAATCCAAGCATTTGACTTTGCGGGTATAAAAGGCTATACAGTTGCCAAGCGCTCCATTTTCATTATTGACAAAAATAGGGTAGTTCGCTATGTGTGGACAACAGATAACCCCGCAAGAGAACCAGACTACAATGAAATAGAACAAGCTCTAAAAGAAATCGGATAGCGCGCGCTAAATTCCCTTTTTTCAACTTAACGGTACTTCTCGGATCCCAATACACATCTTCATCTATAGTCTAAGCAAAGTCGGTAACACAAACTGCCTCCCAAACGAATTTAGGAACAACTATGCACGCACATAATAAACAAGATCGAACTGTAGTTTTTACTTTTTTACAACAAGAACGTCACAGTGAGCTTTGGAGACTACTTGCCTAGAGACGCTTCCCAGAAGGAAGGATGCTACATTGCTCAAACCTCTACTCCCGACGATGATGAGGTCGAAATCTTCGTGTTTGGCTACGTTTATCAAAGCTCTAGAAGGATTGGAACCGAGAATCGACCCCAGGCTGTGTTCAATTTTTTCTTTTTTCAAATATTGTTCTGCTTCTTCCAGAACTTTTTTAGCTTCCTTGTCCATCCCTCGTCCATAAACATTAATGACTTGTACGAACGCAGAAAATTTTTTGGCAACTTTTAGAGCTTCTATGAGCGCCCCTTTAGAATGCTCTGAACCATCGATTCCAACCAAAATTTTCATTTTATCCTTCATTTCTGTGCACCTATTATTAATAATATTCAGTGTCAAATAAAATTATTTTGGATATTCAACCCTTAAATACGCTTGATTTAGCCGTTTGATTCATAGCAAACTTTCTCCTCTATTTACTTCTCGCCTCCTTGCTAAGACTTACGGAGGCCTGCCAGTAGATAAGCCCCAAGAGTAAAGACCTATTATTATTGGATTCAGGATTATGGC
>Ga0315554_1002431_pt1 | contig 10733 bp, 13 predicted proteins | sample SalMarSW160370MG_FD_202114 | JGI IMG/M metagenome (GOLD analysis project Ga0315554, IMG submission 202114) | Salt marsh sediment microbial communities from the Plum Island Ecosystem LTER, Massachusetts, United States - Salt Marsh Sediment SW1603-70 ... | reverse complement strand
GCCCTTTCATCTCTCGTCTAGTGTCACGTACCTATCTGAACGAGAGCAGGTTGATTTTTCCTCCGTTCTTCGTGTACAATGGGTCAAACAGCACGGGAGGTGGCGCATGCCATCGGACAGACTGGTGAGAATTCTGCTTGTTCTCTTGATTGTCATCGCTTCTATTTACCTCGGCGGCAAACTGTGGTCCGCGCTGGCCTCTCTTGAAGAGGTTCTGTTGATTTTCGGATTGGGATGGCTGGTGGCGTATGTCCTGGAGCCTGTTGTGAAGTGGCTGGGCGATCTGCATTCCCCAGGATGGGTGAGAAAGGGGCTGGAGCGCTTGTTGGGCGAGAAGGCGGCGAACGCCATCGCCTGTTTCCGCATGGGGCGCAGCGTCGGGCTGGCCGTCGTCTACCTGGGCTTGGCCGCGCTTATCATATTGGGCGGAATCTACGTCGTGCCGTTGACGGTGGACCAGGTCACCCAGTTGAGCAACCGCGTCCCCCAACTCCTTGCGCAGATTCCAGGCACGCTGGACAACGCCGATGCATGGCTGGCTGAGCGTGGCGTGAACGCATCTCTTTCGCAATTGTACAACGAAACGGTGGTGCAGCAGCGAGCCGAAGTGCTGTTGGGGCAGGCTCTGCAGTACCTCATCACAGCCGCCAGAGCCATCGCGTCCGTCGTCGCGGCCTCGCTGTTGATTTTGGCCGTGAGTTTCTACATCATGCTGGATGGGCGCAGACTGATGGACGAACTGACCACCCTGGTCCCCCAAAGTTATCAGGATGAACTTGCCTTCGCGTCCGAGACGGTCAATCGGGTGTTCGGCGGCTTTGTGCGGGGGCAGGCTCTGATGGCCGTTCTCTACGGCATTTTCGCGCTCCTCGCCATGCTCATCGCAGGCATGCCTTCTGCCCTCGTTATCGGGTCGCTCTGCGGGCTTGTCATGCTCGTTCCACTGATAGGCGCGCCCGTCGCCATGGTCCTCCCATCCCTGATGGCCCTTTTCCAGCAGCCTGACGCGGCGCTCTGGCTTTTCATCGCCATGACCCTGTTCCAGCAGGTGCTTCTCCACTTCATCATCCCACGAATCATGAGCGAGGCCATGGGACTGCCGACGCTGCTCATCATGGCAGCGACGCTGCTCGGCGTCGTTCTGATGGGATTCTGGGGGCTCATCTTCGGGGTGCCGATCGTGGCCGTCTTCTACGCCCTGGGGGTGTTTTTCCTGCAGCGCGCGAGGAAGCAGATGGACGGCGAGATGGACGAGGAAACGCCTTCGGCGTAGGACAGGTGCGCCCGCTCCGGCGGCTGGGGCAGCCGCCGAGGAGAGAAGGCACGCTCGCTCACAACTCCATCGCGCCCACCGATTCTCCCGTGTGAATGCGGCGAATCACCTCGCCCAGAAGTGGCGCGACAGAAATGACCTTCAGGTGGTGCATCTGCTTCGCGGGCGGAATAGACACCGTGTTGGTGACGACAATCTCCTCGAAGTCCAGCGATTTCAACCGGTCCACAGCCGGAGGGGAGAAGACGCCGTGGGTGGCGCAGGCGTAGATGTGCCGGGCTCCCCCCTCGCGCAGGATGTTGTGCGCGCCCAGGAGAGAACTGGCGGTGTCAATCTCATCGTCCACAATGATGGCATTCAGGTTGCGAACGTGCCCGATGATGTTCAGGGCTTCGGAGGTCGGCTCGTTGCCGACCCGCCGCTTTTCAATGACGGCCAGAGGCGCGTCCAGAGCCTCGGCGAAGTTGCGGGCGCGTTTGGTCGCGCCGACATCCGCCGCCACCACAACGGCATCGGGAACCGCCTTCTGCTCGAAGTACTTCAGAAGCAGAGGCATGGCCGTCATCTCATCGACGGGGATGCTGAAGAACCCCTGAATCTGTCCCGCGTGCAGGTCGAGGGTCAGCACGCGGCTACCCCCTGCCACGGTAATCATGTCGGCGACAAGCCGCGCCGTGATGGGCACGCGGGGCTGGTCTTTCTTGTCCGTGCGGCCGTAGGCGTAGTAGGGAATCACCACTGTGATGCGGCCTGCCGATGCGCGCTTCAGGGTGTCAATCATGATGAGCAGTTCCATGATGCTGCGGTTCACCGGGGAACAGGTCGGCTGGATGAGGAAAACGTCGTGGCCTCGGACGCTCTTCTTCAGCCGCACGAAGATGTTCTCGTTGGGGAAGTCGATGATATCCACCTCGTCCAGAGGCACGTTGAGGTACTCCGATATCTCCTGCGCCAGCGCCGGGTTCGCGCGGCCGCTGAACAGCCGCATTCGGCCGTACATGGGAGCCTCGCCCACCACAGGCTCGTCGTCTTCTACCACTCCAGCCGAATCGCGGTACATCGGTTCCTCATTGGCGGATGGGCCCGGAATCAATGTCACTTTTCCCTCCTCGCGGCAAACTCGTGAGAAAGCACGCTCATCATGTGCTGGTTCTTGTAACGTCCCCCTCGAAACGTGGCATCGCGCAATGTGCCTTCGCGCACGAAGCCGCATTTCTCGTAGCAGCGTATCCCGCCAGGATTGTCCTCATCCACCCGCAGATACACACGGTGCAGGTTCATCTCGTCAAACGCGAAACGAAGCAGAGTCAGGATGGCATCGGCGCAGTACCCCTGTCCCCACCGCTCCTTTTCTCCAATCATGATGCCCAGTTCCGCGGAACGGTCCAGATAGTTGATGCGGTGCAAGCCGGTGTTGCCGATGTGCACGCCGTCCTCGGCGACGATGGCGAAGGCCCTGTCCTCTGCGTCGCCGCTGGAGGCATGCTCCAGCCACTTGCGCTCTTCGGACATGGAGATGGGGAAACGCATGGTCAGGTGCCCGGTGACTTCTGGGTCGTTTATCCAGCGGTGGCACCGTTGGAGGTCGTCTTCATCGAGGGAGCGGAGAGTCACCCGTTTGCCTGCAATCATGGACTGCCTCCTGGATGTTGTCGTTTGCCGTGCAAGGAAGATAGCACCAATGTGGCCCTGCGTCAAGGCCTGACGCACCAGGCAACAGGGCTGTTGCCAAGTCTGCCCCGCTGCCCGATCCTGAGGCGATTAGGGTGTAGAACAAGCGGGCAGCGTCAGGTATGGAAGCCTGACCTACGGATTGGGGTTCAGCCCCGCGCGATGCCTTGTCAAGCAACTTTGCAAAGCCGTGCACCAGGCAATCGCATCCGCCCAAATACCCTGCAAAAGTGCCATTCTGAGCGACCGCAGGGAGCGAAGAATCTGGTTGCTACAATGCGAAGACCCCAATTCGAGCGGAGAGGAGGATGTCTACAACTCCAGGCACGCTTCCGCCGCCAGCCAGAACAGCCCCTCGCGCACGGACGCGCGGGTGTGCCACCTTCGCGTGTCCCACTCGACGCCGCTCACGTCATCTCCGCCGTACAGCATCTGGGCGAAGGTCACGCCGCGAAACTGGGCCACGGCGAAGAACGCTGCCGCTTCCATCTCCACCGTCAGGCAGCCCTCTGCGCGGCGCAGGCGCACCTTGTCGGGCGTTTCGCGGTAGGGGGCGTCCGTCGTCCAGGTCTTGCAGGTGAGGTAGGACACGCCGCGCCTTGCGAGCACCTTCTCGATAGCGGCGACGCCTTCGGCGCTGGGGCTGACCTCACGGCCCGGCGGCAGGTAGTGGTACGACGTCCCCTCGTCGCGCACGGCGGATGTGGGAACGATGACGTGACCCACGGCGATGTCGCGGTTCAGCACGCCCGCGCCGCCGCAGGCGATGAACTTGCGACAGCCTTTGGCGATGGCCTCCTCCAGCAGGCCCGCGCAGAGAGGCGCGCCGACCCCCGGATGAAACACCGCAAATGGCCTGCCGTCCAGTTCCAGCGCATAAATGGGGTGCTCGCCGGTTTCCCACCGCATCGCGGCGACTTTCTCCGCGCGGCTGCCCGAGACGGCCTTGTCAATCACCTCCTGGAAGAAGCAGAGGACGCAGTGCTCCGGCACGTCGGCTGGCTCGACGACACGCCCAGGCTCGATGATGGCTTCCGCCGTGGGGTCAAACTCCAGGATGGGGTATCGCTTGCGCCTCATGTCTGCCTCCCGAAATGCAACCGCAGGTAAACGCAGATAGACACAGATTCACCGTTCAATCCATCTGCCTACATCCGCGTTTATCTGCGGTTCCGGTTTCGCTCCAGCAGTTCCAGCAGGCCGTCGGGGTACAGCGGCGACAGGCCGTCGCGGAAATGCTGCAACGGCATCCACAGCACCTTGATCTCGTCTCCGTTGTCCTCGACCCCTTCAATCGCCTCGATTGCATACAGCGCCGGGCTTGCGAACTCGCCCTCATAGACCATGACAATCTCATGGCCCGGCTCGTCGTTGCAGGTGAAGACGTTCTCCACCACGCCCAGGAAGCGCAGGTTGGCCAGTTCCTGACCTATCTCCTCGCGCACTTCTCGGACAACGGCATCGTGGCTGTACTCGCCGAACTCAATTCCGCCGCCAATCGGGCGGTAGAACGTCTCGCCTTTGACGAAATCGTGGCCCTCAAACACGAAGAGGTCGTCACCCCTTCGGAAGACGCAGATGGCGATGGGCCTGATGGCGTGCTCCTTCATTGGTGTGGCTCCAGGCCACTCTCTCTGTGCTTGGCCGCGATTGTGTCGGCCAGCACGCGCAGCGCCTCGAAGTCGGCTTCCGTTGGGTGGCCTTTGCAGATGACGGGCGGCAGGATTTCGGCCTTGAGATTGGGAATCATCCCCGCAATGGTTTCCACCGCCTTGGTGCTCCATCCGTACGAGCCGATGACCGTCGCGAACTTCACCTTGGGCCGGATGGCGTTGGCCAGGTACGTAGCGTAGACCGCGGCAGGATGGGGACCCGTCAGCACCGTCGGCGTCCCCACCACCAGCGTGGCCGCGTCCACCAGCGACATCGCCAGTTTCCCGATGTCTGTGACAGGCAGGTTGAACTGCTCCACCCCGACGCCGCGCTCGGCAAGCGCGCTTACCAGAACGTCCACCATCCTCTCTGTGCTCCCGTGCATGGACACGTAGGCCACGACAGCAATGTTCTTCGGCTCGCCCGAAACCCACTCTTCGTAGGCATTCAGGATGAAGTCAGGCCTAGGGTAGATTGGGCCGTGGCTCGGAGCGATGAGCCCAATGTCGAGGGCGGTAACTATCTCCAGATTCCTCGCAATGATGGCACGAAAGGGCATCATGATTTCGGCGAAGTAGCGCTTGGCTGCCTCGTACACCCGCGCCTCATCGGAAGCATACAGGTCGGTGGTGGCGATGTGCGAGCCGAAGAAGTCGCACGAGAACAGGATGCGGTCTTCGGGCAGGTAGGACACCATCGTCTCAGGCCAGTGCACCCAGGGAGTGTGGATGAACCGCAGCGTCTTGTCGCCCAGCGACAGCGCCTCTCCATCCTCCACAGGGAGAACCTTGTCTTCTGGGATGGACAGCAGGTCCACGAGCATCCCTTTGCCCTTGGGCGTGGCGAGGATCTGGACGTCCGGGTATTTCGCCAGAACAGCGGGGATGGAGCCGGAGTGGTCCTGCTCAGCATGGTGAGCGACGATGTAGTCCACTTTCGGGACGTCGGCCAACTGCGCCATGAGGACGTCCGCCATCGTGGGGTCTACAGTGTCGAGCAAGACAGTTTTCTCGCTCCCCTGCACCAGGTAAGCATTGTAACTGGTGCCGTCCGGCAGCGGAATCAGGGCATCGAACAGCCGCCTGTCCCAGTCCACGGCGCCCATCCAGTAGATACCGTCGCGGATAAGTCTCGGTTTCATAGTGTATCCTCCACATAACAAGATTGGGCCAACGGTCGTCAGTTGTCGGCACCATTTTACTGCAACGGGACGATACCACGACGGGTTCATCGCGTTGCTCACGGGAACCATTATGGCAGCATGGAGCGCCCTCGTCAACAATGCCGATGGCCTCGCAGTCATACTTGACGCAACTGAGCAGAGAGGTTATAAACGCCCGTGACTGCCGCTCCATCCGTCTCACACAGCCCGGGGACTGGCCATGAGAAAACAGAGTCCATCAAACGCAGCAATTGCCCTTGTACTGCCGCTGGCATTGGGCATCATCGTGTCCGTGCTCCATTCGGGCATGCCAACGACTCCTTCGTTCCTTCCCGTGCGTTCCGTGTCTCCCACGTCCACGCGCACGCCGTCGGCTGCGTTCACACCTCCTGCTCCCACCGCAACCGCCACTCGCGTGCCCGCCACGGCTCCCACGTCCACGGTCACGCCCACAGCCACACTGTCGGCTACGCCAATGCCTGCCCTGACATCCACGCCCGTGACCGCATCAGATGACATCAGTTTCGCCTTTGTGCAGGAATTCAGACTCCTGAGCGAAGTGCTTCTGGAGACGGTCCCCCAGATTCCCCAACTGCGGAGCCTCTCCTGTGAGGCGGCGGCCATACGGATGGTGCTGGAAGCATGGGGCATCAGGGCGAGCGAAGAGGAAGTCCTGGCGAGAATGGGCACCGACGAGAACCCGAATGTAGGGTTTCGCGGAAGTGTGGACGGTGATGGGCACGCGCCAGACTTGCGAGACTACGGTGCTTATGCTGAGGTCGTTGAGAGAGTCATCGCATCGTTCGGCGTTGCCTCGGAGACCGTGTACGGCATGACAGACGAGCAACTGAGGCACGCTGTGAGGAATGGCAGTGCCGTCATCGTATGGGCGTCCGCAGAAACCAACCCCATTATCATAGACGTTGACGCAGAGGGAGAGAGGTTCCGGCTGGTCGAGGGAGAACACACGTACGTCGTGATAGGCATCTCCACAGATGGCCGTTTCCTGATTCACGACCCGTGGGGGGCAAGGCCCGGAAGCCTGTGGGCAGGCACCCGGTTCGTCAGCCGCATCTTGCAGTGGGACCTCTTCGACAGAATGGCCGTCGTTGTCCCTCTACCCTGAGGAGGGAGCACTGTCGGCCAGAGCGTCAGAGCGCCCCGTACAGATGCGGTTCAGTTCCTCCTCACCGAGGAATCCCTCGGCGGCGCCGGGCTCGCCGATTTTGTATGACGCGAAGACCACGGCCTTGCGCAGGGCTTCGTAGGGGGCGCGGGTCTTGTGGTAGAAGTGCAAGAAGCACGAGAACAGCGCGTCGCCCGCGCCGATGGTGCTGACCACAGGGCGGGTGTGGACGGCGGGGACGCGCTCCATGAAGCCGTCGGCGCGCACGGCCAGCAGCGCGCCTTCGCTGCCCAGCCCGATGACGGCCACCTCCGGCCCGTAGCGGTTCATCACCCGCCGCGCCCATTCTTCCGGGGCGCAGGGGAGTTGCTCGTCGCTCATGAACAGGATGTCCGCCGCGGCCATGAAGTCGCGGTCGTAGGGGGCGTCCAGGTCGGCAATGGCGTGGACGTCCTTGGCGACGGTCATGCCCATCTGCCGCGCCTTCTGCAGCAAGGGCCTGGAGAAGTTGGCGTTGCACAGAACGGCCAGGTCGCAGCCCGCCGCTGCCCGCTCAAAGAGCGCTTCGGGATAGGCGCGTTCCTGCACGTCCTTCAGGTCGACGTGAATCTGCCGCCGCCCGTCGGGGTCGTACAGGATGACGGACTGGGCGGTGCGGGCCATCCCCGACACGACGAACTGGTCGGAGATGCCGTCGGCGGCCAACGCCTGCCGCGCCAATGTCCCGGCGGCATCCTCGCCGACGATGGACAGCAGGCGAACTTCGTCGCCCAGCGTCGCCAGCGCCCTGGCGATGTTGTACCCGACGCCCGACACGGTGCTGTTGACGCCGAAGAAAGGGTACCGCACCGGCACGTATTCCACCGGGAATCGGTCCACGCGCAGGGTGGTTTCGATGTTGATGAGGCCAGAGATGAGGATGGGGGGCGTCGGCACTAGGCGACCTGTCCTGTCAACTCGTACACCAACTGGGTCGGCCTCGTCACGCGGTGCGAGGCATCCAGGATTTCCATGGAAACCACATTGCCAGCGGCGTCGTAGTCCAAGATGATGCCGGGCTTATCTTCATCGCTCTCCACCACGGCTGCGTCGCTCAGGATAATCGTCAGCGTATCTGTTCCAGGGTCGTAGACGACACGCATTCCCCTTTACCTCCAGTATTTCTGTACCTTGACGGTCCAGTACACAGTGACCACTTCCGGCGGGTCGCGGTCCACGTCAACAAACACGCGCACCAACCCGGTTCCCTGCCGCTTGCTGAGGGTCAGCCTAGACTGGTAGACGCAGCGCCCTGGCCGCACCTGTCTGCGCTGCTCCGGCGCTGACAGGACAGCAGCGACGTGCGACTCGACAATCCCGCGCCGCTGCATCTGAGAAAGCGCGTGCTCAGTAAGGACGTAGTCCGTCAGATTCGGGCAGTGCACCTATCCTCCCCCTGCATCTGATATGCCTCACAGTCCGTATTTTACCATTGCCAGTCGTCCGGGTCAATTCCCTGTCGTCGGGCGTCGGGCAAGCGCCTTTGCGTTCCAAACCGCCCCCCGCCCATTTCACCCCTCCCTCATTCGCCGCTCACATGCCCCACATCGTTCAACCGCACCACCCGCGGCCTTGCGCCGTCCAGCTCCACGACCGAAATGGAGGCATTGTCGAACCGCCACGGCATGCGCTGGCGCGGGTTCAGGCCGATGAGGTCGCCGATGTACAGCGCCATGACGCCGCCGTGGGTGACGACGACAACCTCCGCGTCGGCCGGGTGCGCAGCGATGATTTCGCCCATGGCCCGCGTGATCTTGTCCAGGAACGTGTAGAGGCCCTCCTCGCCAGGGATGGGCACCCACAGCGCGTCCATCTCCCAGCGCGCCCAGATGTCGGGATACTGTGCCGCGACCTCGCTGCCGGTCAGCCCGGTGAAATCGCCGATGTCGTATTCGTTCAGGCGGGGGTCGGCCGTCAGGGGCGCTCCCAGGCGCTCGGCGATGATTCGCGCCGTCTCCGCTGCCCGCTCAAGCGCGCTGGAATAGACTGCGATGGGGCTGTGCTCGCGGGCAATCCGCTCGGCTACCTGCTCTGCTTGCGAGCGCCCGCGGTCCGTCAGGGGCGGGTCGGCAATGCCCTGAATCCGCCCCGCCTGGTTCCACACCGATTCGCCGTGTCGCACAAAAATCAGTCGCATTCCCCAGAATCCTCCGAAGAAGAAACCGCCGATGAACACGGATAAACGCCGATTATCTTTCTATGTCCGCGTTCATCTGCGTTCATTCGCGGTTGGCTTTCGACACCAACTCGCGGACGGCGGTGTAGGGGTCGGCTTCGCGAAGGGCCACCCGGCGCACCCATTCGTCCAGTTCGCCCGGGGCCAGCGCATCGAGCAGGCTCGCCGTGAGTTCATGCTCTATCAGAGTCATGAGTTCGTCGTGCACGCGCCCCTCCTCCTTGCGGACGAGGAGGCCGCTCCCCTGAAGATGGTCGTAGTGGGCTTCTAACTGCTCCACCAAATCAGGCACGCCATCCCCTCGCAGGGCAATGGTCTTGACGATGGGGGGCCGCCACTTCCCCGACTCCGGGCCGTTCAGGTCCAGCATCATTTCCAGGGCCGTCGCGGTGGAGTCGACCCCTTCGCGGTCGGCCTTGTTGACCGCGAACACGTCGGCAATCTCCAGAATGCCTGCCTTGATGGCCTGAATGTCGTCGCCCAGGCCGGGAGCCTCCACCACGATGGTGGTGTGCGCCGTCTTGGCGATGTCCACCTCGGCCTGCCCGGCGCCCACCGTCTCAATCAAAACGCGGTGAAATCCAGCCGCGTCCAGCACTTTCACCGCATCGGACGTGGCGCGGGCCAGGCCGCCCAGGCTGCCGCGCGTCGCCATGCTGCGGATGAAGATGCCTGGGTCGCCTGCCAGTTCGCGCATGCGGATGCGGTCGCCCAGGATTGCCCCACCGGAGAATGGGCTGGTGGGGTCCACGGCGATGATGCCCACGGTCAGCCCTCGGCGGCGGTACTCCTTGGCGATTTCGTTGACCAGCGTGCTCTTGCCCGTGCCCGGCGCGCCGGTCACGCCGACCAGGTGCGCTTGGCCCGTGTGCGGGTAGAGCGTGGCCAGAGCCTCGCGCGCCGACGGGGCCTCATCCTCCACCAGAGAGATGAGCCTCGCCAGGGCGCGGGGGTCGCCGTCGAGAACGCGCTCGGCCAGTTGCTCGGTCGGGAAACGGCTCACTGGCGAGGCTCCCCTGCTCTGTAACGGCGCACCTCCTCGCGGATGAAGTCCACGATGATGTCGGTGGATGTGCCCGGCCCGAAGATGCCCCGCACGCCCAGCCGCTTCAGTTCCGGCACGTCCTGGTCGGGAATGATGCCGCCGCCGAAGACCAGGATGTCGTCCAGTCCCCGTTCCCGCAGCAGTTCGATGGTGCGCGGGAACAGCGTCATGTGCGCACCCGAAAGGATGGACAGGCCGATGGCGTCCACGTCCTCCTGCAGGGCTGCCTCCACGACCATCTCCGGCGTCTGGCGCAGGCCGGTGTAGATGACCTCCATGCCGGCGTCGCGCAGGGCGCGGGCGATGACCTTCGCGCCCCGGTCGTGGCCGTCCAGTCCGGGTTTGGCAATCAGGATTCGGATTTTCTCTTCTGTCATTATTGCCTCCAAAGCAATCAGCAGTCAGCGTTCAGCAATCAGCGTTCAGCCTTTAGCCTTCAGCCATTAGCCCTTGGCTATTGGCGGCGGCCAGTGGCTGTCGGCTAATGGCTAGAGCCTGTTATGCATTTTGCACCATGAAAGTGACGAACCGATGAGCCAGCATCATGGCAAACGCGACAAAGTGCAGTCCGGCCAGCGTCTCCGCCAG
>Ga0315554_1002427_pt1 | contig 10743 bp, 9 predicted proteins | sample SalMarSW160370MG_FD_202114 | JGI IMG/M metagenome (GOLD analysis project Ga0315554, IMG submission 202114) | Salt marsh sediment microbial communities from the Plum Island Ecosystem LTER, Massachusetts, United States - Salt Marsh Sediment SW1603-70 ... | reverse complement strand
TCGATCATCTTTTCTTCACGAGCCATTTTCGCAATCCAATGATCGGGTTTGAGACCCATGTAACGCCTCCTGAGTGTGGGTGGATTAACCTTCGTCTCTCGGCTGGCCGCAGACCGGGTTCCGCAGCGTGCCGACGCCTTCAATGTCTACGGTTACCTCGTCGCCGTCGCCGAGGATTCCGACTCCGGCGGGGGTTCCCGTGAGGATCAAGTCGCCGGGATCGAGGGTCATGATCGAAGAGACGAAGGCGATGAGTTGAGGAACGGTGAACACCATGTCGCGCGTGGACGCCATCTGGCGCATCTGTCCGTTCACCGAACAAGTGATCAACACGTCCGAAGAGTCGAGATCCGTCTCGATCCAAGGGCCGAGCGGACAGAAAGTGTCGAAGCCCTTGCTGCGGGTCCATTGGCCGTCTCGCTGCTGCAGGTCGCGCGCGGTCACGTCGTTCGCCGCGGTATAGCCGAGGATGAAGTCGCCGGCATTTTCTGCACGGATCCAGCGGCCGCGCTGGGAGATGACGACGGCGAGTTCCGCTTCATGTTCGACCTGGTTCGATTGTGGGGGCAGTACGATGGGTTCACCGGGGCCGATGACCGCCGAGGGTGGTTTGAGAAAGAGCAGGGGCAGATCGGGCACTTCGGCGTGGTGCTCTTCGGCGTGGGCGACGTAGTTGCGGCCCACGCAAACGATCTTCCCTGGGGAGATCGGAGGAAGCAGGTGTACGGAGTCGATCGCCAGCGTGGCTTCCTCGCGGCGAAACTCGTCAAACGGCTGCCCGTCGAGAATGCCGATGCGCTCGTCGGCGACCCAACCCCAAAGAATGGGTGATTTGGGTGTTTGTCGAAAACGTGTGATTCGCATGTGCCGATGCTCGTGTCGATTCAATTACCGGCTGGCCGGTGGTTTTCGTGCGGAGCGGCCAACTGCGTCAACTCCGGCCGAACGTTCAACACAGCATCGTACCATAAACTCGCCAAGCTGACACACGAATCCGGCCGGAAGCGCCGCGCTACGCAGCGCCGGATGGTTGCAGGTTTCTTTCGAATTCGATCTCGTCGCGGATAGGGATGTCTTCCCAACCGAGTTCGGGTATCTCCGGTTTGAGTTTCCTCGCTCCCCGAACGGAATCCGGATAAACCGCGGCCAGTGTGAAACCCCGTTTCTGATAGAAGCGCAGGGCGGGGAGGTTGTCGTTCGTGGTGATCAGCCACAACCGGCGGCAGCCGTTCGAAACGGCTGCCTCGGTGACGGCCTCCAGCATCGCCGTGGCAACGCCGCGCTGCTCCAGCAGGCTGTTGAGCGTGACGATTTCGCATTCTGCGCTTTCGATGCGGTAGGTCAAGAGGCCGACGGGTTCGCCATGTAGTTCGGCGATCAATCCCGGGAGCGTATCGGCGTGGTGAAGACGGCCGCGGCTGACGACCCGCGCCGACCCCCATTGTTCGCGGAGCAAACTGCTGCACCAGGCCTGATCTTTTTCCGTTTTCGTACGGAGGCGAATCCCCGACATTTTTTCCCGTTCGCGGGCGCGATTCGACTCCGCGTCCGCACATTCTGGATGGTAAGATAACCCATTATAATCTGCCTCGGAGACAGCATGCCGATATTCGATCATTTCGACATCCTCGCACCCCTTTACGATCGCCTGATCCGCATCCCGGAGAACGATCAGCTGGCACAAGTGGTCGGTTTGCCGGTCGCCGGCCGTTTGCTCGACGCCGCGGGTGGGACGGGACGCATCGCCCAGCAGCTCGTCGATCGCGCGGGCCTGGTGGTGATCAGCGATGTTTCCCTCAACATGCTGCGCCAATCCCTGCAGAAGGACGGGCTGTGCTGTGCCGCCGGTTCTGAAACCGAGAAATTGGCCTTCGCGGATTCGAGCTTCGAGCGGGTGATCGTTGTGGATGCCTACCACCATTTACTGGATCAGGAACTCAGTCTGCGAGAGTTCTGGCGCGTTCTTGCGCCCGGTGGACGTTTGGTCATCGAAGAGCCGGACATCCGCCGCTTCGGCGTGAAGCTGCTCGCTTTGGCGGAGAAACTCGCTTTGTTCCGCAGCCATTTCGTACTGGCGGAGAAGATCGCAAAGAAGTTGGCGGGTTTTGGCGCCAGGACCCGTGTCATCCGCGACGGTGCGACGGTTTGGATCGTGGCCGAGAAGGAACTCCGTTAGCCATTCCGTAATCCAAAGGCCTCCCGATTCGCAAGGGAGGCCTTTGTGGTTCAATCAAGTGTGCTGGATCACTTCGTTTCAATCCCAATCAAAATCACGATAACATGCTTCAAACTCGCCGTTCACTTCCACTACCCAATCGGTTCTGCTGTGCGTGACCGGGTATTCGTCGAGTAGATCGGCGATGCCGTCGAGCGCCTTTTGCGCGCCCAGCCGGGAAAAGTGCAGCGAGGGCCATTTCAGGCTTTCCATACGCGCATTCAGCTTGCCTCGTTCGCAAGCCAATTGAGAGAGGAGTTCCGTGCGGATTTCTCCCTGCGCCACATCGGCGAAATCGACTAGACCAGGGACGCCGTCGTAAGAAAGATCGAACAGATAGCGCAAATCGAGTTCCGCTGATCCGGCACCGGCCCGTGTGATGCTTTCTCGGACGATTTCGATATTTTCGCTATCTGTGTAGCGTTTTATATTTTGCCGCACGATGAAGGCATCGACGTTCAGCACATTCAGCGTCAGCGTGAAACCGAGCACCCCGAGTGCAGCGACGGGGGCGAAGCGACGCAGGCGTTCCCGATAGAGCAGGACGAGGAAGACGGCGAACATGACGCCCATCCAGGCGATTGCCACGTGAGTGTAAGTACGCAGGCGGGTGAATCCGTAGGCGTCCTCATACAGCAGCAGCCGCTTGACTGCGGAAGCCAGAATGACGCCCATCAAAGCCACCAGACAGGTACTCAGCGCAGTAAACCACTTCTTCTCCGAGGTGCTTTCGCGTTTCGTCCAACGACTCAAGCCGATGATGAAACCAAGGCTCAGCACTGCCAGCACAGTCAACTCGAAAAAGCCTCTACGGGCATATTCGGAGTAGTTGTAGCCGGCTGCAGTGATGTTGGCTTCTCCGCCGAAGAGATAAGCGATCTGGATGACGACGAAGGCGCCAAAAAGCAGGTCGATCACGATCAGGATGACGGCGCCTTCGATGATTCCCAGAATTGGGGACGAAGACTTTTGCGCGTGTCCGGCGATGTTTTCTTCCCGTTTCCGAAGCGCCATGACGAGGGCACCGAGAGAGAGTGCCGTGGCGAAGAGGATAATAAATAACCGCCGCAGGATCTGTATCAGTCGATCAAGGTCAAGCCATTGGACGGCCTTCCGCACGTAGTCGGCGAATACCAGGTCGGCACTCGCCAGCAACGCCAGGAAGAGGAAAAAGACCGGAAGCGCAAGCAGCAATCCCCGCAGGATCGCAATCAGTTTATTTTTCGTGGCGCGAACGCCGATCGTCTGCCGTACGGCTGCAGCAGCAACAGGACCCCATCCGAACAAACACTCCAATGGGGTGCGTATGGTGGCGACGATGAAATCCACCCAACGAAACTCGAGCACCCGCCCAATGCGGAAGGCGAATATCCAGACCGCAAAAATGAGAAGCGTGATGAACATGCTCAATATGCCCGTCATGGGTTCCAGCCGAAAACAGGTGAATACAGAAAGCACGACGATGGGAATCGAAAGTAGATATTCGGGTTTTGCCGGCTGGATTCCTTCATTCCGTGCCATTCCGACGAGGGCAAGCAAACAGGCAGTCATCCAGATGGGAAAAGAAATGCCGGTAGGGTGGCCGTCGAAGAGGATCTCGAAGAGCACTCCCAGAATGATCGCCATCAAGCTGAGCGCACGCGGCGAGCGGAAATTCGGTTTCTGCCCCTGCTCCTCGCTGCCGCTGTCTGTTTTTTCTTTTTCTTCTGCCATGTTTTTATCCTTGTGGGGTTTCGGGATCATGTTATCGTTTTCCTTCTTTGCCTGCAAACACCTGGGTGCAATACGGAAAGCACGTGCGGTATGCGCTCGAGTGTCCTGGATTCGATCCGCGTGAGTGCAGGAACAAAACTGGACCGAGAGTCGTCATAAGCATTACGGATGGATATACTAATACGTAAGGGAGGTTGCAATGAAGAAAGAGAAGATGATCGGGCTGTTGCTGGTTATCGCGTTGACGCTCGTAGGCTGCCAGGCGAGAAGCGCCGCAGGCGAGAAGAACGTATCTGTCCCTCCGACGGAAGGACGAGCCCGACCCACTGCGACGCCGCAAGCGCAGGAAACCACGGAGCAATCGTTTGTAGGAGTGGATAAATCGCCGGCGCCAATGCGAGGCGAGCCTTACATCGTTGGTCGGGCAGTTTCCGACCTCGCCCAGCGATTGGGCCTCTCGGAAGGTGACATCCAGGTCGTGAGCGTGGAAGCGGTGGAGTGGTCCGATTCGAGCCTGGGCTGTCCCGCGGAGGGGATGGATTACGCCCAGGTGATTACCCCGGGATACGAGGTTATCTTGCAGGTCGACCAGGATGTGTACAGCTATCACAGCGATGAAGGACTGCTCATGGTGTTGTGTGGTGAGGATGGAACACCGGAAATCTTGCCGATCCCGATTCAGCCGGGCGAGAAGATCCAGGACGGCTCCCCCTGGGTGCCGGTGGATTGACGAAGATGTGTCGATAGCGAAAACTTGCGTAATAAAAAATCGAGCCCGCCAATACAACGGCGGGCTCGAATGGTGCATGAGGTTAGCGTCGACGCCAGGGATGCCGATTCAGAACGTGCGGTTTACGTGGACCTTGATCGAAATACGTGAAACCGTATTCGTAATCTGCATACTTCGAATGGCCCTCAGGTGCGTCGAAAGTGACGAGCATCACGGCCTTGTTGGAACGGCCGAGCAGCTTGCGAAGCTGTATGAAACCGGCTTCGGTCTCCTCGTTCAAGCGCATCTTGATCACCTGGTATATCGGTTTTCCTCGAAGGTTTCGGATGCCCACAAAGATCACGGTGAAGTCGTTATCGATGGGGAACAACTCCGTGATGTCCTTGAAAACCGAAGCATCGGAACCATCCGAGATGAGCACGTCGTCGACGTAGACGTTGTCGATGAACCAGCCTTCGTAGGTCGTGGCCCAGTCGGTGATGTAGCGGAAGGCGAGCAGGATATCACCCGGGTAGGCACTCAGGTCGAAACTCATCGTAATCCAGTCTTCGCTCCAACCTGTCAGGCCGGGCAGATTCTCGACCACCTTCGGATGCGCGTCGGGATCGTGATCGCTCGTGGTGTATTCGTTGGCCAGGCTGGTCCATGTCTGGCCGCCGTCCGTGGAGACCTGCACGAAGCCGAAATCCCAGTAGTCTTCGATGTCGACGTAGGTGTCGAAGGTCAGTGTGCCGCCACCCGTGGCTTCGAAGATCGCCCAGTTGTCGATCAGGTCACCACTGCCGCCCCAGAGTACCTCGCCATCGGAAGTCCAAGCGGAGGGGAAGATCGAATAATCCTGCCCGTTGAAGGTGAACATCCCCAGTTTCTTGGGTTCCCGGGAGAGCCAGATGTAGTCCGTGCCCCAGGGTGGTGCACCGGGCATATCGTAAGCTTCCGGATTGGGGTCGTCCACGGTGCCGATATCGATGGCCAGGTCGAGCTTCTTGAAGCCGTAGCGGTAGCGATTTTGGCGGGAATCGATCAGCACGGCGACGGAAAAGTCGTGGTAGATGTCGTCGAAATTGCGATGGATGTGGCGGGAATCGAGCGTCGAATTGATGCCGCTTATCCCATTCTCGGGGTTTCTGAACTCGGCTTGCAGGAAGGCGCTGCCGAATTGTTCCATCATGTAGAACTGGAACAGGTAGGCCTGGCCGTAATCCGAAAGCACTTCGATATTTCCTTGATCTTCCCAAACGACGAGAGAGTTCTCCGGATTGGTCAGGAAGCCGCCGTACTGTTCCTCGCCCGAAGCATAGCCGGTGAGATATTCGGCGTACATCGACAAACCCTCGTTGACGAAATTCTCTTCGTCGGAATCGTAGTCGTCATGCAGCAAGTGCTGGTACTCGTGGGCAAAAACCCCCTCGTAGAGATGGGGTCGTTCCACATTCGGCCCTACGCGATCCGCCCAATCGTAGGCGTCGATGGTCATGACGTTGCGATCGAAATATGCTTCGAGGGACGGGGAGTAAAATCCGGCGATATACAGCGGGTAGTCCGGATCGTAGTAATTTTCATCGCGTACGTTCGAGACCAGGATAACCTGCTTGCCGTCCGGGTCGGTGTAGTATCCCGGTGGGACGATTTCCCAAGCCTCGAGCAGCGAGGCCGAACCGTCGTGGAAGTCCGCCACACCGAAGAAATCACTTTCCTTCGGGAGCATGTTGTTGTCGAATTCCGAGACCATGTAGCTGGCTTGCTCGCAGGTGATCTCCGGAGTCTCCCGGGTATCTCCTTCGGGCCAGCTCGTGTCTGCCTGCACCCAAAGCTCGGAATCCGTGCCCACGGCTACCAGGTAGAACGTGGTGAAGAAGTAGGATCCGGCGACGGAATCCATGGATAACCAATCTTTCTCATCCAGAATACATTCATCCACGCTGGAGGCGGCATTTGCGCCTGCCTCGGCCTCGGCTTCCGCTGCTGCGGGTGATCCTTCAAGCCGCGCCTGGGTCGGTTCCCATTCCCGAATTTCCGGGCCGACATCCACGGGTCGATAATCGATTCCGGGTGCTGCACCAACAGGTAAAACACCGGCGATCAAACCTAGAAGTAATGCCAACAAACCGATCACTGAGTAACGTTTCATGGGTTTCCTCCTCATTAGAATTTGGCCAGAGCTTTTCCTTGCCAAGGGTTAACGATCGAGATCATGCATAAATTTGAGCCTCACCTCCTTCGTGATGGATCTGGATTGAATGGTACAAACTGGCGTTTGATACTCGTTTGACTTCCATCGAAGCCTGGGTCGTCGACCCCCTGAATACTTCGAAGAGAGTACCGTCAACACATCGAGCCAGCCATCCAGGTAACGGAAAAACACCGTCATGGGATTTTGCCGGACCGATCTAGGATGTGTTCAGAAGATGGCTTACGCCTTTCGTCTCAACATGATAACGTATCATACTCAACGTAAAATCAACGCGGTGAATCGGATTTACAATTGGATTTCGTGTGTACGCGTATCGATTTTCTGGCGATAAATGCCAGACCTTATTGCCAGGGGAGTACCGCCGATGGGTCCCGTCTGGACGACTTTCTAGCCGCATGGTATGATGAATAATGGAGCGTCTGATGGCGAAGAAACGTAAGAACAAGAAACCACAAATGAGCCGCGAGCAGAGGCGGCGAATGCGTATTGGACAAATCCTGTTTGCGATCATGGGGGTGATGATGATCCTAACGATGGTGATCCAATTGGTGACTTAACAACCCGTTCAATACCCATTTCAGTGAATCCCGCGTTCTCGCAAATCGAATCGTGCCGTCGTTCAACCTGGCCGCCGGTGTAACGTTTTACCTGGTGGAAGGTTATCTTGTATGGGTGCACGTAGCTGCATAGCTAGCGTTATTGGCCGCTTGTATGGAACAGTTCGATGAGATAAGCAATTGAAATCGTGTTCTATGAGGTTATTTCGTTTTGGTCTTCTTCTTGCATCGTTAGGACTCTGTAAGGTAAACGGACGTGCTTCCTGTGTTATGCTGAATTCAGTATCGTGCACAATTATGAACGAGTGAATCCGTTTTCCTGAAACATCAATCGTGATCCTCAAATAGAAAGGTGGTGAATGTAGATGCTATTCGCTCCGAAAGAAAGAGGGCAGGGCTTGGTAGAGTATGCTTTGATCCTGGTTCTGATCGCCGTTGTCGTGATCGTGATCCTGGCGTTGCTCGGACCTGCCATCGGAAACGTGTTCAGCAACATCGTAAGCAACATCTAATTGATACCGTCGCAATATTGTTATAGCTGTAGAGCCTCGTCCATGGATGAGGCTCTCCGCTTTATACAAGTTGTGGAATTGGGGCGGGGTCCCGCTCAAGGGGGAAATATTTCGCCGCCTTCGTACACCCAGAGATCGAAGAAATCCTGGAGATCGCAGGCACAAACCGCTTCTGCGGTGTTTTGGAAGTCTTCGGCGTGCATGAAACCGTAACGATACTGCTCGTAGACGGCGGCAAGAAAGTCGTTGAAGCGATTGGTTCCCAGTTTGTTGCGCAGCGCTTCGAGGAACAGGGCTCCTTTCTGGTAGACGATGAGGAAGTAATCGTTCTGATCCTCGTATTCTCCAACGCCAAGGCCGATGGGCTGTGTGGAATCGGGGTCGGCGCGAACGGCGGCGCGAATGTCGCTCAGGTAGCCGGTGCCCTGGCCCAAGCCATAGGCGCGCTCGTAGTAGAGCGCTTCGGCAAATGACGCCATGGCTTCATCCAGCCAGGGCTCACGAACCTGATCGTTTCCAAGCAGCGCGTAGAACCACTGATGCGCAACTTCGTGTACGGTGGGCAGCGTGACCCAATCCGTTCCCATAGTCCCGATGAACACCAGGCCGGGATATTCTATTCCCCCGAAGGCGTACGGCGCGTCGACGAGATCGAGTTCGGGGTAGGGATATGGCCCGACGATTTCGCTCAGCAGATTTACTTGAATCCGGGCCGCTCGCAGTGCAGTCTGTGCGCCCGCAGCGTGATGGGGGAGCGCCCACACGTTTAAAGTCACATCATCGGAAGTGCCGCTGATTTTCTCCCACTGCCCGATGGCGAAGGCAAAATCACGCACGGGACCGCTGATGTATTCAAAGCGCTGTTTCCCGTCCGGTGTCGTGATGCTCGAAGTTTCAACGCCAGTGGCGACCACGATTTGATCCTCGGGCACCGTGATGCTTACGGCGTAAAAGGCGGTTTCTGAGCTGGTCGTATCTCCGGCGGATGGCGCATCGATCGCATCCCATTCGCCGTCCACCAGCCTGGGAATCATGGGGTAGAACGTCGGTGCGATGAGCACTCCTTCCGTGATCCCCATACGTCTCGGCGATCCTTCGTGGAAGGCACCAACTTCGAGGGAGAAGGGAATACTCAAGTCAACGCTTTCCCCTTTTACGAGCGAGGGCCGTAATTCGATGCGCAGCGCTTTTCCGTCCAGAATGGCGTTCGGGACGGTGAGTTCTCCGTCGATCATGACCGTCCCGACTTGCATCTGAGCTTGATACTGCCCGTCGTTGGGCCAGAGCATCAATACGATGTCGGAAAGGTTTATCCCGAGAGGATTGACGTAGCGGATGCGGGCGATTCCTTCGATGTGGGCTTCGGCCGATCCGGGCTGAAAATCGACATCCAGCTCGATGTCGTATCGCGTGGCATCGGGGAAGGCATCAACGTCGCTGACGAACTCGGGCAGCAGTGCGGATTGCTGCTTATGTTCGGAAATCGTCGGAGTCGCCGGGATGGAAGGGATCGCAGTCGGAGAGGCGGTCGGGGTATACGTGGCGGGAAGCGAGCGCGTCGTAAGCGGCGTGCCGCTTGCTCTATGGAGAGCCTTTCCGAATTCCCCGATCCGGCTGCAGGCGGTGAGGTGGACGAGTAAAACCAATACGATGAATCGATCACGTCGCGACATTGCCCACCTCCACCGTGGAAGAGGTATTGTAGTGGTTTTGGCCTGATTTTCAATCTGTTGGAGCGGCTGTTTCTTCGGCCCGGGGCAGGATGAGGGTGAACGTCGATCCTTCATTTTCGGTGCTTTCTACGCTGATTTCCCCGCCGTTTACCTCTGCGAGCGTCTTCGAAATCGCCAGACCCAGGCCAATCCCCTTGGGCTTGGTGGTGAAGAACGGTTCGAATATGGTCTGTATGTTATGCGCGGCAATCCCTGATCCTGTGTCGTGAATGGCGAGCCGAACGTTATCATCCTGTTGGGATATCTCGATGTCCAGGTTCCCCCCTTCGGGCATCGCCTGAAACGCATTGGTGAGCAGGTTGTTCAGCACCATTCCGATTTGCCTGTCGTCGATTTGCGCGGCCGGCGCCGAAGCGTTGACCTTCGTGGTAATCTGTATCGAATCCGGCGTCGAAAGCCCCTCGAGGATTTTTTGCAGCAGCTCGCAGATATCGGTCCTCTCGAAGATAGGCACCGGCTCTCGGGAATACTCCAACAAGTCGGTGATGGTCTTCTCGGATCGATTGACTTCGGTCTCGATGATGCTGAGATACTCTCTCGTCGTGCCTTCATCTTTAGCATGGAGAGATTTGAGATAATAAACGGCATTGGAGATCACGCCCAGCGGGTTACGCAATTCGTGTGCGATCCCTCGAGCCAGCTGTCCGAGTTGGGCCATTTTCTCGCGCTGAATCAATTTCGCTTGCGCCTCACGGAGTTCTTCCGTACGCTCTTCTATGAGAGTCTCGAGCCAGGCGGATTGGTCCTTCAATGATTGTTCGTATTTCTTCTGCTTGGTAGTGTCGGTGAAGATGGCGGCATAAAAGTTGGGTATGGGCGAGAAAGCGGCGACCTGGAAACAGCGTTCCAGGGTGGAAGAGTAGATCTCTCGACGATCGGGTTCTCCGGTTTCCGCGACCTGGCTGTATATCTGTTCGAAGATCGCCTGCTCTGCCTCTGGCAACACTTCGCGGTTGCATTTGCCAATGACTTCAGAAGCTTTAAGCCCCGTGAGTTCTTCGAAGGCGGGATTGACTTCGACGAATCGATAATCGATTTCTCCGCTTTCATCGTCGCGGACGACCTCGTGATAGGCGATGCCATTCAGGG
>Ga0315554_1002426_pt1 | contig 10745 bp, 14 predicted proteins | sample SalMarSW160370MG_FD_202114 | JGI IMG/M metagenome (GOLD analysis project Ga0315554, IMG submission 202114) | Salt marsh sediment microbial communities from the Plum Island Ecosystem LTER, Massachusetts, United States - Salt Marsh Sediment SW1603-70 ... | reverse complement strand
CATGTATGTTCCGAGCAAAAAACTAAATTCTGTAACTCTCAACAAAAATTCTTTTAAGTATTCCGAATCCATGCCGCAACTTTAGTTTCTTCTCTCCTAATCTGCTTCTGTACCCGATTGGGATTTCCACTATCCTATACCCTTGACGTGCAACAACAGCGTTCATTTCAGCTTCTACATCAAAGCCTCTACTCTTGGGGTTCCAACATTCGAAAATCTCAGATCTAACAGCTCTCAAACCTGATAGGGGATCATCAAGTCTAACACCGTTAATTGCATACTGCGCGAAAGCAAGCAACCTATTTCCAACATAAAACAGGTTAGTGACAGATTCATTAAAATTATGCTCGCCGTTAAACCTGTTTCCAATCACCATGCCCACATCTGGATTCTGCTCTAAAATCTTTATCATCTTGGGAACGTATTCAGCGGGATAAGTGTAATCAGCGTCGGTAAAAACAACATATCGGGCATTTGGACTAAGACGTTTAACACCTTGAAATATGGCGTCACCTTTGCCTTTTCCCTCTTGCAATAGTACGTTTGCGCCCATGTTCTTAGCTATTTCAACCGTCCTATCAGCACTATTCCCGTCAACCACAATAAAAGAGCAATTGGTCAGCACTTTTTGAAGTTCTTCAAGAGTTGGGCCAATGCCCTCTTCCTCATTTAGGGTAGCAACTACTACCAGAATGTGTGAGCAAGGCCTCTCCATGTTCTTTTCTTCTCCCAGAAGTTAATTTAGAATGTTTCTCCTTTTCCTTATAACGTATTTCCTATTGTGTCATTTAAACACGCACGGAAAAAATGTATAGAAAAATTCACTGTTTGTTCTATATTTCGCAAACTTGGCTATTGTAATCCAGGGTTCGAAAAACAGTTTTATAAATTTCACGTTTTCCCCTCACTGAGTATGGCTTTTGCAACTTCGATTGTATTTTCTATGTCTTGCTGTGAATGTTCGCTTGAAAGGAAGCAAGTCTCAAACTGAGAGGGCGGGACGAAGACGCCTCTTTCCAGCATTTTCGCATGGTATTTCATGAACATATCAGTGTCTGCCGTTTTTACGGTGGTATAATCATAGACGGGAGTTTCGGTGAAAAATAATTGAAACATCGAGGATAGATGGTTTATCTGCACTTTCGCGTTAGACTCGTGTATCGTCTTCGTTAACGGTTTCACAAGTGCTTCGCATTTTTCTTCCATCTTCTTGTAGAATTCGTTTCCTCTTTCGCGCAAGAATTTAAGAGTAGCCAGTCCTGCGATTACGCTTATTGGGTTTCCGCTGTAAGTTCCAGCTTGATAGACCTTGCCGGACGGCGCAACCATTTTCATGATTTCTTCCTTACCCGCAAAAGCGGCTATGGGGAAACCTCCGCCCATGACTTTTCCTAGTGTTGTCATGTCAGGTGTTATTCCGTAATATTCCTGCGCTCCTCCTAGTGCCAGCCTAAATCCAGTGATTACTTCGTCAAAGATCAAAATTATACCGTAATTTTCAGTTACCTCTCTAAGCGTTTCCAAAAAGCCTTCTCTTGGCAAAACTAAACCTATGTTGCCGATGACTGGTTCAACAATCACAGCTGCCAAGTCAGCCTTGTTCTCTTTAACCGCCTTTTTGAACTTATCTGGGTCATTAAACGGCACTACAATTGTGTTTCGGCTTGTCTCTTCTGGAATTCCGAGAGAGGTAGGCATGCCGAAAGTGGTGGCGCCTGAGCCTGCTTTTACTAGTACGTAATCGTGTGCACCGTGGTAGCAGCCTTCGAACTTTATTATTTTCTTTTTTCCCGTGTATCCTCGTGCTGCTCTTATGGCGCTCATTGTTGCTTCTCCGCCCGTGCTGACTAAACGAACCATTTCAGCGGAGGGGACAACGCTGCATATCAACTCTGCTAGTTCCACTTCTTGTTCCGTTGGAGTTCCGTATAACGCTCCTTTTTCTAGCTGTGCTTTAACAGCTTCAACAATTTTTGGATGTGCATGACCTAAGATTAGCGGTCCGTAGGCTAAGCAGTAGTCTATGTACTCGTTGCCGTCAACATCAAATATGCGTGAACCATGACCGCGTTCGGTAAAGAAAGGATAAGGTTGAAACGCTCTAACAGGACTGTTTACGCCGCCTGGAATTAGCTTCTTTGCTTTCTCAAAAAGCTCTTTTGAAAGTTTCAATTCTTTTGCTCCTTGCCTGAAAGGTAGTCTTTGAAGTTATTTCTTATAAATATCGTTCTGCCAAGCGAGTTTAGACCGACAAACTAAACAAAGCATGATTACTCGTTTGCACATAGCTCTTCTAGGCTTTTCTTTTTGTTGCAAACATCTTTGAGACATTTCTCTACGCTTTTATTGATTTTAGAATAATTTTTGTAGGCTTCGAGGAACTCGTATCCTTTTGATGTAAGCACGTAGCAATGCTCTGAATTCTCGAATCTTATCAAAGAAGCCGCAGTTATGTCCCTAAGGTATCTCTGTAAAACTTTGTAACTTAAGTTTGCTTGGTACATTATCTGTGTTTTTTTGGCGTTTTGGCTAACCACCTTCAGAATGTCAGCTATGATTTCATGCCGGTTTCTATAACTTCCCAAACTTAATCCCCAACTAGTGTTAAAAAAGCCAACTTTACCTCAGTAAATCATGCTTCCTATGCAGAAAGGAAATCTTTCCTAATTATCTCCACAATTTTTTCTGCTGCTTTTCCATCTCCAAAAGGAGATGCGTGAGGTAAATCTTTTCGTCTTGTCAGCGCTGTCCCTACAGCCGCTAAGATTTTACGCTTGTCGGTTCCCACAACTTTGGCGAAACCTGCTTCAACTGCTTCTGGTCTTTCAGTTGAAAGACGAGTCACTAATACTCTTTTTCTAATGGACGGGGCTGTAGCCTCTTCTTGAATTCCACCAGAATCGGTTATTATCAACGCACTCTTTTTCATTAGCACCAGAAAGTCCAAATAGCCAAGAGGCGGCAGAATCTGAACATTATCAAGTTTCTTGACTTTTGAAAACAGAGCATTTTGGAAAAGTCTCTTTTTGGTGCGCGGATGCATAGGATAAACGACAGGCACCGCTGATTCTGCAAAAACCTCTATGAAACTCTTCAAAACTGACAAATCATCAACGTTTTCCGCTCTGTGAGCCGTTGCCAAAGCAAATTTCTCAAAACGAATTTTCTTGAGTATCTCGGATTTTTTCTCAGCAATTGGCAAGTGTTGAAGAACAGCGTCTATAACGGTGTTCCCAGTAACGTAGATTTTGCCCCAAACGCTCTCACGTTTTAAATTAGATTCTGCCCTCTTAGTTGGAGCAAATAAGTATGCGGATACGTGGTCTGTTAGGCGCCTGTTGTGCTCTTCTGGCATGCGCAAGTCAAAACTTCTCAAACCAGCCTCCACGTGACCGATGGGGATTCCTCGTTTGTTCGCTGCTAACGCCGCTGCCAAGACGCTGTTTGTGTCGCCTTCAACCAATACGAGAGCAGGCGCAGTTTCTTTGAGCAACTTATCCATGTACGTTATTATGCGTGCTGTTTGTATACCTGGTGAATTGGCTCTTAGTTTGTAAGCGTAGTCTGGTGATGGTAGCTCGAGGTCTTCAATGAACTGCTGTGTCATATTATAGTCATAATGTTGACCACAATGGACAAAAGTCGTTGGAATTTTGCTTTTTTGCAGTGCCCTAACAACTGGCGCCATCTTCACGGTCTCGGGTCTTGTCCCGACAACAACCATTATTGTCTTCATTTAACCTCAACGCGTATTTGAAACATTGATTAGCCATTTTGTGGGCAATCTGCATGTAATCTATCTTTGAGCAAAACTTCGTATGATATTTATTCTTAATATAATTTTTACCGACAAAAAAGTTACTGGGTTATTGAATAACTAGAGCTATATGTGTAGCCAGCCTCTGCCGCCTTTCTTAGGTTGCTGCTTTTCCTTCTTCTCTTCAAAATAAAGTTCAGCTCGCCTTCTCTTCCGTAGCCGCTGGTTTGTGATGTTCGTTTTGATGAATTTGTTCCATCCTCCAACATGAGGGTCAGGAGGAATAACTCTGTCTACGTTCTCGACCTCATGCTGCTCCAAGATTTCTCTGAAGTCCAGAGCCTTGAAATTACGTGTTGCGTGAATTATGGTGCCTTTCTCAACGAATAGGTCGCAATAATCAGCCGTTGCTATGCCTTCGGCTCTTAACCTGTCATCTACTCGTTCTTGCCACAGCTTTTTCCATTGTATCCTGAGCGTTTCAACCATTTCTTTTTGAGACAAATCCATGTTTATGAAATCCCTCCCTGACAGGAGTGGATAAGAACGTCTATTATATCAGCTCTTATTTTTGGTGCTCTCCTTTACTCCCGTTCTCCTTTTGTCCCGCGCTATTTAAACAGCACAGAATGAAACATCTATACAATTTATCTAGAACAATATAACACTTTTCTAGAGCATTTAAAATTATGTGGCTGCGCCATTACAGTCACACTTTTCCGCAAAAAAGCCCGAGTTTTTGCAGTCTACACTGTTAAATATTGGAGTCATCTTGAACAGACCTACCTTTTTTGGCTTCGAGAATTTTGCAATGTTTAAATTTCACTTTACCTTTAACGAAGTGGAGAAAAAAGTGATGAGTTCGATTCCAGTGAAGAATATTTTCACGAAGGGTTTTTCCACCGTCAGCGAGAACGATGCGGTCTCCAAGTGTTTGGAGTTATTTAAGAAAGAAATTCCGCCTGTTATAGCGGTTTTAGATGACAGAGGAAGATACGTGGGTGTGATCTCTAGGCGGTGGGTCATAAGGTCAAGAGTTGATCCTGCGACAACGAAGGTTAAAACTTTGATGCGGTCCGCGCCTAGGGTTTCTCCAGAGTTTTCTCTGAGCAAAACAGCTAAGTTGATGATTGAAAGCGGGGTTAGGCAGCTTCCGGTTTTTGAAAAGAATAAGCTTGTGGGGTTTGTTACTGATGAAGATATTATTCATGGTGCTGTCACTCAAGAGTGGGGTAACATTGCAATTGAGAAGATAATGACGAAGGCGCCTCAGGTCATTGATGCTAATCGTTCGGTGGGTGCTGTGCTTAGCCTTTTTAGGGAATACGGTGTTTCTCACGTTCCGGTTGTTGATGAAGGAAGGGTTGTGGGTGTCGTAAGTATCCATGATGTTATTGAGCAGGTTTTTCAGCCGCGGCAGCGGCAGACGCTGGGTGAGATTGTTGGGGAGAAGGTTCCGGTTTTGAGCATTCCAGCGAAGGGGATTATGGCTCAGCCTGTGATTACGGTTGCGCCTGACGTTAGTGTGACGGAGGCGGCGAAGAAGATGCATGGTCATGACATTTCTTGTTTGGTGGTTCTTTCGAAGGAGCGGTTGGTGGGGATTGTGACGAAGTTGGATTTTCTTGAGCCGATTTCTCAGATGGAGATGGTTGAACGGAAGCTTTCGGTTCAGTTTGGAGTGAAGGGTGTGGTGATAAATCCTGATCAGAAGGGGTTTATGATGGGTGAGTTTGAGTCTTTTGCGCGTAAGTACCGGGACGCGCTTGAGTTGGGGACGCTTTTTGTTTACATAAAGACTCATGGCACGAACCACAAGGGCGTGCCGCTTATTCATTGTCGGTTGCAGTTGAGAACGGTGAAGGGGACTTTCTTCAGTTCGGGTGAGGGGTTTGGTGTGGAATCTACGTTTCGTGTGGCGTTGGATAGGCTTGATAAGAGGTTGTTGAGGAGCAAGGAGCTGTCGTATAATCCGAAGTATGCGCGGGATTTTCTGCGGAAGGTTGGGATGCCGCAGGAAGAGCTGTAGCGCTATAGTGGTATTCGGTTGCCGTCGAAGCCCAGTTTGGATATGCCCAGCTCGTCTTTTACTTCGCGCAGCCGCTGGCTGTTGAAGACGGGTCCGTCTCTGCACACGCGGTATTTGCCTATGACGCAGCTTCCGCATAAGCCTATGCCGCAGCGCATCAGCCGTTCTAAGCTGGCTTCCATGGGGACGCCGTGTTTTTCCGTTAAGTTGAAGACTTGGCGGGTCATGGGTTCTGGTCCGCAGGCGTAGACCATGTCGAATTTTTCCTTGGTGAGAAGCGTTTCGAGGGGTTCGGTTGCTTGGCATTTTATGCCGTAGGTGCCGTCTTCGGTGGTGGCGACTGTGCTTTGCGGGGTGCAGAGTGGGTCGAGCTGGTTTAGGAATAGGAGTTCGTTTTTGGTTTTTGCGCCTATGACGAAGGCTAAGCGTTGGGCTTTGGCGGCTAGTTTTTTGGCTAAGAAGAGTAGGGGTGCGGTTCCTGTTCCGCCGCCGACGAGGAGGACGTTGCCGCTGTTTTGGGTGAAGGTGTTGCCGAAGGGTCCGCGTACGCCGATGGTTTCGCCTGTTTTCATTTTGTGTAGGTGGCGGGTGGCGTCGCCGACTTTTTTGACGGTGACTTGGACGCGGGTGTCTGTGGCGTTCATTACGCTGAGGGGAATTTCGTCGATGCCTGGTATCCAGAGCATAAGGAACTGCCCAGGCTTGGCTTTGGCGCAGAGCCTATCCTTGATGGTGTAGGTTTTGACGGTGGGGCTTTCGGTTTTCACGCTTTGGATGCGTGTGGTGCGTAGCGTGTTAAGCTTGGTGAGATAGTCCGACAATTTCTTTCACGCTTCCGTATCCTTTCTTTTTCAAGTAGGCGGCTACGCCGCAGTTTATGGCTTGGAACACGCTGGGTTCCTCTAATGCTATGGCGGTGCCGATTTGGATGGCTGAGGCGCCTGCGAGCAGAAATTCCACAGCGTCTTGCCACGTGGTTATGCCGCCGCAGCCGATGATTGGCGCTTTCAGTTGGGCTTCGAAGATGTCGTAGACGCAGCGGAGCGCTACGGGTTTTATGGCTGGACCTGACAAGCCGCCTTTGACGTTGCTGAGAACGGGCATCTGGGTTTCCGCGTCGATTGCCATGGCTTTCACCGTGTTTATGGCTGTTAAGGCGTCGGCGCCTGCTTTGACCGCGGTTTTGGCGATTTCCGTTATGTCTGCAACGTTGGGAGACAGCTTTACTATCACGGGTTTTCGGGTGGCGGCTTTGACTTTGGCGACGACTAGCGCTAAGAGCTTTGGGTTTTGCCCGATTTCCGAGCCCGTGTATTTCACGTGTGGGCATGAGACGTTAAGCTCTATGGCGTCGGCGCCTGCTTCTGCGGCTTTCCGCGCTACGGTGGCGTATTCTTGTGCGGTGTAGCCGTAGACGCTTACGATGAGTGGGACTTTCAGGATGCTTTTTGCGTAGGTGATTTCTTCTGTGTACTCGTTTATGCCAGGGTTCGGCAGTCCCATGGCGTTTATCAAGCCCGCGTTCGCTTGGACGACCGTTGGGTTCGGATAGCCAAGTCTTGGTTCTACACCAACGGATTTTGTGACCACGGCGCCCGCGCCTGCCTCCTCTATGCGCTGCAATGATTCGGCGGAGTACCCCAAGATTCCAGACGCTAAAGCTGTGGGGTTTCTAAGTTCCAAACCCGCAACGCGGACACTTAACGACTTGCTGCTCAAACGCGTGTTTCCCTCTCTTGTAATCTTTCACGATGGCTATGTCTATTCACCCTTTAAAAAGATAAAGCTTCGTTAAATCCTCTGCCTCAACACTTCCAGAAGCCGAAAAAACACGAAATTGACGCTAACAGCCTGCTAATTTTAGACCAATAACTTAATGGCGCAAGCCATGGCAATTTAAGCTTGTTTCTCTTTGCTTTTCTGACTTAGAATTAACTTCTTTTCTGTCCTTAAACTCAATAATCCTTTTCGGAGTGGTGAAGTATTTTCTCTCATGCTCTGGAAGTTTATCCAAAAATTCTTTGCTGTACTTTCTTTTTACCGTGTCAGAATCACTTTTCCAATATCGATACTTAACGCCATATTCTTGCTTGTTTCTTTCAGCTAACTCATGCTTGCGTGAATCATCCTCATAATAAAGACACAAAACATGCTCAGTTTGACCTTCTAAGAGCTTGTCGTTCACTTTCGCATGATGAAATCCGTGATTTTCTATTTCATTAATAGCTATTTCAATCAGCTTGTTTTTGTCTTCACAAAAGAACAGATATTTTCCAGTTATACCATAAGTAGGCTTTTCTTTACTTAGCAACCAAATCCAATATCCATCAAAAAGTCTTCTTACTTTTTGAGATATTTTCCATACTCTCCAAAATCTTGCTTCCACGGGTACTGTGAACGTTTACGCCAAATTGCAAAAGCATCTTTCACATGGTTCTTAAACTCCTCTGTTGTACAACCATTAACCGAACAGAAATGCTTCACCAGTTTATTGTAATCGAGTTTACCCTGTTTAACAAGTATTCCAGCTAAACCAATATGTTTAACATGATGACACATGGTGCAAAGAAGAATGAATCCGTCAAGTTTTTGAACGTGGTTATTATCATCGTAGTTCCAGATTTCATGAAGATTCATTGTCCCTTCTATTTCTCCGCAAATTTGGCATTTTAGTCCATTTTTCTTAATGACGCCTTCTCTTATGCCCCTCCAGACACTTCTTGGTAGCAACTTGGCGAGAGACTTATTCCACACGGTTTCAGGAACAAGTTCAGCAGTCAGCTTCATGGGTGTCCTCAAAGTCTAATATGGCGTGCTTATGTCTCTTAAAACTAACTGACGCCAATCAACTATCAGAACAGCGTTAAACTTACGAAGCCGAGTTTGCATCGTATATTTAAAGATTAGTTAAACAATTGCTGAAATAATTCAATTATTCGAAGGAGTTTTTTTCAATAAAGGGCTTACAAAAACTTAAATCGTTTTTGCTCGCACAAAAACGTGTTGAGTGAACCTAATGTATCGGGCATTAGACGTTGAAACTAAGAACTTAAGTTCGGACATTACGGGCGGGAATGAACAACTTTTATCAGTCCAGATTGGTGATGACACCAATCAAAAATTGTTCTGGGCTGATTCAAAAGACCCAGAGTCGAATTTGGAAAGTGCAAAAAAAGAGATTACTTCTCTGTTGTCTCAAGGGGTAATATTTGCTGGTTATAACATAGGATTTGATGTAACGATGATAAAGAAATTCTTGGGGGTCGAAATACCTAAGTCACAAACTTTGGACCTCTGTCACACATCTAAAATTGAAGCATTCCATAAGATAACAACCGACTGGAGTTTGGAACGTGCATGTGGAAAATATTATGTTGATGTGGACCATAAGCGAAAAATGAAGGAGAAAGCAGAAAAATATAAACGCAGATTAGACATCCAAGAAAAAGCCAAAGCTGATGCTATGGAACTTGTAAAAACTAAGGGAGGGACTTTTGACTGGACATATAACAAAGCTCTTGATAAAGTAGCATTTGGTTATGCTATTTGGGACGCATACCAAGAATTTGTGAAGAGTGGCGGACGAAAGAATACGCTCTTTTACGAATACGCAATTGGCGACGTTATTTCTGAATACAAACTTCTTAAAGCGTTAGGATATTGAACAAATCCAAATGATGCGTGCTTTTTCGATTAGGTCTTTGAGGGCTTGGTTCAGGTTGTGGAATGGGTGAAAGTGCGATAAAAGTGGACGGCTTTTATTCGAGTACAATTCTTTGGTACAGCCATACTAGCTTTGCTTTATCTTCTTCCAATTCTTTGCCCCGCTTGAAATTGCAGCTTTCATAAAAGTTAACGTTGCTTTCATCCGTCTCCACAATTACATAGCGGCATCCAACTTTCTCAGACAGCGTAATCGCAAAGCCTAAACACCAATTGGACAGGTATCGACCTATGCCTTTTCTGCGCCAATTGTTACTAACGGCAAGCCGCCCTATGAGTAAACTTGGATAAAACTTGAGACGAATAGGTTCATTAAACCGCTTATCCATTCTCTTCGCTGGAATGCTTGACATCGCCAACGTCACGTAACCAACAACATCACCTTCATAAAAGAAAAGGTACGTTATCCCGTGTCTCTCTTTCTGATAAAGCTTAGCTTCATCCTCTTTGTGAATAAAATCGTCACAGCCTAACCTGTCATCCTGATCGCATTTAAAACCCGAAAGGTCATCCGTAAACTGCAACTTGCGGTTTGTTATCTTGTCGAAATCTACGTCGGCTGCACGCATAAACTATGGATTAAGCGTTTTTACTTTATAGGATTTTTCTTGTAAAGCTCCAAACACTGCTTCAGATGTTCCTTCTGTCGCCTACTCAACGGCTTCTTGTCTTGCTTGACGAATTTCTCTGCCTCTTTGCCCTCTAAAGTAGGCATGTGTTTGGGCAACATGATGGTTCTCCAACCTATAGTAGTTAGTTAGTAGCGTATAAGCCTTATGTCGCAAGAATAAGCTTTTTCCATTTCACATTTCCATAGCCAGTCTTATATGCCCAATTTGTGAATTAATTGGTAAATTTATTGGTGAATTTCGTTAGGGTTCTTACAGTTGTGTTTGGCTTTTCAAGACTTGTTGAGAACTCCTATGTCAGGCAGCGTGTTCCAACAGGGTTTCTACGGAGGTGACAAGTGCAGAATAAGCCGTTTAGCCTCCGCTGTTCAGTCAGCACCTCACAGGAAAAACATGGAAACCGCAGTTCTCTCAGCGTTTCAAGCTACAAATAAGGGAGGGGGTAGACACCGTGAGCACAACAGTTCCTTTGTGCGCCTGCTCACTTCCTCTTCTTACCGCCCACATCAGCCTCATCATCGTCCCCGCTCAAAAGAAGACGCAGCTCCTTCACCTCGTCCCGCAACATGTTAATCTCGCTCTCCAAAGCGTTAGCCTTCGCATCCGC
>Ga0315554_1002421_pt1 | contig 10761 bp, 10 predicted proteins | sample SalMarSW160370MG_FD_202114 | JGI IMG/M metagenome (GOLD analysis project Ga0315554, IMG submission 202114) | Salt marsh sediment microbial communities from the Plum Island Ecosystem LTER, Massachusetts, United States - Salt Marsh Sediment SW1603-70 ... | reverse complement strand
TTGAATGACCACGTCATGGGCAGTGTATTCGGTGGGCTTGGTTATGGTAAACGTCATGGTTATCACTGTGCTCATTTTTGTGCTTGAAGGGTAAGAGACAGATAAGGCTAGTTCAGGTTTTCCGGTTTCTGTTTCGTTGGAGGAAGGCGAGGGCGTATCTGGTAAGGAGTTATCCGGTAGGGTCGTATCCGGCAAGGAGGACTGAGGCGCCAAAACTTGAGCGAAGAAGTAGAAACTTCCTCCAGCAAGAAACAGGATTCCAATCAAGAAGGCAACCTTAACTGCCAGCATCCCTCGCTTTTTTTCTTCACTGAATGTCTCCTTTATTCTGAAGGCTAAATAGAGAACAACTGCTGAGAAAAAGATGATGAACAAGATTATTGCGAAAACAATTCCTATAACAGATAAGTCTAGAGACATTGAAGTTTACCTCTTTGGTTTCTCCCATTTCATTAATATATTAACCATCTCTTCAGCCAAGGACATCAATCGCACTCCATCAAGAAAAATGTTATAGAACAAAATAAAGGGAATAGCAAGAAAATCTCTCAGTTTGGGAGCTGGATCAAGACTTACGGCGAAGATTCCGATAGCAAATTCGACACCAAAATATGTGATGATCCCAATTAACGACATGAAAGGTTCACCCAAGAAAAATCCTGACAGCAACGCCAGAAGAATTAACGCAGCATTAAAAATCGGCGATACCGTGTCAAACCACAGGTTGGGCACGCCAAACATTCCCAAAAATCCGTGTTTCCGGCTCAGATACATGTCCCGATGCTTATCCAACACTTGCAACATGCCCCGATACCATCTTCGCCTCTGTTTCAGAAAGTCTTCTAAATTCTTAGGCGCATCAGTATAGGATATAGCGTCATCTTCATATTCCACACGGTAACCTGACTTCAGGATTTTCATAGTAATATCAAAGTCCTCTGCAAAAGTGTCGTCAGAAAAGAATCCAACCCGCTCAACAGCTTCTCTTTTAAGCGCTGCTATTGGACCAGGCACAATCATAACACATCCAAGCATGCTCTGAGCCTTTCTAACCAGATTAATTCCAACCGTGTATTCTGTTCCTTGAATTATATTCAACAAACTGGATTCGGGAACCACCTTAACGTTGCCTGCAACAGCTCCAACCCGATTGTCGGCGACAAAGCGACTGGCTATCTTTTGCAGAGAGCACTTCTCAAGCGTAGTATCAGCGTCCACCGTGAGCACGATCTCGCCTTTCGAGAGTTTTATTCCGTTGTTTAACGCGCTTGGTTTTCCTTGGTTTTTTTGGTGAATCACCTTTACTCCTGAAGCCTCGAATCTCCTTGCTTCTTCTAATGTCTTGTCAGTTGATCCGTCGTCGATCACGATAATCTCGTAGTCTGGGTAGTCCAGTTCAATTAGGGATTTGAGACAGCTTTTGATGGTTATTCCTTCATTGAATGCTGGAACAATTATCGAAATTGAGGGAAAAGAGTCTATTGCTTTAGCTTTACCTTTCACGTTATAGCCTGCAGCCAAGAGGAGTTGTATTGTCAATCTGAAAACTGCGATAATTAGCACTCCGTAAAAGAAATAGAGGGTTAAGCTCAAGCCATTTTTTCCTCTCAGTTTTTAATGTTATTGGTAAGGAACTTTCTTAGCAGCATTTCTCAGATTTTTCTTTTGTCCAAGACCTTTCTGAAGGTCCCATGTTTTGGACACTTGTAGAGACCTATATGTAGCTGAAGTCGTTTACCCTTTCTGTCCGGGCGTCCCGCCATCTTCCAAGTTTTTTTTGGCTCAAAAAGCTCATCGCACTCAGGGCATTTAGCTATGCGAGCGTCAATTGCCATGTAATACATTCGATTCCTAACGACTTTCATTCTGATGCTTCCCCGCCTCACCAGATCATGGAGGAGGGTTGTGAAGTCTGCTATGGCGAAGGTTGACATCCTGCTTATCTCTGGGGTGCTGAAGTCCGTGTGGTAGTGGATTCCACCCATTATCTCTTGAGATGTGAACGCTCCCTCTTTCCGTTCCTTAAGAAAGGCGAGTATCTCATCTTCTACTTTGCTGTGGAGTTTTCCTCCCTCAAACTTCTGTTTTGTTATGGGCATAGAGTCTCGCCGTCATATTTGGCGTTTGATAACTTTTTGTTCCTAATTCGAGTTTTTGTTTGTGAAGGTTGTGGTGAACATGAGCGACCCTAAGCGCTCTTCCCAATCTTCATGCACATTAATAATTGGCTAATGAATTAAGTCTTATGGCTTAATAATTGAGATTACACGTAAGAGCGGACCTAAAACCCACATAACAACCCGATTCTGGTTTGCATATATTCTGCACACAAACTAGGCTAATTTTATCTTAGCTGGAACCGCAAAAGATAAAATAGACGAGGCTGCTCTATACGAACCTGCGAGGGCAAGGAAGATGCCTGTAGAAATCTTTGACGTTGACGAATTCATAGAGATTGCGAAGCGGGCAGAATACTGCAACATTAAGCGGCTTGAACGAGAAGTTAAACTGAAACTTCGAACCCCCAAAAAACTGTTCACCCTAAAAGTTAACCCCACAAAAGCCGAAGAAATAGTCAAAAAACTAAGCTGCGAAATACGCGAAATCTAGTACGACTTGACAAAAAACGCATCTGCTTTCAATTTCTTTTCCTGATGCACGCTCGAATGTACTGTTTTTCTATCATAAATTATTGAAGAAATTTTTTACCCATTTTTTGACTTCTCCCGTTTCAAGACTTGGATGCCTATCCAAGCACTTTGTTAAAGTCGGGAGTTCTTTAATAGAGTCTAAAGCAAAGTTAAGTTTCTGGTCTTCAATTAGTTGTCCCAAGAGTTTGAAATCGAAATTATCAGTTAACAAGCATCGATCTGGCTTGGGGTTTAAAAGGGCTATCAAATCAGAACCATCTTTCTCCGCTTTAGTTTGCATCCATTCCCGCCGTTCTCTATTCATAACAGCACCTTTTGTTCTCAAATCAAAAGATCTATCCCTAAAGGCTTTCAGCTTATACAAGAAGAGCAGCGATTTTCGAGGCACATAAGCAACCGCATCTTTGTTGAACTCCACTTTTTTCACGTAATTCGTATTACCGCATAACACATATGGTAACTTTGAGTTAGGTGCTTCGTGGAAGCTCCCCGCATCAGCTTCGTAACTGCATACATCTATTTCGACATATCCATAGAACCTGTTTTCCTTAGTTATGGGTTTCCTATTAGGTGATCTCAATTCCTAAACCTAGTGAATGAACCTCTTCGTAACCATGGGTTCTCTCATATCGTACAATAAAATCTAAGAAGTTCCCGCTCATACTAGGTCCTACAAGGTCAATGTCAACGGAACCGAAATACGAATTGTAGACAAAAACAGCCCAACCGCCAATTAGAACAGGAATAAAGCTTCGTTGAGAAAACCATTCAAGAACCGCAGTCAATTCTTTGAATGATTCTTTAGATAAGATTTCAAAGCTTGCCATCGCGAATTACCTCCAAAAACTTCATTGCACCGTCCCTTCCGATACCACTGCAGAAAAGATCAATAACAACTTGAATTGGTGAGCATACTGAAAATTCATCTATTATTTTTGTTTCGTTAAGAATGTCCTGTTGATCTGGATGTAAAAGACTTAAAGTGATTGGGCCTAGGCCATGGGGAAGGAATTTCTTAATTTGTTGGTCAGATACATAAACGTGAATCTCAGGAAAAGCAATGTAGTATTCATAAAACCTTTTCAATCCACTAAACACTGTTAAACCATACTTCACTTTCCGTTCTTTACAAATCCTTTTCAGCAACTCTTCTCCTTCTACAATTGACGAAACTTCCAATTGAAAAGAATCTTTTACAAGTTTGCTTATTGGACGCTCGTGAGCAATAATCTCCAAAAGTTGAAGTGGGTCTTTCAGTTCACACCGTCGCCAACCTTTCGACACTATCCCACGATCATACAAGAAATTGACGACATCATTTGTCCATCCATAAGCAACTCTGGTTTCACGAGAGATCTCCAATATATTTGTCTTTTTATGTCCAAACAAGTGTTTGATCACCTTATAGGCTTTAGGCGAAGTCAACTTCATTATATCTCACTTCCAAAGGTTTTTCCATTATAAACAAAAAGAGGATAAATTATATAATAGTATCGGTAAATGCCGATAGTATCGGTAAATACCGATAGTAAATTTTTAATCACATGCTGAAAAAAATACACAGCTTTTAACTCAGAAGACCCTCTAAGCCACATTATAAAAAAAGCTTTAAAATCTGTCTAAAACCAAAAAAGGAAAGCATCACACTCATGAGTTCTTTAATTCGTTACTTGGGTGTAAAACTTGATTCTGTGGGGACATATCGATTTTTGAATTATATTTGGGTCCGCAGTAAAGAGTATATCTTCTCTAGAGACTCGAAGAAGTTAGGAGTTCCAATGTCAGCACAAAGGCTTTCAAAAAAAGAGTTTCAGACGTTTTTACATGCGTTATTTGAGAATGACAGCCTGAAAATGAAATATCAAAATCCTGATGCTTGGAGAGGATATTAACTCATCAAATGAATACTCCACGCTAATTCTAACGAAACGCGATTTCCCAAAAATGTGGAAGGCACCAACGTTTCCGTCCGGAGGCAGAATCCGCGAAAACTAACCTACTTCTCTGCGGTTGACGTTTTGATCTCAAGAATCGTGTTTAAAGTTCATTAGTTTGAGTTATCGTCCTTTTTGTGCCATGAAACTGTCCAGTCTATCGAAGGTTCTTTCAAGGGTTTCTATGGGCGGCAAGAATACTCCTCTGAAGTGTCCGGAACCGTATGCTGCTCCGAATCCTGAGCCGTGAACAAAGACGATACCCGTATTCTCCAGTAGATCACGAACAAAAGCCATATCGTTTACCCACCTTGAACCAATTCCGTCAACTTTAGGGAAGAAATAGAAAGCGCCCTTGGGTTCTGCACAGCTGATTCCATCGATCTCGTTGAGGCGCTTATGCGAGTAATCTCTCCTTTCCCGCAGCTTTTTCACCATGCGAGATATGTGATTTTGGGGTCCCCTCAAGGCTTCTACAGCTGCTTTCTGAACAGGAGTGTTAGCGGAAAGCCGTATTCTCGCCTCTTTTGTGACATGCTCCCGCAGTTCCTCCAACATTTCTTCATCCTGTCCAGTAAAGTACACGTAACCTAGCCTCCATCCTGTCATCAAATAGACTTTAGAGAAGCCGTTAAGCCCGATAACAGGCACATCCTTGGCTACATTAGCTGTGCTCACAGGCTCGTCATATGCGATCTGGTCATAAATCTCATCTGATATCACAGGGATGTTATATTCTCCCGCCAGATCAGCCATTGCCTTGACAATCTTCTTGTCGTAGAGGGCTCCGCAGGGGTTGTTAGGGTTTATAATCACTATTGCCCTTGTTGAGTCATTTACTTTAGATCTGACATCATCCAGATTAGGCTGCCATCCATTCTCTTCAGAAGTTCTGTACTGAACAGCTTTGCCCCCAAAGAATTCTGTGTATGAAATGTAAGGTGGATAAGCGGGTCCCGGCACCATTATCTCTGACCCATTATCAACTAAGGCACCCAGAACCATCTGAATCCCCTCAGAAACGCCGTTAGAGATTATTACATTCTCGGGCAAAACGTCGATGTCACCAACTCTTTTCTCCTTCTCGCAGATAGCCTCTCTCAACTCCAGAATGCCCTCTGAAGGAGAATACGCGTTGAAGCCCTCCTTCACTGCCTGAATTAATGTCGCTTTGATGTTTTCGGGGGTTGCGAAGTCAAACAGCAATGGGTCTCCAATGTTAAGGTATATTACATCTCTTCCTTTCTTTTCCAGTTCTCTGGCGTGCCCTACCACATCGCGGATAGCATACTCAAGATTCTGCACTCTTTCTGTGATATTCAACGTTTATGACCACAACAGGATTGCTGTTCTACCATAAAATGCTTTCATTTTATTTTTGCTGCACAATCATGACAACAATTATAGTGACCACAGACTTGCTTCATTTCCTTTAAACTGTGAAGGCGTCTCCTGCCTTTGGCGCTACAGCTTCAAGTCCAACTTCGGTTTTTATCCATTCAGCAAACATTTCACAGTTTTCTTCTTCTCCATGCACCACATAAACGGTCGGGTTTCCTTTCAGGTCCTTAACTGCATCTTTAAGCTCGTTAGCTCCGCTGTGAGATGAGAAATCGAAACGCTTAACCTGAGCCTTCACAGTCTGCACTTTCCCATCAATAACACATTTTCCCTCGTCAAGCAACTCCCGTCCTGGGGTTCCAGGAATCTGGTAACCTACAAGGAAAACACCGTTCTTGCTCTTTTTTCCAACCTTCTGGATGTAAAACGCAGCTGGTCCTCCCTTCAGCATCCCTGCCGGAGATATTATTGCCCCAGACCTCTTGGCTATTTTTCTGCGGTCCTTATATCCCTCTACCCAAGCTGCGGAGTGAAGAGCTTTCATGAACAAGTCAGGATCGCGCATATAGGATGAGTGATTCAGCATTATACGGTTAACCTCACGAGCCATACCGTCCATGGCAACGGGATACTCGAAATGGTTGGCGGCTAGGACACAGGCGATTTCTTGTGAGCGCCCTACGCTGAACGCTGGAATCAGGGCTGTTCCTCCGTTTTCCACGATTCCGTTGACGTGTTCCATGAATTCTTTTTCTATCTCTTTTCTGTCGGGATGAACCTCGTTGGCGTAGGTGCTCTCTATGATTATGGCGTCAAGGTTGCCGTAGTCTCTGTCTGCGCCAGAGAGAAGCTGGGTGTCCTCAGAGTTATAGTCGCCTGTGTAAACCATTCTTTTTCCATCCGCCTCTACCAAAACTTGAGCGCCTCCGGGTAGATGCCCAGAATTCAGAAGCTGAAATTTCATGTCTCCGACGGTTTTTTCTTTTCTGAAGTCAAGGTGGACACTGCTTCTCAGCATGGTTTGCAACTCTAGGTACTCGAAGGAGAGGTAGTAACCTGACAAGCGTATAAAGTCAGAGATCAGTGGCTTGGCTAAATCAAATGTTAGTTGTGTTCCGTACACGGGTTTCTTCTCTTGAATGTGAAAGAGAGGGATACCCCCTGAATGATCTAAGTGGCTGTGCGTTAGAACTATTGCATCCACCTCTTTGGGTGGAATGTGCATGGGAAAACCGGGTTCATCATCTAGCATAACGCCATAGTCAAGGAGCAACTGATTCTTTTCAGATTTAACTGCAATCGCTGCCCTCCCAACTTCTCTTGCACTTCCAAGAAATCTGATTTTCATCGGGATTATTTTCATCCTCCGTTATGTACTGTTAAATGAAATATTAACTGGTTTAGTGACAAGCTAGCATTTAAACAGTAACTTTTTTCATAGAATTTTATCGCTATACGTCAGTTTCGGAAGGAAGGTTAAAACAGGTTTTATGGTGACATTACTGCTTCGCGGGTTGCAGCTGCAAGATGTTTTATAGTGTTTTTTGCCCATGGGTCTCTTTCTCGTAATGTTGTGAAAAGAGCCTTCTTCTTTTTGCAAGCCCGTCTACAGGCTGCCGTGATCTTTCCCATCCAAACTTTTGGGTCTCGAAGAAGGATAACCTTGTCATAATTTGTGTTCTTGATGTAGTTTGCCGCCTGTTTCGCTACGTACATTACTGTTTCAGCGTCAAAGGGAGACGCAATTTCATTTTGCGACAGAGGATAAACATCATCGAGTTCAGTGGGTATTACGCCAAAGGGAGCTGCATAAGTACAAACGTGAACCAAATCAACTGTGTCACCTAAACTCTGCTGCATCTCCTTCATGACCGTTTCATGCTCTTTTGAATTATGGAAAGGTTTCGTTCGAGTTTGCGGCAACAGAAGGAGAATCTTGGCTTTTGGTGGCGGAGAATATCTGTCAAGAAGCCTTTTTCTGTAGCGGACAACCTCGGGACGGGCTAGTCCCAATGAACTGAAGAAGAAGATGCCGCTCCGTTTCGTCACGGGACTCTGCTTTTCCAGATATTCACTGTATTTTCCCAATTTTTTTACTGCTTGAAGAAGCGCCGGGTGCCCGTGAGCCCTCATTTCCAAGTGTTCCCAGAGGCGTCCCTCAGTTATAGCCTGTTTTATTCGCCTCAACTCGCAGAAACTAACGTGAAGGTTATGCTCTGCAAGCAACTTTTGTCTCTCTTCTTTTGGTAGGGCTTTCACATTTTCTGGGTCTGTTTTGTTGCATACTGGGCATGAGCATGGAAGATATTCCAGTTCGCTGAGCTTTGTGGTGCCCGACTCTGTTAGGTAACGGTCTTCCCGAGCGAATAGGGCGTATGCGGCGGAATCGAATAAGTCGCATCCTAGGGCTACTGCCAAAGCAAACATGAAGGGGTGACCGGCGCCGAAAAGGTGAAGGGGACGGTTTGCAGGCAGATTCATTTTGGCTGTGACTATCATGTCAACGAGGGTGTCAAACTTGTACTGCTCAATTACTGGGGTTGGACTGCCTAAAGCGTGAACCTGAAAGGGTAGTTTCGCCATTTCCTTTGCGGATTTGGCAACGAGATCGAGATATTGTCCGCCCTGAACTGGACCAACCCATGCGATGTCGTCGCGGATTTTTGTTTTCTCCAATTCTTTTGCTCGTTTGATGGTCTCGTTTACAGTGTGTCTTGCATATTTTTTTGAGACCCCCCATCCTGTGGGGATGTCCAGTATGGTGGCGATGTCTGTGTCTATAGTCTCTTGGAAGTGCACGATTTCTTTGGGGCTGGTTTCTACGCCTTTGTAGATGAGAAGCTGGTAAGCGCCGGAGTCAGTCATGATTACGCCATTGAAGTTCAAGAAGTCATGTAATCCCTTTTCGGCAGCGGCTTCTTTGAAGTTCTTTTGTATTATGTAGGCGTTTGTTATGAGGGCTCTGCAACCAAACTCTTCCTCTAACTTTTTGGGAAGGACTGTTTGAATGTTAGGATTTATTACTGGCAGCAGTAGCGGCGTCTCTACGACTCCGCTCTTGGTTTCGAATCTGCCTATTCGCGCCATCAAATCTCTATCTACTATCTCAAATGACATTGAGGAACCGCCAGGACACAGTTGTATTGGAACTTGTCTGTTTGGCGACATATTTATATGATTTTATGGTGAAAACAGAATGTGAGTTTACTGAAGGAACATGCTTTTTCCGGCATTTTATGTTGCGGTTAATGTTTGGTTTCCCTGTATGTTGGCAGTCTGATGATGTGTATGCTTACTGCGATTGCTATAGCGAACAAAATCAATTGAACTATCCAGATGTTCACTATAAAAAACGCTGAGTAACTTATTGTTATCCACAAAGCAGCTAATGCAATAATCTTTGTTTTGATTGGGATGCCTTTTCCCTCTTTGTATCTTCTGATGTAGCTTCCGAAATACTTGTTAGTTAGAACCCATTTGGTCATCCGTTTAGAGCTTCTGCAGTAGCAAGCCAAAGCAAGCAACAAGAGAGGCGTGGTTGGCAAAATAGGTAACACTATTCCGATAGTTCCAATTGCAAGAGAAACTGTGCCGGCAACAAAAAAGAGTGCCCGAACAAGTTTTTGGCGAGTGTTAGTTTCTTTGGTTAATTCAGTTTCTTGTTGCATAGTCATAGCGAATAGGGGTAATGCTATAAAACTTTTTGCTCATTACGGTAAAAAAATATGAATTATTTGCGAAATTCGTGAAATCAGATTGGTGTAGCTGTCTTATAGGTCAAATGAGGTTTTAAGCTTTATGAGACGGGTGGTTGCGGAGAGCGACACTTCTCTAACACCCGGTATCATTTCCACTCTTTTTCTGAGGTCGCTTAGGTGCCCCAAATCGTGTGCATGAACTACAGCTACAATGTCATATTCTCCAGTATTCTGGAAGACATGGTAGGTTTCGGTTAAGTCACTTATCTGTTCTGAAGCTTTTTCGAAATGATCAGGAGTTACCTTAACCATCAGTATACCAGTCGTGGAGAACCCAATTTTTTTGGGATCAAGTAAGACAGCGAATTTGTTGATGACACCATTATAGATTAAATTTTTAACCCTGTATCTTACCGTAGCCTCGCTGATTCCCAATTCATTGGCGATATACGTGTAAGAAGCTCTTGAATTTCCTTGAAGTATGTTCAATATTTTTCTGTCTTTACTGTCCAACTGGATAACCACAAAGATCACACTAGAACATTAATTAAAAAACATATATCACTATCGCACGGACCATTTTTATTAACGTTCAACTTTTTACACAATACTTGTTAGTTTAAAAAACTAACGAAACAATTATTACACCCAATTTTCGATAACCAAAGAGAACCAAAAATGATGCCTGAAAAATACGGTTTTCCCAAGGAATATCAAATTTATGTAACGCCAATTCAGGAACTAACCAAAAAAATTACTGAAGAGGACAAAAAAGTTCTAAAAGACCCCCAGAAACTGACTGCCAACATAATTCGATATGATGGCATGGTTTCCTTGAACATTAGTAAAGAATACATTCAAAAAAGGGGATTTAATGAATTCAAAGCCATCAGAGAAATCCTCCAAAACTCTTTAGATGAAACTGAATTGTCAACGGGTAACCCTGACGTGACAATCAAAACTGACGAAATCGGAACATGGATAATTGACAACGGAAGAGGGCTGGATGGCAATGCGTTCATCATTGGCAGTTCAGAAAAGAAATGTTGGATGAGAGGTTACTATGGTGAAGGTTTAAAGTTGGCTATTGGATTTTTCCTTCTAAAAGGATACGGGGTTTATATTTTTTCCAACAAA
>Ga0315554_1002420_pt1 | contig 10763 bp, 4 predicted proteins | sample SalMarSW160370MG_FD_202114 | JGI IMG/M metagenome (GOLD analysis project Ga0315554, IMG submission 202114) | Salt marsh sediment microbial communities from the Plum Island Ecosystem LTER, Massachusetts, United States - Salt Marsh Sediment SW1603-70 ... | reverse complement strand
ACCTTGCGCAGGCGCTCGGCGACGTACTCGATCACCAGCTCGTCCGTGTCGAGCAAAGTGCCGTCCAGGTCGAACAGGATCGCGCGTACATCACGGTCTACAACGCGCTCGGGAAAGGGCGGCGGCTCGGGAAAGGGCTCCATATCGAGCAGCTTGCGATAGATGTAGCCCACCACGACGCGCAGCGTCGAGATCGTCGGTGCTGCCAGCAGCGCGCCGAGGATGCCCCACAGCGTGGCGCCTGCCAGCACGCCCACGATCACTACCAGCGGATGGAGTTCGAGCGACGCACCGAGGATGCGCGGCACGAGGAGGTTATTCTCCAACTGCTGGATCAGGACGTAGGCCCCCGCGACGACGACCGCAGCCCAGAAATGGGTCAGCGGCAGGCTGGCTGCTCCCTCAAAGAGCGCCAACAGGACGGCGGGTATAGCGGAGAGGATAGGCCCTAGGCCAGGGACGATCTCCAGCACGCCTGCGACAATGCCCAGGGCGATGGCAAAGCGCACGCCGAGCGCGGCCATCGCGATCGCCGTCACTGTGCCCACGCTGAGGGAGAGCAGCAACTGCCCGCGCACGAACGCGTTCCAGGTCGCGTTGATCTGCTGCAGCAGCTTTGCTGCTTCCTCGCGGTGTGATGGCGGGGCGAGCCGGACTAGCGCCGGGCCGATCTGCTCGGCATCCACCATCAGGTAGAACGCTACCACGGCCATGAACAAGAACGACGTCACCGCCGAACCCAACGCTCTCAACACCGAAAAGAACCCGCCGGCGACGGGCGAGATCCCCTGCTGGATCAGGGTGATGATCCGGTCGAGATTGATGGCAGGAAGTTCGAGGGCCGGGAGAGGAATGGCGCGTCCCAAGATTGTGATCTGCTGCGTCTGATCCAGCCAGGCGAGGGCACTGTTGATGATGCTGTTCAGGCTGTTGACCAGATCGCTCACGTTATTAACGACGGTCGGGATCAGGACGGCCGGCGCGGCCGCAAGCAAGCCCAGCCCGATCAGGTAGATCAGCAGCGCGCCCAGCCCGCGCGGAAGGTGAAGGCGTCTCTTTAGCCAGCCCACCACCGGGGCCACGATATAGGCAAATAGCGAGGCGAGCACCAGCGGCGCGAGCACGGTGCGCACGCCATAGAGCACGAACGCGATCAGGCTGATCAGCACCAGGGCCATCAGCAGCTTTGTGGTTTGTCCCCACCGAGACGAAGGTCCCCTCTGCTCCATCATTCCTCTCTACTGCAGGTTGGACGACGCCGCACCCATAGTATAGCATATCTTGCTCCCCTCCGGCGACGGGATAGGTTGGATTGGGTTGGGGAAAAGTGGGTAGATCGGGATTCCGTTGGGGAAAGATCACTTTGCGAACGCCTGGCCCAGGAAGACCGGGGCTCCAGGCACCGCACGGAATCCAAGGAGAGGGCAGGCTGCCAACGGGTCGGGGCCTCGTTTCTATACCTGGCGGCGTCGGTCTCAGGCACAAGCGGGGTCGCTACCAGAGCCAAGTGCGGAGGATCAAGGGAGCTGGAACGTGTGCGCTACATGTCCTCTCCTTCCAGCGCATAGGCGACCACCCGCTCCCAGTCGTTTTCCGCCAGCGACCGCCCTTCCTCCCAGGCCGCGGCGAACGTCTTCTCGTCCAGCTCGGCGCGCACCGCGGACGCGATAGCTTCGCGGTCTGCGTCGAAGGACCTCCGAGAATCCGTCCTACGGACGCGCATGAGCACACCCGCGGCCCCCAACAGCCGTGCCGCCCGCTGGGCCTGCCCGCGCATTCCGGCCACGCCTGCCAGCCCCGCCAAGCACCAGGCGGTGTCTTGCTCGCCTCCGACCTCGCCTCCGGCCTTTCGGATGAGCCCTAGGCCTTCCGTCAGGAGCTCGCTTGCCCGCTGCGAGTTGCCCTCGGCAAGGGACGCGAAACCCAGACTGTAGAGAACCTGTGCGACAAAGAGCCTATCACCCCCTCTCTGCGTGATCTCGAGGCTCTCTTCCCAGGACGCCCTGGCCAGCTCGCGATCGCCACCCGCATACCATAGCCTCCCCATTTCGAGGAGCGCATACGCTTCGTCTACCCCCCTCCCCGCTTCCCGGTACAGCGCCCGGGCGCGCTCGATCGCCAATCGCGCTGCGAAGGGATCCCCTTGATCCAGTGCCACCCGGCCCAGAGAGCCGGTCGCGTGAGCCATCATGTAAGCACTCCCCGTCTCCCGGGCCCGAGCCAGGCTCTCTTCAAGGACTGCAACGGCGCGCCTATAGTCACCGCCGATCCTGTACACCTCCGCCAACTGGTGAAGTGCCACGGCTAGGTCGTACTGGTTCCTCGTGCGGCGGCACAGAGCCACACTCTCCTCCGCGAGGAGGCGCGCCTCGGCAAGCTTTCCCCGCCGCATGGTGTTGAGCACCAGGTACGGCAGGGCCCGGGACAGGCCACGCTCGTCCCCCAATGCGCGCCATTGGCGCACGCTTGCCTCCAACAGGGACTGAGGCACAGCCACCTCCGTCCATGGTTCCAGCCAACTGGCAACCATCAGCGCCTTGGCGTGGACCGGGTTCGCCTCGCGGCCAAGAGAGCGGCATTTGGCCAGCGCTCGGGCCAGCCAGCCGCGCCCTTCACTAAAGTGGCAACGTGCGTACCAGAACTCCCCCAGGGCCCCCGCCAAACGTGGACCCGTGTCACCGGGCCGGTCCATCGACCACGACAGTGCGGCCCGCAGGTTGTCGTGCGCTCTCGCCAACCACTGGACCCACGCCCCCGCCTCCGGCCCGCACAGCCCCTCCTCGCCCGCCTCGGCCAGCGCCAGGTATGTTCGCACGTGCCGCTCCCGGGCCGCCGCCTCCTCTCCCCTTTCCGCGAGCCGCTCCAGGGCGTACTCGCGCACCACCTCCAGCATCCGGAAGCGCGGCTCGGGTACCCTCCCGGTGACGTGGAGCAAGCTCTGCTCCACCAGCGACTCCAGCCCGTCCAGCACCGGGACTCCGGAGGGCAGCACGACCACCGCCTCCGCCGCCTCCAGCGTAAACTCGCCCGCGAACACGCCCAGCTGTGAGAACAGGGCGCGCTCGTCCTCCGCCAGCAGGTCGTGGCTCCACGCGATCGTCGCCCGGATCGTGCGCTGCCGGGCCGGCACGTCCCGCACCCCTCCGGTCAGGAACGCCAGCCCGTGTGCCAAGCGCGACACGATCGCCCCCGGGGAGAGCAGCCGCACCCGCGCCGCCGCCAGCTCCACCGCCAGCGGCAGCCCATCCAGCCGGGCACAGATCTCGGCTACCGCCGGAGCCACCTCCTCGGTCAAGCAAAAGTCCGGCCGCACCTTTCCCGCCCGCTGCACAAAGAGCCGCACCCCCTCCACCTGCGCCAGCCACTCCAACGGCGGCAGGTCCTCAGGGCCAGGCACGGCCATCGGAGGCACCAGGTACTCGAACTCCCCGGAGAGGCGCAGCGGCGTCCGGCTCGTGGCCAGTATCACGAGGTTAGGCGCCGCGGCCAGCAGCTCGCCCACTTCCCGCGCCGCCGCGATCACCTGCTCAAAGTTGTCCAGCAGCAACACTAGCCGTCGCTGCCCCAATGCATACTTGACCGTCTCCAGCAGCGGCTCGCCGCCCGATTCGATCACACCCAGCGTCTTGGCGATGGTGGGCACCACCAGCCCGGGGTCGCGTACCGGCGCCAGGTCCACGAAAACCACCCCATCTGGGTACTCGGACAGCATCCCAGAGGCGACCTGCAGCGCCAGGCGCGTTTTGCCCGCGCCCCCGGCGCCGGTCAGCGTCAACATGCGCACCTCGGGGCGGCGCAGTAGCTCACTCACCTCGGCCAGCTGCGCCTCGCGCCCGATAAAGGGCGTGGGCTGCGCAGGCAGGTTGTGTCTGTGGTCTTGGGCCTGCGAGGGAGAACGGCGTTCGGGCACGGGCTCTGTGGGGATGTGCTCAGCGAGCGGGCGCCCTGCGGGCGAAGGACCCTCCCGTCCCTCTACGATCGCCCGGTAGAGCCGCGTCGTCTCCTCGCACGGGCATGTGCCTAGCTCCGCCTCCAGCACCCGCGCACATTCCTCATACTGACGCAGCGCCGCCGCCCGCTGCCCCGAGCGAGCGTACGACCGCATCAGGTAATAGTGCGCCGGTTCGTGCAGCGGATCGAGCGCGGCCCAGCGCCGCGCATACGGCACCGCCGACGCGTACGCCCCGCGCTGGCTGTGACCGCGCACCAGCCGCTCTAGCGCAGAGGCCATCTCCTGGCGCAGGCTCTCGCTCTGGAAGAACTGCCAGTCGTCATAGGCCACGCTGTCGCGCAGGCTGAACCCGGCGAGGAAATCCCCCCGGTACAGCTCCGCCGCCTCGCTCAGCCCCTCCAGGCACTGGGCACAGACCTCGTCTGGTCCATGCCCGTGCTTGCGCCAGCCAGCCAGCAGGGCGCGAAAGGCACGCACGTCCAGCCACAGATCGCCGTCTGGGTTCAGGCCGACACGCTCGCGATCCGTATCCAACCACTCTGTGCCCAGCGCGCTCCGCAGCAGCGATAGGTTGCGGCGCAGGTTGGCGCGCGCCCGGCTGGGCTCGAGTTCCGGCCACAGCAAGGTGACCAGCGCCTCCCGGGTGTGCGCTTCGCCGGTGAGTGCCAGGCATGCGATGAGGGCCACGTTCTTGCGCGCGCCTAGGTCGAGCGCTTCCCCGTCGCGCTCGACACGTGGCGGGCCGAGCAGGCACAGCGCCAATCTGGACATCGGAAGACCTCTTGCGCCTACAGGGGTGCACGGCGGGAGCCGTCGCATCAAGACGTTGACGAGGGATTTCCGGGACAGGGCGACAGAGGCAGATGCTGCGCACCCACGCCACTCCTTCTGCTGTCTATTATACCGCCAGACGCGAGGACAAGCAATACGATCGCCGAGCGACCGCAGGGCTGCTGCATTGTCCTTGCGAGCCGGTGCCACGTCTTGTCATTGCGAGGCGCGTGCTTTCCGCGCCGAAGCAATCCCCAAGGCACATACGGAGACCAAGATCGACCTCCTTGACGCACGGTGGAGATTGCGCGGACGAAGCGTCCGACGCTTCGCTCGCAATGACGCCGTCAGAGGGTGATGCAACACCCCGGCTGAAGGCGTTGGTGGGTACCGGCTTGCCGGGCGAAGGACCGGCAAGCCCATGCCGGCTAAAGCCACTACTACGAACGCCAAGATCGCTTTTCGGAACGCTTTTGCGAACGCTTGGCCGAATGGTCGACGAACGATCACCGGGTATCCTGCAAGTGATAGAGGCCGGCAACCAAAGCGCACGGACGTGCGAGAGGAATCCAAACAATGTACGGCACATTTGTGAGCAGAATCGAGGTCTACACCATACGGGCCAAAGAAGGCGAGCGTCTGGCCCAGGAGCACGGGCGACTGAGGCGCTTACGGAGCGCATGGGTCTTTCTGACCGTGCTGCTCCTGGCCGCGGGAAGCGGATCCCAGCCGCGCGTTCCTGCCCAGCATCCACACCTGTTGACGCCAGTCCCTTCTGCGCTCCTGGCCTTGGGTTCGCTCGTGGAGGCGGACGTATGGGCGAACCGAGAGAACGACCTGCGGGCGTTGCCGGCAGCAATGGTTCACCTGCAGCACCAAAGCGTGGCCCTGGGACGGGATGGCAGGCCGATCCTAGATTTGGCGGAGGGCCTGGGTACGGTGGTAGGGCAGCACACGATCCTGACACACGGGCATTACCGCTCCTTTCACGATCCGGCATATGTCCACGAGGCCATGGTCATCGCCCTGCAGAGCACCGCTATTTCTGCATCAGTGGATATGAGCTCGATGGACGTGCTGTATGCGGATGCGGGGACCACCTTGCTCGTCCTCCCGGAGTGGATGCATCTGCCCGAAGCCGTTTCCTTGGGCGACCCGGCCCAGCTCTCTGCAGGCGACCCCGTCTCTGTGATGCACTGGGACGGTGCCCGTGGGCAGTTTGCACTCCTAGAGACGGCGATATCCAGCGTGAAGGGCGGTCTGGCCAGGATCGAGGATCCAGGAAATGCGCTCGAACCTGGCGATTCCGGGGGAGCGGTGTACAACGTCCACGGCGAGCTGGTCGGCAACGTTTGGTCGATCGGGATGTTGGGTGCAGGTCAGCGTTTACCGTGGTCCGAGGTAGCCCTTCTGCCCACGGGTCTAGGAGAGTATGTACAATGACGGGAGCTGGGGTCCCGCCAAGCCCCGGGACCCCAGCAAGTGCTTCGCGACGACAGGCTCTCTGAGCCTGAGACAACCTGACCTCCGACTGGCTGCGCAGGAAGGTCAGGCTGTCCTCACGCGCCCTCGACGAGCAATGGTGATCCCTCTCTTCGGGCAGCAGGTTCTGGGCCTGGGAGCCCGCTGTTTTGCTACCCCGGCAGGTAGTCGATCGCCCAGGCCACGTCCAGCTCCTGCAGCTTGGCCGGCGTCGGCACGCCGGTCTCTGGGTCCCAGCCGGCCATGGCATAGTAGGTATGCATCGCCTCGCGCAGCGCGTCGGGATCGATACCGCCTTCTTCCAGGGCGCCGCTGGTCGTCGGGCCAAAGCTGCGCGGGCACAAAGTGTCGTCCTCCGGGGTGAACCCCTCGCGTGCGTTGAACACGCGGGCCAGCGTCCACGCCCGCTCGCCGACCTTGAACAGCTCGTGGTCGGTCACGTTCCAGCCCGTCGCCGCCTTGACCATCTCTGCCAGGTCGGTCAGGTCCCAGCCCGTGAACAGGCAGATCGGCACGCAGTTGCCCACGATCTCGCGGATGGAGTGGTAGAGGCTGGCCCGCACCTTCTCCGGCCCCAGGCTCTCCAGCTCGACCGTCTCTAGCACGCCCAGGCTGCGCAGGTTCTTGTTCTGCAGGAACCCCTCTTCGTCCGCGTTCATCAGTCCCGGGTCGTGCAGCGAGTGGCAGTGATCCGCCCCCGTCGGCGAGACGGCATAGCCGATCGCCAGGCCGCGCTTGTAGCGCGGCTCGTGCATGGGCTGCGCCTGTCCCTTGGCGTGTACGGCGAACCGCTCCGCGCCGCCGCCGATCTCTGCGGCGGCAGGCAGCAGGCCCTTGGCCAGCAGGTCGCCCAGCCCCTCGCGCCGCCCGATCTTGTCTACCATCTGCACCATCGCATCGGCGTTGCCAAAGCGCAGGTCGATGCCGTCCGTGTCTTCCAACGTCAGCAGCCCGTTCTCAAAGCACTCCATGGCAAAGGCGATGGTCACCCCCGCGCCGATCGTATCCAGCGAGTGGGCGTTACACAGCGCGCTGCCCTGCGAGACGGCCACGACGTCGCCCACCCCGCAGGCCGAGCCCAGCGAACCGATCGTCTCGTACTCGGGCCCGCCATAGTCGGGGTCCAGGTCGTAGGGTTCGGTCGCCTTCACCACCTTCTTGCAGCGCACGGCGCACGCCCAGCAGCCCTCCATCCCGGTCCCGATCTTGTCCATGATGAACTCGAGCCCGCTGATCTCGGGAAACTCGCCGTCGCGAAAGTTGCGGATCGGCATGTTACCCGACACGATCCCGCCCTGCAGCTCGCCGCCGCCGGTGCCCCACTTGTGCAGGCCCTCGGCGCGCGTCCCTTCGCGCACCTCTGCTGCCGCGCGGCGTGCCATCTCGTGCAGCACCTCCGGGTCAGCGCCTTCCAGGTTCGCCGTACCGAGCGCGGCCACCGCCTTGAGCTTCTTTGAGCCCATCACCGCACCCATGCCCGTCCGCCCGGCAGCGTCCTTGAGCCCGTTCATCACGCATGCGTACTGCACCATGTTCTCGCCGCCGGGGCCGATCATGGCCAGCTCGGCCCGTGGCTCGCCCAGTTCGTCGCGCAGCGCCTGCTCGGTCTCTTTCGTCGTCTTGCCCCATAGGTGCGCCGCATCGCGGATCTCGCATTCGCCGTCCTTGACCCACAGGTAGACCGGCTCCGCTGACGCGCCCTCGACGATCAGTGCATCGAACCCGGCGCGCTTGAACTGCGCGCCCCAGCCGCCGCCGACCTCGGCTGCGCCGAACCCGCCCGTGATCGGCGATTTGGCCCCGACTGCGTTGCGCGAGGCGCCCGAGATCGCCAGCCCGGTCAGCACGCCAGGCGCAAAGACCAGCACGTTCTCTGGCCCTAGCGGATCGGCGCCCGGCGGCACCTCGCGCAGCAGAGCGTCGGCGATGATGTTCCACCCGCCCATGTAGCGCCGCAGGTAGATCGGCCCTGGCTCCTCGACGCGGATCGTCCGATCGGTCAGGTTGACCCGCAGGATCTTGTTGTGGTAGGACTTGGCCACGTTATCCTCCCTCTACGCCACTCGACTCAATAGATCTGTTCCTCTGCTACTCGATATACCCCAGGTAATCCTCCTGGAAATCGAGCATGGTGTCGACCAGCTCTTCCATCCCCTCGTAGCGGTCCACGATCGGGTCGACCAGCAGCGCCTGCAGCACCACCTGCCGCGAGCCACTCAGCACTGCTTCTGCCGTCATGTCGTGGACGGCGACCTGGTTGTACAGCAGCCCGGCAAACGGGCGCGGCAGCTCGCCTAGCGGCTCGCCGTGCACGCCCTCCGCGTCGATGGTCGCCGGCACCTCGACCGCCAGCCACTCGGGCAGGTGCGCGATCAAGCCCTTGTTCGGCAGGTTCACTGCCTCTTCGCGGTAGCCGCTGTCGGTGACGATGCCCTCGATGATCGGCACCACGTGCTCCCGCAACCGCAGCTCGATCTTGGGCTGGGCCTCGGCCAGCTCGCGCTTGTAGAAGCGGTAAAAGTCGAGGATCCCCCTGTGGTCCACGCTATCGTACGCCCACTGGATGTACTCGCCAAAGTGGCTGTCGGTGGTGATCGGCAGGTAGCCGAACTGCTCCAGGATGACCTTGAACAGCGCGCGCTCTGACCAGGATTCGATCTCGCGTCCCTCAAAGTCCTCCGGCGAGGTGGGCCACTGCCCCGTCTCGTTAAAGTACTTCATCGCGTCGGTCAGGCCGGGCATCTCGCCAAAGTATGCCGGTGCCTTCTCACGGATATCGGGATACGCGTCCTCGCCCGTCTCCTTGTATCGCGCTTCCAGCAGGATGCTGAAATGGTTCAGCCCCCCGGCCACAGTCTCCAGCTCGTCGTAGGGCACGCCCAGCATGCGCGGCAGGTGAAAGCGCAGCGAGTTGATCTCGTGGCAGAGCCCGACGAACTTCAAATCTGGGTACTTGCGGTGCACCGTGGTGCAGATCCGGCTCATGGGGTTGGAAAAGTTGAGCACCAGGGCATCCGGGCAGATCTTGAGCACGTCGCCGCAGATCTCCAGGATCGGCGGGATGATGCGCAGCGAGTGAAAGAGCCCCCCGGGGCCGCCGTTCTCGCCGTAGACCTGGCGGATGCCGTACTGCTGCGGGATGCGCCAGTCCTGCTCCCACAGCTCGAAGCGGTTCCCCACCTCGATCGAGATCACGCAATAGTCGGCCCCCTCCAGCGCCTCGGCCCGCGAGGTCGTCGCCGAGAGCGTAAAGGGCAGGTCGTTCTTTTCGATGAACGCCTGTCCTGTTGCCTCGACCGTAGCCAGCGTCTTGGGATTGATGTCGAGCAGCACGACGTGACTGCCGACCAGCACCTCGCTCTGAAAGATGTCGCCCATCGTGCCATAGCCAAACTGCGCGCTTCCCGCGCCGATCAGGACGATCCGTTTTTCCATGTTGTTTTCTCTCCTTTGAGAATCTTAACCTTACGAAGGCTGCACTCGCCTTCGCAAGGTTAGCAGGGCTCATCCTATTCTTCCACCCGATTCGCCTCGATATACTCCCACCGGATCCGGTATCCCATCCCCGGCTCCTGCGGCACCCGCACGTATCCCTCCACGTCCATCGGGTCGGCAATCGCCTCCAGGTAGGGCGGGGGCGTCTCGTAGTCGATCCCCGGCGCCAACAGCCCGCGCTCGTAATACTCGCACACGTCCTCGCTGGTCGCGCCGAGGATCTGCAGGTTCCCGAACCCGCTCATGTGGATCTCGCAGCGCACGCCGTAGGCCTCACACACCGAGACCATCTTTTTCACGCCCGTGATCCCGCCGCGCAGGACGTCGATGCGGCTCAGGTCCGACGCGTCGCGCAGGATCCAGTCGGCGCGCGTGTACACGCTGCCCGCCGCGATCTCGGGCGAGAGAACCGGGATCTCGAGCGCCTGGCACAGCCGCACGTAGCTCTGCACGCGATACTCGGGCATGGGATGCTCGTACCAGTAGAAATCCAGCTCCTCCAGCGCCCGGCCCACGCGCAGCGCGTCCTCGTAGGTGTGGTACGTCCCCCACGGGTCGAACATCAGCACCATGTCGTCCCCGACCGCCTCGCGCACCGCGCGGCAGGCCTCGATGTCCATCTCCACGTGCGACGGGCGCCCGGGAACGGGCTGGAAGGTCACCGGATCGGCAAAGTAGTAGGGGTGGATCTTGTAGGCCGGATAGCCCTCCCGCTGGCAGGCCAGGGCGTGCGCGGCATACTCTTCGGGCGTGCCCATGTTGGGGTAGGTGCTGGCATAGGCCTTGACCTTCTCCCGGCACCCGCCCAGCAGCTTGTGGACCGGCACGCCCAAGGCGCGCCCCTGCAGGTCCCACAGCGCCATGTCGATCGCGCTGAGCAGGTTCTCTGGCACCTTGGCTGCCCACATCCAGTGCCAGAACTGCTCGCGGTCGAACGGGTCGTGCCCCACCAGCAGCGACTTGGCCCGGCCCACCAGCGCGGCGCGCTCGTCTGGGGGCAGCCCGTCGCGGTCCCCGTGCCCGTGCCCGCCCAGGTAATAGCCCTCAGCGCCCTCGTCGGTAA
>Ga0315554_1002419_pt1 | contig 10765 bp, 8 predicted proteins | sample SalMarSW160370MG_FD_202114 | JGI IMG/M metagenome (GOLD analysis project Ga0315554, IMG submission 202114) | Salt marsh sediment microbial communities from the Plum Island Ecosystem LTER, Massachusetts, United States - Salt Marsh Sediment SW1603-70 ... | reverse complement strand
GCGCGCCTTCCGCGCCGCCTCGCGCGCCCGCGCCGCCGTGATGCACTTCTCGATAATGCTGCGGCCCTCCTGGGGGTGCTCCTCCAGGTAGATGGAGAGCTCGTCGCCGACGACGGTCTCCACCTGTCCCTTGACCTCGGGGTTTCCCAGGCGGGTCTTCGTCTGCCCCTCGAACTGCGGTTCCGGCAGCTTGACGCTGATGACGGCGACGAGCCCCTCCCGCACATCCTCGCCCGAGAGGTTCTGGTCGTCGTCCTTGAGGAACTTCTGCTTGCGGGCGTAGTCGTTGAGGACGCGGGTGAGGGCGGCGCGGAAGCCGGTGAGGTGGCTGCCGCCGTCGGGCGTATTGATGCAGTTGGCGAAGGTGGAAGTGGCCTCCGTGAAGGCGTCGTTGTACTGGAGGGCGGCCTCGATGACGGTGCCGTTTACCGTCTTCTCGATGTAGATGGGCCGGGCATGGAGGACGTCGCGGTCCTTGTTAAGCTGGCGGACGAAGCTCCGGATACCCCCCTCGAAGTAGAAGGTAGCCTCGTGGTCGTCCCGCTCATCGATGAGGCGGATCCATACGCCCTTGGTGAGATACGCCGCCTCCCGAAGGCGCTGGGCCAGCGTGTTGAAATCGTAGTCGAGCTCCGGGAACACCTTCCCGTCCGCCACGAAGCTCGTCGTCGTCCCCACGCCGCCGTTCGTCAGCTGGCCGGTGGTGACCCAGGACGGCTCATAGCGAGGCTTCTTCTCGGTGTATATGCCGGTCGTGGGCTTGCCGCGCGCGTATTCCTGCCGGTAGACCTTGCGGTCGCGGCGGACCTCCACCCACATGTCGGAGGAGAGGGCATTCACCACCGACGCGCCGACGCCGTGGAGACCGCCCGATACCTTGTAGACCTGGCCGCCGAACTTGCCGCCGGCGTGCAGGTAGGTCATTACCGTCTCCAGGGCCGACTTGCCGGTGCGCGCGTGCTTGTCGATGGGGATGCCGCGGCCGTTGTCCCATACGGTGACGCGGCCGTCCTGATGAATGACCACCTCAACGTGGTCACAGAAGCCCGCCATGCCCTCGTCGATGCTGTTGTCGACGATCTCGTAGACCAGGTGGTGGAGGCCGTACCGGTCGGTGCTACCGATGTACATGCTGGGCCGGCGACGGACTGCCTCCAGCCCCTCGAGAACCTGAATGTCTCGGGCGGTGTACTCGGGCGCCGAGGCCTTCCGCGGCTTAGTGCGGACGGCAGCGGCCCGCCCGCCCTTTTTCCCGCGGGCGCTGGTTTTCTGGTTAGCAGCTCTAGGCATTCTCAATCACACTGTCTCCGGCGGGTGCCGGTCAGCGGAGCATCCCGGGCTCGGGGCCATCGCGGCGGCGGGCGGGGGCGACGTTCGGCCGGCCCCTGGCTCGGCTGCTGGGTGAGGTAGGAGGCCCTCAGGCGTTGGGGAGTGATAACGACCGGGGGCAGACCGGCTGCCCCGAAAAAGCGCCACTGTCGACGCTAACTCTGGCCAGTTCCGTCGGCTAGCCTCCCGCATCTGAGTCTATTCTAACACAGCGATCGCGTTAGGCGAAGAGCGGGCGGCAATCTGGCGCGTATTCGGCAGCCGCGCGCGAGGCACGTCGAAATGCGCCACCCCCCACCGTCAAGCGATCGGTGGGGGGTGCGAAGGTGACAAGGGTCTCTAAGGGCAGCCGGCGACGGCCCTAGCCGCTACTAGTAGCGCTTGTCCTCAATCTCGTCGGCGAGCCAGATCTCCGGCGGCCCCATGACGCCTGCCTGCTGCATCGCAGAGCGCAGCTCCTCGGACCCGGCGAACTCCTGAGCCCGCTTCAGGTCCGTCGCCCTGAAGGCGATGATGACGACGTTGGGGTCGTTGACGTCACGGTGGAGGCTGTGGGACGTGATGGTGGCTCCCCTCCGAGCCGACTCGTGCTCGTCGAAGACCGGCTTCCAGCGGGCGTAGTCCGTGACGCGATGCTTGATGAACATGCTAGCCATTTCTTCTTCCTCCCATCGTAATCGACATCGGGTCGATCTCTCCTTGGCCGACCTACTTAGCGCGGCGTCGCGCCGTTGGTCGGCTTGATGTTCTGGTTCATGTGGAACAGGTTAGTCGGGTCGTACTTGTCCTTCAGTGCGACCAGCCGCTGGTAGTTCGGCCCGTATGCCGCCCCGATGCGGCCCGTCTCCTCTTCCGTGAGGAAGTTGACGTACACGCCGCCCGTTGCGTACGGCGCTGACTTGTCGAAGAACTCGCGGGCCCACGCGATGCACCGCTCGTCCTCCGCTGCCGTCTCCCAGCGCCCGTGTACGTTCATCGCCCACTTGGTGTCCCTGTGGGAGTACGCCATGGCATCGGGGGCGACTCGGCTCGCCTGCCCGCCGATGAGGCCCAAGAAGATCTCGGTCTGCGGCGAAGGAAGTTTCCCCGCGTACTCGATGATCGAGTCGATGGCGCCGTCGCTGAGCTGCGTGAAGTTGTGCGACTTCCAGTAGTTTCGCGCGCCGGGCGTGAGCAGCGGGTCGAAGGCCTGCTGCCAGGCCGTGTAGGGCTGCGGGCCGACATGCTCGCCGTGGGGTGTACCGAACCTGCGTATCGCCTCGATGAGCTTCTCGCCGACGGCGACGTCGCCGGCGTAGAAGACTGCGAAGGCGACGATCTCCTTGCCATGCACCTCCGCAGGCAGGAACGGCAGGGGCGGCGCCTGGCGCGTCACGACCCACACGTTCAGCTCGTCCGGCATCGTCTCCAGGAAGTCGCGGTACTGCGTGAGCACCGACTTCGCCTGGTCGAAGGGGAAGACGATGAGCCCGCTGAGCACCTCCGGGCCGACGGGATGAAGCTGGAACTCGAAGCTGGTCACAATCCCGAAGTTGCCGCCGCCGCCTCGGATGGCCCAGAAGAGGTCTGAATTCTCGTTCTCGCTGGCCCGCACGAGCTTCCCGTCCGCCGTCACGACATCTGCGGAAACGAGATTGTCAATCGTCATGCCGTGCTTCCGAGACAGCCAGCCAAAACCGCCGCCTAGCGTGAGGCCCGCCACGCCGGTCGTGGAGTTGATGCCTAGGGGCGTAGCGAGGCCGAATGTCTGGGCTTCGCGGTCGAAGTCGCCGAGGGTCGCTCCCGGCTCGACCGAGGCACGCCGGGCCTTGGCATCCACGCGTACCGACCTCATCTGCGACAGGTCGATCACTAGGCCGTCGTCGCAGACGGCGTTGCCCGCGATGTTGTGTCCGCCGCCGCGCACGGCCACCAACAAGTTGTGGTCCCGCACGAAGGCGACGGCGTGCTGCACGTCGGCGGCACCGGCGCAGCGGACGATGAGCCCCGGCCGCCGGTCGATCATCGCGTTCCAGATCTGGCGGGCCTGATCGTATTCCGCGTCGCCGGGGCGGATGAGCTGACCCCTCAGCCTCGCCTCGAATTCTGCGACGGCCGCCTCGTCGAGCGCCGTCGCCACCTTGGTCCTCACCCTCTGGTCCACCATGATTCTCCCTCCTCTTTGTTCGCTTTCTTGGGGATTCGCCGTTTCAGGGGGAATTCCCAACTAAAGATGGGTGGCTGTCCCGGGCCACCCGAAATGATCTTGCAAGCGTAGTGCTTTTAGCGCGCGATGTCAACTGCCGTCAGCAATAGGGTTTCTCTGGCGGCCGGTTGGCGAGGGGTGCCGCCTGTGCTAAGCTGGCCGCGTCTCACCTTCCGAAATCGACATCTCGGACCCTTTGCCCGTGGAGGTCTAAGGAGCGATGGCAGCGAAGCTGTGGGACTGGCTGACCCGCTTGTGGATTCGGCTCTTCGTCCGGGGCGTGGTGCCGCGTGAGCCCGTAAGCCTGCGACCCATCGGCGTCGTCCGCAACAGCGTCCGCGAGCCTCGCATGGAGGGCTGGCAGGATCTCCGCTCCGACATCATCGTGCGGGAGGACCTGGAGGGAGCGCTGGACGGCCTGGAGGAGTACTCTCACCTGCTCGTGATCTTCTACATCCACCGCATACCGGAGGAGGAGAAAGGCAAGATCCATATCTACCCGCGCGGCGACCCGCGTTACCCTCTCCAGGGCGTCTACGCCACGCGTACGCAGCTCCGGCCCAACCCCGTAGGCGCGACCGTGGTGTCCCTGTTGCGGCGGCGTAAGAACATCCTCCGGGTGCGCGGCCTCGACGCCATCAACGGGACGCCGATCCTGGACCTGAAGCCGTACGTGCCCCACTGGGACGCCATTGTCGACGCCCGCGTCCCCGAATGGATCACGACACCGCCCTTCGCCGATGAGGCGTGAGGCGGCCCCCTCTACCGACACGCTCCTCGACATCTACCGACGCCTGGAGGTGAGCTACGACATCGACGCCTGGCACTGGCGCGCCGCCACCGACTGGCTCGAGATCTGCGTCGGGGCCATCCTGGTGCAGCACACCGCCTGGGCCAACGTCGAGCGGGCGCTCGACCGGCTGAGGGGTGCCGGGGCCCTATCGCTGACCGCCCTCGCGACGCTGCCGGAGGCGGAGCTGGCCGAGCTGGTGCGGCCGGCCGGCATGCCCCTTCAGAAGGCGCATCGTCTGAAGCAGTTCGCAGCCCTCGTGGAGCGGCGCGGCGGGCCGGAGCGACTCCTTTCGCGGCCGGTCGATGAGCTGCGGACGGCCCTTCTCGACACACCGGGCATCGGGCCGGAGACGGCGGACGTGATCCTCCTCTACGCCGCCGGCCGTCCCGTCTTCGCCATCGATGCGTATGCCCGGCGCTTGTTCCGCCGGCTCGGCCTGGGTCCGCAGGGAGAGCGATACGATACCTGGCAGCGCTGGTTCGAGGAGCGCATACCGGGCGACGTGGGCCTCTACCGCCGCTATCGGGCGGGCATCGTGCTGCACTGCAAGGAGACCTGTCGAGCGCGGCCCCGCTGCCCCGACTGCTGCCTCCTCGACGTCTGCCCCACCGGCCAGTCGACGTTAGGCTAAGGCCGCCTGGGGCAGCCGATAATGGTGGTGTGGCCGAAGGAGTAAGGAATGCCGCACGGGGAGTTCCTGTGGCGCACCCTTGCCGCCGTGGCCTGCTTCGGGGTGCCTGCGTACTTGGTTGGCTCACTCGTATACTCCGGAAGACGGATCCCGCGGGTCTTGCTCGCTCTTGTGGGAGGTGGGCTGGGCGCTGCTTCTGGCGTGATATTGTCTTCCGCTCTCGCACCCCCATGGGGGCCAGCGATAATAGTGAGCATTGCTCTTGCGGTGTCTGGCGCTGCTGTGCTCACGGTCACGCCGCAGGCCCAGGCGAAGCTTCGCCAGCGCCTGCCAGGCAAGAGCGGTCCCGACAGATCACAACCCGACCCTCGTTGACACCTCTACCCGCCTGACCTATTCTCCGACATGGGAAGCCGCTCTGGCGGCCGGCAGCCGGAGCCCCCATAGCCCATCGCGAGGTGTCCCCATGGATCTCGCCATCATCGGCCTCGACCGCTCCGGCAGGACCACCGTCTTCAATGCCCTCACCCACGGCCACGCCGCCACCGGCACCTACGGCGCTGACGCCGAGATCCACATGGGGGTCATGAAGGTGCCCGACGACCGGCTGGACCGCCTGGGCGACGCCTTCAAGCCCAAGAAGGTCAGCCACGCCGACATCCGTTACCTGGACTTCCCGGGCGCTCTCAGCGGCTTCGGCAGCGGCGAGGGCCCCAGCTCCCAGTTCCTGGGCGCTCTCGGCAACGCCGACGCCCTCGTCCACGTCGTTCGCGCCTTTCGCAGCGAGACGGTGCCCCATCCCGAGGGCAGCGTCGACCCCGACCGCGATGTCGCCGCCATGGACCTCGAGCTCGCCTTCGCCGACCTTACGCTCGTCCAGAAACGGCTCGACAAGCTGGACATCGAGGTGCGTTCGGCCCGCGCCGGAGAGCGCGACGCCGGCGAGAAGGAGATGGCCCTCCTCCAGCGACTCAAGCAGGGGCTGGAGGCGGACGTTCCCCTGCGCAGCCAGTCGCTCAGCGAGGAAGAGGCGAGGTCGCTGGTGCACTACCAGTTCCTGACGTCAAAACCCCTGCTCCTCGTGCTCAACATCGACGAGGGGGATGTCGACAAGGCCGCGGAGCTGGAGGCGGACGCCCGCTCCCGCTGGCGCGGGCCCGGCAGGGACGCGCTCGCCCTCTGCGGCAAGCTCGAGATGGAGCTGGCCGAGCTCAGCGACGAGGAGGCCGCGGAGTTCAGGACCGAGATGGGCCTCAGCGGCCCCGGCCCCGAGCGGGTGGCGCGCGCGTCACAAGACCTCCTGGGGCTCATCACCTTCTTCACCGTGAACCCGGAGGACGCCCACGCCTGGACGACCCCCCGTGCCACGCCCGCCCTCAGGGCCGCCGGCAAGGTGCACAGCGACATGGAGCGCGGGTTCATCCGGGCGGAGGTGTTGACCTGGCAGGAGCTGCTGGACTGTGCTCAGGCGGGTGCGCCGGTGACCAGCGCCCTGGCGGAGGCGCGAAAGCGGGGCATCCTCCGCATGGAGGGCAAGGGCTACGAGGTCCAGGACGGCGACGTCGTCCACATCTTGTTCAACGTGTAGGAGATGTGGAAAGGGAAGGATCGCTGACCACCGTATCTCCGGCGAGCTTCGCCAGCGGCTACGGTGGCCGTTCTCGGCGCCAGTTCGCCTGCTAGCTCTCCCCAACTCTTTCCCTTGACCGCAGACAGCCACAGCCTTAACGTAAGGCTGAAGGCGTCCCACAGGTTTCCCCTGCTCGTCGCTTTCTAAGTACCTGCATTCTTTAGGACTGGGCTCTGCACCATGCGCCTGGCAGTGCCTCGCCTTAGGGGCTTGTCTGACAAACTGAAGGACCTACCAGCCGTCCGCGGCACGGCTATGCCCCTGGTGCTGGCGGCCATTACGGGCCTCGGTGGCGGTCTGGGCGCCGTCGCCTTCCGCAAGCTCATAAGCGCCTTTCATACCGTCTTCTTCACCGACATTGCGGACGCGCTCGACTTCATGGGGCGCTTCCACGTGCTGTTACTGCCGGCCCTTGGCGGTCTTATTGTGGGGCCGGTCATCTACTTCTTCGCGCGGGAGGCGAAGGGGCACGGCGTGCCCGAGGTCATGCTGGCCATCGCGGAGACGGGCGGCCGGATACGGGCTCGGGTGGTGGTGGTGAAGGCTCTGGCGTCGGCCGTCTGCATCGGCAGCGGCGGCTCCGTCGGACGCGAGGGCCCCATAGTCCAGATCGGCTCCGCCCTGGCGTCGAGCATCGGGCAGCGGCTGCGGCTGGACGAGGAGACGCTGCGGTTGATGGTGGCGAGCGGCGCCGCCGCCGGTATCTCGGCGACCTTCAACGCCCCCATCGCCGGCGTCTTCTTCGCCCTCGAGGTGATCCTGCGTCGGTTCAACGCCCGCAACTTCAGCGTCGTCGTTCTCAGCTCTGTCCTCGCGAAGATAGTCGCCGTTCCCTTCCTCGGCGACGAGCCGACGTTCGCCGTTCCGGAGTACCGGCTGGAAAGTGCCTGGGAGATGCCCCTCTACGCCGGACTGGGGGTCCTCGCGGCTTGCGCCGCTCTGCTTTTCATCTTCCTTCTCTACCGGGCGGAAGACTTCTTTGATCGCCTTCGCATGCCGGAGTACCTCAAGCCGGCCCTCGGCGGCCTGGGGATGGGGGCGCTGGGCCTGTGGTACGCCGACCTCTTCGGAGTGGGGTATGAATCCGCGTCGACTGCCCTGATGGGTGACAGGGCCCTCCTGACGCTGGGAGCGCTGGCCGGCCTGAAGATCCTTGCCACCTCGCTGACCATCGGCAGCGGCGGAAGCGGCGGCGTCTTCGCGCCCTCCCTATTCATCGGGGCGATGCTGGGTGGTGCCTTCGGAGAGGTGGTGCACTCCGCTTTCCCGGCTGTCACCGCTCCCTCGGGCGCCTACGCCCTCGTGGGCATGGGCGCTGTCTTCGCGGGGGCTGCGCGAGCCCCGATCACGTCCATCATCATCCTCTTCGAGATGACGCAGGACTACCACATAATCCTTCCCCTCATGACGGCCGCGGTCATCAGCACCGTGGTAGCGCAGCTCATCAACCGCGAGACCATCTACACCATAAAGCTCATGCGCCGCGGCATAGACGTGCAGCGTGAGGAGCGGCCGTTCCTGATGGAGGGGGTCACGGTGGCCGAGGCGATGAACTCGGAGCCTGCGACCGTGTCTGCCGACCTGCGCATTCGTGCCCTCGCCGGCCGGCTCGCCCGCGCCGGGATCTGGGGCGCGCCCGTCATCGATGCGGAACACAAGCTTGTAGGAGTCGTGACGCTCGCCGACGTCCAGCGCCACCTGGAGGACATGAAGCAAGACCTGCGCGCGATTGACATCGCCACGAAGCAGGTCGACGTCCTCTATCCGGACCAGACGCTTCACCGCGTCATGACCAGGGCCGGCGCCTGGGAGCGTCACCTGTTCCCCGTGGTGGAGAGGGAAGACCCTTCCCGCCTTGTCGGCGTGCTCCAGCGCAGCGACGTTATCAAGGCCTACAGCCGCCTTTCCGACCAGAGGCAGGAGGCCGAGCATCGAGACCGTCTCAGGGCGGTCACGGAGGACGCCGACACCCGCATGATGAGCTTCGACATCGACGGCACCTCACCCTGGGCCGGCACTGAGCTTCGCAACCTCTCGCTGCCCAGCGAGAGCGTCATCGTCGCGATCCGCCGCCGCGGCCACACGGTGATCCCACGCGGCAACGTGGTGCTGCGCCAGGGCGACCGGCTCACCGTCCTCGCCCGCCGTCGCGCCCAGTCGGCGGTCATCGAGACGCTGCGGGGCGCTCTTATCGCCGATAGTCAGGATTCCCAGTGAGCCGTCCGGCGGTGACGCCCGGCGCTCGATAGCCGCGGCGGGCGCGAGACGCCGTGCTATAATGGCGGCCGGATGAGCCTCAGGTACGCCGGGGCCTGACCTCCCTCTCCCCCCTCCTGTGACATGGGCGAATCGACCCGACGGATAACGCGAGCAGTCCTGTCGGCCCTCGAGGGCGGCGCCCCCGTCGTAACGGCGACGGTGGTGCGCGGCCCCGCCGATACCCGCGGCGTCCTCGAGGGGCCGGCGCTCGGCGACCGGCTGCTCGTCCGTGCGGGCGGCTCCCGGCTGGGCTCCCTCGGTGGTGGGCCCCTGGAAGAGGCCGTCGCGAAGGACTGCCTGGCGGCCCTCTCGGCGTCGCCGCGCCGCAACGCGGAGTCGCACCACTACACAGCGGACGGCCGGCTGGTGCACCGCCTCGACGAGGAGGCCGGCGGCGCCTACCACGTGATGATCGAGCTCTTCGAGGCGCCGGCCCAGCTTCTGGTGGTGGGAGGGGGCCACATCGGCGTGTCGCTGGCGGAGATGGGGGCGCACATCGGCTTCTCCGTGGCGGTGGTGGACGACCGTCCCGAATACGCCAACCGCGAGCGCTTCCCCTGGGCCGACCAGGTGCTCTGCGGCGACTTCGTCGAGGTTCTTCGCAGCTTCAGCGTCACGCCCGGCACCTACATCGTGCTCGTAACGCGTGGCCACAAGCAGGACGAGCTGAGCCTTCGCCAGGTCGTGACCTCGCCCGCCGCCTACGTCGGCATGATCGGCAGCAAGCGCCGCACGGCCACCGTCCTCCAGCACCTGGCCGACGACGGCTACCCGCTTGGGGCGCTGGAGCGCGTGCACACGCCCATCGGCCTCGACATCGGGGCGGAGACGCCGGAGGAGATCGCCGTGAGCATCCTGGCGGAGATCATACAGATGCGCCGGGGCGGCAGCGGCAGCCGCATGTCGGAGCAGCGTCCGGCGAAGATCAGGGCGCCCCGGTCCAGCGGCTGAGCGGCGAACGGCGATGGAGCAGACTAGCACTCCGCAGGTCCGGCCCATCGGCGTCGTGCGCTGCGGCGTGCGCGAGCGCTCCGCCATGCCCCACGGCGGCGTCGAGGCCATCATCGAGGTCTTCCCTGAGTACGCCGACGCCCTCGACGGTATCGACGTCAACACGCACCTTATCGTCGTCGCCTGGCTCCACCGTGCCGACCGCAGCACTCAGCGGGTCACGCCTCAGCGCATGGGCGGCGACGAGCGGGGCGTGTTCGCGACGCGCTCCCCCGACCGGCCCAACCCGGTCGGCATCTCCGTCGCCCGCTTCCTCTCGCGCGACGGCCTCCGCCTGCGCCTGCGGCCGGTCGACTTCGTGGACGGCACGCCGGTCATCGACCTCAAGCCGTACTCCTCGGCCTGGGACGGCGTCTTCTCCGCCCGCACCATGCATGACCTGCCGGGTCGCCTGAACGAGCCCGCCCGCGAGTTCCCCCGGCTGATGCAGGAGGCCGAGAGCTTCCACGGCGAGCGCTGCCGCGGCGTTGCTATGGCTGTGCGCCTGCACTATCATGTAAGGGCTCTCTGGGGCGTGGCCGCCAAGGAGCCCGGCCTGCGCCTCGTCGTCGGGCGCGACGGCTGCCTGGCCGATAGCCTGCAGGCCCTGTTCGGGGCGCGCCTGGGCGACGGCCGGCTGCTGGTCGGCGACGGCGACACTTTCCGGGTCAGGCACGGCGCGCGGGAGCTGGCCTTTCGGCCCCGCCCGACAGAGGGCATGGCCGTAGAAGATATCCTTTCGCGGGATATCGGCGAGCTGTTCGAGATACAAGCAGGAGACACCGAGGGCCCGTGAACGAGGTGTTCCAGGAGATGGCGAGGAGCCTGCGCAATGGCGAGCCGCTCGTGGTTGCGACCGTGGCGGCGACGCGCGGCTCCACTCCCCGCAAGCCCGGCGCGCGCATGGCGGTGCGGCCCGATGGCTCCTTCTGCGGCACGATCGGGGGC
>Ga0315554_1002418_pt1 | contig 10770 bp, 9 predicted proteins | sample SalMarSW160370MG_FD_202114 | JGI IMG/M metagenome (GOLD analysis project Ga0315554, IMG submission 202114) | Salt marsh sediment microbial communities from the Plum Island Ecosystem LTER, Massachusetts, United States - Salt Marsh Sediment SW1603-70 ... | reverse complement strand
TAGAGAAGAAACCTGCGGGCATGCAGTCGATGTCGGGTGGGGGCCTGGCGTAGGAGCAAGAGCGAGCAACAAGAGGAGGTAGAAGGATGGATACGAAGATCCAAGTGTTGATCGCCGTTGCCCTGGGGGTCGCGATTGCCCTGGCGGGGCTCATGCTCCTGAGGCCGGGGCGCGAAGAGGAGCCCATGCCTGCGCCGACGACAGCAACTACATTCACGGTCCGCATCGAGAACATCGCCGGGGAGGACGCCATCGTGACGTCCGAGGGGAGCACCGCACCGTTCGTGCTTTCGCCGGTTGCCTGGGCGGTTCACTCGCCCGCTGTGTCGCTGCTCATGACGGGCATCTCTGCATCCGGCATGCCCCTTGAGCGGCTCGCGGAGGACGGAAATCCCGGTCCTCTGGTGGAGGAGATCGGGACGAAGGGCGGTGTCGCCTCGAGCGGGATCGTCGATACGCCGGTGGGGGCGGACGGTCCGGGGGTTCTGACCCCGGGATCGATGTTCGAGTTTCAGTTCACCGCGATGCCGGGCATGAGGCTCTCCTTCGCGACGATGTTCGGGCAGTCGAACGACCTCTTCTACGCACCCGACCCGCCTGGAATCCAGCTGTTCTATGCGGATGGGACTCCCATCTCCGGCGACGTGACCGGAATGGTCTTCCTTTGGGACGCGGGGACGGAAGTCAACCAAGAGCCCGGACTCGGAAGCGATCAAGCGCCGCGTCAAGCCGCCCCGAACACGGGGGAGGATGAGAACGGCCTGGTGCAGCTTGTGAATGACGGGTACATGTACCCCAACGTGCTCGACGTCATCCGAGTCACCCTCAGCCCGCAGATGTAGGGCGACGGGCCCGGGGAGCGCGGGGAGGAAGCGGGCTTCGGTCTTCTGCCGGAGGACGTGCGGGGCGGCCTGTTCGAGGGGAATCGTAATGGAGCCGAGTGTTCTCTGCTTTGGCTTGCTTGCTGCGGCAGGTCCACGCGGCCACGGTGACGCGTAATCGGCGGATCAAGGGGGGAGATGGCAGATCGAGAAAGAGGAGAACTGACGGCAACGGCGCAGGTTGTGGAGACGAGCAACATGGCGTTGTTCTGCGATTTCGAGAACATCGCCCTCGGGGTTCGTGAAGCGGAGTACCCGGAGTTCGACATCAACAAGGTCCTTGGACGCCTTCTGCTTAAAGGGAACATCGTCGTGAAGAAGGCCTACTGCGATTGGGAGCGGTACAAAGAGTTCAAGAGGCCGATGCACGAGGCGTCGTTTGAGTTGATCGAGATCCCGCACATCCGACAGTCGGGGAAGAACTCGGCGGACATCCGGATGGTCGTCGATGCCCTCGACCTCTGCTACACGAAGGAGCACGTCGATACGTTCGTCATCATCAGCGGCGATTCCGACTTCTCGCCGCTCGTCAGCAAGTTGCGCGAGAACAACAAGACCGTCATCGGTGTCGGCGTCAAGAGCTCCACGTCGGATCTTCTGATCGCCAACTGCGACGAGTTCATCTACTACGACGACCTCGCCCGCCGAAAGCGCGCCAAGCCGAAGACGGCCAAGTCGGCGGCGAAGAAGACCGCCGCGAAGAAGGACGGAAAGGCCACGGCGCCTTCGGCCGATGACAAGAAGCAGGAGGCGTGGGATCTCGTCGTCGAGACGTACGAGGCGCTGGTCGAAGAGCGCGGCGAGGGCGAGAACATCTGGGGCTCGATGATCAAGCAGACCCTGAAGCGCCGGAACCCCGGGTTCAGCGAGTCCTACTATGGGTTCCGCTCGTTCGGCCAGCTGCTCGAGGAGGCCGGGAAGGAGGGCATCCTCGAGCTGGAGAAGGACAAGAGGTCGGGCGGGTTCATCATCAAGAGCGCGCAGCCGGTGTAGGGGAGGCGCAGGACGCGATCCCCGCCGTCCATCGAGTCCGACTCCCGGGTGGGCAGGGGCCCGCGTCGTTCGATCGCTCGGACACCGCGAACAGACCGCTGCTTCAACGCGTTACTTCTCCTCCTCGACCCGTCTCGTAACCGGCATCGGCATTACGCCGGCCATCTCGCCGATGACGTTGATCAACTCCGTCCCCGTCGGGACCACGATCTTCGCGTTGTCGCGAAGCGCCTTCTCCAGCGCCTCGAGCTTGCGCAGCAGCTGAGCGTTCCCGACGAAATATGTGTTCGCCGCCTCGTTCACCAGCCGGATCGCCTCGGCCTCGCCTTCGGCGGCGAGGATCTTCGCCTGTTTGATCCCCTCGGCCTTCTTGATCTCGGCCCGCTTCTCCCCGTCCGCCTGGCGCTCCACCGCGTTGGCGAAGTCAAGGGCGGCGATCTTCTCGTTCTCCGCCTTGACGACCTTGTTCATCGTTTCCTGGACGTCCTTCGGCGGGTCGATCTCCTTGAGCTCCGTGCGAACGATCTCCATCCCCCAGTTCTTCGTCTCGGCGGCGAGCGTCGCGAGGAGTTCGTTGTTGATCTTGTCGCGCTCGCTGTTCGCCGACTTCAACGTCAGCGTCCCGATGATGTTGCGGAGCGTCGTGCGAGCAAGGTTGACGATCTGAATCTGGTAGTTGTTCACGTTGTACTGCGAACTCTTGACGCTGTCTTCGTCCTCTTTCACCTTGAAGTAGACCTGCGCGTCCACTCGGGCGTTCAGGTTGTCGTTGGTGATGATCTCCTGCGGCTGCGCGTCGACCATCTGTTCGGTGATGTTGATCTGGATCATCCGATCGATGATCGGGATGATCCAATGGAACCCCGGTTGGGCGAACCGGCGATACTTCCCCAACCGCTCGACCAGCGCGCGGTGCGTCGGACGAACGACTCGAACCCCTGCGAAGAAGACGATGACCGCCACGACGATCAGGATGTACCACATGCGCTCCTCCTTCCCTTCGAACGCGTCGATAGCGACGACGGACCGACCGCGCCGCCGTCAACGGCGACGGACCGACCGCGGCGTGATTCTAGCGGAGATCGTCCTAGGAGCACACACTCGCCGAGCGGAAGGGGGCACACCTTGTTTCTTGCATTCGGATTCTCTTCGTCGACGCGCTTGACGATCCGGCTCAACGTGGACGGATGCAGTCCGAGGCGCTTTCCGAGCGCAGTCAGGGCATATCCGTGCGACATCACTGCTTCGTGGATGCGCCTGTTGCGAAGCTTCCGGTCATCCTCTCCAGAACGCTGCTTGATCAATGTGCCGATCTTGCTCCGACATCCTCGCTCTTCGAGGAATTCGAGGGATACAGGCCCCGTTCCGGGCTGCTCCTTGGGGAGGCATGGGCTACGTCCCCGGAATCGCCGGTGAGTCCGAAAATAGGGGCCTGGACATGCTCTTGCCCTTCTCTTACCCCCTGAGTTCTGCCCTGGCTCAACCCATCCTCGGGCGGCTACTGCGGTTTCTCAAGCGCGAGGAAGAAGAGCCGCCCGTTATCCCGTCTCGAGACGAGCCGAAACCCCGCTTTCTCGGCCAGGTCGACATAGAACTCCGGGTCGTGCGCCTCGTCCGGCCACGGTTGTCCGTAACCGGTCTCGATTTCTCGGTCTCTCACGAGCACGCGGAGGGAGATGATGTAACCGTCCTTCTCCGTCTCGGCGGGACGGGAGACGCTTGCGTCCCAGATGAGGAAACGCCCACCGGGCTTAAGGACTCGGTGGACCTCGGCGAACACCCGCCTGTGGTCGGACCGGCCGCCGAGGTACATCAGCGAGAAGAACGCCGTCGCCGTGGCGAACGTTCGGTTGAGAAACGGCAAGTCCCTCGCGTCTGCAACGAGCTTCAGCGGACCATTCGGCGCCTCTTCGAGTTCGCTCTTGCGGAGATCGACCGCGACAACCTGCTGGCCCTTCAGAATGCCGATGATCCCCTCGCCTCCGCCGCCAACGTCGAGCACGTACCCGGACGACTCGAAGTCATCGACCTTGATCGTCTGCCGCTCGTAAATGAAGTAGAGATCCTCCAAGGACGGGGTCCGTCGCTCACTCATCGTCGCACTTCTCCTCCGCAACCGTCTTTAGGTGACTGAGCGAATTCTACCCGCGAGCCGAGTCAGGCCGCTCCTCATCGGTGCTGGATCCGGCGGAGGTTGAGAGCAGATCCCTGGATGGGGCAGCAGTGGGGCACTGGCAAGTTCCCGACCCAGGACGGTCAGGCCTTGCAGTGCAGCGTTAGGATCTGGCAGTTCGGCGGGGCGGCACGGATTCGGGCGAATTCGAAGGCCGCGGTACACGATCGCCGTGGCGAAACGGGGTTTGGCATTCCGGCATCGGATCCGCCGGCGACTTCCCGAGGAACGCCGCGGTGCCCTCGCGGGATTCCCTTCCTAGGGGGCAAAAGACAAGGTGTGACCCCGTTCATGCACAATGCTTCGTCCGGCACGCCTTGCGGATTTGCTCTAGTAGCTTCATGGCGGTAGGATGGCATGCGCGGATACAGAACTCAATATGACGGAATGGGAGAGAAGAAAGGGCGGATGGGTATGTAGATAGCCGGCCGGCGAGGGTTCCCACGTTGGTGTGCACCCTCGCACGCCAATCATGGTTGGCTCATCGAGCATGTCGAAAAGCGGGCCAGTCCATGAATCGAAGCAAAGGGGGTGTTCTCATGAAAGACGACGACCGTAAACCCACAACGACTGATGCTGGGATCCCTGTATCCAGCGACGAGTTTTCGCTCACCGTGGGACCTGATGGCCCAATCCTGCTGCAGGACTCCTACCTCATCGAACAGATGGCAAACTTCAACCGGGAGCGGATCCCGGAGCGTCAGCCCCACGCGAAGGGTTCGGGAGCCTTCGGTGACTTCGAGGTGACCGAAGATGTCAGCGCCTACAGCAAGGCGGCGGTGTTCCAGCCGGGCACAAAGACGGACACCCTGATGCGGTTCTCCACCGTGGCCGGCGAGCGCGGCAGCCCCGACACGTGGCGAGACGTGCGCGGCTTCGCATTGAGGTTCTACACCAGCGATGGCAACTACGACATGGTGGGCAACAACACGCCGGTATTCTTCATCCGCGATCCCATGAAGTTCCAGCACTTCATCCGCTCCCAGAAGCGCCGGGCGGACAGCGGGCTGCGTGACAACGATATGCAATGGGACTTCTGGACCTTGTCGCCCGAGTCGGCTCATCAGGTCACGGTGTTGTTCAGTGATCGCGGGATTCCCAAGACCTGGCGGAACATGAACGGCTATTCCAGCCACACCTACATGTGGGTCAACGCAAAGGGCGAGCGCTTCTGGGTCAAGTATCACTTCAAGACAGACCAGGGCATCGACTTCCTCACCCAGGAGGAGGCCGACCGGATCGCCGGCGAAGACGCCGACTACCATCGGCGCGACCTGTTCGAGGCGATCAGGCGCGGTGACTACCCCAGCTGGACGCTGAAGGTGCAGATCATGCCCTTCGTTGAGGCCGAGACCTACCGGTTCAACCCCTTCGACCTGACCAAGGTATGGCCGCACGGTGACTATCCGCTGCACGAGGTGGGTCGGCTGACGCTGAACCGCAACCCTACCGACTTCCATACCGAGATCGAGCAGGCGGCGTTTGAACCGAACAACCTCGTGCCGGGCATCGGTCCCAGCCCGGACAAGATGCTGCTCGCCCGCCTCTTCTCTTACGCCGACGCCCATCGTGCCCGTCTCGGTGTCAACTACAAGCAGATCCCGGTCAACCGGCCGAAATGCCCCGTGCACAGCTACAGCAAGGACGGGGCGATGCGGATCGACAATGTATCCGACCCCGTGTACGCGCCGAACTCAAAGGGCGGGCCGAAGGCCGACGGTGAGCGCTATCCCCAGGTGGAGGTTTGGAAGGCGAGCGGCGAGTTCATCCGCTCTGCCTACACCCTGCGAAAGGACGATGACGACTGGGGGCAGGCCGGCACTTTGGTGCGCAAGGTGATGGACGATGCGCAGCGTGACCGTCTGGTGTCCAACGTCGTCGGACATCTCAAGAACGGCGTGTCGGAGCCCGTGCTGCAGCGCGCATTCGAGTACTGGCGGAACATCGACCAAGAGATCGGCGACCGCATCGCCCAAGGCGTGACCGGCGGTTGATCTCAACGGCGCCCAGTGCGCGATGCTTCGGCAATTGAGTTCCAGAGGGTGGCGTTGACATCGTGCCGGGGGTTTTGCAATCCAGCGCTAGGTTCTAGCGGTTCGGCAGATCGGGTACGGATTCGGGCGAATTCGAGGGACGCGGTACATGCTCCGCGGCTTCGAGGCCGGGAAGGCGTACTACGTAACCGGATTCCGCTGGCGACTTCCTGAGGGACGGCGCGCCGCCCTCGCGGGATACCCCAGAGGGCAAGAGACAAGGTGTGGCCCCGTCCCGGCACTGGGAAGAAGAAGCATAAGATGTGCTCCCCGATCCCCGCTTGAGCTCTCTTCGCGGACGAATCCTCCGTGCGCCGGCACGTCATGTGCTGCACAAGGCAAGATGAGACGTGATGCACACTTGTATGCTATACTCCGAGCATGAAGCGTCGCTGGACGTTCGTTGCAGCCGTTGGAGTGTCGTCCCTCTTGCTGTCGGGCTGCCTGTTCACCATCAATCAGCCGGTCGTCGGGCCGGACGGATCGTTGGCCGTCTTCCTGACCGCGGAGGGCGAGTATAGCTTGTTTCCGGAGGCCGGCGTTCTGAACTACCTGACGGATGGCGTGTGGACGGCGATTCCGGGAGCCACGCTCTCCGGGACGGGGGGTCTGCGCGATGTCTCGCCGGATGGGTCGGCCTACCTCTACGTCGATGAGGAGCCGCGGGGCCTTCTCGAGACCCCGCTGTCCAGGCTGTTCCGAGTCGGCGCGTCGCCGGACGCTGAGCCGGTGCTCCTTCTCGAGACCGAGCGATCCATCGTAGACACTGCGTGGGAGGATCAAGGGATTCTGATCTTGACGTTCGGGCAGCCGGAATCCAGCTGGCTGGAGCGGCTTGACCCGGACACGGGAACGCGGACGCCCCTGGTCGACAACGTGATCTCGTTTTCGGTGAGCGAGGCCAGTGGTCGAATCATCCTGATGCGGGCCGAGAGGCTCGACACGGCGGTGCTGGGACGCCTCGAATGGTGGGATCCTTCTACCGGGGAGTCCGATGCCCTCGCCGCGCGGTTTGTTCTCGGTGAGGCGTCGAGCTATGCATACGTCATGGAGCCTCACAACTATCTCTGGGACGTCTCGGCTGACGGTCGGTGGATCGCGCTCTCCCTGTACGACGGAACCGTCATCGATCCACCGAGCGATGATGACGCGCCGGCCGTCTACTTGATCGATAGCGAGCTCTCGGACGCAGAGCGGATCGCGGCAAGGGGGATCATGCCGGCCTTCTCGCCTGACGGAACCGCGCTGGCCTATATCGCCTCCGACGACGGTATCTCTTGGCATGTCGTGCTTCGCGACCTCGGCACGGAAGAGTCACAGATGCTGCCGGGAAGCGACGGCGCACAGGCGGTCATCTGGGTCATGCCCGATCGTCTTGCCGTGACCTTCGAGGGAGAGAACGACCGGTTGCGTCTCATCGAGTTCGAGCTCTCCACAGGAAGCTCCACCGAACGAATCGGAGGCTGAACCGCGGCGTTGCTTGCCTGCCGCAGCCGGGGCGTTGAGCAACACGCTCCGGAAGATCGGCGACCATCGAACGTGAAGCGCTGGAGCGTCCTCGCGATCCGCGCCGTCACTCCGCCTCGATCCGGCGGCGTTCGACGGCGGGGTCCTTTGCCCAGCGCAGGGCGACGCCGACGATCAGGGCGAGAATCGCGGGAACGACGAACGGTAGGGTAGGAACGACCTCGCCACCGCCGGTCTCGGCGATGTAGGTGACGGTGATCGGCCCAAGGACGAAGCCGACGTCCCCGATCACCCGGTAGAAGCCCATCGCGGTGCCCAACCGATCCTTGGGGGCGACATCCGCCGGCCAGGCGGCGATCGATCCCTGGAGCCCGGTTGCAGCCCCGTAGAAAGCCATCACGGCGAACAGCGCACCGAGGCTCGTGCCCAGAAGCGGAATGAGAACGACGGAGACCGCGCTCAGGAACAGGCAGCTCATGATCGGGATTCGTCGGCCGATCCGGTCGGACAGCCAGCCGGCCGGCAAGGTGACGAGTGTGGTCATGACCGCAGGCACAGTGAGCAGGAGGCCGATCTCCTGCTCCTTGAGCCCGAGGTTGAGCGAGGCGAAGAGCGGCACAAGGGTCGAGCGGACGCCCGCCCGCAGAAAGAAGAGGGCGAGCACAGCGGAGTTGACGAGTAGAAACGGGCCGTTCGTGAGGATCCCCCTCACGTCCGAAAGCGACACGCGCGGCGCGTCCGGCGCCGATCGGGGGGGCTCCTTCAGGAAGGCCGTTGCGACCAGACTGAGCATGGCGAGCCCCCCATAGACGAAGAACGGGCCGTTCAGACCGAACCGCGCGGCACTGTATCCGCCGATCGTCGGGCCGAACGCCGTCCCTGCGAAGACCAAGCTGGAGTAGAGCGACATGAACCGTCCGCGGTGCTCCCCGGCCGAGACCTGCGCCACCCAGGTTGTCGCGGAGGTCATGTAGAGCGCCGAGCCGAGTCCCTGCACCACCCGGCCGATGATCAGCAATACGTAGGTCGGTGCGAACCCCGAGAGGGCCGAGGAGACGATGACCAACACCAAGCCGATGATCATGTTGCGCTTGCGGCCGATTCGGTCGGCGAGGATTCCCGCCGGCAGGTCCATCACCAGCCGGGCCAGCGCGTAGGCGGAGATCGCCCATCCGGTCATCGCCACCGACACCGAGAAGGAGAGCGCATACTGCGGCAGAACCGGGGAGATCACGGCGAAACCCAGGATCACAAGTGCGGAAACCAAGGACAGGTTGAGGATCACAAGGAATCGTTGTCTCATCATGACATCCGCTTGCTTCCAGGTTCCGGACTTCTCATGATGATACCCGCCGGCGCGAGGCGCGCACAGCCCTGCAGGCCGGAACGTATCGGGAGTTCGTCCTATGGGACCTTGAGGGGAATGGTCCCTATCACCGGTGCTCCGTGACGGATCGCGGCCTGCGTCCCTCGGAATGCGCCAGACCGATGTGCTTGACCCGGTGCTGCAGTGCAAGGCCAGACCCCGAAGCTTCCGTGAAACATGGAATCCATTTCAGGCCTTCGCTCCTATTCTCCCACCTGTAGTCGGAGCTTGTCTTCGACATCGCCCGGAATCGTCCTCGACGCTCCGTCTCGTCCGCGAAGCGAAACGAGGGATTCGTTACGTGAATCCCAATCCCGGAGGATTGCATCCCTCGAGACTCCCGCCGAGACTAGAGGAAGGGCGGAGCATTGCAGAAGCTGGTCCTGCTCTGTTGGAGACATGTTCATCCTCTTGATGGGTGTCACGGGAGCGGGCAAGACGACGGTGGGAAAGCTCCTCGCTTCCTCGCTCGGGTGGCCGTTCTACGATGGCGACGATTTCCATGTGCGGACCAACGTCTCCAAGATGTCCTCCGGCATTCCTCTTACCGACGAAGACCGTGCTCCGTGGCTTGCCAAGCTCAGTGAGATCATCGCTCAGCACGGCGCGGAGGGCGAGAACGGGGTCCTTGCGTGCTCGGCTCTGAAGCGAAGCTATCGCGAGGTGCTCTCATCGGCGGGCGATGTCGCGACGATCTACTTGAAGGCGGAGCCCGAATTGGTCCGACAGAGGCTGAGATCTCGTCGTGGCCATTACATGCATGCCGGTCTCTTCGAGAGTCAGTTCCTCACCCTCGAGGAGCCGGAGGACGCGATCACGATTCCGGCGTCGTGGTCCCCGGTGCGGATCGCCCTGTCGATCCGCTCGGAGCTCGGAATCTGAAAGGCCCAGGATAAGAGGCAGTTACTGTTAGACGAATCCGAGGGACGCAGCGTACGTTCCGCCGTTTCGAGGTCGGGGATTCGCACTACGTCACCGGATTGCGCTGGGTACTTCCTGAGAAACGGCGCGTTGCGCTCGCGGGACTTCCCGGGAGCATCTTGAAGCCTTCAGCGGGCGGACGCATCGACTCCGAAAGGCAGGAAGAAAGCTGGCGAGATAGGGTACGCGTCCCCCGATTCCCTTCAGCTTTCCGTCAGGATTCGAAAATAAAGCTCTGACCCTTTCCGATTCGACCCTTTCCGATTGGGGCGGCATTTCAGAGTCGAGCAGTCATCGACTGCGGACCCCTAGCTACTCGCAGAGTAGCCAGCCACCTTGCCCCGTCCCTGCACAAAATCCAATGGTAGACCCCAGGCGCATGAGAGATGACTCAAGATAAGATAAATAGTTCTTTAACTATGTCGCATCATTTCTTGACAAATCGAAGCCGGAACGCTAGGGTAGTCACAGATGCGCCATTGACAAACAAGGGGGGGGTAACGACGAAAGTTGCGTCTGTGCTCGTGCTCAGTCTTGCCGCGTTCGCCGGCAGTGTGTCTGGACAGGTCGAGCCGAGGTGGGTCGATCTGGGATGCTGGCTGGAATCATGCAGCGGGGGCTGCACGTGCAACGGGCTGAGCTGCGCTTGTAACCATCGCGCGAAGTTCAGCCACTACGGACTGTTTCATGCGGGGGAATTCCCCCTCTACCTGGAGGTTTCAGTATCGGTACATTGTGAGGTTTGGATATTCTGGGTGTTGAGCTGCTCAGACGACAAGACCGAGGATGGCTATGGCGAAGTAGAAGCCAATGCCCGTCACTGCTTCATCACGACAGGAGCTTCTAGCTGCGACGTATACGAGGGAACTCACTCATGCGACTACTAAGGTGCCCCCGGCGTGCGATTGATCCGCCCCGGGTTCCACGTAGGCCGAA
>Ga0315554_1002417_pt1 | contig 10773 bp, 13 predicted proteins | sample SalMarSW160370MG_FD_202114 | JGI IMG/M metagenome (GOLD analysis project Ga0315554, IMG submission 202114) | Salt marsh sediment microbial communities from the Plum Island Ecosystem LTER, Massachusetts, United States - Salt Marsh Sediment SW1603-70 ... | reverse complement strand
CCTGCCTTCTTGAGTTGCTCCATGAGGGCGGTTTTGGGCATGAAACCCTCGTGAAGAAGCACCTCCTTGCCGGTAGAATCAAAAAAAATCAGGGTCGGCATGACCCGAATGCGGTGCTGGCTGGCATGGGTCTCAGTTGCCGGCAGGGGATACATGAATTCGAACCGAAATCGACCAGAACCGGCCTGTCGCTCTTCAGCGCCTTGGAAAGCTCTTCTTCCGTGTTGGTGGCGAGTTCAGCCGGCTTTTCTGCCAGCCCCTTCAATCGTCCCTGGTTGATCTCTATGGCCGCATTGCTTCGAAGCTCTTGCAGGTACCGCACATACTCCTCTTCCTGTTTTTGCTGCTGGATGACCTGCTCGATCATAGGGGCCACCTGTTCCAGGGTCTTTCCTTCCATTCTGTCCTTGTAGATTTCGTAGAAAGCTGCGAGTTCTTCCTTGCTCACAGTCGGCGGAGAGGAGAACTTCTTTTCCAGGAATTCTTGAACCAGCGCATCCTCGCCTTTGTCTTCCTTGCCGGGCTGAGCGCCCTGCTTCGTCGCCTCCTGAAGCACAAGCGCCTTCATGATCAGCGTCTCCAGAAATTTGGCCGGATTTTCCTTGAAGATTCCCTTGTTCGGTTCTTTGATTTTCGATAGTTCTTGATTAAAGTGGTCAACCGTGATCCTCTCACCATTCACTGTAGCAAGTGCTTGTCCGCCATTATCTTTAAAATGGAACAGATAAAAAAGAAAAGCTCCCGCCAATAAAACGATTGCGATTACTCCAACAATAATGCTTCTTCGTCTCAACCTTCTTCCTTCTGAGTCACTTTTTTCTATCAGTCTGGAAAACCTCTTTTTCATTCATCTTCTGTATCGAATGCACAATCCTCTATGACCCTTAGCTCACCTCCTTTCTTGAACGACCTGGGAGGGGGGTGCATGATCTTTGATATAGAGCCGACGCTCAGTCCTGCAAGACCGCCTTTTTGATGAGTTCCTTTGCTTGCCTGGCCTCTTCTTCCGAGATATAGGCCATAACTCCTCGGCCTTTACCGATGTCCTCGTGAAAGGCCTTCTTCATGCCAATGTCTCTGGCCAGCACAATGCTCTTGGTAATGGGAAAGCCGGCGGCCTCCACCGTCTTTCGGCTGCATTCAAAAGGGCAGCCATCCACGGTGATAACCTTTTTCGCTGCCTTTGTCTTTCCCATCACCGGCGCCACCTCCAGCGGGACTGAGGGCAAGCAGCCGATGGCCGCCTTTTCCAGCCCCAGCTCCTTGACCGCCTCCATGGAGGCCAGGGCACTGGTTATCCCGGTGTTTGACAGCCCTCCAAAACAGGAGAATATGATGTTCTCATGGGTTGGCATACCCTCTTGCCAGTGTTTTTCCTCTGCCATGACCTTACCTCCTTGTCATCATCCATATCGATCCCGAGGATTTTCTTAACAAAGAATCCCTTTAGATCCCCTGGATCTATTTCACATTGATTGACCAGTAAACGTAACCCATCAAGAACTTGATTATCCCTCCCCCCTCGGGCAGTCGGTCCAGGAGTGCCTTCTCAATATAGAATCCTATCCCCTGGCTCTTAAAGTAGAGATACTCCCGGTTATTGACGGGTTTTCCAATCCGACCGATTGGGCCTTCTACTCCGCTTCATCACCCGATCACGGCCGCGCCATGAAAGACGGTCAGGACGTTGCCCCTTTCGGCGATGAAACGGATATAGGGGTCTGGAAGGCTCAGGCTCTTTGGGTGCTTCATCTCATGCTCCTCTTTTCCTCCAAAGCCGTTCACTTCAACCAGGAGAGCAGTTCCTCCTTCTTCGGCACCTTGCCCACCGATTTCACCTCGCCGTCAACAATAACCGCCGGAGTGCCGAAGACGCCATGTTTGGCTATTTCCGTGGTATCGGTGACCTTTATAATGTTGGCGTTCAAACCTGACTCGGTCACCGCTTCTTCCACATTCTTTCTGGTGGATTCACACCTGGAGCACCCAGGTCCTAATACTTTGATTTCCATGATGTTACTCCTTACCTGCTAGTTGAATGGTTGAGTGGTCAAATGGTTGAGTAGGCTCCGCAACCCTTGAGTTTTGCCCTGGGCGGAACCCTCCCCACGGACATACTCTTGAGCCTTACGCCTTTAGCCTTGCACCTTTAGCCTCCGTGAGCCAGGCTTTGAGCTGGCTCCGGGTTGGCACCTTGCCAACCGACTTGACCTGGCCATTGATGAGCAGGGCCGGTGTTCCCATCACGCCGTATCGGCCAATCTCTTTGATATCCCGCACGTGTTCTATATCAGCCATGATCTCTGTTTCAGCCATGACCTGCATGAGCGCTTGCTCAAGCCGATCACACTGCACACATCCGGGCCCCAGGACCTTGATCTCTACTCCATCCGATGCCTCTTCCTCATAAGGTTTTCCGAGGAATTTCCTGAATTCCCTGAGGAAGGCTTTTTCATAGTCTTCTCTTGCCGTTTCGGGAATGTAATTTCTCTTACCCAAGCGATTCAGAAGTTTTTCCCGGAGTTCACTATCCGGTCTATCCTCAAATTCTTCGGCCATATACTCCAGTACGGTCTTCAGCCCCATGATGCCGATAGGAGAGTCTCCGACCCTGATCTGAGTTACATCATCCTGTGACATATCATACCTCCATTTCCATTCCCTTGAGCCTCATGCCTTCAGCCTTGCGCTTTTGGCCTTATTCATCCTGCGATCCACCCGTAAGCCATTCCTGCAATAGTGGAAAGAACGACGATTATTGTGCAAAAGACCGCCGTTTTCCTAACCCCCATGACTCCTCCGATTACTAGCATGTTGGGAAGGGAAAGAGCAGGGCCTGCAAGAAGGAGGCTGAGGGCAGGCCCCTTGCCCATCCCAGCCCCCAATAATCCCTGAAGAATCGGCACTTCTGTCAGTGTGGCAAAATACATCAGCGCCCCGGCTACCGAAGCGAAAAGATTGGCCTGGATAGAATTTCCGCCGACTAGGGATTGGATGTAATGCTCCGGAATCAAGGCGGTATGCCCAGGACGTCCCAGCATGAAACCGGCCACAACGACACCCGCTCCCAGGAGCGGAAAGATCTGCTTCATGAATCCCCAGGCGGAATGGACCCAGGTCATGCGCTCATCCTTGACGAACCAGACCTTGAGCATGAATCCGAGGATGATGAGAAGCCCGGCTGTGATGTACCATTTGGCAGCAAAGATGGCCGGCCAGATCCCCGCCGAACCCTCTGCTGGCCTGGCAAAGGCGGCGAAAATAAGAATCAGCACCAGGGTCAACATGAACAGGGCCTCCTGGGTGAGGGTCCGGCCTTTCTCCTCTTCTTCCGGGAGGTAGATTTGCCCTGCCGTACGGGCAGCGTCGTCTTTCCTGAAGAAGAAGGCCATAAGAAGTCCGGCCAAAACGGCAAAGAGCACAGCCCCGATGGCGCGGGCAAGGCCCAGTTGCCATCCAAGAATCCTGGCTGTCAGCACGATGGCAAGCACGTTGATAGCCGGGCCGGAGTAAAGAAAGGCCGTTGCCGGGCCGATGCCTGCCCCTCGCGTATAGATTCCCGCAAATAGGGGGAGGACTGTGCAGGAACAGACGGCCAAAACCGTCCCCGAGACCGACGCTACTGAATAGGACAATATCTTGCGTGCCTGAGCCCCGAAATATTTCAGGACCGATGCCTGGGATACAAATACCGCAATGGCTCCTGCAATAAAAAAAGCTGGAACCAGGCAGGTTAAAACGTGTTCCCGGGCATATTCCTGGAGCATCATAAAGGCCTCAAAACCTGATTGGCGGATTGTTTCATTTGCCCAGGGAATATAGTAGGCTGCCGCAAAGGACAGCACGATAATCAGCAGTTTAGTTCGCTCTTTCATTGACAGGATCTCATAGGATAAATATCCATATAACGATTTATAGATATAGAAAGATTAAAAAAATTTTGGCTATCTCTTACAGATTTCCTCCCGCCGGATATGAGGAAGTTTTTTAATGAGTTCTTTGACCTCGGGCTCATCTTCCAGCCAGTGCCGAAGATTTCCCATAAGGCTGGCTACGTATGGGGATTTCATCCCGTCCGTAAGATGGTAATTCACCCAGAGCCCATCTTTTTTGTAATCGACAAGGCCGGCTTCCTCAAGTATCTTTAGGTGCTTGGAAACGCTGGACTGTGCTATCCGGAGCGCCTCCTGGATCTCGCAAACACACATCATCTTGTGCTGGAGCATCTTAACGATCTTGACCCGGTTTGGATCCGAAAGCGCCTTCATAACCTTGATGAAATCTTTCAATTAAAACTCCTATTAAATTCAGTTTTTAGAATATAATGCCCATTTCATGTACTGTCAATACGTTTTTTGAGATTTTTAAGGAGGTATTTCCCACTGTTCTCGCCAGGGCAAACATTCTATGCTTAAACAAGGCTAAGGACCGCTTATACATTATGTGCGGAGATCCCTGCACGGGACATGCTTGATGTGTTAAGGGGGCTGGATATGCTCACCATGAAGGTTGCGTACAAATATCAGGAGAAAGAGGCTGGCCAAGTGTTTGTTTTTTAACAATTTCTCTTAATCTGAGAGGCCTTTCTTTTGGGTGGCGCCATGATGAAGGTGATGAGAACCAGCATGGCAAAGGTGGCATAGACCGCGGTAAACACCCAGCCCGGGGCGTCATAGAAGAGAATGGAGTCTATCAAGTTGCCGATGAATGAGGCCCTTTCTTGGACGGCACGGGTTGGGTATCTGAGCCAGAACTCCAAAACCGTGAGGGGGCAGTTGAGCCCCAGTATTGCTTCCGCGGCGACCGTTATGATTGCCGCAAGGTGCAGGAATCGAAACCACGGGTTTCGTATCCACTGCCACTTGCCGATAATTCCTGCAAAGATCAATAGGAATCCCAGCATCACGAAGATGACGTACCCGAGGTGGATGAGGGCAATGATGTCGGCGAGGCAAACGGCAAGCATGGTGAACTGTAATCAATGTGGTCACGTTATAGATGCAATACGTATCAGGACTATGAGCATAGCATATTTTATTAAAAAGGCAATTCAGGGATGATAGGCATCGCTTTATGCAATTTTACCAGAATACCCCGTGCTGTGCACGGGGATGAATGGTTCTGGGGGTTTGGGGGATAAGTTCCACCAAGATAAATTAGTGTTTCATTTTTGATGCCCCGCCTTGTAGGCGGGGAGCTTCACTATTTGCGGAAAAATCCTTGACTTTTCCCTTTAAAGGTATAAAAGCTCACCATATGGAATAATGATGATTTTTGAGACCATACGAGAAAGGAGGTGAGAGGCAAGGTATCCTTTAAATAAAGGTGATACACAACCTTCAGCGAAGGGAGGACAAGGTCATGAATTCATTATGGGTATTAGTGTGGTGGTTAATTATTGTCGTTTTCGGTTACTGGGTATATGCCCGGTGGGGCGCTAACAAGGTTTTTGAGATTGACCCAGGCAGGGCAACCCCGGCCAAGATGTATATGGACGGGGTTGACTTTATGCCGGCCAACAAGAACGTGCTCTTTGGGTTCCAGCTTAACTCGATAGCAGGGGCTGCACCGATCATAGGCCCCATTGTGGCCATTCAATGGGGGTGGGTGCCTGCGCTCCTGTGGTTAGGGCTGGGCGTTTTCTTCATCGGGTGGCTCCATGACTTCTCGAGCGCCATGGTATCGATACGAAACGACGGGGACACCTTCGGGGCCCTGGGATATAAGTTGATATCTCCCCGGGCACGGAAGATATTGCTTACCTTCATTTACTTTTACCTGCTCCTGATCGCTACGGCCTTTGGACATGTCGTTACGGCGGGAGTAAGTGGAAATCCAGCACTCCCTTTTCCCTTGCTGGTGGTTATTGCGGTAGCATTTCTGGTGGGACATATGATCTATAAGGCGAAGGTAAACATCATCACGACCACCATCGTTGCTATTGTAGTGATCTTTTTCTCTATCTGGTTAGGCACAGTTTGGACCATGAAGTTTTCCTATACCACGATCCTCATATGCGTTTTGATCTTTGGCTATTTTAGCTCGATTCTGCCGGTATGGCGCTTCATCCAGCCTTACAACTACTCCTCGGTATACGTGGTGTACTTCGGGATCATAGCAGGGGTTATAGGAATAATCATCGGCCATAAGCCCATGACACTCCCCGCCTTTACCAGCTGGAGTATCGGGATGGGACCGCTCTGGCCCCTTCTCTTTGTCACGATCGCCTGCGGTGCTATCTCCGGGTGGCACAGCCTGGTATCCAGTACCGCCACATCACGGCAGCTCGAGAGCGAGCTGGACGTAAGGCCGGTAACAGCAGGGGCAATGTTTGCGGAATTTACCATCTCTATCATTGCGGTAATCGTCTGTGCCACGGCATTTGCCGATAAGGCGGCCTATGTTGCAAAGGTCGGTAATCCCGTAGGGATCTTTGTTGGAGGCCTTGGAGGGGCAATTACCTCCCTTGGGCTGCCCATGTCGTATGCCGGTGCCCTGGCAGGCATGATGATCATCATACTCGCCCTTACCATCATAAACCTGGTGTTCCGTTTTATGAAGGTTGCGAGCGCCGAGGTTCTGGGTGATGTATGGTCGGTTGCAAAGAACCCTCATGTAGCAACCATTGTGGCCCTCATCATCACCTATATACTGATCAAAACAGGAACCTGGCTTTATGTATGGGTGCTTTTTGGCGGCGCCAACCAGTTGATGGCATCCTTTGCGCTTCTCCTTGTAACCCTCTATCTGGTGCAGAAGGCAAAGAACTATAAGATTGCCATCTACCCGATGTTTTTCATGTACGCTACAACAGTAAGCGCCCTGTTTTACACCGCCTTTTTCAAGCTGATACCGGCTGCATTTGCCGGGAAAAAGGTGTTCGGCAATCTCTTTGCTGCGGCAGTGGCCATCTTGCTCATCGTCCTTGCCCTTATCCTTGCGTATGATGGCTGGAAGGCCTTCAAGAAGTTTAAGGCAGGTGCGGCAGAGGCCCCGGCTGAGGCAGAAAAAGCCCCAGCATAGGATTAGGTGTTGCAAGGCAGGCCTTACAAAAGGGGATATAGCACTCAGGATAGGGCTATAAACCTGGTGGTATATCCCCCCTTTTTCTTCTTTTCATGATAAAGAAGTGAAATACGCCTGGACACAGACCATAAAGGAGTATGCAAAGGGGTTTCTTCTTTACGACCTGATAGGTGGGGTTTATAAGGAAAAACGTTGCCTGGAAGACCTGTTTATGGTAACCCTCGTTGGAAAGGCAATTGGATTCCCCGGCCTTTTTAACTATTACCATCTGAGACTTTTCCCATACTATGTACAGAGAATCGGGCCATGGAAGAGGAGGATCTTGCGGGAAAAGGATTTCTTTGATCAGATACGGGATTAACAGCAACCAATTTGTAACTGTTCAGGTAGCCACCAAGGCACAAAGATAGACCTGCCCGCCACCTGCCCGCCATCGCGAGCCGCTCAGGCGAGGCGGGCAGGTCAGCTGCGCTTCAGGCGCCCGCAGGCGGGTATGGGTTTTGCCCCTTTATCTGAAAATGATATCAAAAGAATAGTTCTATAATCTTGGTGCCTTAGTGGCTAAATAGTTACCCCAATTCAAAAGAGATGATAGCCATGGAAGAGAAAAAGCAAGAGATAAAAAAGAAGAAAAAATCAGGAGGCATTGTCGGTTTTGTACGGGATTTCACGTATGGCATGGCAACCCATGGTATGGCACGGCATGCACTGAAACAACGCTCCAGCATGGAGCACCTTTTCATCCTTATCACCATGGGCGACATGCTGGGCATTCCCATACTTCCGCCTTACTATTCGCTCCGGTTGCTCCCTCATGTTGTGCCCCAGATCACCACATGGAAGCGCAGGATGCTGAGGGAAAAGGATCTCATGGACAGCATGTATTAATGTTTGTTGAGTTCATTGAGTTCGCAGGGTTTTAACCCAACAAACCCAAGAAACCCGAGAAACACAATAAACTATAAAGGAGGACATATGGCCCTTGTTGATTTCTTTCAACAGTATCCCAACAGAAGGTACCTCATGTACGGAGGAAAGGGAGGGCTTGGCAAGACAACCTTTTCAGCTGCAACGGCCTATTACCTTGCAAAAAAGGGCAAAAAAGTGCTTGTTTTCTCGGTTGACCCTCAGGCATCGCTCAGCGATATCTTCGAGCGCGATATCTTTGGAAAGGGAAATGTTGAGATAATGGAAAACCTTTTTGCCTGTGAGGTTGATGCTGACACAAGGATTCAGGCCTATCAGGAGGAAATACGGCAAAAGATTATCTCGATGTACGGCATGAAAAAGATCCCTGAGGAAATAGAAGACTATATAAGGGCCTCCTCAGCTGAGCCGGCCATGGAGGAAAGCGCCATCTTCGATGCGGTGGTTGATATCGTCGTGAAAGGGGATTTTGACTACTACATCTACGACCTTGTCCCCCTAGGCCATGCCCTTTATTATTTAAGCATGGCATCCATCTATGATGCATGGCTGGAAAAGATAACAAACCTGAGGGAGCAGATGAAGGAGTATGATAAGGCTATTGCCACCATGAAGCGGGAGGAGGATACAGAGCAAGACGAGGTATATAACGAATTAATGTACATAAAGGAGCGGATAGGAAACTCCTCCAAGATCATGACCGATACCGAGAAGACTGCCTTTTTCTTTGTGCTTACACCAGAGGAGATGACCATAGTGGATACTGAAAAAGCGGCACAGCTTTTTGCCCGGTATAAGGTGCCTCTTTCGGGATATATCGTAAATCGCGTCATTAACCGGGAACTGTTGAAAGATAATATACCAACCTATTTGAAAAACAGGATTGAGATGCAGGTAGGAGCCCTTGAAATGATTGATAAAACATTCGGCTCTTCTGTGCTTTCGGCTGTTCCGGAATTCGATTCTGAGATAAAAGGGCTTGATGTGATCAGAGATCTTGCAGAGGTGATGTTTGAGGAGAAATTATCATGAGTGCTACCATGAAGGATTTTTTTAAGAAATACCCCCAGATGAGGTATCTCTACTTCGGCGGAAAGGGAGGGGTGGGCAAGACTGTTGTTGCAGCAGCGGTGGCAGTGTGGATGGCAGAGCAAGGGAAAAAGACGCTCCTGGCCTCTACAAATCCTGTACATAGCCTGTCAAACCTTTTCAAACAGGATGTCTTTGGAAGACCCGTGTCGATACCGGGAACACAAAACCTTTTTGTCCAGGAGATAGACACCAAAGACACCATAGAAAGATCAAAGAATGATATTCGGGAGAAGATAAGCTGGTTTCTTAAGTTTGCCGACATCCCCACAAAGGCTGATGATTTTATAGAGTCTGCAACCATGAACCCGGCCTTTGAAGAGTCGGCCATGTTTGAGGACATGATCAATATTATATTTGAGGATGCCTTTGAGTTTTACGTTTTTGATACCGCCCCCACGGCAAACGCCAGAAGGCTCTTGGGAATGTCCAAGGTCTACGCCTTATGGGTGGACAAGATGTACAAAAGCCGGCAGGAGGCTGCGGCTATGAGGCTGAGCCTTTCATTCAGAAAAAAGAAGGTAGCAGAGGAAGAGGATCCATTGCTTGATTACCTCACCACCTTTAGGGACAGGATAGAACATATGAGAGTCCTGTTGACTGATGAGGAAAAAAGCGCCTTTTTCTTTGTGACCCTTCTCGAGTCCCTTCCTATTGCTGTCATTCGTCGCTTCATCGGGTGGTTCAAGGACTTTGGAATCCCGATAGGCGGTGTCATTATCAACGAGGCCATTGACAAGTCGGAAGTGGGAAAGGATACAGCCCAATTTGTACTCAACCGGGTAAAAATGCAGGACAAGTACAGGGAAGAAGTGCATCAATCCTTTGAAAATGTCTGCGGTGAAATCCCTCTTTTTGAAGAAGAGGTGCGAGGCGTAGATATGGTAAAAAAGGTGACCCAGGCCTTATTCCCGCACCCAGAATAGCGGCCCTTCTTCCGACGCATTTGCCTGAATTAACCTGCATCAACAAGCGGCCGTACTTCTGTAATGCTGAACCGAACGGCTGCGTGGATCATATCGGCTGCTTGTTGGCCTGCCGCCTTGGCAATATCATGTTTGATCTTATCATAGAACTCCCCGCCGGTTTCAATATCAATAGCCTCAAGATAGACCCTCGCCCCTTTCCAGTCCATGACGGTTTCTCCCGGCTCCATAACGATAAAGACCGCCTTGGGATTTCTTTGAAGGTTACGAAACGATCGATTTTCGCCGATCCCCATGACAACGGTGTTTTCATCGATCATGCGAGGTGACCCGAACACGGCCACATTGACATCGCCTAATTTGTTGGCTGTACTGAGAGAGCCGATTCTAGAATGTTTGTTAAACAATGTCATCAATTCCCTTCGGTCCATACCATTCCTCCTCCTGTATTTTGTCCATGTTTTGCCTTGTTAACGCCCTGTGCAGATAGTGGTTACCCTGTTAAGATCTCGGGACCAGACAGATACATGGTCCACCCGCAAAAACGATATAGGATTGGGGGAGATAGATCAAGCCCTAAATATTACGCGATAGAGATCTTGTAAACAAAGGAGTATACATTATATTTTGTAACTACCCAGCACATGACCCCGGCGCTTCCTCTCGGCCATGAGCCTCTCGGCCATGAGCTCGGGGCCGAGAGGCAACCAACCTATGCCGATAGTATGCGGATTGGATTCATCCCGTTTTTCGGGACAATGGTCAAAGCTTAATAAGGCCTGCCCTGGCGCGACGTTGCACATTA
>Ga0315554_1002412_pt1 | contig 10784 bp, 8 predicted proteins | sample SalMarSW160370MG_FD_202114 | JGI IMG/M metagenome (GOLD analysis project Ga0315554, IMG submission 202114) | Salt marsh sediment microbial communities from the Plum Island Ecosystem LTER, Massachusetts, United States - Salt Marsh Sediment SW1603-70 ... | reverse complement strand
GCTTCAGGACGAACTGGGGGGCCTCGTTTCGTCCAAGATCGAGGCTCAACAACAAGTCGATTTGGAGTACATTTCTTCATGAGGCAACGAAGGGTCGCTCGAGTACATTCTTACGTGAGGCAACACGTGCGGGGGATCGACCTTGGGAATCGACGGAATCGATGATTGCAACAGGGATTGATCGTATCGGCGTCGATCCTGCCAGTGTATCTGAAAACCAAACATCTTGCCCGGCCGGGCGGGGCGCGACACATCCGAGTTGGTCATGTATCCTTACAGGGTATGCGAAGCTCGATGATCGGACTCGTCGGTCTCTGTCTCCTGGCGACCGCCTGCATTGGCTCACCGGCGCGCCTCGGCTCCCGGTTCGCCGACGCCTACGGCGCGTTTGCGCCGCTGTATGTGCTCTATCGCTCGTACGCTGAGCACCTGTTCAGCGGGACACCGGTCGAGATCCCCGCGGATCTGGCGGACTCGTGCGCACGGTTCTCCTACCAGCTGGCCCTGTTTCATGTTGACTACACCGTCCAATCCGAGCCCGCAACGGCGGGGGGGCTCGCATACTTGGTCCGGCTACGGGCGGAGTCGATCTCCTTCTGCGAGGCGTACGACGAGTCGATCCGCGCGATCGCCGAATCGGACGAGGTCGACGACGATCTCCTGAGCGAGGCGAGCGACGAGGGCCTCTTCGGCGAGATCAAGAGGATGAACGACCTGATCGAGGCGGCGCTGGACGAGATCCTCGCCGGAATGGGAGAGGGAATCGATCGCTGGGCGTTCGCCGTGACGTTCTCGATTCGGACCCTTCTCGCCCGGACGGAGGTCGAGCGGATCGACGCGAACCTTCGGGGGATCCTCTACGCGGATCCGGAAGGGACCGCTCCGCCGTTCGCCGTCCCGGCGGAGGTCGCCGCGGCGATGGAGCGGCTGATCGAGCTGAGCGGCCGGGACCTGTCCGAGGCCGAAGTCGAGGACGCGTTTCGATCGGCGGCGACGATCTACGAGCACTTCGTCGCGGGACCGTGACCGGCTCCCAAAGGGGGTGGGAAGGCGGACCTGCTGCCTTGTCCGCCTTCCCTGGGTAAGAACCGTAGGCTGTTCCCCGTGTCCTGGCTCTTTCGCAGGCGGTCAGCCTCCGATTCAGAGGGCTCTGTGCTCTTGGAGGGGATCACCGCGCCCGGTTCGGCTGCGGTGTGTGAAGTTGGTAAGGAGGTACGATGGAGGCCTTCACTCCTCCGTGAACGCCTTGATCGATTCCCTCTCCCTTCGCACGCACCTCTCGCTTCTTGTCCAAAGCGCCGAGAGGGTACTCCGGGAGAGCCGATCCCGCGGCGGAACCGGTGCCCCCCGCGCCGTTCCTTCGCGACGCGGCCCGGGAACGTACCTCCCACGAAAGAAGGACGAATGTCTACGAGCGTCGAAGAGACGGAAGACCGCGGGCTACTCCGGGGCGATGCGGGCGATCTTCCAGTAATCCTGGACGGTCTGGATCAGGCGCTCGAAGTCCTTCGAATCGACCGGTTTGGTCATGTAGCTGGCGGCGCCGCTGTCGTACGCCTTGACCATGTCCTCCTCCCGCTCGGAGATCGTCAACACGATCACCGGGATGCGGCGGAGGCGCTCTTCCTCCTTGATCTTGGCGAGGACCTCCAGTCCGTTGATCTTCGGAAGGTTGATGTCCAGCAGGATGAGATCGGGACGCGGGGTGTCCTCGAACTCGCCCTTCTGGGCGAGCGCGTCGAGCGCTTCTTCCCCATCTCGGGCGAAGTAGAGCTCGCATTTCACGTCGCTCTTACGCATGGCGCGCTTGATGATCGTGACGTCGTTGGGGTTGTCCTCGACGACCAGGACCTTCATCTTCTCGAGGCTATGCATTGGTTTCCACCTCTCTTGCTCTAGGAATGGTAAAGTAGAACGTGCTCCCTTTACCAACTTCCGAGTTGACCCAGATTTTCCCGCCGTGCTCCTCGACAATCCGCTTGCAGATCGCGAGGCCGGCCCCCGTCCCTTCGTAGTCGTCACGGGGGTGCAGCTTCTGGAAGATGCCGAAGATCCGCTGCTGATAGCGGGACTCGATGCCGATTCCGTTGTCCTCCACGAAGAACGTGGCCATCCCGTTGGTGGAGGGATCCTGCGGCTGCCAACCGATGCGGACCATCGGGAGCGCCTTGTCGTTGTACTTGATCGCGTTGACGATGAGGTTGCTGAACAGCTCGGTGATGCGGACCTTGCTCCCCTTCACCGGCGGGAGGCCGTCGGAGACCTGGAGGTTGACCCCGTGGAGGCGGACTTCGAGGTCCTCTCGGATCTCGTCGAGCAGCCGCTGCGTGTTGATCCGCTCGAACGACTTCGTGTCCATGTGGATGCTCGACAGGGAGAGAAGGTCGTTGATCAGCTGTCGCATCCTCGCCGAGGTGCGGCGGAGGGTCTGGAGATACTCGACTCCCTCCTTGTCCAGCTTGCCCTCGTAGTCCTCCAGCAGGAAGCCGCTGAACGTCTCGACCGTACGAAGCGGCTCCTTCAGATCGTGCGAGACGACGTGAGAGAATTCCTCGAGCTTCTCGTTGCTCCGCTCCAGGTTCTCCGATTCCAAGCGCAGACTGCTCTCGAGCCGCTTCAACTCGGTGATGTCGATGTAGTGATCGATCCGGCCGCCCTTGTAGCGGTCGGTCTCGATCGGGATCGACCGGTATTCGAGAACCCGCTCTTCCCGCCCGAGCGTCGGGCGGACGCGGCAGGTCATCGAGTCGATTCGCTCGCCCTTGTCGACCGCCTCCTCGATCACTTTGGCGAGGGACTGTGCGTCCTCGAACGCGCCGACGTAGCGGGACATGGCGCGCTTTGCGTTGACGCCGATCAACCGGTCGCGGTCGATTCCGAAGAACCGGCCGATCGTCGCGTTGGCCCAAATCACCTCCCGCTTTCTGTCCGTGATGATGATCCCGGAGTCGAGGGTGTCGACGGCCTCTTCGATCAGGCGCCGATAGCGCGCTTCGGTCTCCATCAGCTGGCGTTCAAGCTCGGCTTCCCTGGAGCGGTTGCGCGCCTCGATGACCGCCGTCCGATCGTCGAGGCGCGTTCCTCGGATCTCCACCGGGAACGCCGTCCGGTCCTCGGCGATGAATCGGGTCTCGATGCCGCGGATCTCCCCGCGGTCGAACAGCCGGATCAGCTCGGCCTTTACCTTGTCGATCTCTCCGGGATGGACGTACTCGGTGAGGGGGAGGGTCTGCTTGGTCGCGTGCCCGATCGACGCTCGCGACGCCTCGTTTCGGCGCTTGACCGTCCCTTCGCGATCGACGAAGTGGAGGATGTTGAACGCGGGCTCGAAGATCTCTTCGTCCTGGCGATCTTTCAGCGACTTGGGCGGATGCCACATCGCGCGTCGTGCCCCTCGGCGTTCGCTATGCCAACCGAGCCCGAAGCCGATGCCGAGGTAGACGACCGGGAGGAGGGCGATCGAGACGGGAGAACGGATTCCGAAGAAGAGGAGGAGGGCGACGCCGGTCGCCGAGAGCCCGCCGGAGAGGGAGAGTGCGCCACGCCGGTGGAGGGCCTGCGCACCGAAGACGAGAGGAAGCGCGAAGACGGCGTAGACGAGGAACGTCAGCGGGACGGGAGGGACTCCCGTTCGGTGGAGGACGATGCTGATCACGAGAGCGACGATCGACGAAACTCCGACGAGGATCGTCCGTTCCGTCGGATTCAGCCCGTTTGCCAATAGCCACCCGCCCTTGAACCCGCCTAGAGAATACCGGGGAAGACGTCTACCTGGTGCGAAGATACGAACCAATCGGTCGATTCCAAAGGACAATGATCACCTGCCCGCATGACCTTCTTCCTTCGGCGCGCCGATCGTCAGATGATCAAATTCGGGTTCAGGTTGGCGAGGAACGGCTCGACGATCTTCTGCAGGTAGGCCTCGCGGAGGATCTTGATCCGCCGGCTTTCGATCGCGATGATCCCTCGGCTTTCGAGCTCGCTCAGTGTCCGTATTGCGGTCTTCGATGAGACCCCGGCCATCTCGGCGAGCTCCGCCCGCGACAGCTCAACCCCACTTCGGCCGAGGTGGAGGATCAGCCGCGCGAGTCGTTCCTTGCTCGACGAATACGAACGTTCTGCGAGCTTGTTCTGAAACGCCTTCAGTTCCTCGGAGAGCTTCTCGTACAGCCGGAAGATGGTCTTCGGGTGGCGTTCGAGGAAGTAGAAGAAGTCGCCCCGCTCGATGAAGCCGACCGAAACGACATCGATGGTCTTGGCGTAGGCGTTGTGGCTCCCCTTGTCGAAGAGGGTCGTCTCCCCGAGGATCTCGCCCGGACCGGCGATCTTGAGGATCTGGCTTTTCGCCCTCATGCTTCGCTTGACGAGCTTGACCATCCCTTCGAAGATCAGGTAGAAGCCGAACGCAGGGGCGCCCTCCTGAAAGATGATCTCTCCCCGCCCATAGTTGATCGTACGGATCGATTCCCTGAGCTTGTCCAGCTCCTTGTCCTTCAAATCGGAGAAGATGCGGAAATCTTTGAGATCGGCCATGCCACCCCCTCTGGCGGTTGTCCCGTATGAAGCTCGACTCGCCTGTCCCTCCCAACCCTGACCTCACATCACCCATCGAGCAGGGTCAGACGTCCTGCATTGTAATCGATATCACCCCCGAAGCCAAGCCCTCTGTGACGTTCGGCGATCCGGCTCTCGGGAGGATCGGGCGGCGGCGCTTCGAGATTCGACAGGATCGGGATCGCAGAGCCTGTCTTGACACCTCGACCGAAGCCTCCTACACTCCCACGACGGACGCGCCGGAGTGGCGGAATTGGCAGACGCGCAGGATTCAGGATCCTGTGAGGTTCACCCCTCGTGTGGGTTCAAGTCCCACCTCCGGCAGAACGCGATTTATCCCATTCCTCCTCCCGCCCAGAGGGCGATCCCGACGAACAGAGCCTGCAGGACCCAGAAGCGGAAAGTGACCTTCGTCTCCGGCCATTCGAAGCCGCGAAAGACGGGAGGGGTCCGTGCGCGGGTCGACGCCTCGAAGTGGTGATGAAGCGGGCTCATCTTGAACAACCGCACCCCGGTGAACCTGCACGACGCCATCTGAAGGATGACCGACCCGGCTTCCAGGACGAGGACGCCCGCGAGGAGCGGAAGGAAGAAAGCCGTCCCCGTACAGAGCGAGACAGAAGCGACAATCCCTCCCAGGCCGAAGGCCCCGACATCGCCGAGGAAGATCGCCGCGGGATGGACGTTCAGCCAGAGGAATCCGAGGAGCGCGCCGAGCAGGGGAAGGACGAGGACGAGGATCGGGTTCGACGGTGACAGGGCGAGGAGTCCGATCAGGATGAGGACCGTCAGTCCGGCCGCCAGCCCATCGAGACCGTCGGCCAGGTTCACGCTGTTCGTCGCGGCGAGGAGGCTCACCCAGACGAGGGCGAACGACGCGATCGGCGGCAGGTTCACGGAGCTTGCCGAAAACGGGATCCGCTGCGGAACGGTGACCACGTCGCGGAACAGGAAGAACAGAGCGATCGCGGCGAGGCTTCCCAGCAGGAGCTTTCGCGGAGCGGTCAGGCCCAGCGACCGGCGTCGCTGCACGGACCACAGGTCGTCGAGCCACCCGATGGCGCCGTGCATCGCGCCGGCGGTGAGGACGAATCCGATTGGGCGGGCCCACGCGACGGACGGCCAGAGCGAGAGGACGGCGATCGCCCACGCGGACAGGACGAACAGCCCGCCCATCGTCGGCGTGCCGGCCTTCGCCACGTGCCCCTGGGGGCCCAGTTCGCGGATCTGTTGACCGACGTGGCGGCGCTTCATCGAACGGGCAAACGCCGCACAGCAGAGTGCGGTGATCGGAACGAGCGCGATCGAAACGGGGATCAGCGCCTTCACGCAGCGTCCACCCGGCGGAGCTCCCCGTCGCATTCGAGCAGAAGTCGGCGCAGATCGGCGTGATCGGCCCCTTTCGGAGCCCCGAGGACGCGCTGGACGAGCTTGAACAGCTGGTAGGTCGTCGTCAGGCAGAACCCCTGCGCCCGGCAGCCGCGGAGGACCTCGGGGGCGAACTGCGTCGGGCGGCGCTTCGGATCGAGTTCTCGCGATCCGCTGACCACGAGGATTCCCTTCAGCGCTTCCTCGCCTTCGGTGATCGAGCGGTCGATCTCCCTCAGCAAGCGGCGATACGGAGGCAGCCCGACCGCGACTCTCTCCGTCGCCGCCACGACGGCGAGCGCGTCTCCTTCGTCCGAGCGAAGCTCCAGAAGGTCGTCGGTTTGCTCCACGTCGAAGCCGAGGGTGCGGAACGCATCGCCCGCCGCTGGAAGGAGGGAGAACCGACCGCGGGTGTAGAGGATTCGCTTGATCCGCGCCTTCCCCCTCAATCGCTCGGAGACCTCGTCGATCTTCGCGGACAGGGTCGCGTGGCGTTCGCGCAATCCGGCCAGTTCGTCGACGAGCCCTTCCTCTCCCGGAACGGGGTACGCTGGGAGCCAATCGGGCTCGGAGGAGAACGTCGGCCGTGCTGCGGCCTTCTCGACCGCCTCGAGCAGGACGATCGCTTCCTGAGAGGGAGCGACGCCCACGAGCGGAGGGACGAGGATCAACCGGCCCTCGCCGAACGGGACCTCCAAGGCGACGACGTCGCCGACGCGATTCCTGGCGAGGACGGTCGCGAAGCGGTCGATCGGCGTGGAGAGCAGGTCCTGATAGACCGCGTCGTAGACGAAGTGCCCCTCGAATCGGCGGAAGTACGCTCCGAACGGGCTCTCGGACTCCTCGAGGACGACGTCCGCGCCGTTGCGCGGGACGAAGCGCCCGTTGGCGGGGAAGCTGAACTGATGCTGACGGTCGACGAGCGAGACGCTCGGCAGCCAGCTGTACCGGTCGAGGCGCTCGGGCGGCTCCTCGCCGGACGCGATCTCCAGCGGCTCCCCTCGCGTACGGAGCCTGCAGACGAGGAGTCCGCCCCCCTTGAGCAGCAGGTCCTCCGCCTCGCCGCGGCGGCGTCCCATCCAGGCGCTCAACGTGCGTCCGAAGCCGCGGTCCCGATGTGGATCGGTCCGTCGGATTCCGTCGCCACCCGGGGCGACGTCGGAGGTCCAACGGAAGGAAACGTCCATTGGATCGAAGAAGACGGCGTCACACGCCGAAAGGGACGTTCGGCCGAAGAACTCCTCCCGTTCGATGCTCGGATGATCGAGCCGCCAGTCGACGGACAGAAGACGATACCCCATGGCGGGAAGATCATACCCTTCGCCTCGATCGAAAGGCAATTCGAAAAGAGAAGAGGGACCGCAGCGCGTGCGGTCCCTCGTTGGATGGTGTTTCCTACGGGCTCTCCAGATTGGAGATCGTGTTCGTCCAATAGACGAACCGGGTCGTCGCCGTGTAGGCGATGGCATTGCCGATCCGGAAGTCGACGCTCGGCGTGAGCTCGGCGCTGCTCCCACTGGGGAGTCCGACGACGAACGGCGAGGTCGGCGGGTTCACCATCGAGTACCGGAGGTACACGAAGCTCGACGAGGTCTCGAGATTCCCGTCGCCGTCGATGTCCAGCTGTAGGTTGAGCCACATGCTCTGCGAATCGGGAATCCGGAACGTATGGTCGATGCTTCCGGACTGCAGGGATCCTTCGTAGACGAGCGTCTTCCCGCCTTCGGTCGGCGCGGGGAGGACGCCCATCGGGGCCGCCTGTCCCGATCCGCTTGTCTGCCCGACGTTCTGGAACGACCCGTCGGTCCGTAGCTCGATCCGGTAGTCGCGCAGACCGGCCCAACCGGCTCCGGCGTTGACGGTGACGTGCCAGCTGTCCGTCCCCCAGACGAAGAAGCCGGGGATCGATCCCATCGGCGGTGCTCCTCCCCCGCTCGATACGACGATCGGCTGCGTCGTCGTGGACGAGAGGCCGTCGTTGTCGATGACCGTCAAACGGACGAAGACCGTGCCGACGCTGTGGTAGGTGACTTGGCCGAGGGAGCCGGTCATGTCGTTCGACCCGTCCCCATTGAGATCCCAGAGGTACGAGACGATCGTGCCATCCGGATCGTACGACGACTGCGCGTTCAACAGGATCGGCTGTCCGACCGTCGGGTTCAGCGGCGAGTAGGTGAACGCGGCGATCGGGGGTTGCGCGGCCGTCCCGACGACGATCGTCTGGGACGTCGAATCGGTCGCGCCGTCGTCGTCTTGAACGGTCAGTGTGACCGTGTACGTTCCCGGCGCCCCGAACTGGTGGTAGACGACGCTCCCGGCGACCGGAGAAGTCCCGTCGCCGAACGACCAGCTGTATCCGGCGATTGTCCCGTCCGGATCACTCGATCCGGTCCCGTCGAACCGGATCCACTCCGCGACGCCCGGGCTCGCCGGTGAGTACGTGATCGCGGCGGTCGGAGGCAGGTTGACCGCCCCGACCTGGATCGTCCGCGACGCCGAGTTGCTCGCACCGTCGTCGTCCCGAACGGTCAATGCGACCACGTACGTGCCCGGCGCGGAGAACCGGTGCCAGGCGACGGCGCCGGTGCCGCTCGTCCCGTCGCCGAAATTCCACGAATACGAGACGATCGATCCGTCCGGATCGACGGATGACGAACCGTCGAACTGGACCCAGCTGTCGACGGCGGGGTTGGTCGGCGAGAACGCGAACGCGGCCGACGGAGCCTGGTTCGTCGGCCCGACTCGGATTGTCTGGGAGATCGAGTCCGACGCCCCGTCATCGTCGGTGACGATGAGGGTGACCGTGTAGGTTCCGGCGGTCATGAAGCGCTGCCATGCGGGGCTTCCATAGCCCGTCGACCCGTCGCCGAAGTCCCACGAATAGGACGCGATGGTGCCGTCCGGGTCCGCGGACGACGAACCGTCGAACTGGACCCACTCTCCGACACCGGGGCTCGCCGGCGAGTAGCTGAACGACGCCACCGGCGGGGCGTTCATGGGAACGAGCGGCTCGAGCGTAACGTTGACCGTCCTCGTCAAGCCTCCGATGATGAAGATCGCGGCGTTCCAACCGACGTACCCGGATTTGGTCACGGAGAATCGATGAAATCCCTCCTCGACGAACAGTGTCCGGGGCGTATACCCGGCGTACTCGCCGTCGATGCTGATCAGGGCGCCGCTCGGGCTCGAGTTGATCGTCACGATCCCGTAGGCGGGAGGCGTGCCGGAGACGATCTCGAAGCTCGTGAAGTCCCAACTTCGCTCCTCGACGGGGAGGATCCCGAGGATCTGCACCTCGATGCTCTGCTGGAAGGCCTCCGGGTCCTGCGTCATGTACGCGAACGGCTGGACGGGGCTCGTCGTGGCGAGGATCTGGAGGTATTCGGTCCCCGTCGGCGGGGCGACGACCCACCCGCTGCTTCCGGGCGGAGGTCCGAGGATGTGTTCGCCGGCCTGTACGTAGTTATTCGGCGTTCCCGACGAAGGGTACGGGAAGAGCTGATTGGCGACCCCGCCCGGCTGGATGTCCCAGATGTAGATGTAGGCCGGCTTGTTGACGCTGTAGGAAATGGTGATCGCTTCGCCGACGGCGTAAGCGCCCTTGTCGACAGAGATCCTCACCTCGAGCGCGCTGTCCGGCGGCGTGGCGATGATCCCCTTCGGGGCCACGGGCGCCTGGGCCATTCCGATGACAGCGGCGAGCGCGAGGGTGGACAGAAGAACGACTCCGCCTTTCCAGATTCTCGCTTTCATGTTCGCCTCCCTTTCATCCTCTGCGGATTCACAACTCGTTGTCTCATCACGTTACAGCCGAGAGGGCGACCCGTGTCAAGTCGGCCGGATCGATTCGCTTCAAGACGAGATCGACGTCCTCGGAGTTCAGGGTCGCTCCCTCGAGCGATGTCAGGCGAAAACGGACTTCCTGGTACAGCGCCTCCCCCTCGAACGGGCTTCCCCCTCCCTCGAGGGCGTCGGCGATCGTGTCGGAGATGTGGGTCACGAGCAGGTTGAAGCGCGGGGTCGGAAGGGCCGTGGGCACCGATTGGAGACTCCCCGGGGCGACGCTGAAGATCCCCTTCGCGTAGAGCAGGTCCCGGGTCTCCGCGAGCAGGATCGACCGCTGGCGTAGGCTCTGCTCGATTTGAGGCACGGGGACGCCGCGGGCGAGCCCCTCCAGTCCCTTCGTCACCAATCCCTCGGCGGGGAGCCCTTCCTCCACCGCGGCGACGACGTGAAGAAGGAGTCCTTCCTTCTCCTGCGCCGAATACGCGGTCGTCGCCAGCCGTTCGATCAACTGGAGGACCTCGGCGGCCGGGAAGTCCGGCTGGCTCAGCCCGAGTTCGACCGCCGCGACGCACCGCTGGACGTCCGAGACGGGGATCGCGCGGAAGGCCTGCTCGAATTCGGAGACCGGGATCTGAGCGATGGCGGGGCCCCCGAGCCCAAGGAAGAGGAGAAGGGCGATCAGCCCGGCCCTCCACGCTCCTGCGAAGCGCATCATGCGCCGTCACCTCCTCCAACGTAGCGCACGGAGCTGTACTCGCCGAAGCTCTGCACGTACTCGTCGGCCTGCGGGTCCTGCCCCCACCAGCGGCCGTCGATGACGAACGCGTACTCGTAGCGGCCCGGCGGAAGCGGGATGCTCGCCATCCAGATCCCGGCGTTGTCGTCGTACGACAGGGGGGTCGGCTCCCACGAGTTGAAGTTGCCGACGACCGACACGTCGGTCGCGTCGCGGACCGCCAGGGCGAACAGGACTTCCTGGGTTCCGCTCGGCGCTCGGGACGGAGTCAGCCGGATCCCCGTTGCGGCCCGGTTGAACCCGATCTGGTTGGCGACGAAGAATCCGACCAACAGACAGA
>Ga0315554_1002411_pt1 | contig 10787 bp, 7 predicted proteins | sample SalMarSW160370MG_FD_202114 | JGI IMG/M metagenome (GOLD analysis project Ga0315554, IMG submission 202114) | Salt marsh sediment microbial communities from the Plum Island Ecosystem LTER, Massachusetts, United States - Salt Marsh Sediment SW1603-70 ... | reverse complement strand
ATACTCCTGACCCGTCTCGTAATGATTATCGATGTCGTAGAGACCGCTGATCTCCTCATCCCGCTCCCGATCGAAATAGCCGGCGTACTTCTTCAATCCGTCGTAAATGCTCTGCAGGTAGTCGGCGGATGGATGCAGGTTGTGCAGCTGAAGAAGTGCGTCCCCCCAGTTCGCGTGATAGAACATCTCCTGTCGGTAATGATTGACATCAATGTACCCTCGGAATCCGCCGTCCTCGCGCTGGTTGTCAAGAAAAACCAGCAGGCTCCCCTGGGCAAGCTCCGGGTCGTGCATCCATCGGTTCTCGAGCATGTGGCACTGCGCGCTGTACGTGATCGGTGCGCGGAAGTATCCGATCCCCTCGCAAACGAAGGGTCGTTTGTAGTTACCATCGACTCCGTAGATCGTGTTCAGCCGCAGGCCGTACCATCGGTACCAGTAGTAGCGCGTCAAGAATTCATCCGATGCCTGGAAAAAGGGAACAGAGCTGAAGTGATCCTCCCAGCTGAGATCACTCAGCTCGATGGGATCCGCCCGCCTGAGCACGGGGTGAAGGTTCTGCATTGTCTCGTCTGCCGAGGGAGCAACGGCGAATGCAACCGCGACCGACGCCTCAGAACGTGGCCTGAGCAAAACTTCGGTATGAAGGCCGAGGTAGAGCAAGCCCTCATTGGTCACGCCAGAGAGTTTCATCTCGTTCGGCAATTTCCCGCCGGCGAACGTCTCGAACCACGGTGAGAGTTGCCAGCGAGGCTGAAGCGCGGTCCGCTCGCTGAGGTTGACGCTCTGAGATGTGGGCTTCCTGTTCAGCGCAAAGGCGCAGGCGAGCTCAAGAAAAGGATCGACGGAGGGGCGGAGGAATTTCTTGAACGACATGACGCCGTGGCGGTAGGCAATGTCCGCCAGCCAGGTGGATTCCTTCGACGGAAAATGCTCCTGCGTCGTCCAGGCAAGGAAATGCAGCTTGATGGTGCTCCCCGATGGGTTGCGGAAGTGCACGACGCTCGTCGCGACGTCGTTCGGCAGCACGGCCTTCGATTCCAAAATCCGAATCGGGGATTTGGAATTTCGGCGTTGACCCAGGTATTCCTGCATCAACACCGAGGGTTTCCACGAACGGCTCTGGAAGCGGACCGGTATCTCCTCTCCCTCGTCATCGAGCAGCGCCCACGTGAAAAGCGGCTTCAGCTCGTAGTTGTAGTAGTGTGCATCGTCCCAGAAGCCGGGGAAGTCCAGGTAGATGGGAAAAGGAGGGGCCCACAGGAGACGGTTTCCTCCACCCAAATACCATTTGTCGGTTCGAGCAAGCTGCTTGAGGATGTCAGGTTTCTTCATTGGTCGGCGCATTTTTCTTTTCAGTGAAAATCAAAATGAAATCGGAATGATGAGAAATGTGAGCGGTCACACCGGCGCAGCTCGATCTTCTTATTTGATGTCTGTCCTCTGAATTTCGGTCTATCCTTTGAGTCCTGTCATCGTGATGCCTTTGACGAAGTACTTCTGGGCGATGATGAAGACGATCACGATGGGCAGCATCACGACGACCGCGGCAGCCATTTGATGCGGCCAGTCAGTCGTGTAGAGATTGCTGAAGTTGGCGATGCCGACTTCCACTGTTCGCATATCCACCCGGTTGGTGACGATCAGAGGCCAGAGGAAATCCTTCCAGCTTGCCATGAACGCAAAGATGGCGAGCGTCGCCAGGGCCGGTTTGGAAAGGGGGAGGATGACTTTCCAGAAGATGGTGAATTCCGACGCGCCGTCGACCCGAGCAGCGTCCTCGAGGTCCTTCGGGATCGTCAGGAAGAACTGGCGGAGAAGGAAGATTCCCCACACGCTGGAGAGTGTCGGCGTAAACAGCGCCCAGTAGGTGTTGATCCACCCGAAGGTATTGATGATGAGGAAGGCTGGTATGATGGTGACGATCGCCGGGATCATCATCGTCGAGAGATAGAGTGCGAAGATCTTATCTCTCCATCGGAATTGGAGGCGCGCGAAGGCGTACGCCGCCATCGAGCAGAAGGTGAGCTGGCCGATGACCGATGCGGCAGCGACGATCATCGTATTGAGGAAGAAGCGGCCGAACGGCTGGAGCGTCATTGCTTCGGCAAAGTTCGACCACCGCAACACCGCGGGTATGAATCGGGGCGGGAATTGGTAGACCTCCAGATCGCTCATCAACGATGTGCTCAGCATCCAAAGGAATGGGACGAGCATTGAAAGTGCGATCACCAGCAATGCGGCATAAATAAGATATCGGCCAATGCGCTTCATCTGCTTGTATCTAGCTCTCTCCTAACGATGGTACTTTTCCAGCACGCTCCACGCGCGGGGGTCTCCGCTCCCAAGCTCCCAGACCGAGATTCCTCGGGCTCGGACTTCTCGGACAATTCGTGAATGGCGTGATCCCCCAGCCGTGGCTCGATTGCTAGTCCCCGAAGCCTATCCCGAGGTCGCGCGCGGTCAGCATGATATCGCAATCGAGCGGGACCGTTTTCATCCGCCGGGTTGCTTCCTCCAGCGGAACGTACCGGACCGTCGGCGGGTCGAGCGCCACCATCACATTGGACTTGCCCGCCTCGAGCGCCCGGATCGCGGCTGCTCCGAATCGGAGCGACAGGAGCCGATCGAACGACGTCGGACTGCCGCCGCGCAGGAGGTGGCCGAGCACGACGCACCGCGTCTCTTTCCCTGTCACCTCTTCGATGTCATTTGCAATCCGTTCCCCCGCGCCCCCGAGGCGGTCTGCACGCCCGAGGCCTGTCGATACCACGGAGGTTTCTCCTCCAACAGGTTTTGCCCCTTCAGCCACGACGACAATGGCGAAATGGTGTCCGTTGCGATCGCGCTCCCGGATCTTTGAGGCGATCTTCTGGATGTCGTAGGGGATTTCCGGGATCAGAATCACGTGAGCGCCGCCGGAGATGCCACACTCAACGGCGATCCATCCGGCATACCGCCCCATCACCTCCACGACCATGACGCGTCGATGGGCTTCCGCGGTGCTGTAGAGCCTATCCAGGCATGAGGTCGCGAAGTGGACTGCGGTGTCGAACCCGAATGTGATCACCGTCTTCTCCAGGTCATTGTCGATCGTCTTCGGAACACCTACCACGCGCAGCCCTTTCCTCGCCAGCACGCTGGCAATGTTGAGCGACCCGTCGCCGCCGACGGCGATGAGGGCGTCGATGTGTTCGGCTTCGAAGGCTCGTATCAGCTCATCGGAGCGGTCTTTCTCATACATCGTTCCGTCCGGACCCATCGTCGGGTACTTGAGCGGATTTCCTCTGTTGGTGGTGCCGAGAATCGTTCCGCCGAGGTGGGTGATGCCGTGAACTCTTTCCCGCGTCAATGTGATGAGTCCGCCTTGGGGATACTTGTCCGGCAGGAACAAACCGTTGTATCCATCGCGAATGCCGACGCATTCCCAACCGCGGTTGATCGCGGCGACGGTGGCGGCACGGATGACCGCGTTCAGTCCCGGCGCGTCGCCCCCGCCCGTGTTGATTGCAACTCTTCGGATTTTCGCCTTGGCCATTTCAAATCCTCCCAGTAGGTCGTGGAATCGTCAGATATCCTTTCAAATTCAATCTATCATTTCTTCATCCATATTCTACACTGCGCCCGAGAATTCGGAACTGAATCCATGTGGCAATCATGATGATCAGAAAGAGTACCCATGACATGGCAGAGGCATAGCCCATTCTGAGCTGTTCCCAGGCCGCCTGATAGATATGGTACACGATGACGTCCGTGCTGCGGACAGGCCCCCCGGCGGTCATCACATAGATCGACGTAAAGACTTGAAACGAGCTGATAAACGAGGTGACGAGAATGAAGAAGGTGGTCGGTTTCAGCAGAGGAAAGGTCACGTGCCAGAACCGACGCCAGCTGCTTGCCCCGTCGATGCGGGCGGCGTCGTGAAGCTCTTCGGGAATGCCTTGAAGCCCTGCCAGGTAGATGACCATCTGATAGCCGAGGCCGAGCCACACCGAGAAAATGATGATCGAGAACATCGCCGTGTTGGTGGAATTGAGCCACTGCAAAGGTCCAAGGTGCAGGAGGCTGAGAAAGTAGTTCGCCACCCCGAACGTCGGATGATAGATCCACATCCAGACGAGCGCAATGGCAACGAATGACGTCACGCTCGGCAGGAAGTAGAGGGTCCTCAGCAGCGAAATTCCCTTCAGCCGACGGTTCATCATCACAGCGACCGCGAGCGAAATTGCCATCCCGATCGGCACATTGAGAGTGTAGAGCAGAGTGTTCTTCAACGCGTTCCAGAAGTTCGAATCTCTGAACATCTCGGTGAAATTCTCCAATCCCACGAAGGGTTTATCGGGAACGACGATGTCCCAGCGGTGAACGCTGAGATACGCGGCGAATATGATCGGTGTGAAGATGAACACCACGAGGTGAACCAGAGAAGGAGCAAGGAAACCGATCGCTGCTCCGGCGGCTTTCCGCGCTTTTCTCTTTGCGTTGAAGTACAGCGCGCAGCTGGCCAGAGCTGCCGCCGCGGCGACGGCAAGGAGGAACCAAAGAATCTCGCGCTCCGTCCTGATCGGCTTGAAAACGGCTTCCTGATGCTCTCGAATATTTTCGAGTTGCTCGTCGACTTTGACAGCGTAATTCGTCATCGTCTCGTGCATCGGCTTGCGGTTGATCATCACCTCGTCGACCGCATCCTGCAGCGTCCATTCCACTTCGCTGAACCGCTCAACAATCGTTCCCCACGGCTGCCGGCAGAAGGGGACCTCGTCCACGAAGGCCTTCTCGAGACCGAGAGTGTCTTCAGCTACCAATTCCCGCGCCACCTTGATCGTGGAGGGGATTTCAAGTCGCCGCGCCGCGCGCAGCCGGTTCGGGATCTCACCCGCGAGGAACGCTGCAAGGAGCGCAGCTTCCTTCTTGTGCCGTGTGTTGATCGGGACGCACCAACCCGACTCGTACATGACGTTCACCCTTCGGACTCCCGCTTGCTGAGGGGGAGCCACCACACCGATCCGCAGTTTCCCCTGTTCGATCTGGCGGAGGAAGCGAGGCATACGCCAATGTCCGTCGATCATCATGCCGATCTTCCCGTCGGCAAAGAGCTCGGTATTGACGCCGGTCTTTTCCGATTGGACCCAGCTCCCGGTGTTCGGTGCAACGTTGAACTTGTCGCGGAGATCGACCAGGAACTGAAGGGCTGATTCCGTCTTAGAGGAGTTCAGGAAACCTTCGGCGTGCATTCCCGTCGGGTCCACGACATCCCCGCCGCCGCTCCACACCCATTCGATCCAGTAATAGAAGTAGTTTGAGAAGACCGTCCCGTACTGGTCGGGAACCCCGTCGCCATTGAAGTCCTTCGTCAGAAGTTTTGCTAGCGCGAGGTAGTCGTCCCACGTCCAGTCGTTCGTAGGGTAGGGGACGCGAGCCGCGTCGAACAGGCTTTTGTTGTAGTAGATCATCAACGGGGTGAAGCCCTTCGGGAACGCGTAGAGCGCGGACCCTCGCCTCGCGATGTCCAGGACGTTGGGGAACCACTGCGTCGTGTCGACCCCGAGCGCTCGAACGTACGGGGAGAGATCGAGCAGCACCTTCTTGTTCGTGAAGGTGGGGATAAGCTTTGAATCCAGAAGAAAGACATCCGGAGGGTCGTCGACCGCCAGCGCGGTCAGGATTTTCTCCTCGTATTGCCTCCCCGGGTTCGGCTCGTACAGGATCTCGATGCTCGGGTAACGACGCTGGAATTCGGCAATCGCCTGCTTATCGAGCGGCATCTCATCGAGATCCGCCCAATCGGTCAGCCGCAGACTCGTCTTCTGCGTTGTCTGGGCAGGAGAGGGCGAGACTGCGAGAATCCCAAGAAGCAGAAGAAGGATCGAACAGAGAAGAGAAGGTGGAAGGGATCGGGAGGCGCGGACCACTGCGATCTTCATCAGCACAGAAAATTGACCAAATGACGATGAACGTGAAAGGCTGACGGTTCGGCTCAAAGAATTTCGATTCTTTCGTTGAGAGGCGACGGCTCGCCGTCAGTGCTCGTCCGCTCTCTGCTCCACGGGGCTTGCGGAGAAGACTTCTTTCGTCGCCTCCGCGGCTGCCTTTATCTCCTCAACCGAATTGTAGAAATGAGGTGAATAGCGCAGCTTCCCCTCCCTGAGAGAGACCGTGATCCTCCGCTTCGCGAGCGATTCGAATGCCGCTGCCGGGTCAACTCCGTCAGGAGGTTGAATCGTCACGATTCCCGCCCGCTCCTGAAGCGCGGCGGGGCTGACGATCTTGACGCCTCCAATGCTCTGGAATTCATCGAGGAGGATTTGGGTCAACGCCAGGATGTGAGGCTCGATCAGCTCGATTCCAAATTCGAGAAGCATAGTCAACGCAGCGAAGTACCCCCACATCCCGGGGATGTTGATGGTTCCTCCTTCAAACCGCCTTGCTGATTCGGCGAGGGGCTGATCGTAGTCGAAGAAATTCCACGGCGTCTCGACCGCAAGCCAACCGAGATACTTTTGATGGATGCGAGTTTGCAGCTCTTCGGTGAGATAGAGGAAGCCGATTCCCTGCGGTCCCATTTGCCACTTAGGAGCTCCGGCTGCCAGAGCGTCAATTCTCATCTCCTGAACGTCGAGCCTCATCGCCCCGGCGGCCTGGATGCCGTCGACGATAAAGAGAATTCCGCGCGACCGGCAGATTTCACCCAGAACCGTGAGCTCGGCTCTGTAGCCGGAGAGGAACTGCACGGCGCTCAGAGCAAGGAGTCTCGTCCGCGGCCTGAGAGCGTCGTAGATCGCCTCCGGGGTGACTCTGCCGTCGGGACAGTGAATGATGTCGATCTCTACTCCCAGGTTTTTGAGATGATAGTAGGGATAAACATTGGCGGGAAACTCGAGGTCGTTCAGGAGGATCCGATCGCCCGGTTTCCAGTCGAGCCCGGCGGCGATGATATTGAGGGCGTCCGAGGTGTTGCCGACGAGAGCGATGCGGTCATGGGATTCGGCATTGACGAGCCGCTGCACGCACCGCTTCGTCTCATCGATCTGGCTGAGATCATCGAGCCAGGTCTCGATCTTTCCCGAAGATCGCTCCTGCAGGTGATTCAACGTGGATTCCAGCACGCGCGAGGAAAGCGGGCTGACAGCAGCGTGATTCAAGTAGATGAAGCCGTTTGACGTGTGCGGGAACAGCTGTCGGATTTGCTGGAGTCGGTCTTCCGGTATAAGCTGAGGGGATAAGGGGTCCACAGTGATCGCAGGCCGATTTGGAGAGTGAGATGTGTGAATCGATAGTACTCAAACAGAGAAGGAAAATCAAGCGATTCCCGGCCTTTCGCCGGGTTGTTTTTGCGTAACTTGTTTCTTAGAATAGGTGCGCTGACGACACACAAGCTGCCGACGCCGCCTACTTTACCCACCACGTCTAGGGAAGGAGACTGACCCATGAATCAGACTTTTCGCCGTGGGGCGCGGGGTCTTTTCGCCCTCGCGATCGTTCTGCTTCCGATTGCGGGGACATCGAACCAGAACGGGGCAATTGACTTGCCGGGGGAACGTTTGTCGTCCACCACTGCAGACCAGCAGGAGAAGGTCGACAGCACTGGGCTTATGGCAAACAAGAACGCCATCATCGACCAGCTCAACAACCTCTCGGCGCAGGTGTATTTGTATCGCGTGAGGCCCAAGGAAATGGGGGGTGGCGAGGGCTCGTACGAGGGTTTCAGCATACCGTCGAAATTGGCGTCGAGCGAGGATGCATCCTTCACAGCTGCGGTTCTCGACTCGAACCACGTGCGAATCACGGCACTGTCCGCCAAGGGGTTTGGAACTGTCGACGTTACGGTTAACGAGTTCGGCGTCTTGGTGGATTGGGCGTTTACAGGCAAGTTCAATGGACCGGAAAAGCCGGGGGCCGCAACCGTTCAGGAGAATAGAGATGCCATCATTAACGATCTGAACAACCTGGCTGCGTTTGCCTACCAGTTCCGAATCCGGCCGAAGAGCATGGGGGGAGGGGAGGGATCCTACATGGGCTTCGACCTGCCGCAGAGTTTGAGGGCCAATGAAAACGCGACGTATTCGATCGGGGGCGTAGCTGCGGATACGGTCAAGTTTATGGCGATATCCACGTATGGGTACGGCGTCGTCACGGTGCAAATCGATCAGGATGGGCGGCTGGGTAGTTGGTACTATACTGACAAGTTCAAGTGACATGGTGTTGGTAAGTCCCCCGGATGTTCGAAGCGCGTGGGACTTTCATTGGCGCATGCGATCGACCGTGAAATATCTCGTCACCGTCACACTCCTCCTTGCCGGGTGTGGAGCAACGAATTACCTCTTCTTCTACGATACCGCCGAACGCTATTACGCCGCCGGCAACTACCGGAAGGCAATCGAGTATTATCTGAAAGCTGCCAGCGAGAGCGAAGATCACCCAGAGGCCTACCACGCCATTGCGATGTCGTACTATCAGCTGGGCGATATGGAGGACGCGGTCTTCGCCTTCGAAAAGACGCTCGAGAAGGATTCGCTCTACACCAGCGCCTACGAGGTCCTCGCTTCAATCTACAGCGACTGGGGGAGACCCGATACAGCAATCCTTCTGTGCCAGAAAGCGATCGGGATCGACAGCGAATATGTAAGGGCATACACCACCATGGGGATAGCCTTGCTCCGCAGGGGACAGATCAGTAGTGCGGAGCAGACCCTCCAGCATGCGATCGCCCTGGGGAAGAGACTTGGCGCGCAACTTAGGTTTCGGGATCTTCTTCAAACGGTCGATTACTGGGGCCTTGCCTTCGATCAAGCCGATGCCTACAGCGCGCTGGCGGATGTCTACTCGTCGGTCGGGCGCCACGAAGATGCACTTCGGGCTCTCGACAAAGCGATCAGGCTGGCGCCGGACTGGCCGATCCCGTGGCAGAAGAAGGGGGCCGAGTACGATTCACTCAAAAGCTTTCAGGCCGCCGAGATGGCATACCAACGCTCGGTTGATATTGACCCCAGGGATCCCGAGGGCTATAGGGGGCTTTCGAGAGTCTATCTGGAACTGGGAGAGCGGGATGCCGCAATTGAGAAGATGCTTGAGGCGGTCCGTGCCGATACGACGGACCCCGGGACATACCTTATGCTGGCCGATCTCTACGAGGCCAAGGGAGAGTACCGCTGGGCGATGGCGGCATATAGCGGCGCCATGGAATACGCTCCTGATGATACAGCAGGCTACATGCGTGCTGGACATATGTTGTTGAGAATCGGAGTGTTTGACCGTGCTCTCCCGGTTTTCGAGGAGGCGATTCGTTTGGCGCCGGATTCCCCGGAAGCTTATGAGGGCTTGGGTCAGGCATATCTCGGCAAGGGAATGAACCCGGAGGCTGAACAGGCATTCAAGAGTGCTATCGAGCTCGACAGTGCGTATGCTGTCCCGTTCCGCAATCTCGGAGATTTGTATTTAGGTGAAGGAAGGGAAGAGGAGGGACTGAGGTATCTGCGCCGGGCGGCTCTCTTGGGCGACGCTCCATCTCAGGCCTATCTCCGCCACCGAGGGCTCGTGTGGTGACGTCGGCGTCGAGATCGTGCAAGATCGAGAACCAGGCCGACCGGCCAGCGTTGCGCTTCGCCAGGAGAGAGGCACTCTCGTGAAGACCGACTATCTTCGGATCGTCGTTCTCGGGTTTCTCCCCCTCCTGGCTCGATTTCTCTTGTACTGGTTTGCGTTTCGCATCCGATCGATCAACATCAAGCTCGTAAGCTGCCTTGTCATCGCGGGAGTGCCATATTTCTTGTCCATCGTGCCGCTGCCGCTGCCGAGGCCGCTCAGCTTCGTCCTCGTCGTAGGTTTCGTCGCATTTCTCATAACAAGATACACGGAGGCCGAACTCTACCCCGATGCGATCTTGATTCCGTTTGTGGTGGAGCTTGTCTCATTGCTCCTGTTGGACTATATTCTCGCACCGATGTTCGCATAAGAGTGTCTTGAATGTCGGTCAGAATGTTGCGCGGTCTTCGTGTCCTGTGTGGGGAAAAGCCCCCAGTGCAAACTGTGGTGACATCAACGGCAGTTCTTCTCGAAATAGGCGACGTCAGTCATCGTGAGTGCGACTTCATTCGCAGAGAGTATCTAACGAGCGGAAAAAGGAAGGAAGTACATCAGACTCTTTTCGCTATGGTCGACAAAGGAGAAACAAACCATGCTGAGGATTCCGAGCAGCCTCTTCGGCTTCATTCTGATTCTCTTGATCACGCAGCAAATCGCGGCCTCCCAGGATCTCTCAGGGCTCGCCCAGATCAGATCCGGCCGATCGCGGGCGGTGACTTCCGCCGATCCGAATCCTAACAGCAACGCGGACCGGATCAAATACGTCACTCCCGGAGAAACGAAAGTGCTGGCAGACATCAAAGGGCCGGGGACCATTCATCACATCTGGCTTACGTTCAGCGAGGCGCGCCCAAACTGGCTCGAGGCAGGGGGGTCCGCGCGGCCGGACGAAATCGTCCTCCGAATGTACTGGGATGACAGCAAAGAGCCCGCAGTCGAAGCTCCAATCGGTGACTTCTTCGGAGCGGGATTTGGTTTGCGCCGCGAGATCAAGTCTATCCCCGTTGAAGTGGAGGGGGGCGATGGCTATAACTGCTACTGGCCCATGCCCTTCTACAAGCATGCTCTCATCACCATTACGAACGAGGGCCAGAAGAACGTCCGCAGTTTCTACTATCATATAGACTACAGCGAAGAGGAGAAGCTCCCCGAGAACACCGCGTATTTCTGTGCTCAGTACCGGAACGAGTTCCCGGAGAAGACGG
>Ga0315554_1002408_pt1 | contig 10792 bp, 8 predicted proteins | sample SalMarSW160370MG_FD_202114 | JGI IMG/M metagenome (GOLD analysis project Ga0315554, IMG submission 202114) | Salt marsh sediment microbial communities from the Plum Island Ecosystem LTER, Massachusetts, United States - Salt Marsh Sediment SW1603-70 ... | reverse complement strand
ATCTGAGCAAGGTCGGCTACGCCTCAGATTTGCGCCAGAGAAAACGCTCATTGATCCATATTGTCTCGACTCAGGCGAGTAGAGAGGCGTGCACGCTCCCACCTCTCCTTTTGGCAATGGTGCGATAGAGAGCCAGCACGTTTTCGATCGGTGTATCGGGCTGGATGTGATGGCAGGGCGCGAGAATGAAGCCACCATCCTTACCAACCACATCGATGAGGCAATTGATCTCCTCCTCAATTTCAGTGACGGATGCAGATTGTAGCCAGCCCTGGACATCAACCGCTCCGTGGAGCACGATCTGCCCGGGGAAAGATTTTTTTAGTTCGTAGGGATTCATGCCTTCGGCCTGGGGCTGAATAGTTTGTAGCGCATCCATCCCCAGCTCGATAAACCGTGGTATCAGCTCTTTGCTCGACCCGCAGCAATGATGAGTCACTTTTGCGCCATAATTGTGAACCATATCAAAGAACTCTTTTTTCTTCTGAGCGAAGATTTTGTTAAATGAAGTCGGGGAAATCAAAAGCCCTCGCTGGCACCCGAAATCATCCGCACACAGCACCAAATCAATTCTCCTATTTGCCGCCTCGAGGATACGCTCGATGTGCTCCATGTAGAAGCGGTGCCTTTTGTCCAGGATATAGAGAAAAACATGATCCTCCAGGGCAATATCGATCAATACCTGTTCAACCCCACGTCCAAAGGCGATCCCGTTGATGAAATCCTGGACACTGAAAGAACCAATCATCAATGCTTTTTCCGGATATTCAGCGCAGAGAGTTGGCATCGCGCTGTAGTCGTACCAGTCGGGATCTGGCCAGGAGAAGGCTTCCGCATCCTCGATGGTCGTCCATTCGGCATAGGGATAGTTCCCTGATTCCATATAATCCCCATACTCATTCGGCATCGGCTTCTTTTGGATGCCCCAGATGTTCATGGAAGATCCGTCTTTGAACACGGGAAGCTCCGGTCCGATATAGGGGGGGGTGATCGTCTGTATATCCGTACCAAGACACATTCGAAGCTGTCCTTCACTGTCCACCCTGAAATGCTCTAGAAGTGCTCGCTGGATTTCCGGAGTAGCAAAATAGTCGCAAGGAGTAGAATCCGGTTGTCGATATGCAAACGCGCTCTGTATTCTATCTCTTGATATCATATACCGTAAATTGGAATTTACAGATTCACCACTTCGCCGGTTCTGATTGATTCCAAAGCAGCAAGACTAACGAGAAGTGCTTTCTTTGCTTCATCTCCTGTTAATTCCACTTCTCCGTCTTCCCGAATGGCCTTGGCGATATCTTCTATTCGCACTGCAGGACCGAACGTACCATCGCGGAAATCTTCCCATATTTCCCTATGGTCGGAATAATTTGCTATAACTTTGGAGTTTGAATGTTGAATTGTCAACGTCGAACCACTTAGCAATTCATATTCAATTGTTGGTGACCCTTCGGGCATGCCCCAATTTACAAAAACCGAAAGTGTATGTCCGCCAGTCATTGATACAAGAATATCCGCTGCATCAACGGCGAAATCAGAAATGCTTTCTAGACGCTTCTTCCCTTTTCCAAAAATATATCCTTTGGCCCAAACCTCCTCTGGTTCTTCACCAGTGTAGAACCTCATAAGATCAAAATAGTGTCCACATAAATCAATAATTGGACCACCATTCACTGATTTCTCATGCATCGCCAATTTCGATCTCACTTCGCGTATATCAACAAAACGAACACAGAGTGCACTTCCAAAATCACCCCTACGGAACAACTCTCTGTATCGGCGGTGACGAGGCATTCCTCGATATTGATAGGAAACACAAAGTTTGACGTTATTTCGCTTCGCTGTCTCTATCATTCTTTCTGCCTGCTCCTTGGTCAATGCGATCGGTTTCTCGACAATTACGTGTCTTCCGTTTTCCATTGCAAAACAGGATATCTCTTCGTGAAGGCAGGTAGGAACGCAAATAGAAACAACATCTACTCCTTGATGCAATATTGCTTTCTCATAAGATTCATATTGAATCGCCCCTGTCTGATCCTGAACAACTTTCGCAGCTGCCGCAGAGCGGTTATATACTGCCACAACTTTTGCATCCCCACGTTTCAACCATGCATCGGCGTGGAGCCTTCCCATAAATCCGCACCCTATTATACAAACTCCCAATACTATATCGTTCTCATTTAGCATTTAATTTTAGCCCCAATTTCCTCATTCATCTTTTTCCAGGAATCTATCATTGTAAGCAAATTATCCCATACCGGTGGACCTATATCGCCCACACCATCGATTGGTGAGAGAATAAATCCGCCGCCCGGTGCAAGAATAGAAAAACTCTTCTCGACTTCTTTTCTAACATCTTCTTCCACTCCCATTTCAATAGTTAAGGCCCTATTCACGCCACCCCACAAACAGATTTTGTTTCCCAGTGTCTGTTTCAACAGTAATACATCATTTCCTCTTCCCTGAGCCGGATCGATACCAATAAGTGCATCTATTTCAGCCTCTAATAAATAGTTCACCAAAGGCAAAATACCGCTTGTCATTATGTACGCGAACTTTGCTCCTGCTTGATGAGTTATTTCCACTCCTTCTTTTAAAATCGGAAGCATGAAATCTCTGTAAATTGTTGGAGACCAAACATCCGTACTTTCATAATAGCCGCGCCACACCATCAGATCTATTTCTTCATCCAAATAGATCTCCATTCTCTTCCTATTCCAAATTGCCACAATTTTAAGCAGTTCTTCCAGAGTCTTCGGAGCGTCTATCGCCATCATGATCGCCTGTTCCACCCCACAAATCCAAAAGAGTATATCCGCACCCATCGTACCGGCTACCGAATTCAATAATCCTTTATTCGTTATATAACGCGTCCAACCCCCAGAGATCAGAAGCCCCCGTTCTGCTCCAAATCGCTTATATTCTTTGGCCTGCTCGCGAAACGCAATAATGTCCTCTCTTGTAGGTTCAAGCAGCAGATATTTAAAAGCTTCTAGATCTTGTTCTTCTTCTACTAGAAACTTTCTGCAACGCGGAGTAAGCCAATCGTCAAGGAAAGGGACCGAATCACTATAAGGCCAATCTTCTGTCTGGTTTACAATTCGTTTGATTTTACCACCGGGAGTATCAAATTCTTGATGCAGCACCGGGCCGCTTTCTGTCTTTTCCTTCCATACTTTCACGGTTACATCTGGATGAAATCGAAACGGAAGTTCCGGTATTTCTATTTTCGGGTCAAGACCCAAATCCAACTGCTTCTCAATAGCTCCAAATTGTCCTCCCCATTTTCTCTGTAAGTCAGGTCTTAGGAGCATAATATTGCACGGGACGTAGCAGGCTCCCGCATTTTCCAAAGCATTCAGCATTCTTTCTCTCGAATTCGGTCTTTCCATCTTATTCCTCTATAATACGTGTTTACAGATTTGGAAGAGTGTAATTCCTCGTCTATTTAAATTAAACCCCATATATTACAAGTACGCAGCAGCAACTTTGCGAACACCTTCGGCGATCATATCACAATCGTCTAGGGTCATTTGCGGGGGAATATCAATCTGTATAGCGGTACGCAGTAATTTTAACGTTTTCGGACAAATCTCTTCTGCTGAATATTCCATGTTCGGATTTTTATAGTAAGGACAAGTATAAGGACATCCTTCTGAGGTTGCCGTCCATTTGTTAATTATCATTTCCCAATATCTGGCTATATGCCAATCGGGTATTCCTTTGCTGTATACGGAACTTGCAGCTACTCCCTCAGCAACAAGAGCTTTCGCAAATCTATTAGTAATATTCTCATCTGGAAGATACATGAACAGCGCTATAGCAGTATCCCCCACTTGATCGTTTAACCTGCGGAACTTCAATCCCTTCACATCAGAAATTGCATTCATTATTCTTTTCTTAAACTGTCTCATTCTCTCTACCATGCCATCCATGCGCTTAAGCTGAACACGGAGAGCAGCACCAATTAATTCAGGCATTCTGAAATTGTAGCCCGGAAAAAGTTCACCCTCGTAACGTGATGGAATAAAACGCCCTCTCATTCCTCCTGGACGCCAGCAAAGGGCAGTGTCGTGGCACATCTGCGCCCTGTCGTATAGCTGTTCATCGTCGGTCGTTACCATTCCTCCCTCCCCTACGGAAAGTATTTTCCTGAATTGAAAACTAAAGGAATTGCAGTCTCCAAATGTTCCCAAAAACTTACCTCTATAACTTCCTCCACAGGCCTGTGCTACATCTTCAATCACGTAGAGATTGTTGTCCTTGGCTATTTTCATTATTGGTTCCATATCGCACGGAGCACCTCTCATATGAACCGGAATTACAGCTTTTGCACGTGGAGTTATCTTGCTCTTAAAATCATCTGGATCTAATGTCAAGGAATCATCAATCTCTGCAATTACGGGAATAGCCTTTGCAGAGACGATAGCTGAGCAAGATGCGAAGAAAGTATACGCTGGTACAATTACTTCATCGCCCGGCCCTACGCCTACCGCTACAAGCGAACATAGAAGAGCGGATGTGCAAGAATTGACCCCTAACGCATATTTTATACCCATCTTCTCAGCGAACTCTTCCTCCAATAACCGAACTCTTGACGGATAATTTTCTGGACCGTAGTAGCGTGAAAACCATCTATTTTCTATAACTTCACAAACAGCTCTTTTCTCATCTTCACCCGCTTCCATCGCCCCCGGTGCCATTAGTAAATTCGGAGTTGTTTTTGCTGGAATTCCCCCATCAATTGCCAGTACTTTTTTTCCTTTCATAACTTCCTCTTGCTTTCTTCATTACAGACCATACAGTGTCTTCTCCAGTTGTATTTATCCTTTTAGTGCACCCCTGGTTAAACCTTCGATGAAATATCTTTGAACCAGCACAAAAGCTAAAACAACAGGAATACTTACAATTACGGAAGCGGCCATCATTCCTCCCCAATCGTGCTTATATTGCCCTACATAAGCCAAAACCATTCCAGGTGGTAGAGTTTTCATACTGGGCTTGTTTGTTAACATCATCGGAAATAAAAGATTGTTCCAAGAATCTAGAAACGTATAAATACAAGTAGCCGCGATACCTGGAACTGTTAATGGAAATACTATTCTTGTTATTATCTGTAGTCTTGAACAACCATCTATATGAGCACTTTCTTCAATTTCTTTAGGAACAGAATCGATAAATCCTCTTAACATCCAAATGCTAAATGGCAATGTAAATGAGGTAAATGCCAAAATAATCCCTTGATACGTATTTAATAAATGAAGTTTTTTGTACAAAAGATATAATGGAATAAGCATTACTACTAGTGGAAACATTTCTATCGATAGTACGCCGATCGATATAATTTTCCGAAATCTGAACCTCAATCTCGATAAGGCATAAGCAGCTGGAAAAGCAACGGCTAAAGATAGTACCACTGTGGAGGTCGAAGTTATTACACTATTCATAAAAAAAATTGTAATCCTGGCAGAACCTTTTTGAAGATTCACATAATGCTCATATGTTGGATTCTTAGGATAAAATTTGGGAGGGAGATCAAATATATTGAGAGTTGGTTTTATGCTCGTACTGATCATCCAATAGATCGGAAAAAAAGTCCAAATAATAAAAATAATTACAAAAATAAATAAAAATATTCTTTCTAAAATTGTCCTATTTCCTAAATGCATTTTTATCTTTCTGCTAGAATTTCTAGAAACTCTCTTTCATCATCCTTGTGTACAACATTGATAAACAAATTAAAATAAATAACCATGTTGTACCTATTGCACTAGCGCTGCCCATATTGAATTTTTCAAAAGCTGTTGTAAATATATGTAAAACCATAGTTGTAGTAGCGTAGCCAGGTCCTCCTCCTGTCATCGTATAAATGATAGGAAAATAGTTAAAATTTCTTATTATCATTAATAAGGTTGAAATTAGTATTACATTTGTGAGATATGCTATAGTAATAAATCTAAATTCCTGAAATCTATTTGCACCTTCCAAATACGCTGCCTCTCTTGCTTCTTCCGGAATTGCCATTAATCCTGCTGTTAGCATTATCATAAAAAATGGAGCTTGATTCCAAACGTGTGTTACAATTATTGCTGCCATTGCCAAGTCGGCTCGCATTAACCATGGGAGAAAAGATTCTATAATTCCCATTTTTTTAAGTATATAGTTCAATATTCCTATTTCTACATCGAGCATATACATGAATAGATATCCTATAACTACTCCCGCTATTACCCACGGAATTAGAAATAGCGCTCGAAGTGAACGATACTTTGTCTGTAGTTCTTTTATTACTAAAGCCATAAATAAACCCAACAAGAAACCAATAGACACAGTACAAAAAGTAAATAACAAAGTATTTTTAATAGCTATCCAGAAAATCCTATCCGTTATCATATTCAAATAATTTCTTACAAATATAAAATGAATTTCACCAGGTTCTGTTAATTTGTAATTCAAAAAGGATAATCTGACAGCCGCAATTAATGGATAAATAACTATAAAACCTACCAAGATGAACGTTGGTAATAATAATCCAAACGCCATTCGACCCGAAGAGGCGCTGGCATATCGCCAGCGCCTCTTATTTTTTTTTCTAGTTTCTAACACTTCCATTACAGATTACTGTTTTATTGCTGCATCAACTTGCCGCTGTACATCCGAAAGTACGCTGTCAATTGTTCTCTTTGTAGTAATAATTTCTTGAACCCCTTTCACAAACGGAAGGACTATATCACCATAGTCGGAACGATAAGGAAGAGGTGTCACTGTCTCTGTTACCGTTTGAATAAACGCGACCATTATTGGATCCTTGTTAAATTCCGGCATTCGCTCTAAGGCGCTTTTAGTTGCAGGTTGCCAACCCTGAAATATAGAAAAGTTCCGCAGTGAGTAATCGCTATTTACCAGATATTGTATGAGTTTAGCCGCTGCAGCTTTATGTGTCGATGAGTTAAATACAACCAGTCCTGTATCACCTCCATAAGAATAATGCTTGCCGTTTTTGTCACCAGGTATAGGAGCGACTCCCCAAGTGTTGTTAAACTGTTCTGTAGTTATTTTATCATTTATACTTTGAACAATTCCGCGAAGGTATGAACCGTCAAATCCAAATACCAGACGGTCCTGTGCTGCGAGCGGTCGAAATTGACCCATCTTCTTACCTGGAAGAAAGTATTTATTCTCCAACGAACTGCGTACCCATTCACAATAAGTTTTAATCTCAGGAGAAGTAAAATCAACTTTGTCACCCACAATAGGCATTGCACCAAACGCTCTCATAAATGGGTATGTAAAATCGAACGTAAAAACCCTTGCCGTGGTATCGTATTGAAAAATGACATAATCTTCCGGAAGCTGTTTTCTAGCTTTTGCCGCAGCGTTGGTAAAATCATAAATCGTATTTGGAGGGTTCTTGGGATCAAGTCCAACTCGTTTCATGATGTCTCTTTGGTAGAAGAACCCTATTGGACCGGGCGCCCACGGAATCGCATAATGCTTTCCTTTTACCAGAGTCAGATCATAGGAGTTTTTAAAAAGGTCATTCTGAAATTCCGATGAAAATAAATCATCTGTTGATGCTAAGGAACCCATTAGAGCTAAGGTAACCGCACCAGGACCTTCATATGCAGCTACATCTGGAGGGTCACCAGCATTGTTCATAATAATTGCTTGATTGAGATGCTCACTGAAATCAACATCTATAACGTCGACTTTTATTTGCGGATTTTCATTTTCAAAGTGAGCAATAACATCAAGTACTGGTCCCCGAGTTGAATCTTCTGCTGAAAACCAGTTCAGAAGTCTAATTGTTGTTACACCTGGTTCCTGTGTACCACCAGCATATAGCGAAAGAGAAACTAGAAAGATTACAAGTACTCCCAATAGCATATTTTTCTTCATTTTGTACTCCCCCATTAACACAATAGTTTTTAAACAAGTAACAAGCAGCAATTAAGAAAATTGGTATCAAAAGTTAATAATTTCTTTTCAGCGTATTACCAATCATCATATTGGAGTTTGGTAATAACAAAATAATCGTCTACCATAATTGTTTTCTATACAATTTCAACGTGTAAATTTTACATTCGCTATTTTGAATATAAAATACCCTACTTGAAAATCGACACCGCTAATTATTGATAGAATAGCTGTGGGGCATTGGGACGAGCATTTCTCAGTAACAAAACGGTATTCATGCTCGTCCAGATGTTGTAATTCCTACATCAAATCTATCCAGTTCCTTACTCCTTTATGGGATTTGTAAATGTTTCGTGTTTTGACGCGAGAATTTCTGATTACTTCTTTCCATACTCCCTAAAATTAAAATGGAATATAGAGTTAAAAACGGATAAAAAAGCCTTAATATACGCTTTGTATGATTCAATTTTGTGCTCGTAGGAACCATGTAATGAATTGCGGTATCTCGCGAATTCTAAGCCGTTTTTGTTCAACACAGCCTTGTTATAGTATAGAACCGAAGGACAGAGGGCCCATTTATCATAAAAGCTAGTTCTATTCATCTCGGTAAATTTTTTGGCATTGTTAAAAAAAGACTGAAAAAAATGTGGCTAGTAAGATCGACCAACCGGAAACAGAAACAAAACAATACAAGTTCTTGCAATCGTGCGGGCGTGATTCTAAGAACATCGGAATGCTTATCGCAAAGTATCGCCGAAGTTAATCTACCAAAAACAATTACTCTACTCATAGTATTTCTTGATATCAAAATGCATGTTGGAATATAGAAGCTTGAAGGCTTGAAGGATAGATGTGAATGTTACATGTTGCATAATCTTATATGATTTTGCAATTCATCGTCAAATTCTTCGTCAAATTCTTCAAAAAAATACAAACACATATTGCTGTGAAAGGACTACGTGCTGGCTGAAGTACTCCGCTTCAAAACAGAATGGATAGCATGATGAGAGAAGAAGGTGGTGAGATCTGATACAGTGTGGAGAAAAACAGTTTCGACTGGATCAAAGAATCGCCGAACTGATCCATAACCTCCAATTACGGGAGTCTAAAACATCTAGTATCACACAAATCCAGATAAAGAGGCAGACCTCATTGCTAAGTCATAAATCATCTATTTTTACACCTTTTTTAAATTCGCTAGGGGTACAGCCCATTTTCGATTTGAAACTTTTTGAAAGATGATACTCATTACAAAAACCAGTCATATCGGCAATAACACTTAGTTTTTCACCCTTAAACAACAGATGTTTTGCCATTTCAATTCGAATAGTAATCAACCGATCTATTGGTGAAACACCCGTTTCTTCTTTGAATCTATGGCACAATTGTGATTTACTTACTTTCATGTATTCGGCAATTTCATCGAGTTTTATTTTTTGGTCAATGTTTTTTCTCATAAACAACTCGACTTCGTTAGCAAAACTGATTTTTTTGGTAAAATTTTCTGGATGAAGCCTATATGTAAATTCAGAAAGCTTTTCATGACAGTTCAAAATGGCAAATATAATCTGTGAAAACAGTCCCTGGACCATCCAATATGAATCATGCCCATATTTGTAACAGTAATCGACAATTTTGGAAATTTTGTTGTTTACGAAATTATCATCATCATAAAATAGCGCAAATTTATATTTGTTACTTATAAATATATCTAATCCATAGTATCTCCCACCAAAAAAGTTTATAAATGTTTCTTGTGTGGGTAGATCTGCCAATGTTGTATCCTCACTTCTTACGCAGCCGGGTGCAAACAAATGAATAGTATTTTTGCCTCGGTCAACAGGATAATCATCTTGTCCGAGGAAGATTTGGCCGGCATTTTTCGTGTGATATTCCAAATTCCATTTTGAAAAACGACTTTTAATGCCTTTCCTGGCCGTATGATTTGGGTAGCACGCAATATTACTTACACCATAAGAAATAGATTCTTTTATGGCTTTGTCAAAAGAATGCTGTAAAGTTTTTACATTCATCTATTTACATTAGCATGTTTCTCTACTTCAACCAAATAATATAGAGTCGCTTATCCAAAATGCAATAACACGATAGCATGATAAGGGTGTTTATCAAAGAGAGGGAATCGTTACCCTGCTTTTCTCAAAAACCTCGAGTAGACGGGATGATTCGACACTGAGATGGATTTATCCCGGCCTGGTAGCATTCAACCAAGAATTAATCTGGATGATTACAAACGAAATCTGTTTTTTCCCCGAACAGTCCATCCCAAATCGCCGGATAATGGTTCTGCGCAGCTATGAGGACGGACCTGTCCCGGTAAAACGCAGTTTCCATTGGTTGGTGTTGTTCAGAACAACTGTGGGTATGCAAGTTTGAAATTCTCATGACCTAGAAAAAGGTGTGCTGGTAAGGATAGCCGGTAGCCATACTGATAACAATACGTCGAACACCGATACGAACTCTTGCTCCGATTTTGAACAGCTCGGTGAGTCCACCGGAGCGATCAGTATCCGTAGGTAAGGACGAGACCGCCGGGAGTGTCAGGTGGATCTTCGACAGTACGCAAAATGATGTATTTACCCTGTAAGCAATTAGGGGACGCCAATGCCGTCTTGGCACCACAATCTCACTCCCGGCAGATCATACCACCGCTTCTCAGCGCCGCAGGCTCGGGGGCACGGCCACTCCTGCGGCTTTCAGCACATCGAAGCAGCAACCTCGAAGCTCGCTCCTCAGGAAGTAACGCGCTCCGTTGCCGTGGATGCGCAACTGCAGCTCCCGTAAGGCCGCCAAGTCGCGCTTGATATCTTCCCACGCGTAGATCTTTCCGCCTGCCTCCAGGCGCGACAGGAGCTTT
>Ga0315554_1002407_pt1 | contig 10793 bp, 10 predicted proteins | sample SalMarSW160370MG_FD_202114 | JGI IMG/M metagenome (GOLD analysis project Ga0315554, IMG submission 202114) | Salt marsh sediment microbial communities from the Plum Island Ecosystem LTER, Massachusetts, United States - Salt Marsh Sediment SW1603-70 ... | reverse complement strand
TGGACATGCCGGCTCAGCCCTGAGGGGAAGACTGAAAACCTTAGTCACGGCGGGCGGCTGGATTTCAACCAGCGACCAAGGGCTTATGATGGCCAGCCCGGGGGCTTGGCTAAGACGCTGACTCCAGTGCCGATTTGGGAAGCAGGTTAGGCTTTCACCGCTTCCTTGGTCGTCTTTGAGGTAACCTCTTTAGCGCTGGGGATGTTGGGGGCAGCGTCAAAATTTCTCCGGTTGTTTGACGCGAGCATAATGCACAGGTCCCGGCAGAGTCCGCACCGGTAGCACTTGTTCGAATTAACCAGCACTCGGTTGCCTTCCTCCCGCAGCGCGTTAGAGGGACAGGACGAGACACAAAACCTGGAGGCGCAGTTCCGGGCGCAGAATACTCTTTCCATTTTTCACCTCCAATAGTGAAGCCGAGACGTCGCAACCAGCCCTGGTTAAATGGCATACGGCAACTGTTTTCCTATATTGTATCAGTAATCCAGGGATATGTCAACTATAATTGCGGGTATTTTTCGGGGGAATTTCTGGGCCAGGAGTTTTCAGGGTCGGGATACAGAAATAGAGAGCATCCACTAGCTATACAGGGTAGATAACCCTCGTCAGGGGCCTGGGGAGCACGGAGCCGGCTCCCTTGTCGGTAGCGGGAACACCTCGATGCTGGCGATACCGGCTCCGGGCATAACGGCCAGGTCGAGAGCCATCTGCTCGATGGTTTCGTAGTTGGTGAGGCAGACGGCTTCTTTGGGGGATTGGCTGGGCTCTCCCACCCTGCACCCCGGTTCCGGCGCGTTCTGGTCATGGGGGCCGTCGTAGTAGAACCATCGGGCCCCGAGGCGGGTAAAGAATTCGTCAGGCGGTAGCGAGCCCTCGGGCATGAATCTGACATAGACTAGACACAGCATTTTCACCGCTCCTTCTGCTTAATAGCCGTTCCCCGTGGCGCCGTAGCTGTGGTAACGGTTCTTTGAGGATGTATCTTGCCTCCCTGGTATCCATTATGACATCGCGGTGTTAGATGCTAATTAATAAGCTGTAAAAGATTTGTTAAATTATGGGTCGGGGGCAGCCGGGGCGACAAATAGGGGCGTGGTTGTGTTATAATAGTGGCGATAGTCGGTGACTCCCTGAATTAAGGGGTGAACAGACGTTGAATGAGCGGCCTGCCGAAGTCGAGCGCCTGGAGAAGATGAATGAGTACGGCACCGATGACCTCTTCATCTGTTGTGCCAGTTTTGAAGAGAGGTGTCTTTCCGGGCCGCTCAGGTTGGCCGCAAACTATCGGACTAACTTTTCCATCATCTTTGTCCTCGATGAGCCTCTTTACAAGAAGCAGGTTGAAAGCAACCTGCACAGCCTGAAGGGTATCCTGAGCGGGAAAAGCTCCAAGGGTATCTTCACTATCTCCTGCCAGCGGGATAGCCCCGTCGAGGCAATCGCCCAGCTCAGTAATATATGGCAGCGGTGTAAGCCCAGAGACCCCGAGGAACCATTCATCACTATCGACATCAGCGGTTTTACCAAGATTTACCTGCTGCAGCTGTTGAACTACCTCATAATCGAAGCCAAGCTGGGCCTGCCCCGTATGCTCCACACCACCCAGTCTTATCTGCCGGCCAAGCTCACCAAGGGCGTCTCCCAGATAACCACGGTGCCCAATTTCTTCGGTGACATCTCGCTGGGTAAGAAGACCGTCCTGGTTCTGTTCCTGGGCTTCGAGCCCGACCGGACCGTCGCCGTGTGGAAGCACCTGAACCCCGACCGGACGATAGCCCTCATCACCAGCCCGCCCCGCCACGACAATCTCAAGTACGTGCGCTATGCGGAGAAGAACAACGCCTTTCTGCTCTCGCAGGAGTCCGTGGAGCGGAGAGAGGTGCCCCCCGATAACCCCTATGCCGTGCGTAAGGTGCTTGAGGATATCTATAACGAGTTCAAGGGCTCGGGCAACATGGTGGTCGGGCCTTTCGGAACCAAGCCGCAGGTCGTCGGCCTCTTTCTCTTCTGTCTGGAGCACCCCAAGGTGCAGGTGGTCTATTCCCTCCCCGTTAAGTACACCAGGTCTTATCTCTGGCGTAAGCCGGGAGAGACACTGATGCTGCCCCTTAACCCCACCATCCCCGAGATTACACAACCTAAACTTGTCCCCTGATTACCCTGTGCTACCGACGGGTTTCCAGCAGCCGTTTGAGCTTGTAGTCAGGCTCGGCATTAAAGCATATCCCGGGAAGACCTAACCTATGAGGGGTTTGGGTCACAGAATCAGCATGGCGTCGCCGAAGCTGTAGAAGCGGTAGCCCTCGTTTATGGCTTCGCGGTAGGCCCGGCTGATTAAGCCTTTTCCGGCAAAGGCGGTAACCAGCATGAGCAGGGTGGAGCGGGGCAGATGAAAGTTGGTAATCAGGCCGTCCGCTATCCGGAAGCGGTGTCCCGGCAGGATGAACAGGCTTACCCAGCCGTCGAACGGCTTAAGATGAAGCGGGTCCGAGGCCTGGGCCGCCGCCTCGACCAGCCTTGCCGTGGTCGTGCCCACGCAGATGATGCGCCGCCCTTCTCTCTTCGCCTGAGATAGCAGGCGAGACGTCTCTTCGCTTATCAGCCCCAGCTCCCGGTGTATCGGGTGCTTGAGGGGGTCTTCCTCCCGTACCGGGAGAAAGGTGTCCAGCCCGACGTGCAGGGTGGTAAAGAGGCAGCTTACCCCCTTGGCCTCTATCCGGCTGAGTAGCTCCGGGGTGAAGTGCAGCCCGGCGGTGGGGGCCGCCACGCTGCCCGAGGCGCTGGCGTAGACCGTCTGGTAGCGCTCCGGGTCTTTTATCGGGGCGTGGATGTAGGGCGGTAGCGGGATGCTGCCCAGCTGCGGGAGACGGCTTTCGTCGGAGAAGCTTACTACCCGCCGGCCCCCGTCCTTTACGGCTACCACCTCGGCGCTTAACTTGACCTCCGGCTCGTCCGTTAGCTCCAGACGGCTGCCGACCCTGGTGCGGCGCGCCGGTCTTACCAGCGTCTCCCAGAGATTGGGGGCCAGCCGTCTCAGGAGCAGGAGCTCAAGCTTACCGCCGGTGTCGGCCTTGCGCCCTCTGAGGCGGGCCGGAATGACCCGGCTGTCGTTAAAGACCAGGACGTCTCCCCTAGCCAGGTAGTCGGTGACCTCGTAGAAGCGGCGGTGCTCAAGCGAGCCGTCGCGGCGGCTGAGAACCATGAGCCGGGCCCGGTCTCTGGGCTCGACCGGCGTCTGGGCAATAAGCTCCGGGGGCAGGGTGTAGTCGAAATCGCTCGTCTTCACAGATGGCTACCGTAAGGATATAATCCGCCGTACCGGGCCGGCTAGTGGCTATTATAGGCGTTTTAAGGCCCGGATGACAAAGCGGGGCTTTTATCTGGCGGGGTTGAAAGCAAGGGCTTAGCTGCGTAAAATAGTAGTCAGCGGGAGAGGGCGAACCGTAATGAGGAGGTGCCGAGATGGGGGCAACCGAAGAGATAGCGGCTTTCTGCTATAAGCTTAGCTACCAGAGACTTTCTCCTGAGGTCGTTGACCGGGTAAAGTACCTTGCCCTGGACTTCCTGGGGGTTAGCGCCCGGGGTTCCCGGGAGGAATCGTCCCGGGTGGTGCGTAGCTTCATCACGGATGTGGATGGCGCCGCCGGGGGCTGCGTCGTTATCGGTAGCAAGCTAAGGGCAAAGGCCCACTATGCCGCCCTGGCTAACGGCGCCGCGGCCCATTCCCTGGAGCTGGACGACGTCAGTAATGAGTCCTCGTCCCATCCCGGGGCGGCTGTCTTTCCCGCGGCACTGGCGGCTGCGGAGCTGGCGGAGGCTAACGGTGAGAAGTTGATAGAGGCGGTGGTCGCTGGTTACGAGGTCATGATTCGGCTCGGTAAGGCCCTCACTCCGGCCAGTCACTATGCCCGGGGCTTTCATCCTACGGGAACCTGTGGGGCCTTCGGGGCGGCGGCGGCCGCTTCTAAGATTCTGGGCCTCAGCCGGGGGGAGACGGTAAACGCCCTGGGTATCGCCGGCAGCCAGGCGGCGGGCTCCATGGAGTTTCTGACGGGTGGTTCCTGGGTGAAGCGGCTGCACCCGGGGTGGGCTGCCCACAGCGGTATGGTGGCCGCGCTTTTGGCCCGGAGGGGCTTTTCCGGCCCGGCTACCATCCTAGAGGGCAGGTTCGGCTTTCTCCACGCCCACTCCGATAGCCCTGAGCCCGGTAAGTTGACGGTGGGGCTGGGGGAGTCTTTCGAGGTCATGAGGGTGAGCTTAAAGCCCTATGCCTGCTGCCGCTACAAGCAGGGCCCGATTGACGGCATCCTAAAGATTATGAAGGAGAACAACCTCAGAGCGCCGGACGTGGCCGAGGTAAAGCTGGGCATACTGAAGGCCGGCTTCCCCATCGTCGTCGAGCCCCGGGAAGCGAAATACAGCCCGCGCACGGTGGTCGAGGCCCAGTTCAGTATGCCCTTCGGGGCTGCCGTAGCCATCCTCTACGGCCGGGCCTCTCTGGACGAGTACACGGAGGCGAACCTCAAGTCCCCCGAGGTCAGGGAGATGATGAAGCGCATCTCCTGCGTCTCCGACCCTGAGTTGGACAGGTTATACCCTAAGCAGTGGCCGGCCAGTGTCGAGATAGTCACCAGAGACGGGAAGAGGTTCATAGCCAGGGTCGATTACCCCAGGGGCGACCCGGAGAACCCCCTTTCTTGGGCGGAGGTGATACAGAAGTTCGAGGGGCTGGCTGCCCCCGTCTTCTCCGGGGAGGCGAGGGCCGAAATCGTGTCCCGGGTGCGCTCGCTGGAGGCCGAGGCGGAGATTGGCGCTTTAAGCAGCCTGTTATCAGCCTCGTAGCTTTGGGTGAAGACTATCAGGCTATTGACATGGGGTCGAGAATGGGCTATGGTTGTTTTACTCTCGGAAGGAGGTTAGTTATGCAGGCTTATTGTGTTAAGTGCCGAGCCAAGAGGGAAATGAAGGATGCCAGGGCGATAACCATGAAGAATGGTAAGCCGGCGACCCAGGGTGTGTGCCCGGTGTGTGGCACCAAGATGTTCCGCATTGGCAAGGGCTAGAGTCGCACAGTCTGTTATCGTGTGCCTCTGAGACAGGACGGCGGCGCCCCGAGGTTGTGGTGTGTCCTGTCTTGTCTTGATATGCACCCGTAGCAGCCTTAGGTGACCGGGTCGGGCGGTTCCGTGCCTGGCCCGGTGGTTTCTTTTCAGTCGGCGGTGGTTAGCGTCGGCGGGCCCGGGTTCCGCTGCCTGAGGCCTGGCGGGGGGCTGATTAAGCGCCCTGCCCCATCGCCTCCAGCATCAATGCCTTGAACTCGGCGTAATCGTAGCCAAGGTAGTACATCTCGCCGGGGTATTCTCCCATTTCACATGTCTTACAGGTGGCTTCGAGGGTGTACTCCTTACCGTTAATGGTTACGATTACGTTCATGTGGTTCGGTTCCAGGGGCGGCTCTTCATCCGTGTCCACAAAGCAGATGGTAGTGCTGTAGCCGATTGCCTCCAGCAGCGAGGCCAGGAGTACGGCGTGGTCGTCGCAGTCTCCGGCCTCCCGTTGTACCGTCTGCAGGGGCTCCTGGATGTAGTCGAAGTCCAGCTCCGTAACCCGGGGGTCGTTCACGTAATTGATGGTGTCGCGGACGTATTCGAAAATTGCCGTCACCGCATCTTTATCGCTGGTGGCACCCTTGGTTATCTCGATAGCCAAATCCCTCACCGATTCCGGGTCAATCTTGTCGATGTAGGTATACACCCTGATAGCCCCCAGCAGTTCCTCGTCTTGAAGCTGGGCTAACATTTCATCAGTAACCGCGATAAACTCGGCGAAATCCATATTCCCCAGCAGCGTCTGGTCGGTGATACCGGTGGCTATCTCCTGGGCGGCGGTCATTCTGCCCCGCGCCTCGGTGAGGCTGTCGATGACTGCGTGGTAAGGCCCCCAGGTGAGCCAGTCGCCGGCTTCTATCGCCTCCAGCACGTCTATCATGTTACCTAAGCCCACCAGGACTTCGTTGGCACAGGAGATGGCCAGGCTGGTGTCCTCCGCTTCGGTCTGGCTCAGGTCCGCCTGGGGCAGGAGCGACTCCGCATCCGAAAGGTGAAGCTGAGCGTCCACCACGGCCTCGCGGGCTTCGTCGAACTTGCCGTTGTTAGTGTATACCTCTATATGGCTCAGTTCTCTCATCGCCTCTTCAAAGGAGGAGAGAATATCGCTGTACTCGGCTGGTGTCTCCGCGCCTGGCGTGGTGGTCTCCGGGGTGGTTGCCTCTGCGGCTGGGGTCGGTTCTGACTCCTGGGCCGGTTCTGTGGCCGGCGTTATCTGAATGCACCCGGCAAGGACCAGACTGGAAATTACCACCACCGTCATCAAAAGGGCCAAAGTCTTATTCATCTTACCTCCTCCGGGCGGAATCCCGGGAGAAGTCAGAGAGGGCACGGCAGCCGTCCTGCTACGACTCCTTTGCCCTCTCGGTATTCCCGGTTTCTACATCGATACGACAGTTCTTTCTAGCCCGGTTTCACATCCTTGCTACCAATCTAATCCCAACTCAGGCGCTTGTCAATACCTCTAAGCGGGGGGTTGGCTACCATTCCTCCCGGGGCACTACCCTTAATTCCTCTCCGCCCTCGGGGAAGCAGCCGAACCTCGCCTCGGGCGGGGCGTCTCTCAGTATGCGCGCCTTCACCTCATGGTAGCTGCCCTGGTACTCGGGGAGCTGCTCGCCCGCCTGGTCGAATACCATGACCATGCCGTCGGTGCTTTTAATCACGGTCTTAATCACTGACTATCCTCCCTCTATGCTGGTGGTTTTCTTCTCCCTATTCATGCTAAGGCTGCGGGGTTAATCGTCCATAAAAACGGTGTTTAAGTCTCATTAAGATTTGGCCGCTGCGGGTCGTTTTGCCGGCGGGGAGCGGATTGACTAGGCGGCCCCCCTGATGCTATATTTAGTTGGCTAGAGCCTCGCAACTATGGAGATTAACTGGTTAGGTCACTCTTGTTTCCGGATTAGGGGAAGTCAGGCGGCGGTTGTTACCGACCCTTATGCCCCCGATTTAGGCTATTCCCTGGGTAAGCCCAAGGCCCGCATTGTCACCGTAAGTCACCCGCATCCGGGCCATTCCTATGTTGAGGGCGTCGGCGGCGAGCCGAAGGTGCTCAGCGGCCCCGGTGAGTACGAGATAAGCGGCATTTTGATTATCGGCATGGCTACCTTTCATGATGCCGAGGGCGGTAGTCAGCGGGGCAAGAACACCGTTTATCTTATGGAGATAGACGAGGTAACGGTGTGTCATCTCGGCGACCTGGGGCACATGCTTACCGCCGAGCAGATTGAGGAGCTGGGCAACGTTGACGTCCTGCTGGTGCCGGTCGGCGGCGTGTCCACTATTGATGCCCCCGTAGCCGCCGAGATAGCGAGACGGCTTGAGCCGAGGGTAGTGATTCCCATGCACTACAAGACCGGGGCCTTGAGCCGGGAGCTTGAGCCTGTGGGCAGGTTTCTTAAGGAGATGGGGGTGGAGCAGGTTACCTCCCAGCCCAAGCTGTCCCTTAACAAGTCGAACCTGCCCCTGAGTACCCAGGTCTACCTGCTTGACTACTGAGGCTGTGCCCTATGGGTGCCGTTTGGCTCTGGCCCGGGCTTTTACCCCCGATAGCTTTTCCGCTTAGGGCAAACGCCGTCTCAGCCTTATTGCCAGTACCGTAACCACGACCGAGAGGCCGATTACACTGGTAATCAGGACGGCCAGCAAATAGTCCGGCCGGTGCGGGGTGGCGGGTGGGGGCGGCGTCGGGTTCCCGGGGTCAGGCTCCGCTTCTGGCGGCGGGGACGGCACTTGAGACGATGCCACCACTCCCCATGACGGGGAGGACTCTGCTCTGGTGGTGAAGACCGCTGGCTTACTCCAGTCACTGTGAGTTTCCCCAGTAACGGCTCTAACCTTCCAGTAATAATTAGTCTCATAGTCCAGGTTTATATTGCACTCCCAGATGTTATCGGGTAGATTGTATTCGCCGACCCTGAGTATTACCGGGTCGTCGCCCGGTTCTTCCCGGAAGACGATGAGCTCGTAGCCTTCGGCTCCGGCTACGGTGCTCCACTGGAATAACGGTCTTATGTCTACCTCGATGGTGTCGTCCTCCGGGCTGATGAGCTCGGGGGCCGTAATCTCGCCCTCCGCGGCGGTGGTGAACGACCATGTTTCCGACCACCGGCTTAGGAGGGGCTTTATTACCCTTACCCGCCAGTAGTATTTGGTGGCCGGTGCAAGGTCGTCTAGTTCCTCCGAGCTGGCCCCGGTGCTGTCCTCGAATAGGGCGCTAGCGGCGTCCAGGTCGGGGTCGTCGTCAAGCTGCCACTGGTATTCCGTGGCCCCGCTCAGTGATTCCCAGTCGAGTTCAACGTCACTGACGGCGTCGCCGTCCGGGGTGCCCACCCCCTTGGCCCGGTCGTCCGGTGAGGTAAGGGTGACCGGCGCCGAAAGGCTATCGCTCAGGGTCATCAAGCTGGTATTGGTGGTGTCTATCGACCACAGGCGGCCCTCCACCAGCCACAGCTTGTTCAGCGTGGCGCCGGCCTCAAGCCCCTGGGTGACGGTCTCGAAGACCGGAGCTGATGAAGAGCCGGGGTTGAGGGAGCGCTCCAGGCCGCCGTCGGCCTTGAAGCTAGCGGCGTACAGGGTGCCCCCGGCGGAGACGGCCACCTGCCCGAACATGGCGCCCGCCGGGCTGTCTATCTCCTCCCAGGCCGTAGCGTCACCGATGGCAAGGCGGTAGATACCCTTACCCGGGGTGTCGCTGGCGGCGTAGGCGGTGCCGTGGCTGGCGGCATCGGGGTCGAAGGCAACCGCCAGCGAGCCGGTGAGGGGTGGCATGGCGGCCTCCGGGGGTAGCGGTGCGAAGGAGACACCGCGGTCGCTGGAGTGGTAGACCCAGCCGTTGATGTTCCCCACCAGGATGGTCCCGTCCGAGGCGTAGTCAGGAGACAGGGCTATTGAGCTTACCGGTTGGCCGCCGACCTCCGTCCCGCTTGTGTAGCTCTGCCCGCTGTCGGTGGTGAGGTAGATGAGACCGCTATCGCCGTCGTAGCCGGCGAGAAACAGGGTATCGTCGCCGGCCACCGCCCAGGTGTCAATGGCCCGGGGGGCGGCTCCCTGGTAGTGGAAAAGCTGCCCGTTATCGGACGACTTCCAGATTGCCGGGTGGCCGCTTTTGACCCCGGCCAGGAAGACCACCCGGCCCCCGTCGCCGTAGCCGGGGGGCAGGGAGACCATGCTCAGACTGTCGATACCGGGGAGGGCGCTTACGAATACCCTTTGCCACCCGGCGCCACCGTTTAGGCTCCGCCACAGGCTGTGCTCTCCCCCCCAGGTGAGCATAAACAGGGTCTTGTCCCGGCGGTAGTCGGGGGACGGCGCCAGGTCGAGGATGGTGCTCATCCGGGTGTCGATAAGGCCGGTCTGGTTACAGGTTAGAACAATTGACAATCAAGTTGATTATTCATATGACATCTTTGCATCTAGCTTACTTCTGTTCTAGTCCGAATTATCCAAGCAGCCAGAATACCGACACCCAAGCCGATTAGCAACGCTTGCACCAAGTATCCTAATATCCACCCTATAATTCTTCAGCACTTGGGTCTATGACTTTGGGGGATGTACATCCCCTTGGGGGAGTGTTAAGTCACGCCCGCCCTTCGGTCTAGGACTCGTATTGACACATAGTGTATAATATCTGCGAGAACGGCCTTGTATGTTCATCTCTGCGTGGAGAAAGACTGGTGGAGGTGTAAATGTGTCTCAGGTGAGAAGATTTGTCGGTGTGCTTTTCGCAATAATACTGGTATCAGCGCTGCTAGTAGGCGTGACCCCTGGCGCTCTAGCCGACCAGGATAGCGACGGAGGCAGTTATGATGTTCTTGCATTCAAGAATGGTGAGTGGCAGCTACAGGGCCGACTTAGCTTCTCTGATTATGAGACTCGCCGATTGTCACTAGATAACGGTGCCGGTCAACTCAGGATTAGGCTAACCCAGCACGGCCATGATGGTGCTTTTGTGGACTACTTGGCTTTGAAAAAAGGCACAGCTACATTCGCTCCCGCATCAGCTATAAACATCGACAGCAATGCAAGTGTCTTGACCAAGGTAATGTCCCCTGAATATGACGTTTGCGATGCCTGGAATAGCACTTTGGAAGTGGTCTGGGAGAACGCCCCCGATAATGCAACTCTAGTCATGCGGGCAATGGAAGAGGATATTGGTGAAGGACATGGTGTGCCTCTGTATTATCCGCGCATTCAGCAAGGGGAAACCTTAGGCTACACGCTTGTTGATGATGGCAGTATTTCTGTCGATGGTTTGCTGCAAGAGTCAATGGAACCGGACTTCACCGTATTCTGGCAACCGGATAGCCCGCATCCAGATGGTTATACCTATGGCTGGTTACATTCTAACGAAGATTTCTTGTACGCTGCGGTTGAGGTTACCGCCGATAATACCGCTGATGAAGAGGATTGGGGGGCACTCTATCTGGCAGTGGACGGTGAGATGAGAGAATTCCGCGTCACCGATGATCAGGAACAATGGGGTGTGAGTGGATTTCAATACACCTCTTCAGTGGCCTACGAACATCGGGTATATGAGTTTCAGATCCCTTTGAGTGAAGTAGCTGCCAATATCGGTGCTCAAATTCGATATGGCTTTGGGTGTTACGGTACTGTTGCTGTGATGCCGACGACTAAGCACTCCGCGTGTGGCATGGAGTGGGGCCTCGTCAACACCCCCAGCTG
>Ga0315554_1002406_pt1 | contig 10797 bp, 7 predicted proteins | sample SalMarSW160370MG_FD_202114 | JGI IMG/M metagenome (GOLD analysis project Ga0315554, IMG submission 202114) | Salt marsh sediment microbial communities from the Plum Island Ecosystem LTER, Massachusetts, United States - Salt Marsh Sediment SW1603-70 ... | reverse complement strand
TCTTCGGGCTTACCTACCGTGACAGTGCGTAGAGCACATCTCGAAAATAGGCGTTTTTTTGCAAAAAAACGGCATTTTTTGCTTGACTTTTGTTCTAAATATGGTATAATACCGGGGTTGTTTGATAAATTGTAAACATAGGCAACTCAAAAGGATGGTTGAGGAAATGAGATATTTCAGCTTTGAGACAAGTTCCAAAGGAACAGCAGGCATAGGCCCCAAACTGGCGCGGCAAGGAAACTTGTCGGGAGGTTTGAGCTTATGGATGCAAAAGGCGTTAAAAACGCCTGAATCAATGCAAAATCCGTGAAATCCGTGTAATCCGCGGTTAAAAAACCAAAAAAACAATGAATTTTATGACTAAAAACAGTGTGAGTCAGTGTAAATCCGTGTCTAAAAGCCAAAAAACGCTCTACAAATGTAGAGAATCCTCTACAAATCCACCTTTTTATGCAAAACAAACCCAATTTTCCGCATTTTCAGCCCAAAAACCACGATTTGGCCAAAAAACAAACCCAATTCAAACCCAATCAAACCCAATTTTCTACCTGACGGCCGATAGCGGGCAGGCGGGGTTGGGGTTTTTCCGGATTAATCGCGCTGGCAGAGGCTATTTGAGAAAGTGCTCTCGGGCTTTTGCCGCAATCTGCGGCCCAGTCATTTCGTCCGCGGTCTCGACTGCGACTATACGCCCGCCGAGCCCTTTGCTCTCGATACGCTTCTTAATCTCGCCCTTGGCCTCGCCCGGACCAAATATCAGGATAGATTCAGCATCATGAATAAACGAAATGACCTGGTCATAATATATGTCGAGATGGCCTGTAGCTCGTCTATCCTGCTGGTCAGGCGAACCATAATCTTTCCTGGAACGCGGAGCCCAGCCGCCGGAAGGCTGGGAATCTCTTTCAGAATGCGCTCCTATTTGTTTTATCTCCTGGCCTTTATCTGTAAACGTTACGATAACGGCCTTTTTATGGTCAATCCACAGCCCAACTTCTTTTTTCATTGTTTTGCCCCTTAATTGCCGGGCCTATCGGTATTCTATTGATATCTTACTCAATTGTGTCCTATTTTCAAGAGGCAACTGACCCCATCGACCAAAGACCAACGACCAACGACTAAACTAACCACGAATTAACACGAATAAACACTAATCATATAGCCACAGATTAACACAGATTTTTTAGACAGGATAACTGGATAGGCAGGATATTTTTACCACGAGACTAACGACTAATCAGCCACAGATTGACACAGATTAAGCTTCGATGGGGCCGTGGCTACGGCCTTACTGTTCGGCGGCTAAAGTGCATCTATAAGCGAGCTTATTCAACACTTGTAGCCTTGACCACGGATGCTACGCATCTTTCATCAAAGGGATTAACACCCGCCAAAAGGCGAGGTCTCGCCCCTCGGCTCGAAGGCCGCGAGGCCTGCGGCAAAGGCGGACAGATTTACACAGGAAATTAACCATGGATTAACACGAAGGGACACGAAATTCTTAGACACTGATTTACACTGGTTCTCTTAGACGCTGATTTCGCTGATTTCGCGGAATAATTGAACCACGAATAAACACGAATGGACACGAATAAACACAAATTATTGTTAACCGCAGAGGGCGCAGAAGGAAAAAGGTGCAAAGTTTCAAAGGGCCAAAGGCACAAAGTACGACTAACGACTAATTTCACCGCGGAGGACGCGGGGGTAAGATAGAGATATACATCAAAAGGCAAATTATTTTGACGCTGATTTCGCAGATTACGCTGAAAACACAGATTTAGATTTACCACGAAGTACACGAAGAGACACGAAGATTTTAACCACGGATTTTCACGAACTAAGTCGCTTGATTTCCGCAAGTATTTCGGGAACAACTTCCGGATTATCTATCTTAGCCTTTTTTCCGCTTTTGCGCGAGTATACAAAAAACACATGGCCCCCATATTTTTTCTCAAACTTTACATGATTTTGTTCGTGCATCTTTTCCCACTGATAGTGGTCAAGGGCTAATCCGGAAACTGACTTAATCTGAAGCCCAATGCATTTGTCATTTATTCGTATGAAATAATCCACACAGAGTGCCCTGTCCCACTCATCAGGAGCAGGCTGGATTTTAACGCCAAGAATCGATTCAAGTCCCCCATATACAATATTGATTTCCCTCTGATAACCATCATAGGTTCTGTTCAACACCAAATTATAAGCAAAATCTATGCATTCTTCTTCGTTTATAGACTCCAATTCATCTTGCACCGTCTGGGATAGATTTTTATATAATTTATGGCCAAGTTCGTTAATATACTCACGTGTGATTTTTATGCCGTTTTTTTTCTTTTGAACAGCATTTGTAAAATAATATTCCTCCCATTCCTCAAATGACTTTGGCCCGCAAGTTCTAATAAGCTCCGATGTCGGCCCTACACTATACTTTTTATTTAGGCCCCATCTGCTCATTCCATAGTTTAAGAGAGTTTCTCGTTTGAACTTTAGGTTTTTCCCTTCATGACCCTTTATCCATTCTTTTGCCATTAGTTACTTCTCGCTCCTGCCAGAAATTTGTCTTTGAGCCTGTAATCCAACGAAGTATCAACGTCCACAAGCCCTGTTTTTATCAGGTGAGCGTTGAGAAATGTTTTATTCTGCAAGTATAAATAGCAGAGCAAGTTGTCATCCGTATCATGTTTTAGTGTGTCAAATTTCATGAAAACGCGCTGGCCGCGGGTCTTATCTCTCAAGAATTCAATAGCGGCATTACGAGTCTGGCTTTTTTCCTTGACCCCTAACAATCTAATGGGCGTCCCTTCTCCAACAATTAGACGCGCAGGTGATAAAATCTGCTTTACAGGATAATATGTTTCACGTTTTTTGCTTTTATGGTTAATTTTTGAGCCGAACTGTAGTTTTCTAGGGTCAACTTTTTTGTCGAATTCTACCGGGTCTTTAAAAATATAGGGAAGTTCCTCAAAAGCTTTTTCATGATTGATAGGGCTATAAGGCTGTTTGGTGATTTTGAAATCCGCATCGTTAAACATCAACTTCTGTTCAACGCCCAGTTTTTCCTTTATTAGTTGCAGAAAATCAGGATTTGCCTCATAGCCAATTGAATTTCGGCCAAGGTTTCTCGCCGCCAGAGAAGTTGTGCCGCTCCCCAGAAATGGGTCCAGCACCATCTCGTCTACGAAGCTGAACATCTTAATCAGCCGACGCGGTATTTCTTCCGGGAACATGGCGAGATGTTTATCCTGTTTTTCACCTGCAATATTCCAGTGGCCTGCGAAATATTGGTTCCACTGTTCTACAGTCATCTTAGACTGCTCTTTAACTTTCCTGGTTACAGTAGGCGCTTTACCGTGTTTTTTGAAAAGCAGGATAAATTCATAGTCTATTTTTACAATGCCGTTTCGCGGATGAGGGAAAGAACCCATAATGGTAGCTCCGCCGGTTGTGTTGCAGGTAGTGACTTTTTGCCAGATTATTGCGCCCATATAATCAAAGCCGACAGTTTCGCAAAACCTTATTATCTCGGTTCGAATCGGAATCACTTTATAGCGACCGTAGTAAACCGAGCGGGCGAACTGGTCACCGATATTTATACAAAGCCGGCAACCATCATGCAAAACACGGCGGCATTCGTTCCATGCGAGATTGAGATTGTTAATATAGTCTTCGTAGCCGTGGTCGAAACCAATCTGGCTGCCGTTGCCATAATCTTTCAATTGCCAGTAAGGCGGAGAAGTAATAATCAGGTGTACCGATTTATCCGGCACTTCCAGCATACATCTTGAATCCCCGATTACTATCTTGTGGTGAGTCATAAATGGTCTTCCATAACATTATTTGGCAAAGACTATTATGGCCGACTACTGCGGAAATGTCAAACCTGTTCAACATGAAACGCAGGCAGATAAATATAATAGCTAAAAAAGTTATTTTTTTGTGTTGCGGCAGAAGTTGCTCATCAAAGCCATAGCGTCGTTGCACTTCTCCGTCGAGCCGTCCATCTTCGCATAAGCACTGACCAGTTCCATCAGCTCAGGGGCAGGTTCGCCGGTGTATAGTTTATGACGAGGGTTCACGATGCCGGCGTCGCAGCCATACTTCATTGCGGTGTGAACGTAAGCACGCATTACGCCGATTTTTCGGCCTGGCAGGTCGCGGACGCAATTGCTGACGCCGAGCGAACAATGCACATCTTTCATCTTCGAGTCGGACTTGATTTTCTTCATCGTTTCGAATGCGCGGTATGTATAGCCGGGCACGTCCGGCTGCATCGGCATATCTATAGCGAGTGGAAAGACGGTGGAATCGAGGAAAATCTCGTGCGGGGCAAAGCCGTATTTTTTCGTGGCTTCATCGAATAGCTGTTTTGCTAAACCGAAGAGTTCGTCGATGGAATGTGAGCCGCCCGGGCCGGTCGGTTTGTCTTCGCTCATCAGCAGGCCGATGAAGACGAAATCGAAATGCTTCTTTAACGGCAGGACGTTGTGCATCGTATAGGTCTTGACGGAGTTGAGCATCGGCGGTTTTACGGGTTCGTCGGTGTCGTACCATTCTTTCAGGCCCGCAATCAGGACGTCGTCGTTGCTGCTGTCGACGCAGACGGGTACGCCGTCGCTGAATTTGCGGACGAGCTTGACGTATTGCTTCATAATATCGACGGCGGTTTGCGGGTCGGTTTCGCCGAAGGCGTCGACGTTTACGGCGATGTAATCTGCGCCGTCGGCGGCCTGGGACTGGATGAGGGCCTTGATGTAATCGAGCTGCGGCGAATCCTTTTCGTATGCGTCTGGGCCGAGGTCGGCTAATTTGCGCATTATCTGACCGGTGTTGGGAATGGAGGCGTGAACGGATTCGCCTATACTGATGAACGGATGAGTCATCGTATGGTCCTTTTCGAACAGGTAATTCAAAATCGACGCTGTATGCTCGAGGGCCGGGTTGCGCGAGGGATTTATTCGCCTTCGCAAAACATCGATATTGCCTTCGGCTGCGGCGCAATTGTAAATCTTCTCGCCGACGCACATAATGTCGAGGTTGTTACCGCATCGGCCGTCGGCGGTGGAATCACCGCAGGGTGCGTTGTCCATGCCCTTTTCGCAGTCGCCGATTGTACAGATGCTGAAGTTCTCGGGCAAGTAGCAATCGCCGCATTCGGCGCAGTTGAACAAGACATACTTGAACAGCTTTTCGTTGCAGAAGAATGCTTTGTAGAAGAATCCTTTGCCCTTTTTTGTGCCGAGGAATTTCATAACGGCGCGGAAGACGTGGAAGCCGCAGTGTTTCCTGTCAAACAGCATACTATGGAAGCCGTTGAATACGCGATGTTTGAGTTTCTTGCGGGGTTTCGAGAGCGGGACTTTTTTGCCGTCGTCGTCGTAGAGGTACCAGCCGCCTTCGAGGGGCCAGTAGAGATTGTCCTTGTACTTTTCCCAGTCGGGGCCTATTTCGGCGGCCCTATTTAGGATTTTGGTAAAGGTATCGAAATCGTGTACACCGCCGATATCGACGCCTGCCGCTCCCATAGACTTGTACATAGCGACCTGCTGGGCGGCGCGGTCGATGTGGTCGTCGAGGGTTTCGGATTTGACTTTGGCTAATAGCCGGTCGCTGACGAAGCAGCCTGTCACGTCCACGGCGTGCATGCGTTCGAGTATCTTGTTGTTTGCGAGCATATATACATAGCCGATGATTGGCACGTCGATATTATTTTCGCGGGTGTAGCTGAAGAGCTCCTGTGATTTTTTCCAGTCCCAGCCGAGCTGTGTAATTAAAAACCGCGCGCCGGAGGCGATTTTCTTTTCCATCTTGAAGTACTGCTGCATCTGTGAGGGTTCGGTGTATTTGAATGGTGAGACGGCGGCGCCGGGGAAATACCGATAGGCCTTATCCAGACGGTCGGTCCTGGCTGATGCGAATATGTGGCTGTTGAGATGTTTTATGACGCGGAGCAGGCCGAGTGCTTCGAGCTCGAAGACACCTTTGGAGCGTATAGGTTTGTCGCCTGTGAGTACGAGCAGGCTTTCGACGTCGGCGCTTCGGAAGCCGTTTAGCATACTGACCAGTGCGTCTGTGTTGTGGTCTTTGCAGGAGATGTGCGGAAGAAAATCGAGGCCGTTGAGGAGGTTCTTTAGTTTGATTCGGCCGAGCACGTCAACCGGCTCGATGTTTGCCATTCCGCCTGGGTTCTGCGGGACGCTGATACTGACAAAATCGAAGCCTTTGGGTATGGCCTGGTAGCCTTGCTCGGCGAAGCCTTTGAGAAAGCGTTCGATTGGCGTGAAATTAAAGTGCAGGCCGGCCGTTACTTCGGCGATTACCAGGAAGCTGCCGCCCTGCTGAAGTTTTTGTTTTAATCTTTTCTGCATTTTTTCCGAGCCAAAAAAATTGAGTGGGTACTGAAGCTGTTAATACAATCAGCGACCGCACCTGCACTGATATTCGACTACAATCATTTATAGCCTGTATCGCAGCAGAGTTATACCATCGCAAAATGTTTTTTTGGCACTATATTGCTATCGGGGTGGTTATTTTCGGTGTCAATCGGGCAGGCTGAAAATGTTGTGGATAACCTGTTGATAAGATTCATGTAAAATGGACGTAAGAAGTCAATTGTACCGTATGCCGGCAGGAAAACCCCGGCAGGCATAAGCAGGTGTTGTTGCTCGAACACATCCACAATTGTTCTTGTGACGTAACCCTATATAGGTAAAAGAGTTACTTAGGCAAAATAAACTTCGATTCAGCCTGTTCCTGCTATCGGCGCTATACCCCCTATGACCGCAAGAATTTGCCCATGTTACCATTTTCATGACAAACTGTAGGGTCCGCGGTGGATAATTCTGTCGGCAATACCCCCGAAGCCGCCCTGCGGCCTGGCTCGATTATGCCCCGTCATCCGGGCAGCAGCTCTTCGATTTTACGCTTGAGAGAGCGACATGCGGCGGTTACATCCGGGACTTGTGTTACCGCCGAACAGACTGCAACCGCTTTAGCGCCGGCGTGTATTACCTGCGTGACGTTTTCGCAAGTAATCCCTCCTATCGCAACGTGCGCTATACCCTTATCCTCAAGATAAGCCGTCCCCTGTTGAACATACTGCAATCCTACCGGTTCGGCATCGGGTTTTGTTCCCGTTGAAAAAACCGGACCGAGACTGACATAGGTCGGCGCTTCATCGATTGCTTTTTTCAACTGCGTCACGTCGTGTGTGCTCTTGCCGACGAGTAAAGGTGATAAGGCAATTTTGCGGGCCTGGTCAACAGGCAGGTCATTCTGGCCAAGATGTACGCCATCGGCGCCGGCGACAACGGCGATATCAGTACGGTCGTTGATTATACTCAGGACGTCGGCCTGTCTGCAAAGCTCGGCTATTTCGTGCGCGACGGCAAAAAGCTGGTCTGCGGGCATGTGTTTGGCGCGAAGCTGTATGCAATCGGCGCCGCCTTCGATGCAGTGATTCGTAAGACTCAGAACTTCACAGGGATGGTCATTGGTGATAATCACGTAGAGTTTGACCCTGCTGAATTTCCGGGCTGTTGACCAGGACAGAACGATGTCCTTTTCGAGGGTGTAAAAGCTGTATCGCAGCCGTTCGATGGATTGTGCCGCCGACGGGTCGGTGGGTTTGAGGGCCTCGGTGAGCACACGCAGGGCTTCGGGCAGTCGCTTACAGGCGGCAGTGAAGCTGTCATAAAGGTCGGCCCGGGTCATGCGGCCCTGCACCTGCTGTTCGACGCCAACGTCTGCGGTGGTATCCCGTGCTGAAAGGAGCTTTGTCGAATCGAGTCTGCTTATGATAGTACAAAGCTCGTGGCGAAGCTGTTTGAGCCGGGCGGTTAGAGGGGCATTGTTGAGTGCGAACCGACAGAGGTCCTCTATAACGCGGCATGCTTCGCGGGCGCGGTTGAAGTTGGCGTCTATGATTCTGTATGCACTGCGGTCCATTGGGATGATTATAGCGACCGGCGAACGGTGAGGTAAACACTCTTGTGAAAAACAGCGGATAAAAAAGAAGCAGGGCCGTTCCTCCTCCGGTTCGGCCCCGCTACGTTATGTTTAACAAAACCGGCCCCTCCTCCATCTTCTCAATTCATCAAGCGGCCGGTTTTGAATTTTTCAAAATCGGGCCCAGTCATCCTCCTCCTTATAGAAGTTTTTTAGGACATTGAGCCCAATATCACCGCCTTAACGGCGGAGAAACCATCAAGTTGAGCAAAACCTATGCCAATAATCAGGCCGGTGTCAAAAGTCGTCACATAGTTGAGTTAATGGCTTATATCAGGCAAAGTTGCGGTAAGTAAACAGTTTCAGAATTTGGGAAAGAAGATTTGAATTTTAACAGCGCGTTGTTTTTTGTCAACACACAAAGCTCCATACTAACCTAATTTTACAGTTTTTCGGACTATAACCCTTTTGGGAATAATGATGTGCTTTCGATGCTGCCGGAAAACAACATATTTGTAGCTCAAACAGAACTCTTCGAGGTGTTAATTTTCGTCTGGTGGAAGGAACTTTGCCGAAGCTATTCGGCCGTTCCATCTGCATTTCCAGTTACCGAAGAGCCAGGTTTTGCCGTTTGGCCTTTCGGGTTTGAACAGACTATGCTTTTTCCAGTCGGCTAATTGCATCTGCAATTTTTCGGCCTGGTTTTCGGGCAGCGGGATTGCGTCCAGCTCGAAAGGGTCGTCGCTAAGATTGAAGAGAAATGCCGTTCTGTCTGCGGCGTCATAAAAGTATTTGGAGTTTTCCTGCACGTAACCGGCGGGGCTCTGGTCGAGCCAGCCTGCGAAATATACTTTGCGGTCGGCGGGGATATCGGCCAGAGCATTTATGCCATCGAAACCCATTCGCTCGACATCGAGTCCGGTTAGTGCCAGCAGGGTCGGTACAAGGTCGATGGAACTGACGGGCTGAGTAACCCGAACAGGGGCGGTTATAAGGCCGGGGCATCGCATTATCATAACGATTCGCAGCACCTCCTCGAACGCAATTCGCTCGTGTGCCCACAGGCCGTGCTCTCCGAAGGCTTCGCCGTGGTCGCCGACTACGCAAAGAATCGTATTATCAACAAGGCCGAGGTTTGTCAGCTCGACGTCCAGGGCGGCGAGGAATTGGTCGGTGTAGCGAATGGTCTGCAGATAAGAATCGAGAGGCTCTTCGGCAGAGGCTTCGAACCATTCGGGGACCTTATAGGGGTCGTGCGTAACAGAGCAGAGAATGGTCAACAAAAACGGTTTATCGTCGGAGGTGAGCCATTGGCGAATGGGTTCGAGCATAGCAAACTCGTCGCAGCCGAGGTAGCCGACGAATGCGTTGGGGTCCGGGTAGTTGTCGCGTGCCCAGAATTTTTCGAATCCCAGATTGTGGACCAGGCCCGGGCGTGCCTCGAACTGGCCTTTGGCTGACTGGAAATAAGCGGTTCGGTGGCCGAACGCGTCGTGAAGGATAGTTGCGAGCGAAGCGTAAGGCGTAGAGACGGGTACGGCCTCGGCTACGTCCTGCGAAAGTGATGGGACGCGGCCGGTGTGAATACTAAACAGGGCCTTTGTGGTGTGGGTCATTGTGCATCGGGCGTCGGCGAAGTCGATTCCCTGCTTCGCCATCGAGGCGATGAAGGGCGTTCGGTCGGCGTCGGGAGAGCCGAGGGATGTGTATTTGTATTGCACGCCTTCGAGTACAACGATAACTATGTTGTGCCTGAACGGTGTATTGCCGGCGACGTGCTCTATTGTAATTTCGTCGCGGTGCGGCAGGTTTCGAGTCGCGTTTGTGAAGTCGGCCCTTTTCAGGCGGCTGGGGTTTTTAGCGAAAAGGCTGATAAATGCCTTTGACAGACAGTTGAATTTGAGACCCTGGGCGACGGTTTGCAGGGAATTGTGGTCCATTGTGGTTTGCCTGGCTGCGGTGGAGCCGGCAATCAGCAGGCAAGTTAAAGCTATTCTTATTGCGAATCGTTTTGGTTTGTACCGCGGCAAAACGGGATGGGCCATTACGGAGAAAAAGAACAGCAGCAATACGGCGGCGCAGCCGAGTATTACGACGGCCGAGGCGGGCATCATCGCAAGGCCGGAACCGACAATCCGAAAGGCGTCGGCAGGCGCCCTGAACATAGGGAGCATAACGCCGGGTAATACCTGCGTGCCGGTTCGGCGCAGCCAGGCGGCGTTGACGACCGACCAGGTGCAAATCAGTGCGGCGATGAAGGTAACCAGGCGAACAGTTGAGCGGCGGGGTCTGAAGAAACATATAAGGGCAAAGACAACGTCGATACCAAGAAGTACCGCTATATCGGAGAGAATCCACAAGTAGAATTCGCCCTTGAGCTGTAAGTAATATGCCCAGAAAAATTTGGAACAGATATTATAGGCAAGGGCGGCGAGCAGAATCACGGTGTAGGGTCTGGCGGCCAGATAATCGTAAGCCTTTTGCAGAAGAGGCGTCCGCTTAGATTCCCTTCTTTCGGGTTTATTCATTCGGGGAAGGATACAGGAAATGGAAGGAAAATAAAATCCTAAATTCTAAGCTCTAATATCTAAACAAATTCAAATGACCAAAATACAAAATTCGAAACTACTGCGATGCAGCGGATGATGACAAAAAGACAGAGTTTATTTTAGTGCGGAGAGGATGTCGGGCAGGTCGAGCTCGGCGTAACAAATTGCAGTGTCGGCGGCGCCGTAGTAAAGTTTGATTTTTTCGTCTTCGCAGAGCAGGCCGCATGTGAAAACGACATTGCCGAAAAAGCCGTTACATTCATAATCGGTTTGCGGTTCAAATATCGGCTGTGCCGTCCTG
>Ga0315554_1002405_pt1 | contig 10802 bp, 8 predicted proteins | sample SalMarSW160370MG_FD_202114 | JGI IMG/M metagenome (GOLD analysis project Ga0315554, IMG submission 202114) | Salt marsh sediment microbial communities from the Plum Island Ecosystem LTER, Massachusetts, United States - Salt Marsh Sediment SW1603-70 ... | reverse complement strand
AACCTCTTTCAAGGTTGGCTTGGGCGCGGCCTCCTCGGTTTCCGGTGTCTCCGGCTTATCCCGATCAAGCTTCGATGGCGAAATTTTGGGTCTCGGCATGATGTGCCCCTTAGCGTTTAGGCCCCCGTTACGCTAGCGCCGTTTCTTTACGGTCCCTCTTCCGTCCGCCGAACGCATCGCTCACGTAGCCTCGCCGCGGCGGCGGACCAGGAGCGGCGCGAAACTCTTCGCCTGGCGAATTTCGAGCGCGCCCTCGCGCGTCATCTCCAAAGTCGCCGAGAAGCTCGAGGCGAGCGCCGTGCGCCTAAGCTCCGGATCGACGAGAAACTCGACGAGAAGCTTGTCGAGCGGTGCCCAGTCACAGGTAATGCCAAGCAGGCGCTCAAGCTCCTCGCGCGCCTCTTTGAGCGACCACACGGTGCGCTTCTCCATGTGAATCGTGCGCGACACGTTGCGCTGGCGCTGCTGGGAATAGGCTTTCAACAGGTCGTAGACATTGGCCTCGTAGATGCTGTTCTTGGTGACGCGCACGGGCTCGGGCAGCCCACGGCCGAACACGTCGCGGCCGAGGCGTTTGCGCGTCATGAGCTGCGCCGCCGCATCGCGCATGGCATCGAGGCGCTTCAGCCTGAAGGCGAGCAGGGCGGCAAGCTCCTCGCCGGTGGGCTCGCCTTCTTCCGACGGCTCGGCCGGCAAGAGGAGCTTCGACTTGAGGAAGGCGAGCCACGCTGCCATGACCAAATAGTCGGCGGCGATCTCGAGGCGCAAACGGCGGGCCTCGGCGATGAAGTCGAGATATTGCTGGGCAAGCGCCAGCACCGAGATCTTGGTGATATCGACCTTCTGGGTCCGCGCCATGGCCAGCAGGAGGTCGAGGGGCCCCTCGAAGCCGCCGACATCGACCCGCAGCTGGTCGCCGGGGTCGATCTCGACGCGCTCGCTGCCGCTCTCCCAGTCGGAAAGCGCTTCCGGCGCGCGCGGCTCTTCGTTGGTCTCCACGTCGCTCATGCCTGTACCGTCGGGTCGGGGCCGAGGCTCGCCACACGGGTCGCGGCGGCTTCGCTCACCAAGGCCATTGCTTCAGCAGAATCAAACGGTTGCGGCTCGTGGAGGGAGGCGCGGGCGCGTTCGAAGCGTGCGGCGGCCTCCCCTTCAAGCAACGGCACCGCACCGGCTACCTCGGTCATTTCGGCTAAATTACCGCTGCAATGAAGCACGACATCGCAACCGCCATCGATCACGGCACGGGCGCGCGCCGCGAACGGGCCTTTGAGGGCCTTCATGCCAATGTCGTCGCTCATCACGAGGCCGGTCAATCCCATCTGCTGTCGAATCACTTGCCCCATTATAACGGGCGAAACGGTTGCGGGGCGCCGCTCATCGAATGCCGGCAGCAAGACATGCGCGGTCATCGCGAGCGGCGCATCGTGCAAGGCCTGAAACGGCCGGAAATCCACGGCTTCGAGCTCGTCCTTGGTGGCGTCGATACGCGGCAGCGCGCGGTGGCTGTCGGCCATGGCACGGCCGTGACCGGGCACATGCTTGATGCACGGCAGCACGCCGCCTGCGAGCGTGCCCTCCATCACCGCGCGGCCCAGCGCAATGACCACGTCGGGGTCGGTCGAGAAGGCGCGGTCGCCGATAATGTCGTGCGCACCTTTTTTCGGCACGTCGATGCACGGCGTGCAGTTGACGTTGAGCCCCATGTCGTAAAGCTCCGCAGCCATGAGCCGGGCCCCTGCAAACGCCGCGGCCCGAGCCGCCTCGGGGTAGCTCTCGTATAGGTCGCCATAGCAGCGCGCGGGCGGCATGTTGCGCCAATGAGGCGGGCGGAAGCGCTGCACGCGGCCGCCCTCCTGATCGACGAGGACGAGGACCTCCTCGCTTCCCACCGCCTCCTTGAAGGAGGCGACGAGCGCGCTGACCTGCTCAGGCGTGTCCACATTCCGCGCAAATAGGATCAGCCCGCACGGCCGCTCGCCCGCGAACAGCGCACGCTCCGCGACCGTCAGCGCCTTGCCGGCGCAGCCCGAGATGAAGGCTTTGAGATCCACGCCCGGGGGCTAGCCTCGCCTGCGTTCGCGGTCAAGCGGCCGGTATCGTCAGCCCTGCCCCTATTGGGTCATCACCAAGCAGTCAGGCAAGCCTTGCGACTTCAACTGGCCGCAGAGCTTGTAGGCTTCGGACTTGTCGGCGATGGGGCCCAGCTGGAGCCGATACCACGTGCCCTTGGAACCGAGATTGGCCTTCTGCACGATGGGCCGATAGTTGGCGAGCAGCTTTGGATATTTCTGCTGGATGTCGGCGAAGGACGCCAAGGCATCGGTTTGGCTCTTCTTGGAGCCGACCTGGACCACGTATTTCGTGTCGGCGGCGGGCGCCGTCGCGGGTGCCGGCTTCGGATCGACGGCGGCGACGTGCTGCGGCGCGGGCTGGGGCGCCGGGACCTCCGCCGCGGGCACAGGCATTATGCCAGCGGGCGCCTGTGCGGCTGCACCTGCGGCGTCTGCTTGCGCCGCTCCGGCTGGCGGCGCCTCTACAGAGCCGTCAGGACGGACGACGAGAGTCTTCACCTTGCGCGGTCCGCCATCATCTCCCGCGCCGTCGACGGACTGGGTCGTGGACGGATTGGCAAGATCGGTGGAGGCGACGGACGCGGGCAGACCGGCGGTCGCGGTGGCCGGGGGCATGGCCGGCACGGCTACGTCCTCCTGGCGCGGCACGATATGCTCGGTCTCCTGATTATCGCCGTTCGTCAAGCGATCGTATATCAGCTTGTTCTTGTGGGGAAATTCCTTGCCACCCGGCTGATCGGGGGCTTCCTTCACCGGCCGCGCGTCGGCCGTCACGATCGGTGTCGACCCGTCGGCCATGCTGCCGCCGCTCTGCTTGTAGGCGTAGGCCAGAGCGCCGCCGAGGGCGATGGCGCCGAGCAGTGCACTGGCGACCATGACGGCGCTGCGCCCTTTCAGGCTCTTGGTCAGCTTCGAGCGCCCGTCGGCCGGCGGCAGCGCCTGGCTCTCGTCGAGGAAGTCGGCATCGCTCCGATCGGCTTCGTAATATCCCTGGTTTGGCGCCTGCGAACCGCCGAGAGCAATCTGCGGCGGCTGATCGTAGGCGGAATCGTAGGCCTGGAGCTGACGGCGCGGATCGCTTTGCGGGATGTGCGGCGGCGCGGCTTGCGGCTGATACGCCTGCTGCGGCATGTGCTGGCCCGCGCCATTCGTCATGGCGCCATGGCCGAACTCATCGCCGCCGAACGCGGGCTCCGGGCTTGCGGCATAATTCGGCTCAGGGAAGCCTGCGTCACTCCCTTCTTCGGGGAAGCTCGCATCGCTGAAGCTTTGACCGCCGAAGCTCTGGTCAGCGAAATTCTGATCGCCAAAGCTTTGATTGCCGAAATTCTGATCACCGAAGCTGTGATCCGGGAAGCCGGCGTCGGCGGCGCTGTGATCGGAGAAGTCGGTCTCCGGGAAGCTCGTGTCGGCGCTCTTGAAGTCACCGAAGATCGACTCCGGGAAGCCGGGATCGGCGTTGCTGAGATCGGGCATGGCAGGACTCTGCGTCCCGAATGACGATGCCGGGGCCTCTTGGGTGGGAAACGGCGGCTGATACTGATTGCCGCCGAAAGCTTGCTGCGTCGGCTGCTGCGGCTGGTGCGGCTGGTAGCTCGGTGCAGAAGGGGCCCGGGGGGCTGGTTGGGTGGGTTGCGCTACGGGCGCTTGCGGTACTGCCTGCGCCGGCTGCGGAGTGGCCGGCTGTGGCGTGTAAGAGGGTTGAGGAGCTTGCGGCTGCTGCGGTGCAGGTGCACGCGTGACCGGCGTATAGGTCGGCATTTGCGTAAAGGCCGGACCGCTATTGCCGAAAATCGAGCGTTGTCCGTTATTTGGCTGCCCGGGCCCACCCGCTCCTTGAACCATGAAGGGTACCTCACTTTTTTGCGTGTTTGTCGCGTTCGTGCCCCAGGACTGCCCCCCCGGCGCATTCCCCGCGTTCTGCCTGTTGGCAAAATCCGACTCAAATCCAAGGGATCGGCCGGCTTTACCGCCGAGCCCGTCATCGTGCGTGGACATGGCTACTTCCCTCGAACCACCCGTGCCCCGGCCGGCTAATGTAACTCGTGCATGGCATGAACCCCGAGGATCCCCAATCCCAGCGCCAAAACACGCTTTGTGGCGGCCACAAGCGCTACACGAGCACGTGTTAACTCTCGGTCACTCTCGTAAATAAAACGTAATTGTGGCAAGTCTTTGCCTCGGTTCCAAAGACCATGAAAGTCTCCGGCAAGATCGTAAAGATAGAAACCGAGGCGATGAGGCTCATGTGCTTGGGCTGCACCCTCTACTATTCGGGGAAATTGCGCGATGCGCCGGATCAAAGCGATCTCAGCATCATCGTTCAACCGGTCTAGGTCGGCTCGCGCCAACGCTTCCTCCCCAATATCGAGGTCCGCAAAACTCTCACGCACATTACGCAGAACGGAACACGCCCGGGCATGGGCATACTGAACATAAAACACCGGGTTGTCCCGCGACTGCTCGGTGACTTTGGCGAAGTCGAAATCGAGCGGCGCGTCGTTCTTCCGGTAAAGCATCATGAACCGAACAGGGCCCGCGCCCACCTCGTCAACGACGTCCCGGAGCGTCACAAAGGTCCCGGCACGCTTGGACATCTTGACAGGCTCACCGGCCCGAAACAAGCGAACCAATTGACATATCTTAACATCGAGATCCGCCTCGTTCCCGGTGAGCGCCGCGAGCGCGGCCCGCATGCGCTTGATATGCCCGCTATGATCGGCGCCCCACACGTCGATCATGGACTTAAAGCCGCGTCTGAACTTGTCGAAGTGGTAGGCGATGTCAGAGGCAAAATAGGTGTATGAGCCGTCCGACTTGACGAGCGGCCGGTCCTGGTCGTCGCCGAATTCGCTCGCGCGGAACAAGAGCTGCTCGCGGTCCTCCCATTCCTCGTCCACCTTGCCCTTGGGCGGCGGCAAGCGGCCCTCGTAGATCAAGCCCTTGGCGCGGAGCGCGGCGATGGTGTCGGCAACCTCGTCGTGAGCGCCGTCGATCATCGAGCGCTCGGAGAAAAACACGTCGTGGTGAATGCCGAGCTTGCCGAGATCGTCCTCGATCATGGCCAGCATCGCTTTCAGCGCGGCCGCGCGGACGATGGGAAGCCACTCCGCCTCCGGCATATCGAGGAGATCGCGTCCATGGTTGGCAGCAAGCTGCGCACCGACCGGCTTCAGATAGTCGCCGGGATAGAGTCCTTCCGGCAGTTCGCCGATGTCTTCCCCAAGCGCCTCGCGGTAGCGCAGATAGACCGAGCGCGCCAGCGCATCGACCTGGGCGCCGGCGTCGTTGATGTAGTACTCCCGGGTGACATTGTAGCCGGCGAACTCGAGCAGGTTTGAGAGCGCGTCGCCGAACACGGCGCCGCGTGTGTGACCGACATGCATCGGCCCCGTGGGGTTGGCGGAGACGTACTCGACGTTCACGGCCTGCCCCTTGCCGATGGCGCTTCGCCCGTACGCATCACCCTGCTCCAGCACCATACGCAACACGCTCGGCCAGAATGCACGGGCGAGTGTCAGGTTGATGAAGCCGGGTCCGGCGATTTCGACCGTCTCGATGAAGGCATCCGAAGCGATGAGCGGCACGAGGCGCTCGGCCAATTGGCGCGGGGGGACACTGGAGGGCTTGGCCAGCACCATGGCCGCGTTGGTGGCGAGATCGCCGTGGGACGGATCTTTCGGCGCGCTGAGCGTGATGCCGTCGACGCTCGCCTCATGGGGCACGACGCCGTCATGTTTGAGCTGTTGGACGGCCGCCAGAACGTGGCCGTGAAACCCTGCAAAGACGTCCATGGAAGCTCCGGGAAGACTTTTTGAGCATGATCATATCGAAAAATCGGTGCCACTTTTCCGGATCATGCTTTGGCGCGCGACTATCGCAAATCGGGGGTGGCGTCAAACAGGCGGCGATGCTCGGCTAGCGCGTAGCGGTCGGTCTGGCCGGCGATGAAGTCGCAGACATGGCGAGCAAAAGCGCGCGCGTCATGGGCCGGTGCCTGCTCGGACCATTCGGGCGGCAGCGCGTCCATGTCGGTGCTGTAGCGGCGGAACAGGTCGGCGACGACACCTTCCGCGGCGACCATGATGCGCATGATGCGTTCATGCCGATAAACGCGGGTGAAGAGAAACTTGCGCAAGTCATCGAGCTCGCGCTGCATCGCTCGCGAGAACGCCACCACAGCGTGGCCGGCATGGCGAACATCGTCTGCGCTCTCCGGCTGAAGCGCGGCGAGCCGCGCGCCCGTCTCGGCAAGCGCGTCGTCGACCATCGCCGTGATCAGGCGGCGGTTGACCTCGTAGAGACGCCGCGGACCCTCGACGCCCGGATAGGCGGCATCCACTTGCGCAAGAAGCCGCCCCGCAATCGGCACCTCGGCCAGCTCGGCGAAGCTGAAGCAGTCGGCGCGGTAGCCGTCATCCACATCGTGACTGTTGTAGGCGATGTCGTCGGCAAGCGAGGCCACTTGCGCCTCGACTGAGGCGAAGGTGTCGAGGTCAAGATCTTGCTTGGCGCTATAGGACAGCACCGGCTCCGGCACGGGACCGCTTTTGCCAAGCGAGGGCCCGCTGTGCTTCACGAGCCCTTCGAGCGTCTCCCAGGTGAGGTTCAGCCCGTCGAAGCTTGCGTATTTCTTCTCGAGCTTGGTGACGACACGCAAGGACTGGGCGTTGTGATCGAAGCCACCGGCATTCCCCATGGCGTCGTCGAGCGCCCGCTCTCCGGCATGGCCGAACGGAGGATGGCCGAGATCGTGGGCGAGCGCCAGCGCCTCGGTCAGATCCTCGTCGATACGGAGCGAGCGCGCGAGGCTGCGGGCGATCTGCGCCACTTCGAGGCTATGGGTCAGCCGCGAGCGATAGTGATCGCCTTCGTGATAGACAAAAACCTGAGTCTTGTAGTTGAGGCGGCGGAACGCGGTGGAATGGAGGACGCGGTCGCGGTCGCGCGCGTAGAGAGAGCGGGTCGGGCTCGGCGTCTCAGGGATCAGCCGACCTCGGCTTTCCCGCTCATCGACGGCGTAGGCGGCGAGCGTCCTCTGATCCGCGGTGGGTTGGACCGCGTCGTTAACACGCTGGGCTTTGCGACTCCGGTCGATTGAACACGTCCTCTCGCGGGCTTATGTTCTGGGTATCCCGGCTTATCTTTCTCCGAAAAGATTGGCTATAGCGAACATGAGCGAACCATCCATCACCATAAGTCCCCGCGCCGCCAAGCGTATTATCGAGCTCGTCAACGAGGATCAGGCTGCGAGCCTGTTCCGGGTCAGCGTCGAGGGCGGCGGTTGCTCCGGCTTCCAATACAAGTTCGAGCTGGTGAACGATACAGCGCCCGACGACATCCTCATCCAGCGGGACGGCGCTACGGTCGCGATCGACCCTGTCTCGGCGGACTTCGTCAAAGGCTCCGAGATCGACTTCGTCGAGGAGCTGATCGGCGCCCACTTCAAGATCACGAACCCGAACGCCACCGCATCCTGCGGCTGCGGCACCAGCTTCTCGATCTAGTTCTCCGCCCTTATTCGTTCACGCGTCATGGCCGGGCTTGTCCCGGCCATCCACGCATTCTAAGCCGCTTGCACGAAATCGTGGATGCCCGGCACAAGGCCGGGCATAACCGGCCATATTGGTGTACGACAAAGTCCATCCATGAAGATCGCGAGCTGGAACATCAACGGCATCAAGGCGCGCATCGACGCCGCCACCACTTGGCTGACATCGGCCTCGCCCGATATCGCCTGTCTGCAAGAGATCAAATGCGTGGACGGGGCGTTTCCTCGGGAGGCCTTCGAGGCGCTCGGCTATAACGTCGCCGTGCACGGCCAGAAAGGCTTCAACGGCGTGGCGGTGCTGTCGAAGCTTCCACTCGACGATGCCACGCCCGGCCTCGCCGGCGACCCGGAGGACGTGCAGGCGCGCTATCTCGAGGCGGTCATCTCGGTGCCGTCAAGCGTGCTCCGGCTTCTCAACATCTATCTGCCCAACGGAAACGGCAGCCCGGAGAAGTTCGCCTACAAGCTCGCGTGGATGACGCGGCTCAAGGAACGGGTGAAGGCGCTGCTCGCTCTCGAGGAGTCGTTCATCATCGCCGGCGACTTCAACGTCATCCCGGCGCCGGAGGACGTCCACAATCCGGAAGCCTGGATGGACGACGCTCTGTTCCGCCCGGAGACCCGCGCCCATTTCCAGGCGCTCCTCAATCTCGGGCTCACGGACGCCTTCCGGGCGTGCCACGACGAGCCGCACCGCTTCACCTTCTGGGATTATCAGGCCGGCGCCTGGCAGAAGAACCACGGTCTTCGCATCGACCATCTGCTCCTGTCACCACAAGCGGCCGACAAGCTTCTGGCATGCGACATCGACCCCAACCCACGCAGCTGGGAGAAACCGTCCGATCACGTGCCGATTGTCGTGGAGCTCTCGCTCTAGGGCCGGTAGCCGACTGCAGCGTCCGGAGCGCCGAAGCCGACAGACATGCCCATGGCGGCGGGCGGCATAACGTCGACCGGGCCGAGCTGGGGTGGTTGGTCGGCGGCGGAGAGCGCGGGCGTTGCCGGCTTGGCAATAGCATGGGTCGGCGGGGCCGCCATCCGGTCGGTCGGGGTGGCCTTAGCGGCGGTCGCGGCGGTGGTGACCGTCCGTTTCGGTCCGCCCAGTTGCGGCAGCAAGGCCTCGGCCTGTTTGCGGGTCGCGTTGTCGGCGTGGGCAAAGGCCTGCTGATAAAGCTGCCCGATCCACTCCGCGTCGGCTCCGCCGGACGCGGAGTTCTCGTTGGCGAGCGTCAGGAGTGCAAGCCCCCTCGCCTCTTTGTGGCTCACGACTTCGCCGCGCCATAGAAGCTCGCCGAGGATGGCTTGCGCCCCGGCGTGCTGCTTCCGCGCGGCCATCGCGAGCCAGTTGGCGGCGATGGTCGGACTCTTCTCCACGCCGGTCCCCGTCAGATAGAGCCGGCCAAGCCGATACTGGGCCTCGGCATTGCCGAAATAGGCGCCCGCATGGCGGAACAGCCCGGCGGCGTAAGCCGGATCGGGCGCAAGCGACACGGCAGGAATGCCATCCACGTAATACCGGCCAAGCGCGACGAAGGACTCGCCGACATATTTCGCGATCGGGCTGGATGACGGGATATCGGCGTAAGCATTGGCGATGCGCTGGAAGTAGTAGAACGCCTTGGCGTCGTCTTTAGGCACATCGTGGCCCGAGGCGTAGAGCCGCGCCAGTTTGAGCTGAGCGCCGAGCACGCCGCGCTTGGCGGCATATTCGAGTGCCGGCACCGCAGCGGCCACCTCGCCGGCCTTCATGGCGCTCGCACCCTGGCGATAGGCCTCGGTGGCCGACGCGTAAGGCGGCGGGTTGTCGCCGCCCGCGACCGCGGCCGGGGTCAAGATGATGAACGCGGCGAGCGCGCTCCCCAGTGTGCTTGCGCTAAACATCGGCATAGCACACCACTTCCGCTGACGCGCCGGGTTGGGTCACGGCACCGGTCCGCGCGGGCCCCACCTCGTTTGCGTATTTCCACAAATAGCCGCTCTGGAACGGCGTCTGCGGCGCTTGCCAATCCTTGGCGCGCGCAGCGAGCTCGTTGGCGCTGACCTCGAGGTCGATGACGCCGTTCTCAGCGTCGAGAACGATCATGTCGCCGTCGCGCACCAGCGCGATGGGACCGCCAACCGCCGCCTCAGGCCCGACATGGCCGACACAGAAGCCGCGCGTGGCGCCGGAAAAGCGGCCGTCGGTGATGAGCGCGACCTTGTCGCCCATGCCCTGGCCGTAAAGCGCCGCGGTGGTCGAAAGCATCTCCCGCATGCCGGGACCGCCCTTCGGCCCCTCGTGGCGGATGATAATCACTTCGCCTTCCTCGTACTTCTTGGCGCTGACGGCAGCGAACGCCGCCTCCTCGCTGTCGAAGCATCGGGCCGGCCCCCTGAATTTCAGGTTCTTCATGCCAGCGACCTTGACGATGGCGCCATCCGGCGCAAGCGTCCCCCTCAGGCCCACGACGCCTCCCGTCGGCGACAGCGGGTTGTCGGCAGAACGCACGACATCCTGGTCCGGGTTCCATGCCACCTTGGCAAGATTCTCGGCCATCGTCCGGCCGGTAACGGTCAGGCAGTCGCCGTGCAGGTAGCCATGGTCAAGGAGTGTTTTCATGAGAAGCGGCACGCCGCCAGCTTCAAACATATCCTTGGCGACATAGCGGCCACCCGGTTTCAAATCTGCGATGTAAGGTGTCTTTTTCAAGACAGCGGCCACGTCGAACAGGTCGAAGTCGATGCCGCATTCATTGGCGATAGCCGGCAAATGCAAGGCCGCGTTGGTCGACCCGCCCGAGGCCGCAACCACGGCGGCGGCGTTTTCCAAGGCTTTGCGGGTGACAATGTCACGCGGCCGGATGTTAAGCGCAAGAAGATCCATGACCTTCTCGCCTGCGGTCATACAGAACCTATCCCTGATCTCGTAAGGTGCTGGCGCACCTGACGAATACGGGAGCGCCAAGCCGATCGCCTCCGACACCGTGGCCATGGTGTTGGCGGTGAACTGGGCGCCGCAGGCGCCGGCAGACGGGCACGCGACATGCTCAAGCTCGTCCAGATCCTCAGACGACATCTTGCCGACGGAATACTGGCCGACCGCCTCGAACAGGTCCTGGACCGTGACCGGGCGGCCCTTGAAGGAGCCCGGCAGGATCGAGCCGCCATAGATGAAGATCGACGGCACGTTGAGCCGG
>Ga0315554_1002404_pt1 | contig 10803 bp, 19 predicted proteins | sample SalMarSW160370MG_FD_202114 | JGI IMG/M metagenome (GOLD analysis project Ga0315554, IMG submission 202114) | Salt marsh sediment microbial communities from the Plum Island Ecosystem LTER, Massachusetts, United States - Salt Marsh Sediment SW1603-70 ... | reverse complement strand
TACAGGTGCTACAGATGACGCTACAGCGATGACGCCGCTAAAAGTTGCTGAAGTGTTAGCAGCTCCCTCTGCAATTGGGGGAACGACCCCGGCAGCTGGTACTTTTACAACGCTTACAGCTGATTCGACGGGAGCTATTTCTCTCGATGCCGATGCCGCATCTCATTTCTCTGTTGCTGGAGCGGGTATCGATCTTACATTTGCATCCGCAGCTGGTCGGGTTATCGTCAACGGTGAAAAAGCCGCAGATAACGCTATTACGCTTCTTTCTGCTGCTGGTGGCATCGATGCTGATGCAGCTCTACAAATCTCATTACAAAGTACTGAAAATGCAGCGGACGCTGTTGAAATCATCTCTACCGCTGGTGGTATCGACATTCTTGCTAGTGGTTCCGGCGGGGCTGGAGAGGATATTGACATCGTTTGTACAGGTGGATCTGTCAATATTAGCGGAACGGAAAACGTTGCTGATGCTGTAACGATCGCTGCGGCCAATGGTGGTATCGACATTACCGCAGGCGGTGCGGCAGGCGAAGATCTCGATCTTGTTTGTACCTCTGGAAGCGCAAACCTATCTGGTGGAGAGGATGTGGCGGACGCTGTTGTTATCTCAGCTGGAGCTGGTGGTATCGATATTTTAGCGACTGGAGAAGCTGGTCAGGATATTGATATTAAGAATACCGGCGGATCAATCAACATCACTGCAACGGAAAACAACGCCGGCGCAATTATTATCGAGGCCGATGGTGGTACATCCGAAAAAGTTCAAATCCATTCCGATCAAGGAACCGGAACAGATTCCATCTATTTATTCAGCGACGTTGGTGGTCTAACGCTAGAATCGACTGGCCTTGCCTCTGACGATGCAATCAATCTAGTTGCAACAGCTGGCGGTATCGATATGGATGCTGCAATGCAAATTAACATTGCAAGCTCAGAGAATACGGCTGACTCAATTGTTATAGAATCAACTGCTGGTGGACTCGACATTTTAGCTAGCAGTTCAGGAGGTGCAGGCGAAGACATCGATATTGTCTGTACTGGAGGATCTGTCAATATCAGTGGTACAGAGAACGTAGCCGATGCGGTCACAATTGCCGCTGCAAACGGCGGTATCGATATCACTTGCGGAGGAGCAGCTGCTGAAGACATCGACATTGTTAACACCGCTGGGTCAATTTTTATCCAAGGCGGTGAAGATGATGCAGCTTGCGTTTTAATTGAGGCGGATGGTGGAACTTCAGAGCGTGTACATCTACATTCGGATCAGGGAACAGGAACTGATTCAATTTTTCTTGAGTCGGATGTTGGCGGTATTACTTTAACAGCTACAGCTTTAGCAAACGCTGCTGCCTTAGACTTAAATGCACCTTCCGGAGGTTGTACAATTGACACCGGTTTAGGTGTAAGCATTGACGCTGCTGGAGCCTCTAACTTCAGCACTTCGGGAGCGGAAATTGATCTTGATCTGGCATCTGCTGCCGGTCGAGTCATTATCACAGCTGGTGAAGATGCAGCCGACGCGATTTATCTTCATGCAGACGCTGGAACTGGTGAAAAAATCCGTATTCATGCCGATCAAGGAACGGGCGTTGACTCTGTAGAACTAGAATCTGATGTTGGAGGTATTACACTTACTTCAGGTCTTGCCAGCGCTGATGCTATTAATTTAACAGCTTCTTCTGGTGGTGTTGATATTGATGGCGCACTTCAAATCAACATTGCATCCTCTCAGGCAGCCGCTGGAGCCGTTACAATTGCAGCTTCACACGCCTCTGGATCAATTACTCATACAGGTGCATGCGTTTACACCCCCGACAGTATCACAAGTGATAATGCTGGCGTTGCTGCTAGCGTTTCCACGCAAGTTACTCTCATTACAACGGACGGTGACAGTAATGAAGATAACGTCACGCTAGCAGATGGTTTAGCAAGCGGACAGGTGAAACATTTTGCTGTGATCGCTGCCGGTAATGCTGCTGATAGCGTGAAGATCACTCCTGCACATATGGCTGGAGGCTCAAAAATTACATTTGCAGCAGATCCAACGGGTCTTGGTTGCAGTATGGTGTTTGACGGCACAAACTGGACGGTTTTTGCTAATAACGGCGGAACTATCGCTTAAAAATTTAAGTAATAGAGGTTCTCCATGAGCACTAATCGCCCTTACAAATTTGGCTCCCGCGATCGGCGGGAGTTTATCACTCAAGATAGCGAAGTCACCATTAGAGCGCAAAACGACGCAAGTGGAAATGTCGTTTATCTTGGACGCGCAAAAGTTGGATCTTCTACTTCAGATGAAGTCTGGCAAATCTCTTATCACACTTGGGACGGCAACAACTCGTTGCTAACTCGAACGTGGCCTGAAAACAGCGAAGGCAATGCATCTTCGGATTACGAGTTCGCCTGGGACTCTCGTGCTGTCTATACCTATTCTTAGGGGGAAAGAATGCCATTAAAAATTAATCCAGTAGAAGGTACGCTTGATCTCGTTGTAAACCCAGGAGGTGGAGGCGTTGCGACGACTTCTTTTGCTACAGACAGCGGAACAGCAACCCCAGATTCTGGTGGAGAAATTACGTTCGCCGGCGGAACAGCGATTGATATATCTGGTTCATCAAATACGGTTACGGTTGATTTTGATATTACAGAGATCGGTACAGTAGCAAATACGTTTACCGCCGATAGTGGTAGCGCCGTTCCATCATCAAATAATTTAAACATCGTCGGCGATGGAGTATCCATCGATACCAGTGCAACTGGAGACACCCTCACTATCAATTTTTCAGCGTCTGGAACGCCAACGATTCCAACTTCTTTCGTTACTGATAGCGGTACAGCTACTCCGGCATCTAATATTTTAAACGTGCTTGGAAGCGGAGTAACAACATCTGGATCTGGAGATACGCTGACAATAACGTTAGATACTCCAGTCGCAGAAACAGACGGTGGTACAAATCAATCTTCATATGCAAAAGGGGACATCCTTTATGCTGATGCTGCTAACTCTTTAGAAAAGCTTCCCATTGGAACCGATACATATGTTCTTAGCGTTAGTACTGACATTCCCGCTTGGGTAGACGTCACTACAATTGCTGGCGATGTAAGCGGCCCAGGAAGCTCTACAGATAATGCAATTGTTCGATGGGATGGAGCTGGTGGAGACACTCTACAAGATAGCGGCGTGATCATCGATGATTCAGATGTAGTAACTGGAATCACTCAATTAAACGTCGATAATCTTCGTCTGGATGGCAACACGGTTTCATCTACAGATACCAATGGAGATATCAACCTGACGCCAGACGGCATAGGAATTGTTATTTCAAGCGCCAGCATTCGATTGCCAAATGACACATATTTGGTCGGCAGGAATAACGCCGATTCAGCAAATATCAACATGTTCAAAGTGGACAGTGCCGATCAGATCGACACCGGAACCACTTTAGTCACTCGTTCTCTTTTCCCGATTTCAGATAGCTTTTACAATCTTGGCACCACAGGATCGCGTTATCTCAACGGATATTTTGATGATGTTTTAATCACAAATGATCTGGCTGTATCAGAAGGGGGGACAGGAGCCTCTAGTTTGACAGATGGCGGAATTCTTTTGGGTTCCGGAACTGGGGCTGTAACAGCAACATCCCAACCAACAGACGGTCAATTATTAATTGGTTCTACTGGAACCGATCCAACACTGGCAACATTAACAGAAGGAACCGGAGTCTCAATAACCAATGGATCTGGCTCTATAACCATCGATGTTTCTGGTGGTGGAATTAGTTGGACAGAAGTAACAGACACTAGCCAAGCAGCTACTATAAACAATGGTTATGTTGCTAATAACGCTGGTTTAGTTACGGTAACGCTTCCAACAATAGCTGCAATAGGGGATATCGTTGAAGTGGTTGGGAAAGGCGCTGGATTATTTAAAATTGGTCAAAACGCTGGGCAAACGATTCATTTTGTCGATACAGATACGACAACAGGGACTGGAGGTAGCTTAACAGCTACCGAGCAATACGATTGGATAAAACTCATTTGTATTACAGCAAATACAGACTGGGTTGCTAAAGGTTCAGGAAACTATACGGTGGTTTAAATGACGATAAACTCATGGGGTTCAGCAGATCCGGCAGAGGTGGCAAAAGGTGGAAGTGGAAGGGCGTCACATACAGTTTACGCTGTTATTTGTGGTGGAACTACGACGACAGCGGAACAGCAATCGATTGCAAGCGTAGGCACTTCAGGGCAAGTTTTAACATCTAACGGTGCAGGGGCGCTTCCAACTTTTCAGGATGCTAGTGGAGGTGCGGGAGGATTTGGAGATGTTTTAGATTCTCAAACCGCAAGTGATGATACATCTATAATAATTGATAATACTGTCATTACTTCTACATATGATATTTATTGCATTCATCTTTATGATTTTTTTCCTGCTTCGGATGGGGATCTAGAAATTCTTTACAGCACAAATAACGGATCTTCATTTTTAACTTCTAACTATCGCTGGGCGACATACGTTTATAATGATGCTGGCAATACACAAAAAACCTCATCTGATTCTGATTCATCCCTAAAATTGCATTCGGATACCGATGGGCAGGAATCATCAGGCACTATTCCCCTTGTGATGGAAATATGGATTTATAATCCGCTAAATTCAGCGACAGCTACAGTACTTAAAAATACAAATGCTTTTATAAATTCGAGTGGAACACCGGATTTTGGAACGGGACATGGGGCAGGAACGCACGCAACAGCTGCAGCGCATAATGCTTTCAAAATTCAATATGATAGTGGAAATATTGCTTCTGGAACAATGGTAACATATGGGATAGTAACATCATGAGCGCACCAATTCATAAGCTAGTTTGCGGCAGACGTATCAGACTTACTCAGGAAGAAATTGATAATATTCAGGCATATTGGGATGCAAATAATTTTGAGAGAGTTGCCAGAAAACAAAAAATTATCGATGACACTGCTTTAAAGCAATCGGCTTTAGACAAGATAGCAATCATTTCACAATTATCGTTGGAAGAATCTCAAATAATAAATGAGGTATTTTTATGAACATTAAAATGGTTGAGCAGGAAGATGATATTTCAGATTTTGAAACCGCTGTTAATTCTGCTATGAGTACGCTTGAATCGAATTCAAATCTTATTTTGGATGTTAAATACCAAAATACGATTGTAAAAGATATTTTATCTGGAAACGTCCTATATTCAGCAATGATCATGTACAAGCCAGACTGAAAAATAAAAAAAAATGTTTGATGACTATGAAGAAACTTGCTGGAGAACGATTCTTATGCGAATAGCGATTGGGCTTGTTTTAATGGGAACGACATTTGGAGCGTGCAGCTATATCAACGGTAAGGTTGGGTTAAAAGATGATGGACCTATAGAAGAGTTCGTAGAAAAGCAGATCGAAAATCAGATCGGAATCGACATCGATTTAACGCCAGAATCAGAAGAAAAGTAAAGCGGGTTTACACCTACTTCTTATAGCCTCATTTTTAAAATAAATATTTATATTTAAAGTCTCTAAATATTTCCCCTGTGATTTTTTTTCTTGTGCAAATTGCACAAGCGTGTTATATTTAGACCATAAAGCAACACAAGCAAGGAGAAAACAATGGAAAACTTAAACCTAGAAACAACAACCTCCCTACTAGAAAGCATGATGATCTCTGCAAGCAAAGAAGACAGAGAGACAGCACTTAAAGATCTTATTCACGCCCTCTTAGAAATCAGACAGGAAGAAGGAGAAAGCGTGCAAGATGCGATGAAAGACATCAGAAAACAGATTGAGTATGTATTCGGGTGCAAAAAGTAAAACATCGGAGCCTTCGGGCTCCTTTTTAAAAGGATAGATCGATGAGAAAGAAAGAAATTTTAGCACAAAAAAAAGAAAGACTAGAAGCTGCGATTAGGCAGCGCAATGGCGACATCATAAACATGTATCTAACCTGCTCTTCGTTTGAAATGGATGCTCTGAGAAAAGAGATAGCGCGGCTAGAAAAGGAAGTGGCTGAAGGAGCCGATTTAAAGCTGGCGAGAGAATGGCTTGCAGCAGTAGACGCTGATCCGGAATCTTTTCCAGAAGATACACGCAATTTTGTTTTAAAAGAGATTGAAGAGTTAGAGCGAGAGAGCAAAAAAGTTTCTCTCATATAGCGAGAAGTAAAGCGGCTTTACATCCGCTACTTTCCTATTCTTTCTACAAAAGCAAGAAGCATCTCTCCCAGGATCTCTTTCATTTCTCCGTTTGACTTCATTTTATTCTGCATGCAGTAATTTGCCCATAGATCCTCTTTTATGCGATCGATCATGCGATCAAAAGTTTGCCTGCTTACTTTTAATGAGTTGAAGTTTTTCACATATTTCCAGAACGCCTCTTCATCATCAAAATATCTACCTTCGTAGTAGAATTTTCCCGATGGCTTTACATCTTTCTCGTCTGGGATAAATGGCAGGTCGTACATATTTTCCTTTTACCGATTTGGTATTAATCGGTAGTTTTTGGTAGTTACGTTCGATAAATTTCAATTATCGAACCTGGGAGGATCAGGGAGAGGCATCCATGCAAAAGGTTTCAACACTTCTCTGCAACCAAACTGAAGCCATAGATCTTCAAATGTACATTCGTAAAAAGCTGGCATTGGACATCCATAGCCTTCATCCCAGATTAAAATTGTTTCACCATCTTTAGGAGCCGTTTCCATTGGCTGCCAGTCCCATACTATATTTGGCTCTTCCCACGCTTCTTTTATTGTTATACCCCTTCCTTCAGTGACGATTAAATCGCTAGGATCAAATTCAGCTTTCAAAATTAAACTCCTAATCTCATCTTGAATCGTCAATATTTTCGTATGGGCTGACTCGTCGCCTTCGTGATATTTCACAGAGTAGTTATATAGGTCTAGGAACCAGCGGTCTATTTGATTCATTTCTTGGGCAGTCCTTTAACTTCTCTCTCAAGCTCAATCAATTTATTGTGAAAGTCCTTCATCTCTAAGTGAATCGCATGAATTAATTCTCTTGATGAATCTAGTTTTTGATCGCTATGCTTCCAATCTGCCCTGGATTCTGATCGCATCCATAGGATTAATCCGGAGTTGGCTAAAAATAAAGCTGCCACTTGACTCCAGTCCATATTTAAAAAATCCTTATTCTTGTGCTACATAACGCACATTATCAGATGATAAGTAATTTCTGATTTCAACTCTTTTTTACAGGCTCTTTTGGAATCGGCCTCTCTCTTTGAAAACACGGATGGTTTTCCATCACATATTTTAATCTCGCCATTGCTTCAGTATACCCGTCCATTTTCTTGATTGGTTTTTCATAGGCATCTTCTCCAAGACCTATCACGGATTCGCAATTCATGCAATGAAAGCAAATTCCAAATTTTAAATCTTCATCTTTATCTCCACAACACTGACAACAATCAAATTCAATCACCTCTAATTTCCTCTCTCTTTAAATACTCGTCTTGGTCGAACTTGTCGCTATGGCAAAACATCGTTGCTCCCGTCTTATACGCCAAAAAAGCGTTTGCCACCCACTCTTCACCACAAACCGCTTCAACGATCTCAATCGCCATAGTGATAGAGATATTGCCATAAATAGCAAGATAAACGCCTTCTTCACATTCAATACGCCACTCCGTTTTCATTTGTCTTTTCTCTCGATCTCAATCTTCAAAAGTCGTTCATGGAAGTCTTTCATCTCTTCTTTCATTGATCGAATGATATTCTCGCATCGAAGCCAGTCTTCTCTCGACTCTTTTCGAAATACCCATATGAAAGAAAGCAAAATTGTTAACTGAATCCATGTGTCCATTTTTTACTCGCTTTCCACCTCTTTAATGTTTTGCAAATCCCATATACATCCACTTGCGCAATCCCATCCATAGTACCAATGAAAACCCATATCCAAACGACACGTCCATTGATATGGAGTAATGACAAGCCCACCGTAATCTTTGCATAACTTTTCCAAATCCAATGTCATTGGAGAGCAATCAATCGTAAACCATTCAGGAGAAATCTTTTCTTCCGTTAAAAAAGATTTAGAGTAGTCATTATTAAAATCCAGCATCTCTTTTTCTGATCGCAAAAACAGAATGTTATTATCTGAATTCAACGTTACTTTTGAGCAGCATGATAAATTTTCTAAACGAAATTCACTATCTTCACACCATTCTTTCCAGCCGTATTCTGATTCATCGGAAACCCAAAACCCAGTAGGCTTTAATCTCAACCCCAACGGAGGTTCTTTATACGTATATCCGTAGTCGAACTCTAACGGCTTTTCAGAGAAATAATAGAATTCAAGATTCATTTGGAAACTCCGGAAGCTCTGCCCAATGAGTAATTTGCACGAGTTCTTCACGAAAAATTGCCGTCCATTCTAACGACAGTCCATCTCCGTCGTCTCTATCCCACCAGTCTTTATAAGTTTTATCTATAAAAATGACACGACCATCGGTAAGAAGCAGGTCGACGTTTTCCCTTGGCTCTTTTTCGGTTATCGATATCCACTTTGCCTTTGCTTTAGTCATTTTACTCATCCTTTCTTTTTCAGAAGCTCGATGAACATCTCATATAACTTATCTGTTCTATCAGATTGCAACTTTGAATTCTCGCTAAACATCTCGTATAGCTTGTCGGTTCTAGCTGCTTGCGCCTTGATATCTTTGTCTATCTTGTCTCCAAGTTTTGAAAATTCTCTCCAAATGAATCCCGCCAGCCCAAAACCAAAAACAGCAAGAGCGATAAAATCTTGTACGTTCATTTTCTATTTATCCTTCTTATGATTCTCTCTGCCATTTCAGCGTTGACTCGCAGTTTTCTTTGCAAAAAAGATCTGCTAATCAGTCCATGAATTTTCTTTAAAGCCAAAGCCTGGTCAAGGTAAATATTAAAATTTTTATATATATCACTCTGAGTTTTCATTTTTAGCTCTCAAAAAGAGGAAGCGAGAATTTTTTTTTGGTGACTATCCCAAGAATATCGCGGATCTCTGCAAGCTCTCGCTTTAACTGGCTTATCTCTTCTTCAAGCTCTCCATAGCGCCGAAATAATCCGCGCCGGACATTTGACAGCTCTTTTTTCGTGCTGTCAATGCAAATTTTAATTTCCTCTTGACTTACTGGTGGGGATTCAAATAATGTTAGCTGCATAAAGTTCCTTTTCTTTTTCCGCAGGGGGCGCAACCCCTGCGGGTTTTTTTATGACACCCTCCACGATTCACTTGGAGGGTTTCTGTATTTTTCTAGGTCAACGCCTTGTAACTCAGGCACTTTTTTATAGTCAACCGATCCTTTTCGAACGACTTTTTGCACTGTGATCCCGTATCCTCGGCAATTTCTTCCTGCTGCTAGGTCGATAAGCTTTTGATTGCTTGCCTTCGCTTTTTCTTGTGCAGCCTGCAACTCCGCTTTATCTGCTACCGCTTGCATAACCGCCCGCTCCCACTCTTCATCGTCGCGCTCAATAAAATCTTTATCTTCATCGCGCGCACACTTTTTCGGCTCAATGAAGTTTTGCAAGCAATCCCAAAATTTTTTCTCTTGCTCGATCATTTTTTCGATATATTCTTGATCGGGGTAAAACTCGACTAACGCAAAATCACCATCGCGAAAAGAAAAATAGTGTAGCACATCCGCTTTTGAAACTGCAAGCTGGTGCTGGCATTGCGGGAAGTACTTGTCTGGAACACTGCCGCTTTTTGCTATATCATGATCTTTTTGACCCGGATTCTTTATCTCGACGATTGTTTTACCGTCATTGGAAATGCCGTCAAGCGATGCTGACATCCAGTCGAGCTCTTCAGAGACTAACACTGCTGGAAGAACAGGCGTGCCAGTGTGCGCGATATACGCTTGTCTGGCGATCTCTTCTTGCTCTATGCCTCGCTGCATCCACTGAGTCGGCTCCTTTTCACCGAGCAATCCTAGCTTTTCTTGCCAAAGCTTATGCGGAGTACTCCAGGGCGACACCCCCATGATGATGGGGGCTTCGCTTGCGCCAATGTGAGTTTTGCGAAATCCGTGCCATTCTGGGCTTCCCTGCTCTAGTTCAATGATCATTGCGCTACCTCCGTTTCAACTTCAATCTCTCCCTCTTTAGCTGCCTCGTACTCTTTTGCCTTGCGCTCGGACTCGATACGCTTTGCTCTATCAATGACCTCTCCGTAAAAATCAACTGGCATCAAGTTTAACTTTTCAATGCCATATTTCTTTTTCATGAAGTTTCTGACGTTCTCTCCAAACACCGGATTGTTTTCGAAAATTTCATTCAGCTTCTGCAACTGTTCGTCGCTGATTGTTGGAACCGGAGTTACGTCTTCAACTTCAGCTTCACGTATACGATTTACTGACGCCTCAATCTCTCCCTGTACATAGCAACCCTTGATGACATCGGGAAACAATTGGCGCGCAAGGCGTGATAACGCCCTGGCAAAAAGCATGTCTTTCGGGTACTTCAACCACTGGTTACGATAGATCCCTGCGAGTTTTGCGTCTTCAATGCTGAATGATTCAGTCCAAGTATCTCCGTTATCGGCTCGCCTGCCGTGTAATATGCAAATTGTGTTATCGCTTTTTCTATCCTTCGTTATTGAATGTCCGGCTTGCCTTATAAGCTGGTTCATCATAGCGGACGCCATTTCAACCTTCCCCTGTACAAAATACAGGCCACCGTTAAGCGCGTCCATCGGGTTAACGCCAACCGACCGAGCTTTTTCAACAATCGCAAAAACGCCTTGCGCTCCCATCTTCTTGTAGTGG
>Ga0315554_1002402_pt1 | contig 10808 bp, 7 predicted proteins | sample SalMarSW160370MG_FD_202114 | JGI IMG/M metagenome (GOLD analysis project Ga0315554, IMG submission 202114) | Salt marsh sediment microbial communities from the Plum Island Ecosystem LTER, Massachusetts, United States - Salt Marsh Sediment SW1603-70 ... | reverse complement strand
AGTTGGCTACGGCTCCCTTGTAGAAAGTCTCCCCGCGCAGGGCTTCGCTGAAGAAATCCACGCAGGCCTGTTTGTCCTGCCCGTACTTGGTCAGCATGTAGCCGGTGGACCAGAATACCGTGCCCCCCCGCGTTCCCTTGGGCGTGGACACCATCTTGATGTCATCCTCGGGCTGGCCAGCCTGGATGGCCCGCAGCATCTGGGGCTGCCAGTAGACCTCCATGGCCACGGCCCCGGCCTGAAAGGCCTGGGAGGCTGCCAAATTACCCGCTGCGGATGGAGGCATGAAGGGGTAGTAGGCCTTCATCAGCTCCAGGGTTTTTTTGGCCGCAGACGACCAGGTGTCGGTCTTGCCGTCCTGGAAGGGTTTGTCCGTGTAGCTCTGCAGGATAGGAATGTAGCCGCCCCAGGGCCGCCAATACCAGTCGAATCCCAGAGGCCACATCTCCTGACCGGCAAAGACCTGATCCAGTTTTTTGCAGTAGGTGAGCAGATCGTCCCAGGTGGCCGGCGGATCGGCGTATCCCCCCTTTTTCAGGTACGAGGGCCGGTAAATGAAGCCCACGATATCCGTGACCATGGGGAAGGCGTACATCTTGCCGTCCATCTGCATCTCCTGCCGGATCGAGGGAAGCATGTCGTCCTTCACCTTCTTGGACAGGTACGCGTCGATCGGCTCGATGACACCGAGTTTCCCTGCGGTGGCCACGTCCAGAAAGGCTGCGGCCGCGGTTATAAAGTCGTAGGTCGCCGTTTGCCGGGCTGCCTCCAGCTGCAACTTGCTCAACACCGCCGCCCAGTCCTCGGGAAAGGGAATCAGCTCTACGTCGACTTCCGGGTGGGCCGCACTGTAGTCGGCGGCGATTTGTTCGAGGGGCAGTCCCTGGAACAGGTAAGCCGCCGTGCCTCCCTTGAGCTCCAGCTTCGTCGGTTCACCGCCCTGTCCTCCGGCGAACAGCAAACCCGCCGTCGCCAGAATTGCCAGTGCTACAAGCAGTAGTTTTTTCATTCTCTCCTCCTTGGTTTTTTTCAGGAGCTCGATATTGCTCCCTGAATATTGTACGCTAGGGGATTTGCTGCTGTCAAATCTATAAAAAGGAGGGTCGTTTCTACATGCCGAAGAATCTAATCCCAGGCGCCTTTATAGAGAGGTGACTCACCCCTTCAGCTTATTCCGCAGCTCCTGGATGTGCCGGGCCGGGTAAACTCCGGTTGGGCAGACCCGGCTGCACTCAAGGGCCCGCTTGCACTTCCATACACCCCGCTCCCCGCCGGCAAGCTTTAGGAGGGATTTCTCCCGGCCGGGTTGTTCAGCGGACCGGCGATTGAACTGTTCCCGGTTGATCCGTTCGCGGTTGAGCCCGGCCAGAACCGCCGGCCCCAGGAAGTCCTTCACCGGACAGGCGGAAACACAGGCTCCGCATTCGATGCAGTTCTCAAGCCGTATGTAGCCGGAAAGCTCCTGCGGCGGTTCTGCCTCGGGATTCGCCTCGCTGCGGCGCAGGGTCCGCCAGTCCGAAGGATACTCGCGAAAGAAATCGACCGGATCCACGACCAGATCGCCGACCTTGCCATGCTTGCTCAACGGCTCGACCGTCACGACCTGTGTGTCCAGATCCAGGACCCGGGTCAGGCAGGCCAGACGCTCCCTGCCGTTGATCCGGCAGGCACAGGTGCCGCAGGAGCCGTGATGGCAGGAGTGTCGAAACATCAGGGTTCGGTCTGTTTGCTTGAGGGTCTCCAGCGCATCCAGGACCGTGGTGGTTTCCTCCACCTTGAGAGGCGTCTCTTCGAAGCGCCCCGATCCCGGATCCCCGACTCGATAACGGAAAATTCTGAAAGTGATCGTTGTGCGATTCATGTGGGTTGACTCTCCGGTGGTTTCCCGGCGGTGTTCTCCTGCGGTATGGCCCGCTGTCCCCCGTAATAGCTGCGGGCAGGCAGCAGTGGCTGCTCCGACGTGCGGCAGGCAGCCTGAATCCCCAATTGCCGGCAGACGCGATCCGCCGTGATCTCGGCCATGCCGCGCAGGGTTGTGGCTTTTCCTCCTATTATAGAAAGGAACCGATCCACACCGTCGGCTTCCCCATGATCGATCAGCGAAAAATCCCGGCTCAGCGAGCGCAGTCCTGCACTGCCTCCGGATTCCCCGACCAGGGGCCGGGGCGCTGCCCAGGCGGCATGAAAGGTGGCGTATTTAAAGGCCGGTACCAGCTCTGCGGCGCAGCGCAGCAGGTTTTCGATATCCCGATGGGGAACGCCGATGTCGTCCGGATCCTCGGCCAGCCACTGGGTCGAACCGATGATCGAAAGATTGCGCTGAGGTATAATGATGTCCCCGTCTCCGGCCGGATGCAGGCGGCTGATCACCATGTTGGTCAGCCGGCCTTTGACCGCCACCATCGTACCGGGAGAGGGGCTGATCGAGATGTCGATCCCCGCCATTCCCACGACCTTCTTGGACCAGGCCCCGGTGGCATTGATAACCAGATCGCCCCCTATCTCGTAATCCCGGCCGGAGCGATAATCCCGGACCTTCACCCCCGTAACCTGGCACGGTCTCCGCCCTTCACCCCCGGCTATTGTGACGGGCGCCACCTTCAGGCCGACGACCTCGCTGAAGGTGCGGATGTCGGCGCCCAAGCTTCGGGCCGAGGCGAAAAACTGCAGGGCCAGGCGCCAGGCGTCCATGCTGCCGTCGGGCACCTGAACAGCCAGGCGTAGCTTCGGATTGAGACGAGGTTCCATGGCCAGAGCCTGCGCCGCAGTCAACAGGCGGGTGGGAATGCCGCAAGCCTCGCAGGCAGGAAGGAATGTTTCGCAGTACCGTTCATCCTCTGCGGTGAGGGCAATAAAAAGGCCGAGGTTGAACTCGATAGAAGCGGAGGCGATCCGCCTGAGGATTGCGTTCTCCACCATGCACTCCCTGCCGATCTCCCGATCCTGCACGGCATAGCGGGCACCGCAGTGAAGCTGTCCGTGATGCCTGCCCGTAGTGCCGGAGGTGAGCTCCCCTCGCTCTAATAGCGTTACCCGGACACCCCGCAGACCCAAATCGTAGGCCAGGGCGGCACCGGTTCCGCCCCCGCCGATGACGATTACATGCGGGTTGGTCATGGGGAGCATCATAGAAAGTATGCCGGGATTGCTCAAGCAGATAGGCGCGGAGAAGGCGGAGGTGCGTCAAAATCGACAGGAGAATTCGTGAGTTTGCAATATAAAACGCTGTGTCGTAAAATAGAGATAAGACCAAAACAACAGGAGGTATTTATGAAACGCTGGGTCTTACACATCATTCTTTGCGGTCTGCTGCTGCTTCCCGGCCTGCTGTTCGCAGGAGGAGGGCAGGAGCCTCCGGATCTCACCGCCCCGGTTTCGGTGGACATGTGGCACGCCATGGGCGGGTCAAGGATCCAGTTGATCGAGGGGATCGTTCAGGATTTCATGGACCAGAACCCCAACATCAACGTGGTGGTCCAGTTCACCGGTTCCTACAACGACACCTTGAACAAGACCACCGCCGCGGCCAAGGCGGGCAACGCCCCGCACGTGTTCCATCTCTACGAGATCGGCACCCTGGGCATGGCCAACAGCGGCATGGTGGTGCCGATCGACGATCTGGCCAAGTGGGAGACGATCGATTGGGACGCCTTCTTCTCTCCGGTGGGTACCTACTACACGATCAGCGGCACCCACTACTCCATGCCCTTCAACTCCTCCACACCGCTTCTGTACTACAACAAAGATTACTTCCAGCAGGTCGGTCTTCCCGACAAAGCACCGGCCACCTTTGATGATGTGATCGAGTACTCGAAGAAGCTGATGGGCTCCAGCCTCGGGCTCAAGGGTGCAATTTCCTGGAACCTCAACGACTGGTACTTCGAGGAGTGGCACTGCATCATGGACGAACCCTTCGTGAACAAGGACAACGGACGCAAGGGGGAGTTTCCCACCGAGGTGCTGTTCAATCAGGCGCCGGGCCAGAAGGTCATCGAGTGGTGGACCGGAATGGAGCGGGACGGTTACTTCCTGGACGTGGGACCCGGCTGGGCGAATCACCGGGCCGCCTTCGGTTCGGGAGAGGTTGCGATGGTCATGTCGTCCACCTCCGACGTGAACCAGCTCACCGGTCTGCTCAGGGAGAACGGCTGGGATATGGGGACCGGCTACGTGCCCAAGCCCGCCGGTGCCAAGGGCGGAGTGACCATCGGCGGAGGTACGCTCTGGCTTTCGAACGGACACCCCGATGCCGAGACCTACGCCGCCTTCAAGCTGGTCAAATACATCTCGGAAGACGATGCTCAGATGAAATGGCACAAGGGCACCGGCTACTTCGCCGTGCGCAAGACGGCCATGCAGAAATTGCAGGACGAGGGCTGGTTTAAGGACAATCCGAACTTCCTCACCGCCTTCAACCAGCTGCTGGAGACTCCGTATTCGGTGAACACCGCCGGTGCCTTGATCGGCGTGTTTCCCGAAGTTCGCGCCTTGATAGAGGCGGGCATCCAGAAGGTCTACGCCGGGGACGCCACGGTCAAGCAGGCTCTGGACGAGGCTGCCACGAAAGCCAACCAGACCATCAAGGAGTGGAACGAGCTGAACATGTAGCTCAATCCTGAAAAAATGAGTGGCTGCGGGAGAGGTTCTTTCGCAGCCACTTTTTTGCCGATGGGGGGCGACTTCCCCATTGGACTATAGTGAAATCACGTGCAAGAATAGGATTCTCAAAACCAACTGAAGAGGAGAGGAGCCCATGCAATCGACCTTTGAAAACAAATGGCTGCCCTACCTGCTGCTGCTGCCCAGCTTCTTCATCCTGATCGTCTTTCTCTTCTACCCCGCCTTCGAGACCTTCCGCCTGAGTCTGTATAAGGTCCATCCCTTCGGGATCCGTAAGATCTTCGCCGGCTTCTACAACTTCCAGAAGCTGTTTACCAGTGCCGACTACATCAACAGCTTCGTGACCTCCATGATCTTCTCTGTTTCGGTCGTGGTCGTCGGCCTGTTCATCTCCCTGATGATCGCCCTGCTTCTCAACCAGAAGCTGAGGGGGCAGAGGATCTACCGTTCCCTGCTGATCTGGCCCTACGCCCTTTCCCCGGCCATCTCCGGGGCCATCTTCCTCTTCCTCTTCAATCCGGCCAACGGCTACCTGATCTTTTTCAGCGAAACCCTTTTCGGGGTGCGTCCCGGGTGGCTGACCAAGGGAAATCTGGCTCTGATCGTGGTGATCATGGCCGCCACCTGGAAGAACCTGGGCTACAACATCATCTTCTATCTAACCGGCCTGCAGAACGTGCAGAGGGAGGCTCTGGAGGCCGCATCCATCGACGGCGCCGGAGCGGTGAAGCGCTTCTGGATCATCACCTTCCCCCTGCTCTCCCCGATGACCTTCTTTCTCCTGGTGATGAACCTGATCTACTCCTTCTTTGCTTCCTTTGGACTGATCGATGTGCTGACTAACGGCGGTCCGGCAGATTCCACCAGCATCCTGATCTACCAGCTCTACAAGGACTTCTTCGTCTTCCACAAGACCGGCTACGCCGCGGCGGAGAGTTTCATCCTCTTCACCCTGGTTGTTGGACTGACCCTGATCCAGTTCCGCACCACCGGCCGAAAAGTGCATTATCAATAGGGAGGGCTGATCCATGAGAACGAAACTGTATCAAAAGTCGATCCTGCACCTTCTGATTATCCTCTCGATCCTGGTCGTCGGAGCCCCGGTAATCCTTTCCATCATCATCAGCACCCAGACTCCTTTCCAGGTGTATTCCTACCCGCCCAGGTTTCTCCCCTCCCGGAACTTCAGCAACTATGTCGCGGCCTGGAAGAGCGTCAACCTGGGCCGGATGATGTTCAACTCCTTTTTCATCGCCATCATGGTGTCTCTGGGCAAGATCCTCCTCAGCCTGCTGGCCGCCTTCGCCTTCACCCATTTCAACTTCAAGGGGAAGAATGTCCTGTTCTTCGTGGTCCTGGTGACCCTGCTGCTGCCCATCCCGGTGCGCATCGTGGCCCTGTTCGACATCATGAGCAAGCTCAAGTGGATCGACACCTACTGGGCCCTGATCGTTCCCTTCCTGGCCAGCGCCACCGGGACCTTCCTGTTCGTCCAGCGCTTCCGCCAGGTGCCGGTGGAGCTGCTCGACGCGGCCAAGATGGACGGCTGCGGGCCCCTGCGCTACCTATTCCAGATCCTCATCCCCCTGTCAGCCAGCACCATTGGAGCGCTCACCGTGATCGAGTTCATCTACATCTGGAACCAGTACCTCTGGCCCCTGATGGCCACAAACTCGAAACAGATGCGGGTGGTCCAGATCGGGGTAAAGATGCTGGTCACCTCAGAGACCATGAACAACTGGGGGGTGATCATGGCCGGGGTGGTCATGACCATGATCCCGCCGCTGCTCGTGTTCTTCTTCATGCAGGAGAGCTTCATGAAGGGGTTCGCCCTTGGTTCGGAGAAGTGATCTGCCGCTTTGCCGGCTTTGCCTCGTTCTAATCTTGTCGATGCTCCTGATCCCGGGAGTCCTTTGGGCTGACTCCAATCCGGATTTCGAGGTTCAGGCCCACCGGGGCGGCAGGGCTCTCCGCCCGGAAAACACCCTGGCCGCCTTCGCCCATGCCATCGACCTCGGCGCAGACACGCTGGAGATGGACCTGGCCGTAACCAGAGACGGGGCGTTGGTGGTCAGCCACGACTACAGGCTCAATCCGACGATTACCCGCGGACCGGATGGGGAGTTCCTCGAGGAGAATGCAAGGATCCTGATCAGAGACCTCGATTTCCAGCAGCTCCAACGCTACACCGTGGGGGAGATCAGGCGGGGCAGCGACTACTGGTACAGTTTTCGGGAGCAGGTCCCGGTCACCGGGGAGAAGATTCCCTCCCTGTCTCAGGTTTTCGAGCTGGCCGATTCCATGGGTGCGGATAGCCTGCATTTCAATCTGGAGATCAAGACCTACCCTCCGTTTCCCGAATATACGATTGGTTACAACGAATTCGTAGAGCTGGTTCTGGCCTCAATCCGCAAACATGGACTCGAGGCGCGGGTCACGATCCAGTCCTTCGACTGGCGAACCCTCGAGGCAGTAAAAGAACTGGCTCCCGATATTCCCGTGGCCTGCCTGGCGGTCATGAATTTCTCAATTGACGGCGCCTGGTACAACCTCCAGCCTGGAGGGGAGGGACCTTCACCTTGGCTGGCCGGTCTTGATTTTGACGACTATGGAAGCATTCCTGCTCTGGTACATGCATTCGCAGCGGATATCCTCAGCCCCTACTACCGGGAGATCGACCAGCAGGACGTAGAGGAAGCGCACCGGTTAGGTTTGAAGGTTATCCCCTGGACGGTAAATGATCGACGAATCATGAAAAAGTTGATCGATTGGGGAGTGGACGGCATCATTACCGATACACCGGACAGCCTGATCCAGGTTTTCAACGAATCGAAAGCGGAGTAGGGAAGCTCGATTACACGATCCAGGTAACGGCAGGGAATTCCTCCTCCGACTGCAACCTGCTGCTCAATCGTAGGACCTCGACATACAGTTGATCTGAAGGGTATAAATAAGAGATATCTTGTTGTCTCTAACTCCACGTTGGGACGCAGTACATACGGCGGGAAGGTATTTTGGCTCGAAACCAATCGAAGATCCTGTACGAACTATTGCGCAACCTCTTTCGTGCACAGAACCTGGGTGAAGTTCTGCCCGCGGTAATTTCCGCGGCTGCAGAGGCCTTGAGCGCTCAGGGTGCAGCGCTTATCCTCGGCTCCGGGAACGGCCGTGGACGGGCCGTCAACGGGGTAGGCAATGTCATTGCCTGCGGGCTGCCAAAAGATGCCTTCCAGAACAGGGGTTTGGCTACAGAGCTCCTGGTCAGCCTGGGGCTGCAGGAGGAGAATCCCGTCAACATCGGCGAGTACAACCGCTACGTGTTTGCCCATACCGCTTTGGTTGAACTGGGGGTGACGGCTGTATTGGCTTCGCCTCTGGTCGTTTCCGGCGAATCGGCAGGTCTGCTCTTGCTTCTCAGGATTTCCGAAGACCGGCCTTTCAGCAAACGAGACGCCCAATTCGCCCAGCTCCTATCCATGGCAATCTCCGCAAGGATGGAGAACCTGCGACTCAGGCGGTTGGACCGAGACGTCCGAGATGAGGTGGAGGCGGTTCAGCGAACCAGTTCGACCCTGACCGCATCTCTGGAGCTGCCGACTGTTTTGGATTCGATCCTGGCCAGCGCTCATGAGCTCGTTCCGGCGGACCTGGCTCACATCTTTCTCTATGACGGCAAAACCCTGTCCTTCGGTGCGGCTTCCGGTCAGAATGGACGTTGGGACGAACCCTTTGCAGAGCCTAGGTATAACGGACTGACCTACAAAGTGGCCGAGACAGGCCGCCCTATTGTGATCGAGGACATCCATACCCACCCCCTCTACAAGGACTCTCCCAAAAAGTGGCGGGGAAGCATCGTGGGTCTGCCGTTGGAGGTCAAGCAGCGGGTCGTCGGGGTGATGAACATCTCCAGATTCGAAACCCAGCCGTTCAACGACGAGGAGCTGCGCATCCTGGAGATGCTGGCCGATCAGGCGGCGATTGCAGTGGAGAACGCCCGCCTGTACGAAGCCGAACGAACCCAGCGCCGGCAGATCGAGGCCATGCAGTCCGCCCTTGCTTCCCTGAGCCAAAGTCTTGACCTGCATGAAGTTCTGGACCGACTCCTCACGGAGCTGCGCAAGGTCATTCCATACGACAGCGCTTCGGTGATGCTCGTGGAGGGCAGCTGCCTGCGCGTGGTGACTGGACGGGACCTGCCAGGTGATTCGGCCATCGGCAATACCTATCCGGTCACGGAGATCGAGCGGGAGATCGAGCAAACCGGGCGCCCTTTCATTCTGGTGGACGCTTCGGCGGACGATCGTTTTCACGGCTGGGGGAACACCAAGTATATCAAGGGTTGGATGAGCGTACCTCTGCTCGGCAGGGCGGGAATGATCGGCTGCCTGACCATCGACAGCCGTAAGCTGGGAGCCTACTCCGACGAAGAGGCGGATCTGGCCATGAGCTTCGCCCATCAGGCGGCTGTCGCCGTGGAAAACGCCCAGCTTCATCAAAACGTCAAAGATCAGCTGGAGGCGTTGCAAGCCTCCCAGGACAAGCTCGTTCAAAGTGAAAAGCTGGCGGCGATCGGGAAACTCATCGCAGGTGTAGCCCACGAATTGAACAATCCCCTGACTGCGATCATCGGGATCGCCCAGCTGCTGCAGTCGGGAGAGCTCGACGGCGGCGTCAAACAGGATCTCGAGAAACTGGTTTCGGAGGCACACCGGGCGGGGAAGATCGTGCGCAGCCTGCTCGATTTCTCCAGGCAGCAGCGCCCGGAGCGACGCCCCGTGCTTGTTGATGATGTCCTGACCAGTACTCTGACGATTCTGGCTTACGAGCTTCGATCACGAAACATCGAATGCCACACCCGTCTTGCCGGGAATCTTCCCGCGACCATGGCTGATGCAGATCAGCTTCAACAGGTGTTCGTCAATCTGATCAACAACGCCTATGAGGCGATGTTCGAAGCGGGCGGTGGTGGAGTGCTTACCGTATCCTCGGATTTGATAGAGATCGAGCAACCGACCCAAGCCGGGATACCGGGGGAACGGCCAGCGGTTGGCCGCACCCCCGGACGCTCCATACGCATTTGTATCGGGGACAATGGACCCGGGATATCGGAAGAGGTCCAGTCTCGTATTTTCGACCCGTTTTTCACCACCAAGTCGCCCGGCAAGGGGACCGGTCTAGGCCTCTCGGTCTGCCATGGAATCATCAGCGAGCACGACGGGCAGATCTGGGTGGAGAGTATACCCGGGGAAGGCAGCCGCTTCTACGTGCAGATCCCGGTGGTCTTGGTGGGGAACTCCCCCGACAAGGAGGATGCCGATAGTCAGCAGCCGGCGGCTGATAAAAACGGAACCGGGTGTCTGCTCGTTGTGGAGGATGACGAGGTGGTACGGGCGATGGTGGTCCGTGTGCTGGAACAGGCCGGCTACCAGGTGGAAACCAGTATGGACGGGTTGAGCGCACTGAAGAAGATCGGAGCGAAGGACTACGATCTGATCATCTGCGACGTGCGCATGCCCCGGTTGAGCGGTATCGATTTGTACCAGCGCTTGACCTCGGAAAGGTCGGAAGCCCCTAGCCGGTTCCTGTTCATCACCGGTGATACTGTCAGCGTCGAGACCGTCGGTTTCATCGAGGCGAACCGCATAGCATACCTGGGAAAGCCCTTCGAAATCCGGGATCTGCTGGAGGCGGTGCAGCGGGAGCTGGAACGATGAAGAAGATCCTCATCGATACCGATTGCGGCGTCGATGATGCGGTGGCCATCATGATCGCTCTGGCCCATTCGGAGATAGGGGTATTGGGTCTGACCACGGTGAGCGGCAACGTGGGCGTGAACCAGGTGAGCGAAAACGTGCTCCGCCTGCTTCCCGTTCTGGGACGGGAGGATATCCCCGTGTACCGCGGTGCATCCCGGCCCCTGATCGCTCAGCCGCATCACGCCGCGGGGGTTCACGGAAGCAATGGATTGGGAGATGTGGAGCTTCCCGATGCGGGAAAGAGAATCGAGAGCGCAGGCGTTCCCGACGGCCTCCTTCGTCTGGCTCGGGAAAACCCGGGCTTGACCCTGGTCGCCCTGGGGCCGCTAACGAACGTGGCCATCGCCCTGAACCTCTATCCGGAGCTGGAAGAGCTGCTTGGTGAAATCGTGTCGATGGGAGGCGCTCTGGAGCGGGGCAACGTCACCACCT
>Ga0315554_1002401_pt1 | contig 10810 bp, 11 predicted proteins | sample SalMarSW160370MG_FD_202114 | JGI IMG/M metagenome (GOLD analysis project Ga0315554, IMG submission 202114) | Salt marsh sediment microbial communities from the Plum Island Ecosystem LTER, Massachusetts, United States - Salt Marsh Sediment SW1603-70 ... | reverse complement strand
CGCCGCCGAATTGTTTGAGCTGATCTTCCAGGTCGGGGTGGATCTGTACGTCGATGGCGTTCGACGAGTACGTGTTGTATGAATCGTTCGGCTCATCCAGAGCCAGGCCCAGAACGGGACCGCTTCATCCATACCCCATGAAACTAACAAACAGCCGTTTTCCCTTGGCCCGGTCGGACTGCAGGACTTTATTGATTTCCCGGCTGGCGATCTCCGAGATATTTACCATTCCTCAATTTCTCCTCAATAATCGCTCCCGCTTGGCGGGATATTGTCATTCTGCGGTCGCGATTCCTGCCGGAAACGGTCCCGCTTTATCAACCGTTCATAATAACGGTTTTAATCGGGAAATGATCCCAAAAAACAGGCCTGTCCAAAAACAGGACAGGCCTGAAATGTTTTCGCCCCCGGCGATTATTACTTCCCTCCGCCGTGATTATCAGATTTTGTCTGTACCGCGGGCTGCGGCCGCCCGGCGCCGATAAACCGCCGAATGACGGGGATCGTAAACCGCGTATGGGCGGCGTCGGAAACTTCAATGGTGATCGATTTCTCGAAGGGCTTGCCGAGATACGCCGGGTTGAGTTTCAAGTTGCCTTCGACGCTCTGTCCCGGGTCAATCACTTTGGGAATTTCGATTTGGAAATATTCCGCCGGACTGTCGACCAGTCGCACGTCCAGCGGTTGATCGGAAACGTTGGTTATTTTGAATTTAGCTTCGTTGATCTCGATCGTATCGGCCCGAGAAACGGACAGCCGATAGGGGACAACCGTGATCGGATAGGTCGAGTCGGGGTTTTCCACGATGGTCGCCCGTATGGTTACGCGGCCGGGAGGTGGTCCCTGGTTGGATTCGATCAGGGGGCTTTTGGTTTGCAGACCGCGATGGCTTCCGGTGGAGTAGATGATTTCAAGCGCAGTGCTGTCACCGACAGCAAGCTCCTTCTTATCGAGAGGAGCCTTGGTGCATCCTCACCCAGGCTTGACGTTGAGAATCTTGAGGCTGTCGTCGCCGACAGATTTGATCCAGAACGTATGGGAAATTTTTGAATTTTGCGGGGCGAACCCGAAGTTAAAGCTTTCCTCGGGCAAAAACATCTTTGGCTGCGCCATTGCCTGAGAAATCAGCAAGACAAAAAACAAGAAAAGAGCGGCCGTTATCAGAAACGATTTCTTCACAGCATTCCTCCAGTCAGCTCAGCGTTTTCCTCTTATAGTTTCTTTCGGCCCAATTAGTTCCGTGTCGGGGGACTAATCGCCCTCAGACAACGAAATCTAACACATTTTGACTTGTTGTCAAGAGGCTAATTGGTCGGAAGTTACGCGTTTTCCGATCAATCTTTTTTATAAAATCTATACGGACATATCGGCGACTTTTGCATAAAATTCGAGGCACTAATTTTGGACTCAACGACTTACAGCGAATTGGGTTCGTTTTGTCAAATTTGCTTTCCAATTCATGCCTTTATTGTGGCGCAAGAAGTTATAGAGATTCCAGAAATCCTGTACAGCGGCTGTATTTTTGACAGTTGCATAGACACTCCTGTCTCTTGACAAACCCATTCATATATAGGCCCCGGGCGACAAACTGCATCGATTCACTGCAATTTTATATCGGCGTCAGGTCACAATCCCGTAGGGCGGGATCAAGACCTGACGCAACGCGGAAATCAGCGGGAACCCGCCCGCCGCGGCGGGGCGGGCCAAAAGTCACCGGCCGAGCAGACGAGGGCGTCTGCCGCGCACAGAACGGGCCTCTGAGGAAATGCGGCTGCCGGCTATTTGGCGGTTCATATCGGGCAGGGGATTGGGGGAACATCAACGGGACGGAGATGGTTGTATAAAATTCGGAGGAGTCGGAAATAATTGTAGGATATAGGGTCTGGAAAATTCGAGATTATGATACAGCTTGGTGCTACACATCGAACGGGAGGCCGCTGCGTTCAGAACCCTCTGCGGCCATCGGAGTCGACTGCGAAGCGGCGATCCGGGACCTGGGGGGTCCGTTCGGCGGCTTCAGTAATATTATTAGTCTTTTTGTTGATATTGCCGGGGATGTCGTGGGGGAAGAGTATCGACTCCGGACAACCGGCGGCCAAGGGGCCCTTGCAGATTGTCGGGCAGACGCCACTGCAAACGATGCGGCTGAACGCGGTCCCGGAACGGCATAATATATTGCAGATGGGCAGGTATGAATTTTCGCTCTACAATTCGTGGACAAACTGCTGGAATAATACGCCGAGTTTCTTGCTCGATCTGGAGGCGATCCAGAATAATTTCGGATTCGCCATCGGCGTGGGGCAGCGTACCGAACTCGGTCTGAGTATCCCGATTATATCGCGGACGGGAGGACGACTGGATCGGGTTATCGCCGATTTTCATAGCCTGTTGCATATCGACCAGGAAGGTCGGACGGATTATCCCTTCAATTCGATGATTGTCAAGTATTACAATGTTGAAACCGGTCAATGGACGGTGTTGCTGAATAGAAATGACCAGGGGACGGCCCTGGGCGACGCCAGCCTGACGTTCCGGTCACAGGTTTATAGGGGGGAGAGGCCGGCTGCGCTCGGTGTTGTTCACGGCGTTATTTCGGTTTCCGACGGCGAGCGACCGGACGTATTACGGGACAGGCGGTACCGACGCCGCTTTTTCACTGGCCACGATGCACTATCTCAAGCCGTTTTATCTGTACACGACGCTGGGGTACGGCATGTACGGATCGGGAAACGCTCTCGGGATAGAACTCAGGCCGTATCAGTGGACGTTTTTCGGGGCGGTGGAATGGCCGGTCAGCCGGCATCTTTCGTTTATCGTACAGGAGTTATCGAATACCGGGGTGGCCATAGATTATTATGATTTTTCATTGCCGACCCATGAATTGCTGATCGGGGCCAAACAGCGGTTATCGAATCATTTGATGCTGCAGTACGGCGTCATCGAAAATCTGTTCGTTTTCGAGAATTCGGTCGATTTCGGTTTGAGTTTCGGCATCTCGTATCGGCCATAAGCCGGCGTCACTTTTCCATGTCACATTCTGAAGTTTTTTGCCGCTCCGGTCGACTTTTATGATTGACAACTGCACGTATGGGCAGTATTGTATGTGTGAAAGCGAATAGCGAGACCAGGGAGGTCTAATGGTAGCGGCAAGAAAACTGACGGGTCGCCAGAAGCAGATACTGGAATTTATAGAGAAAAAGATCAATAGCTCCGGACTGCCGCCGACGATCCGGGAAATCGGCCAGCGGTTCCAGATCACGTCGACCAACGGCGTCCGGTCGATTTTGGACGCGCTGGAGGTCAAAGGGTTTATCCGGCGGCGCAAACTGGTGTCGCGCGGGATCGAGGTGGTCAGGCGCGGGGTGGTCAATTTCAGCCGGGTGCCGCTGGTGGGGTCGGTTCCGGCCGGTTTGCCGATCACGGCGATCGAGAACCGTGAGGCGGAGATAGCGGTCGATACGTCCTTTTTGCCGTCGGAGGAGGTGTTTTGCCTGCGGGTAAAGGGGGAGTCGATGATCAACGCCGGTATTTACGACGGAGATTTTGTTTTGATCGACAAGACGGCGGAGCCGTTGCGGGGGGATATTGTCGTGGCCGTGATCGGCGATGAGGCGACGGTCAAGAAGTTTTATCCCGATCGGGGACGGGTGCGGTTGGAGCCGCAAAACGAGGCGTTCGGGCCGATTATCGTCGAGAGAAACACGCCGGGGTTCTATATCGCCGGCCGGGTAGTCGGATTGATGCGGCGGATGCGGTAAGGGATGGTGAAGACGGCCTTGACTCATGATATGCCGGTCGACTACATCCCACCCGTGCGAGGCACGGGCGGGGCACCGAGTTGAGGTGCTTGGAATTGATGCTCTTGGGTGGATGCGTTTTCCACCGGTAGCGTAAAGGGCGAGGCGAATTAATAAGTTTAAAGTAATACATTAAGGGAGACATATGCGGGTTTTATCTCTGATTGTAATGATTTTGCTTTTAGTGTGTAAGAGCGGTTTGTTGATTTATTGCTTTAAGGCGGTGTGAGATAGATGTATCAGGAAATGGACGATCCTATCGACGTGGTGGTGTTGTTTCAGGGCAACAAGATGAAGCCGTCGCGGTTTCGCTGGAAGGACCGGGTGTACCGGATTTCGGAGGTGACCGGCGACTGGAAAACCGATGTCGGGGCGTATCGGATCAGACATTTTGCCGTAGTAGATGCATCGTCCAATTTTTTTCAGCTTTCCTATGACGAACGTAAGGGAAGCTGGGTGATCAGCAAAATCTGGATCGAGTGATGGTAGATTTTTCGCCGGTTATAATCCATGTCGATATGGATGCCTTTTTTGCGGCGGTCGAAATACGAAACAATCCCAGGTTGAAAGGATTGCCGGTTATGGTGGGCGGGGGGATCGGGCAACGGGGGGTGGTGTCGACCTGCTCGTACAAGGCGAGAAAATACGGAGTTCATTCGGGGATGTCCACGGTGAAAGCCAAGCAGTTGTGCCCGGATGGCGTTTTTATATCGGCCGGGTTGGGGGGATACGTATACGCATCGGCCTGCCTGCAGAAAATATTCGAAAAATACACTCCGATAGTCGAGCCGTGCAGTGTCGATGAAGCCTTTTTGGATATAACCGGGGCGTACCGGCCGTATGGCGGTCCGGTGGAATTGGTGCTGGCGATGAAACAGGAGATTGCCGCAAAGCTGAATCTGACCTGTTCGGTGGGGATATCGCCGGCGAAATATCTGGCCAAGATGGCGTCAGGGCTGAACAAGCCCAACGGTCTGACGGTGATGGATCAGAGTAAGTTCAAGGAGGTATTTTTCCCACAGTCGGTCAAGGAGTTATGGGGGATCGGTGAAAGTACCACTCGAACATTGGCGGGGGAAGGGATATTCACCGTCGGTGAATTGGCCGAGGCGCGGCCGGAGTTTCTTAAGCGGCTGTTCGGTGTCAACGGGTATGGATTGTCGGATATGTCGCGGGGGATAGACGATTCGCCGGTGTTGCGATATCGGGAAATGCCCAATGACAAGTCAATGTCTCACGAAACGACACTCCGCGAGGATATTCAAGACCCGTCGATGATCCGGGCGACGATTTTGTGGTTGTCGGACAAGGTGGCTCGCCGGATGCGCCGGGGCGGGTATGTGGGGCGGACGGTTTCGGTCAAAATCCGGTCGTCCGATTTCAAAACCATAACCCGTTCGCACACGATTATCCGGTCCACCGATCGGTGCGACGTGATATTCAAGACGGCGCTGGGGCTGGTGCCGAAGGAATACGGCATGAAGATCAAGGTGCGCCTACTGGGGGTGAGGATGTCGCATTTGGAGCGGGTTTCGGCTGGGGACGATGAAGATGATGAGGCAGTCGTTCATAACGCCGGGGAAAAAGTCGGGAGGCAACTGGAACTGATTACGGACGTTCATGAACATCGAATAAAAGAACTGACTCATGCCGTGGATGCTATCCGGAACAAATTCGGAGAGCATAGTATCAAACTGGCTGGGACCATGAGGTCTCACTCCTGATTACCGCCGAAATTCGTGACAACTTTCACAACCTTTTCCGCTATCCTCTTGACATTCGTGTATTTTGTGTTATCATTTGAATGGACGTAACCAAGACTAACTTATCGGGATTACGAGCATGGAAACCAACACAGATACATTGGATATCAGCACAATGTCGACACCAGCCAAATGGGGGGTAACCCCTCATGTCATGAAGCTTGAGACGTCGATCATTCGCGAAATTCTCAAGCTTTCCTCGCAGCCCGGTGTGATATCTTTCGCCGGCGGTTTGCCGGCGCCGGAGATGTTCCCCGTGGAGGATCTCAAGGAGGCCTCCATCCGGGCGCTCGATAAATACAAAGACGCCGCTTTGCAATACTCGCTTTCGATGGGTGTTCCTGAGTTTCGCCAGGCGATTGCCGATTATGCCTGCAAGCGCATGCCCCAAATTTCCGCCGCCAATATCATCATTACGTCGGGTTCGCAGCAGGGCCTGGATTTGATCGGCCGGGCGTTTATCGACCCGGGCGATTATGTTATTTGCGAAGCTCCCACTTATGTCGGCGCGCTGCAGGCGTTCAATTTCTACCAGGCGCGATACGCGGCGGTAGGGATGGACGAGGACGGGATGATCGTGGATGAGGTTGAGGATGCCATCGCCAGGTATAATCCTAAATTCATCTATTGTGTCCCCAATTTCCAGAATCCGTCGGGCATAACCATGTCGCTGGCGCGGCGCGAGCAATTGGTGGCCGTCGCCAACAAACACAACATTCCGATTATCGACGACAATCCGTACGGTGATTTGCGTTTCACCGGCGAAGCGGTACCGTCGTTGTGCGCCCTGGGTGGCGATATGGTGATTTCGTTGTCAACGTTTTCGAAAATAGTCTCGCCGGGACTTCGGATTGCCTGGATCGTGGCCCGTCCGGACATGATGCCGGTGTTCGAGAAGGTCAAACAGTGCGGCGATCTGCATACGAGCACATTCAGCCAGATGATTCTGCTCGAATATCTGCGCATGGGCAAACTCGACGGCCATATCGAGAAGATTCGCCAAACGTACGGGGCGCGCCGGGATTTGATGATCAAGTCGATCGAAGAATACTTCCCGCCGGAGGTGGAATTTACGCGGCCCGAGGGAGGTTTGTTCCTCTGGCTGACGCTTCCCGAAGGCATGTCGGCCAAGGAGATATTACCCGAGGCGATCGAGCAGAAAGTGGCGTATGTGTATGGTTCGCCGTTCTTCCCGGACGGCGGTGGCGAAAATACGATGCGCCTGAATTTCTCGAATGCCGGCGAGGAACAAATCGTCGAAGGGATCAAGCGGTTGGGCCGCCTGATCACGGCCAAGTTGAAATAAACGGTCGGCTTCGGCGCGATCCGGCCGACATAAATTATTTGTCGCTGCCGTTTGTGAATAGTCCGGAATGAAAGCGGCGCAAAAGCTAATGCGAAACCCGTCGATCGGCGGTGGAATCCGCTGTTCGACGGGTTTTTGGTTTACACGGGTTGGTTTTTCGATTACTTTCCGGCGTATGCTCATACCGTTCACGAAATACCAGGCTCTCGGCAACAGCTTTATCGTGCTCGACCGTATCCATCGGCGCGGCCGGCTTAAGCGGTTCGGGCAGTTGGCTGTGGACATTTGCGACCGGACGATCGGCGTCGGAGCCGACGGATTGTTAGTCGTTTCCGGCCGGGAGGAACCGTACCGCGTCGATATTTACAACGCGGACGGGAGCTGGGCGGAAAAGTCGGGCAACGGTGTGCGCATCGCCGCGATGCATTTACGGAACCGGGGTCTTGTCGACGACAGGCGGTGCCGCATGCGGACCGGCTCGGGCGATTCTCATATAAGATTCTTCGCGGGGAGCGACCGGCAATTGACGATTTCGGCGTCGCTGGGCAAGGCGGTGTTCGAAGCGTGGGAAATACCGGTGGATACCTCGGAGAAATATTTTATCGACCGGCGGATCGTGCGCGACGGCGTGCCGCATTCGGTGTCGGCGGTATCGGTCGGCAATCCACATCTGGTCTTGTTCTGCAATGATTTCGATTTTGATTGGAAGGCGCTGGGGGCGAAACTGGAGACGGATGCGTTATTTCCCAGTCGTATCAATGTCGGTTTTGTTGTCGTATGCGACAGCCGGCATATCGAAGTGCGGGATTGGGAGCGCGGTGTGGGGCCGACGGGTTCGTCCGGAACCGGCGCGGCGGCGGCGGTGGTGATCGCCGCCGTTCGGCAATTCACAGAGCGGCGGGTATCGGTCGCCACCCTCGCGGGACTGCTCGACGTTGCATGGGACGTGGCCAGCGACGAAATCACGATCAAGGGTCCGGTGACGTTTGTGTGCGAGGGACAATACGACCGGCGGACCTAGCCGGTAACCGAGTCTTCAGTCGACTGATAGACACCATGGATAAGAAGGCATAGACATGTACGCCGGGATTAAACGCGGAGCGATAACCTATGCGCAGGATATCCGACGCCTGACGCCCAACGCTCGCAAGTATTTGCTGGGGACGTTCTTCATCAGCATGACGTTCGCATCATTCCAGCTCCTGCTTAACCTTTATTTCCGGGAGAAGGGGTACAGCGAGAGCTTCATCGGGACGGTGCTCTCGGCGGGCGCGTTGGGCATGACGATAGTCTCGATTCCCGGGGCGGTTTTGCTCTCGAAAGTGCGGCTCAAGCCGGTGTTGCTGGTTTCGACGGTTCTTTCGGTCGTATGTGGTCTGATCACGGTCTATCCCGACACGAAGTGGATTATCTGGGCGGCTTACTTTATGGCGGGGGTCATGACGTCGTTTTATCGGATAGCTTCGGCGCCGTTTTTCATGCGGAATTCATCACCGACGGAGCGGCCGTATCTGTTTTCTCTGATGTTCGGCATTTCCGTCATCGCCGGAGTGGTCGGATCATTTCTCTTTGGCAAACTCGTCGAGGCAGTGGCGGCATCGTTCGATGTCGGTATGATCTGGGCGTACCGGGTGGCGCTGACAACCGGCATAGCGTTTTCTCTTGCGGCCCTGGGGCCGTTTGCGGCGCTAAGGATGCCGAAAGCGATTCCAAAAGAGGATAAGCTGGATTTCAGGCTGGACACATTGCGGCCGGTCAAGAGTGTTTTTCTTCGGCTGACGGTGCCGTATTTCATCGTCGGCACCGGCGCGGGAATGATCATCCCGTTTCTCAATTTATTTTTCCGCGACCGTTTCGGGCAGTCGCCGGAGAATATCGGGTTTTATTTCGGTCTCGTTAACCTGACCATGTTCATCGGCGTCATGGCCGGGCCGATTCTGGTGCGCAAAATGGGCATGGTGCGGACGATAGTTTTCACCGAATTGGCGTCGATACCGTTCATGCTCATTCTCGCCTACAGCTATAATCTCTCGCTGGTGTTTGCCGCTTTCTTGATTCGCGGGGCGCTAATGAATCTGGGACAGCCGATCGGGACGAATTTCGCGATGGAGATGGTTCCAAAATCGCATCACGGGTTGATGAACGCCTTCTTGATGTTTGCCTGGACGTCGTCGTGGATGATATCGACGCGCATCGGCGGCGTCGTGATCGAACGATACGGGTACACCATTTCGTTGGTCGTTGCAGTGATACTGTATGTCATTTCGGCGATAACTTACTATGTTTTCTTTCGCCAAAAAGAGCGATTTACCGACGAGGGAATCATCCTGGTGACCGAATACCGTACGGCGGGATGATATTTTCCGCGGACTGGAAAATCATTGCATACTTGGTATAGCTTGGTTAGATTGGCGAGCAGGCGGTAAGGAATGAATTTATGACGATAAAGAAGGATTTTCAAAAGGAAACGGCCGAGCAGATAGTCGCGGCCCTCCGGCAGGCATATCACGAATCCATCGAGCAGATTCATGCCGTTCTGCATATCGATAAAAACGCCCTTGAGGATTTCATTCGGTCCAAGCTGGAAACTCCCAAGGATTCCAAGCTGGGGGATTTTGCTTTCCCGGCGTTTTCACTGGCGGGGGCGCTGAAGAAGAAACCACCGGAGATCGCGGCGACTATCGGCGGATTTCTGGACGAGCGGCGATTCAGGATTACCGGGCCGTATATTAACCGAGTCGTACCGCCATCCGAGGCCGCCCAAGCCACCCTGCCGCTAATTTTTCGCGATCAGGATGCCTACGGTAATCAGGAAACGGGGCGGGGGAAAAATATCGTCATCGATTTCTCATCGCCGAATATCGCCAAGCCGTTCGGGGTGGGGCATCTGAGGTCGACCGCCATCGGCAATTCGCTGTACCGGATTTTCGAAAAACTCGGCTATACCTGTATCGGTATCAATCACCTGGGCGACTGGGGCACTCAGTTCGGGAAAGTGATCGCGGCTTACCTGAAATGGGGCGATGAAAGCGAATTGAAGAAAGACCCAACCAAGCATTTATATAATCTATACGTCCGATTTCATGACGAGGAAGAGCACGACCTGTCGCTGGCGGAAGAGGCGCGGATGTGGTTCAAGAAATTGGAGGACGGCGATGCGCAGGCGGTAACGTTGTGGAAATCGTTTTCGGAATATTCGCTGGATGAATTCAGGCGAATCTACGACCTACTCGGCGTGCGGTTCGATCATTACACGGGTGAATCGTTTTATAACGATAAGATGGACGCTGTTATCGAGCGGCTGACGGAGGCGGGCCTGACACGGGTCTCGGAGGGGGCGTTGATTGTCGATCTGGAAGCTTTTGGTTTAATGCCGTGCTTGCTGCGCCGGGCAGACGGCGCGACGCTGTATGCGACCCGCGACCTGGCCGGAATTCTATATCGTCATCGGGAATATGATTTCTACAAGGTGTTGTATGTGGTCGGATCGTCGCAGCGTGAGCATTTTCAGCAGGTATTCAAGGTGATCGAACTGATGGGCGAGGATTATGCCGACCGTTTGGTACACGTCGAATTCGGCTGGATCAAATTTCAGGAAAAGGCGATGTCGACCCGGTCGGGCACGGTGATCTTTCTGGAAGACGTGATTGATACCGCCACGCAGAAGGCGCTCAAGATAATTGAAGATAAAAATCCGAATCTGCCCGATCTGGAGAAGACGGCCCGCATGATTGGTATCGGGGCGGTGATATTTGCGGATCTGGCTGTCAAGAAGCACAAGGACGTCAATTTTGTCTGGGAGGAAGTGCTCAATTTCGAGGGTGAGACGGGACCGTATCTTCAGTACACGCATGCCCGGCTGTCGGCGCTGATGCGGAAATACGGCCGGGAAATCACCGATCAGGTCGATTTCGGCTTGTATGATTCGCCCGAGGAAAAAGAGC